>Ga0182030_10009769_pt1 | contig 19602 bp, 21 predicted proteins | sample 812S3MmetaG_FD_121299 | JGI IMG/M metagenome (GOLD analysis project Ga0182030, IMG submission 121299) | Permafrost microbial communities from Stordalen Mire, Sweden - 812S3M metaG (Illumina Assembly) | ecosystem: Environmental > Terrestrial > Soil > Wetlands > Permafrost | place: Sweden... | reverse complement strand
GCTGAAAATGCGCAACGCGGGCTGCGGGTCATGGTTGTCGATGACCCGGGGCGCGACAGGCCCCGACCTGCAAGGCGGGAAGCATAGCGCGGTCACCCTGACCAAGCCCATCTCGACCGACTCGCTGGAAACCCTGCTGCAGTCCGTGCATTTGCAGGCCGCCTGAGTCGGAGTATCGTACGGTCCCGTGACCGCGCGAACCAAACAAGAAAAAGCCAACCGGCGCCTGGTGCAGCGGATCTACGAGGAAGTACTTGGCCCGATCGACTCGCGGGCCGTCGACGCGCTTTTCGACCCGGGATACATCCAGCACAATCCGAACGCCGCCACCGGATCGCAGGGTCTCAAGGAGATGCTGGATCGTGCGAAGGTCAAGTACCCGAAATGCGAGCACCGGGTCAAGCGCCTGCTGGTCGACGGCGATCTGGTCGCCGCGCATGTCCACGTGATCTTCAATCCTGGCGAGGCAGGGTTTGCGGTCGTGGATATTTTCCGCATCGCCAATGGCCGGATCGCCGAACATTGGGATGTGATGCAACCGATCACCGCGAGCACGAAGAACAACAACGGACGCTTCTAGAGGGGGACCTGAATGGAACTGACCCTGCTTGGCCGCTGGTCGTGGGCGTGCTTTGATGGCGCGCGCAGTCCTTTTCAGGTGCTGGTCGTCATCTTCGTCTTTTCGGCGTACTTCAGTACCGTCGTAGTGTCCGATTCGGTGCACGGCCAGGTGCTCTGGAGCTTTACCAGCGCGATTGCCGCCATCCTCATCGCCGTCGGCGCACCCATTCTGGGGGCCATCGCCGATGCCGGCGGCCGACGCAAGCCCTGGCTCATTGCCTGCATCAGCTTCGGCGTTCCGTCGATGATCGCCCTGTGGTTTGCGACTCCCGCAATGGGCGTCGGGTTGGGGTGGATTGCCGTGGCCATTGTCGGCGGCATCCTGTTTTACGAATTCTCGGCCATCTTCTGTAACGCCATGCTGCCGAACGTCGCTCCGGAGGCGATCGGCTTCTGGAGTGGCATGGGCTATTCGCTGGGCAACGCCTTCGGCGTCGTCCTGTTCGTGTTCTTCCTCTTTGCCTGGAGCTGGAATCCGCATCCGCTGTTCGGACTCGACAAGGCCCTGCACGAGCCGGAACGCGCTGTCGGCGTCCTGGCGGCCGTGTGGATGGTGGTCTTCGGCCTGCCGCTGTTCCTGTTCACCCCCGATTCGGCGGCAACCAACCTCGGTGCCGGCACGACGATCCGCAAGGGCCTCAGGAGCCTCCTCGAAACCCTGACCCGGATACGGCAGTACCGCAATGTCGGCGTGTTCCTGATCGCGCGGATGACCTACAACGAAGGGTTCGTCGTGCTGATGAGTTTCACCGGCATCTACGCCGCCGGCGTCCTGCGGTGGAGCGCCGAAGCGCTGATCATGCAGGGACTGCTAAACAGCGTCGCGGCATCACTGGCCGGCGCGCTGGCCGGATGGATGGACCTGCGGATCGGTTCACGCCGCAGCGCCATGATTTTCGTGGCCGGCTCCCTGCTGGCCATCGTGATCGTGTGTTCCACCAGCCCCGATACCGCCCTGTTCATCCATCTGGCGCCGCCACTGCATAATTACGGCGGCATGTTCCCGACCGTTCCGGACCTGGTGTTCTGCGCAGCGCAGATCGCCGCGGCGACGTTCGTGACCGGGGGTCTGGCCGCAAGCCGCGCGCTGATGGGGAAACTCGCCCCGCCAGCAATGCTCAACGAGTTCTTTGGCGTCTATGCCATGTCGGGAACGGCCACGTCGTTCGTCGGACCGCTGGCGATCGGGCTGGTCACGTCCGTCTCGCACAGCCAGCGCATCGGCATCGCCAGCGGCATCGTGTTCCTGGTCGTCGGCATGCTGCTGCTGCTGCGGGTCAAGGAGCCGGAGAGCGCGGCAACCGCCTAGGCACTGGCCCAGAGGTGCTGGGCGGCGTACGCGCGCCACGGCCGCCAGGCTTCCGCGCGTGCCAGCAGTTCGGCCGCCGAGGGGCGCCGACCCTGGTGGTCCGCCAGGGCACGCATCAGACCGACATCGGCCGCCGGGAAGGCATCCGGTTCACGCAGTTGCCGCAACGCGATGTAGTGCGCGGTCCACTCCCCTACTCCGCGTATCGAGCGCAGTCGCGCAATGGCCTCCTCAAGGTCGCAGTTCGCACCGAACAGGTCGGGATTGCCGATCGCAGCGGCGGCGACGCTGCTCAGGGTCCCGGCCCGGCTGCGCGGCATGCCCAGCGTCGTCAGGTCTGCCTGCGCCAGGACCTGAGGTGTTGGAAAGAGATGGGTCAACGTATCGGTCGGCTCCGCCAGGGGCTCGCCGTACGCGGCGGCCAGGTGCCCGGCGAGCCGGATGGCCGCTACGACCGTGATCTGCTGACCCAGCACCGCGCGAATCGCCAGCTCAAAACCGTCCCAGGCTCCGGGCACACGCAGTCCCGGGCGCTGTTTCAGCAGCGGCGCAAGCTTCGGATCCATACGCAGATGCGCCGCGATGCTCAGCGGATCTGCCGCCAGGTCGAACTGCCGCCGCAGCCGGGCGATGATATTCGGCAGCACGGCGAGCTTGGGGATGCGGATGCTGGCACGCAGCGCGTGACCAGCGGCCGGCCGCACACTGATCGTGCCCTGGACTCCCGCCAATGCCATCGTTCGCGAATACACGCCATCGGCCACCCGCTCGACCCCCGGAATAGCGCGTTGCGCCAGGAATCGGAGCATGGCCGGCCAGTCGTAGGGTGGCTTGTAGCGCAGCAGCAGACTGAACTCGCCGTGATCCGCGACCGCGATGTCCGGACCGCTGAGTCGACGCAGCGCACCAGGCGCACGCCCAAACAACGCGACGAAGGTCTCGTTGAACCTGCGGATGCTGCCAAACCCGGCCGCAAACGCGATCTCCGTCATCGGCAGGCGAGTCTCGTGGATCAGCTGCTTGGCCAGCAGGATGCGCCGCGCCTGCGCAACGCCGATCGGCGATGCACCCAGATGCTGGCGGAACAGGCGACGCAACTGCCGCTCGCCCATCCCGAGCCGCTCGGCCAGTGCGTCGACACTGCCGCTGTCCAGGGCGCCCAGCTCGATCAGCGCAAGTCCACGCGAAACGGTGTTCGAGGTGCCGCGCCACGCCGCCATGTCCGGCGCAGTTTCCGGCCGGCACCGCAGGCAGGGCCGAAACCCCGCCTCCTGCGCGGCCGCCGCGGTCGGAAAGAAAACGACATTGCGGGACTGCGGCGTGCGCGCCGGGCAGATCGGCCGGCAGTAGATTCCCGTGGTCTTAACAGCGGTGAAAAAACGCCCGTCGAAGCGGGCGTCGCGCAACTTCACCGCCCGATAACAGGCGTCGTGATCGAGGTCCATGGTGCGAATGTTCCCACCGAATCCGGTCACGCACTAGCGGTTTTCGGACATGTATGTACCGCCCCTTCCCGGGCCCACTATGATGTCCGAAATCCGCCAGCGGATGCGGGGCGCGAAGACCAGAATCAGTGCTTGGATGCAACGGCGCAAGTCAGCCCCAGGACAGTGACATGAGCTACGTATACAAGACCATGAAGTCGCCGATCGGCGTGCTGAAGCTGGTCGGCAGCGACCGCGGCCTCGCCGGCGTGCTCTGGGAGCACGATGACACGTTGCAGGAGCAGTTCGGCACCGTCAGCGCGGAACCCCGGCATCCGGTATTGATGCAGGCGCAGCAGGAACTCGCGGAGTACTTTTCCGGATCCCGCATGCGCTTCACGGTGCAGCTCGACTTCGCCGGCACCGAATTCCAGAACAAGGTCTGGAATGCCCTGCGCACCATTCCGTTCGGGGAAACCCGCAGCTATGGTGATATTGCCGATCAGATCGGCCGCAGGAAGGCCGTCCGTGCCGTCGGCGCCGCGAACGGCCGCAACCCCATCCCCATCATCGTTCCCTGCCACCGCGTCATCGGGGCCGACGGCACTTTGACCGGCTTCGCGGGCGGCCTTGAGATCAAGGCGCGGCTGCTGGCGCTGGAGGGTGTTTGATCATGTCGCTGCCGCGACGCACTGAGATGCTAGCAATCAGGCCATCGCGCAGCTGATAGCTGACCAGGACCCGGCCCTCGATGTACTCGCCGGTCTTGAGCGCCCCCACCACGAAATCGGGCGCATCCTTGATCGCCGTGAAGCGCGTAACGGCATCCAGTTCGATGGTGGCGTCAGTGGCCTGAACGCTGTTGACAGTGAGACTCTCACGTACCGACTGAAACATCGGACGGTAGAAGTCGATGATGCCCTGTCGGCCCAGGATTGGCGGCACTGAGCCGAGTTCAAGCCGCACGTCCTCGGTATAGAACTTCGGAAAACGCTCGAAGTCGGCGTTGCTGAAGGCGGAGACGTACGCCCGGAACGCGGCCTGCTGGCTGGGATGCGCCCCGAGCCGCGGCAGGGTGGTTATACCCCTGTTGGGCGGCCAGGTCATCGACTTCAGTTCAATGACCCTGCCCGCGCGCAGTTTGTAGGTGACGAAGAATTTGACCGTCACCAGATCCCCGGGGTGCAGGTGTCCGAAGGGAAATTCCGGTCGCTCCTTGGTCGCATGGAAATCCATGTCGACCTCCACAAAAATCAGGTCCTCCCACTGCAGAATGTTCTGGGGCCGCATGACCTCGCGGACGCCGTCGTGCGCCCAGTCCAGGAACGACTTCAGCGCCGCCTTGCCCTTGTAATCGCGCGCTCCGCCGGTGAACAGCACATCGTCGGCAAAGAACCGATCCACGAGGGCCGTGTCGTCGCCGGTATTGAATACGGCGATATAGTCATTGTAATTGAGCACTGTCATTCCTTGGACGCCTAGGTCGGCGGGGCGCCCGAGAACTTCATCTGGATCGACCCACGACGCTCCAGGAACTTCCACACGCCGTTCTCGCGCACGAAGCGATCCTGCATTTCGCCGAAGTAGATGGGTCCGCTGGAAACGAACGGCGGTGCCGCACCTTGCGGCGGGGTCGTTGCAATCATGGTGAGGTAGGAAAGTCCGCGCGCCGCATCACGGCTCTCCACGTCAATCATCACGTTCGTGGTCAGGTGCTTGGTCAGCAGCGTCTTCGGCCGCGTGATCAGCGATGCCCGGATGGCTTCGCGGCCCTGGATCACCTGGCCCGGATTCATCGGCCGCGCAAACGACCCGTTTTCAGCAAAACAGTCGGCGGCGGCATTCATGTCGCCCAGGTCCAACGCCCGGCCGTAGACGTAGGTCAGACGCTCGCAGGCTCGCTCGATTTCGCTCCGCTCGGCCGCGCTCAGGACATCCGACATCTTGGTTCCCCTATGCCTTCAATAATGCGATCGGCGGATTGTAGCGCCTGGAATCGGGGCGAGCGAATGATCGATCCTCGGCCCCTGCGCGCAACGACTGGCGTCCGACAGCGCAAACACCGTTTTGCGACGAAAAAGCGCACAATAATGTCGCGACCTCGCGCAGGGGGAGCGTGCACGCGATCCGCCTGGATGTCACCGACCGTGACGCCATGCTGCAGGGACGCAGCTAAGGAAATCATCCATGCTCAAGCTCTATCACGCCGAGCCCGCGGCGAACTCGCTCAAGACACTGATCAACGTCAAAGAGAAAGGTCTCCAGTTCGAGAGCGTCTATGTAGACCTGCACAAATTCGAACAGCATGACCCGTGGTTTGTTGCCATCAACCCCGAAGGCCAGGTGCCGGTGCTCGACCATGACGGCCACATCATCACGCATACCACGGTCATCGGTGAGTACCTGGAGGATGCGTTTCCCGACGCGCCGGCGCTGCGTCCGGCCGATCCCGTCGGCAAGGCCCGCATGCGGTACTGGAACAAGTTCTGCGACGAACATGTGATGAACTACGTTTCGATGCACGGCTGGCACCGGCTGGTCAGCGTGATCGCACGCTCGATCGACGGCGGAGAGTTCGAAAAGCTGATGACGCGTATCCCACTGCACGAACAGCGGGAAAAGTGGCGCACCGCGCGTTCCGGTTTCAGCGAAGCGGATCTGGACAATGCCACCCGCAAGATCGAAGTGGCCGTCGACAAGGTTGAGCAGCAGCTGCGGAGGACGCCGTGGCTGGCCGGGGATACCTACACTCTCGCCGACATCAACTTCTTCGCCATCGGCGGCATGGCCCTCGACCGGCTGTTTCCGCAGTTGAATGTCGGGGCTCGCGCACCGCAGCTGTCGAAATGGGTCGCTCGGATGTATGAGCGCCCCGCCGTGAAAGCGGCGTTCGCCATGCCGAACCGGACCAACCCTGCGTTCCGCACCTTTACCGGGGAGGCGCACTGAGACGCCCTCACCCACATGGAATTCCGCCAGGCCGTGGCGGCTGCGCCAGGGCATGCACGGTGGTAGGCTGCCTCTTTATCCCCAGCCTGCTAGTGCCGGATGGTCGCCAGCGCGCCGCCATCCACGGCCCACGCCGCCCCATTCACGAAGGCCGCCGCGTCGGACAGCAGGAAGGTCACGACCTCACCGACTTCCTCAGGTGTGCCGATCCGATCCATGGTGGCGACCTTGCCCAGCGTTTTCTTGCCCGCCGCAACGTCGCCGTTGAACATCATGCGCAGCATCGCCTCCAGCAAGGGTGTATCGATGACGCCGGGCATCACGGCGTTGACTCTCACACCCTTGGCACCTACCTCGCTGGCCGCGGTGCGCGTCAGGCCGATCACGGCATGCTTGGTCGCGTTGTAGGCGCAGGCGCCTGCGAGGCCGCGCTCGCTGGCAATCGAGCCGGTATTGACCACGGCGCCGTGGCCTTGGCGGAGCATGACCGGCAGCACGTACCGCAGTCCCAGGAAGATGCCTTTCTGATTGACGGCGACGATTCTGTCGTACTCGGCCTCTTCGTACTCGTAGATCGGTGCGAGCTTGCCTTCCATACCGGCGTTGTTGAAGAACCCGTCTATCTTGCCGAACACCTCGAGCGCCCGCGCCACGTACGCCTGCACGTCCGCCGACCGGCTGACATCGGCCACATGGGTTTCGACACGCCCGCCGAGCGCCTCGACGGCGCCGCGCCGCGCCGCGAGCGCCCCGGCGTTGATGTCCACCAGCAGCACATCGGCCCCGGCCCGGGCGAGGGTCATGGCCGCCGCGTGGCCGATCATGCCCGCTCCGCCCGTGATGACCACGGCGTTGCCTTTCATGGACTGCGTCATTTTCCTGCTCCCTGTGATGATCCGGACCTGCGAACAAGCATCGTCAATACGAACAGGACGCCACGGATGCCCAGCAGCCTGAGTCCCTCGCGGACATTTTCCGGCGTGATGCTTGCGGTCATGGGCATGGTCCCGAAAACCTTGGCCTTGATGACCAGCTGATCGCCCGCACGCTCGATGCGGCTGACGGTCATCAGTTCGCGGCGATCCGGGCCGTACAGCTTCATGCCGGGGTTTCCAGTTTTTCAAAATCGATCTTCAGATCCTCGCACATGACCTGCGCCGTGGCACGACCGGCGCCGAACACACCGCCACCGGGATACTGGAACGGTCCCACCAGGTACATCCGATCCACACCCGGAACGCGGTACTGCCCCAGATCCGGGGTCGGGCGATGCGCGCCGCTTTGATAACTCGTGGTGGCGATACCGTGCAGGTCGCCGCGGAAGAAACTCGGCGACGTACGCTCCATGTCCACGGGACTGTCGCAGTGTAAGTCCAGCAGCACCTCATCAAGGTTGGACACATAGACCCGGAACCGATCGAGCATGCTGCGCGCATAGGCATCCTTCGATTCGTCCCAGGTTTTACCATCCGGGCGCACATACGGTGCGTAGTCCCAGATATGCGCAATACCCTTGCCTGGCGGCACGCGACTGTCATCGAACATCGTGAGCGAACCCAAACCAAGCAGATGGGTGCGCATGAAGCCGCCATAGCGCAGATCATCGAAGCACTCGCGCAGTTCGCGATACGACTGCGGCATGAGTTCGATCATCACCGACTGCACCGGATCGGGCGTGCGGAATTTCAGCGGCCCATCCAGGGCTGCGTGCACCGTGATACACGCGGCATCGGTGATGTGCGTGGCTTCCGCCGCCTTGCGCACCTCCGGATCGATCCCGGGGACCAGCGATCCCAGCTTGTGCGGGTGAATGGCGCCGATGACGGCCTCACGCGCCGTGTAGCGATTGCCGTCCGCGGTGATGACACCGGCCGCCCGGCCGTTGCTGACCACGACCTCACGAACATCCTGATTTGTGAGAACCGTCCCGCCACGATCCTCGATACAACGCGTGAGTGCCTCGCTGAGCTTGCCACTGCCGCCCACCGGCACTCCGAATCCGTAGGCTTCCAGGAAGCCCAGAAATACGAACACGCCCAACCCCGTCGCCTTCTCATCCGGAGATACAAGATTCTCACCGGCGACGCGCGCGAAGTGCGCGCGGACCTTGTCGTGCTCGAAATAATCGCAGAGAACATCGTGGCTGCTCATCTGCATCGCGCGCCAGAACTGCTGCCCCTCCCGGCTCTGGTCCAGGAAGGCATGCCCTGCGCCCTGCGGCATCGGGGGCGTATAGAGCGTCGATACCAGCATCGGCAGCCAGGCCGCCGCCTGCGCCGACAGACGCAGGAAAGCCTCCGCATCGCGCTTGGAGAACTTGGCGATCTGCGCCGCAGACCTCTGCGGATCCCGGTACAGCGCCAGAGTCGAACCATCCTCGAATACCGACATCATCGGGGATTCCGGGAACAGGTAGCGCAATCCGTAGCGGCTCTTCAGACCCAGCTCGTCACGCTGCAGCAGTGGATTGGCCTGGATGAAGATATGCGTCATCGAATGCTGATCGTGCCGGAATCCCGGCCGCGTCAGCTCGCGCGTGACGACGCCGCCGCCCAGCCAGCCATTGCGCTCCAGCACCAGCACGCGTTTGCCGGCTTTCGCCAGGTAGGCAGCCGCCACCAGTCCATTGTGGCCGCTGCCGATGGCGATCACGTCGAAGTTCTGCGCGTCGCCGCCAGAATTTGATTGCGCGGCTTTGTCTGATTGCCTGATCATAGGATCGACATACGGAAAAGTTGGGGGATGTGTTGCATGAGTCAGTCTAATGCGCAGGGCGAAGTGGTGGTGCGGAAATTCTTTGAGCTGCTCAACGCGGAAGACCTCGAGGGCGTGCGCGCCCTGCTCACCGAGGATGCCGCGTGGCTACCGCAGGCGCGCGACATGCCGGGAGCCGGCGAGTACCGCGGCCGCAATGTCATCGTCGATGACTTCCTGAAGCCCATCCGCGGCATGTTCGCGACGGGGAGTCCATCGAACCGTATCCTGTCGATCGCCTCAAACGGATCACTGGTGCTCGTTGAGACCCACGGCACGGGGCACCTGAAGGATGGCCGCGCCTACGACAACCGGTATGCCTGGGCGTTCGAACTGCGCGGCGGACAGATCGCCGTGCTGCGCGAGTACCTGGACAGCTACTACATTGTCCGGCTGTTCGGGGCGACCTGAGTCGCCGGCCGCCATGCCCCCGTGTGCGGCGCATGGCGGTCAACTGCCGTACAGGCGCAGCGGAAGTTTGGCCGGGCCGTGACCGATGGTGGTCATCCAGGGGGTCGGCTCCGCGGCGATCTCGATGCGCGCGACGCGCCGCGCCAGTTCGGAGAGCAGCACGTGCGCCTCCATCTGCGCCAGTACCCGGCCGACGCAGGCGTGGACACCGTACCCCCAACCCACCTGTTTCCTGAGGTCGCGGGACATGTCGAACTGGTCCGGATTCTCCCAGGCGCGCGGGTCGCGGTTGGCGGCAGCGAACATCAGGCCCACCCGCTGGTTCGCAGGCACCGTAAAGCCGCCGATGTCGACCTCGCGGGTGGTGATGCGACCGGCCATGCGTGACGGGGAATCCCACCGCAGGCTTTCGTCGAAGGCTGTCCGCACCAGTCCGGGGTCCTGCCGCAGCTTCTGGTACTGATCCGGAAACTTCGCGAAGGCATACATGGCGTTGGCCATGGTCATTATCGTCGTATCAGCGCCGGCCGAAAGCACGGTCTGCAGCAGCAGTTTCGCCTCCGCCTGCGTGACGACGCCGTCATCGGCCAGCCCGTACAGGACCATGCCGATACCACCCGCGGCGAGGTTGTCGCGGTCGCAGCACTGCTCGAGCCAGGCCAGCACCGGCTCGATGTTGACCATGGCTTCACGGAACAACTCGTTCTCGGGACCCATGGTGGCCCACACCATGTGTCCGAAGGCGTACATGTGTTCGCGACCTTCGACCCGCAATCCGATGGCATCGGGCAGCGCCTTGTAGACGAACCGCTGCGTGATGTCGTGAACCGCATCGATGACCTCGCCCGGGCGTGCCATCAGGCTGTCGAAGAGCGCAGCGGCGTCACGCTCGAAAGACGGCCGCAGATTACCCAGCACCTGGGTGGACAACGCCTTGGAGATAACCTGACGCACATGGGTGTGGCGTGGCGGGTCGTCCGTCAGCAGGATTTCCGGACGCAACGAGTTCGGGTCGTGCCAGGGCCGCGACTTCGAGGAAAACGTCTGCCAGTCCGCAAGACCCGCGGTGACATCGGCGTGCCGCGTAATCAACACCGTGCCATCGGCCAGCCGCACGACCGGTGAGAATTCGCGGAGCTGGTCGTCGACCGCGCGGGCGTTGCGCACCGACTCGTGGCTGAACAAATCGGCGGTGTAGTCGGGGATCGGCTGACCCATGGGGTAACCCTCAGTCCTATGACCTATGACTTCAATTTCCAGGCAGCGCCGTTGCGCACGATGTAGCCCGCGCCCGGGTCGGCAAAATGACTGCCGATGACCAGCACCGGCTTTTCCTGGAACCGGTTCACGAAAGCCACGCGGGTTGCGGCGCCTGCGGGCTTGTCCATATCGAACGTCGCCGGGTGCTCCGGCATCGCGACCTGGATGGGATGGTGCATCAGGTCGCCTGTGATGACGGCCTCCTCGCCCTGCGAGCTGATGTGCACGCTGACATGGCCGGGGGTGTGCCCGGGCGTCGGGAACAGCCGGATCTCCTCACTGATCGCATGATCGTGGGGAACGAAATCCACCAGGCCCGCCTCGATGACCGGATCGACCGCATCGCTCAAGTGATTGATGCCGTGATAGCCGCCGGTATCACGCAGCATCAGCCAGTGATCGTATTCCTTGCGGCTGAACAGGTAGCGCGCGTTGGGGAATGTCGGTATCCACTGGCCATTCACCAGGTGGGTGTTCCACCCCACATGATCGAAATGCAGATGCGTGCACAGCACCGTATCGACAGCGGTGGGTTCGATCCCGAGCGATGCGAGATCCTGCATGAAGGTCGTGCGCATCTTGCTGAAAATCGGAAACTGCCGCTCGCGATCGGCGCCGATGCAGGTGTCGATCATGATGCGCCGGTCGCCGGCCTGCACCACGAACGCCTGGAAATTGATGAACATCCGGCCTTCCGGCGTGACGTGGTCGGGCAGCAGCCACGGCTGGGCCTGGACGAGCGCGGGCTTCGCGTCCTCCAGCGCCATCCAGATGTCGTCCTCCCACTTCCACACCTCGACCAGGCGGGTGATTTCCACCCGGCCGACGCGCCAGGTCTTCATATGCTCTATTGCCATGAGGCCTCCTTGAGCGCTGCGAGGGGCGGCCGTTGCCGGATCATGTCGGCGGCTTTCTCCGCGATCATCACCACCACGGCGTTGGTATTGCCGCCGATGATGAGCGGCATGACCGAGGCGTCGACGACCCGCAGGCCGTCAAGACCGCGCAGCCGCAGCTGCGAATCCACCACGGCATCCGGATGCTCGCCCATCCGACACGTGCCCACCTGGTGATGGACCGTGTAGGAACTTGCGCGAATGAATCCGGCGATGTCGGCGTCGGACTGGACGGCGGCACCGGGCGCCACTTCGGTGCCATGGTAGCGGGCAAAATTCGGTGCACTGAGAATTCGACGCGCAATCTTGATGGCGCGGATCAGCGGCTGGATGTCTGCCTCCACGCTCAGCAGCGCCGGATCGATGGCCGGCGCCAGATGTGGATCGGGACTCAACAGCGTGATGGTGCCGCGACTCTGCGGGTACAGGGACACCGGGCTGATGGCATAGCCATGGCCGATCGGCAGCGGAAAGGAGGGTCTGGGACGGGCCGCAGGCTGAAAGACGAACTGCACGTCCGGCCGGTCCAGGCCCGGTGCCGTCTTCAGGAATCCCACCGATTCAAACACGTTGCTGGCGAAGGGTCCCGAACGCGCCAACAGGTACTGCAGGACGGCCCAGACACCGCGCGGCAGCGCCCGGGCGGAGATGCCGTAGGAAGTGGCATTGGTAGTAGTCATCAGCACCGGGCAGGCCAGGTGATCCTGGAGATTGCGTCCCACACCCGGCAGGTTATGCAGCGGCTGGATGCCGCCCGCCTGCAACTGCACGGCCGGGCCGATGCCGGAGAGCAGCAGTATCTGCGGCGTCTGGATGGTTCCGGCGCTCAGAATCACCTCGCGGGTGGCGCGCACTTCGCGCTGCTGCCCGTCCCGCTCGTAGAGCACGCCCGTTGCGCGGCCATTCGCCACGATGACCCGCAGCACCAGTGCGTCCGTGTACAGCGTGACATTGCCCCGCGCGAGCGCCGGGCGCAGAAAGGCCCGGGCGGTGGTCTCACGCCTGCCGGCGCGGATGACGCCCTGGCGAAAGCCGACACCCTCGTTGGTCACGCCGGTGAAGTCGGAGGTGCCGGGAAAGCCCAGACTCTCGGTTGCCGCGATGAAATCACTGTTGAGCTGGTTCGGGCCGCGCGGCCGCATCACGTTCATGGGTCCGCCATGGCCGTGGTACGTGGACGCCGGCAGATCGTGGTTGTTTTCCGTGCGCAGGAAGTACGGCAACACCTCGGCGTAACTCCAGCCGCCGGCGCCAGCGGCGGCCCAGTCATCGTAATCGCGGGGATTCCCGCGCGAATAGACCATGCCATTGATCGAGCCGGAACCGCCGACGACGCGGCCGCGAGGCTGCGGAATGCGCCGGCCGTTCAGGTGCGCCTGCGGTACGGTTTCGAACCGCCAGTTCAGGCGCCGCGTGCCGATGGCTGCGGCCACCATGGCCGGCGTGCTGATGAAGGGATGCCGGTCGCTGCCGCCCGCCTCGATCAGGCATACCCGCACGGCCGGATCCTCGGCGAGCCGGCCGGCCAGCGCACACCCGGCAGTTCCCGCACCAACGATGACGTAGTCAAACGTGGCGGCGGCAGACTCCTTCATACTTACAGCGCGGCAGCGAGCAGGATGTCGGAAAGTTTCTGCCAGCGCCACACGTTGTCGATGGTCTTCATCAGGCCCGTCATCAACCCGACGAAGCTGATGTCGCGCTCCGGATCCACCCAGAAAATCGTGGTGCCTGCGCCGTGCGCACCGAATGTGCCGGGCGAGCCCAGGGTGCCGAACATGGTCGTACCCATCTGTGGCCCACGGATGGAGAAGCCCAGGCCGATATTCGCCGGCGGCGCGATGCCGCCGGCCGCGCGGATACCGCTGGCATAGAACTCGTTCGGCTTGTCGCCGGTCCAGATGGTACTCGCCGCCTTGACCATGGCGCGCGAGACAATCGTCTGCCCATCCAGCGTCCCGCCACACCGCAGCATCTCCGCGAAACGCAGCATGTCGTGCGCGGTGGAGACACCGCCCACCCACGGCATTTCCACGTTCTCTTCCTCGAACGCGCCGTTGGGACCCAGGTTGCTGTGGCCCAGATGCTTGATGGGATAGTTGCCCCGGAACTCCGGCACCAGGTGCCGCGGCTTCAGATCACGCCGCACACCCATGGCGGTGTCCTTCATGCCCAGCGCATCGAACAGATCCTGGTGCAGGATCTCCTTGTACGAGCGCTGCTTCGGATCCACGCGCCGCACCGCCTCGCCCAGCAGGGCGTGGTTGAACAGCGGCGCATAACCGACACTCTGACCGGCGGCCTCGACGGGCAGCGCCACCTCGACAATGGCGGCGATCGTATCAGCCAGCACATCGATGTACATGCCCGGGCGCGCCTCGAACATGCTCGGCAGACCGGTGCTGTGCGTGAGCAGATGGAAAATGGTGATCCGGTCGCGCAGCCCGCCGGAAAACTCCGGGATGACCTTGGAGAGCGGTGTGGTGAGCGTCATCAGGCCGCGCTCGATGGCCTGGAACACCAGGATATTGGTGAAAGCCTTGGTCACCGAGAACAGGCTGAACACCGAATCATCGGCGACCGCCCTTTGCTTGCTCTCGCTGCAGTGACCGAACACCTTGTGATAGGCGCGCTCGCCGCCGCGCTTCACGCTGATGACACCGCCGAAGTACTGGCCCTCCGCAATGTCGCGCTCGACCGCGGCAGAGAGAAATTCCAGGCGCTTGGCATCGAATCCGGGATGAGCTGTCACAATAACCCTACCTTATTACCTTAGCTTGTATGGGGCTGCGCCCGAGCCTAGGGAGGCCCAAGGCCTGCGTCTTGGCGCGACGCGAAGGGCAGTTGTCACCGTGCGAAACCGGCGCCGTGCGGACGCTCGGCGGCGCAATCTAAGCCGCCGGGCGGCGGGCGCCGGCGCGGTAGTCGCGCGGCGCGACTCCGAACTTACGGCGGAAAAGCCGGCAGAACGTACTCAGGTCGTTGAAACCCGAATCGAAGGCCACTTCGGTGATCGGAGCATTACGCCGTCGCTGGGCCAGCTGGTGAGCCGCATGGTCCAGCCGCTTGGAGTGGATGTACGCCGACGGGGTCGTGCCCATGCCGGCGAAGATGATCTGGACGCTGCGGGCACTGATTCCGAGGTCCCCGGCGATCCGGTGCGCCGTCAGATTCGCCTCCAGCAGGTGCGCATCGATATGGGCCAGGACCTCGCGGCGACGTCGCTCCCGGGGCGTGGCCGGGCGCGCCGAACGCACCCCCGAATAGGCCATTTCCACCAGCGGCCAGATGACTTCGCAGAAGGAGTCCGCCCAGCCCAGATCCTCCTCGCCTTCCAGCTGGGACCAGGCCATGCGCACGAACCCCGACAACAGGGCGCCGCCGCCGCCGTTGCCCCGGATGGGGATGCCGGCAAGCTCCCGCAACCCGGGGACGTGGCGTTCGGCTTCCGCGACGGGCAGCCGCACGACAATCGCCTGGGTGGCCTCGGAAAACTCCAGCAGCGACGCGCAGGAGGGATCGAAGAGCATGAAATCGCCCGCTTCGAGCGTAGAGACCCGATCGCTGAAGTGCGTCGAACTGCGCCCACGGTGCTGGATCTGCAGATTGAGGATGCCGGACTCGGTCCCGGTCGGCTCGGTCCGGATCGAGGCCGGGTTCGAGGTGGGCGCCAGGATCTCGCAGTTGCGCAGGCAGACCCGCTTCATGCTGGCATCGAAGCTGTCGTGATCCAGCGCTTCGATCACCAGGGGGCCTATGGTCGACGCCGCGACATCGTTCCAATAGGCAATACGGTCCGCCCGCGCGTAGCCGGCCGTCGAGAAGGTCTCCACTCGATGCATGATAACCGCCCCCTCACAGGCGGATGAGGGTATGCCCGGCCCTTTGCTAATGCAACACGAGGACAGTCAGGCCGCGTCGACTTCCGCGAACGTCTCACGGGCAATGCGGAAGCTGTCCACCGCCGCCGGCACCCCGGCGTAGATGGCCACCTGCAGGAACACCTCGCAGATCTGCGCTCGGGTCACACCGTTGGTCAGTGCGCCGCGGATATGCGCCTTGAGCTCATGCGGCCGATTCAGGATGCTGATCATGGCGAGGTTGAGCATGCTGCGCTCGCTGCGCTTCAGTCCCTCACGCCCCCACACGGCGCCCCAGCAATACTCGGTCACAAGCTCCTGCAACGGCTTGTTGAACTCATCCATGCTGGCCAGGGCCTTTTTGACATAGCTCTCCCCCAGCACCTCGGTACGAATCTTCAGTCCCTTATCAAAAAGCTCGCTGCTCATATTGACCTCTCCAAAAAACTGTTTGGCTCAAGCGGGCCGATCCGGATCCAGGCCGGAGTCGGACTCGACGATCTTCGCCATCGCGGTGAAGTCCGACTCGGCACCCAGGGTGTTGACAGTGCGCTGCAACAGCTCGCAGACAGCCGAGCCGACGCCCAGGGGCACCTGCAGGGACTGCGCGGCCGCCAGGCACAGTCGGATGTCCTTGAGGCACAACCCCGAGGCGAACCCGAAATCAAACGTCCGTGGCAGCACCGACCGCGGCCACTTGTCCTGCGTTGCGCTGCTGCGGCCGCTGGAGACGTTCAGCACTTCGATCATGCGGGCCGGATCCAGTCCGGCCTTCGCGCCCAGGGTCATGCCCTCCGCCGTGATGGCGATGGCGCAGGCGCCCAGCAGGTTGTTGACCAGTTTCATGGTCTGGCCGGCGCCCGGGTTGACGCCCATGAAAAACGGTTTGCCGAAGACTTCCAGCAGCGGCCGGATCTGCTCCCAGGTCGACTGCGGACCGGACACCATCAGGGCCAGGGTCCCCTCGCGCGCCCCCTTGATTCCGCCGGAGACCGGCGCTTCGAGCGACGCGATCTTCCGCTCGGCAAGCCCCGCCGCGAGCTTCGCGGCGGTCTCCGGGCCGGAGGTCGACAGGTCGACGCACACCTGCAGGCGCTTGCCCTCGCGGATTCCCTGCGCGCCGAGCACCACGTCCGCAACGATCTGCGGGGTGGGCAGGCTCAGGAACACCACGGGCGCAGCATCCGCCACGCCCCGCGCGCTGGGACTGACGGTCGCGCCCTGCGCCGCCAGCGCCTCGGTGGCGGCGGGACTCGGGTCATACACGACCACCTGATGCCCCGCGGCGAGCAGTCGCCGCGCCATGGCGCCGCCCATGCGACCCAGTCCAATGAATCCACACTCGCTCATGAAACTCCCCGCACGGTGGGCGCCAGATCCAGGCGCACGATATCCGCAGTGTCCGGCTCCGCCGGAAAACGTTCCAGTACGCCCGGATCATGACCCGGAATGATGTGATCGACGGACGGGGCAAGACTGCGCAGCCGGCGCAGCGCTTCCAGGTAGCCCACCACATCCGCCACGATCGGAAACGGTGTCTCACGCGTGAGATTGGCCCAGAAGTGAATCGCATCCGACGCCAGGACCACCGGTCCGCGCTCGGTCTGCACCCGTACCGCCTGCAGCCCCGGCGTGTGGCCGGGCAGATGATGCAAGGTCACCCCCGGATACAGCTCCTCGTCTCCGGCATGGAACACCACCCTGCCGTCGAAGGTGCGGCGGACCAGGTCGACGACGTTTTCTGCATCGAACGGCCCGGACAGGTGCGCATGCGTCATGGCGCGGCCCGTGCAGTAAGCCATTTCCGCATCCTGCACATGGAACCGGGCCTTGGGAAACAGCCCGACATTTCCCGCGTGATCGTAGTGCATGTGAGTGATCACGACATCCCGCACTTCATCCGCATGCACGCCGATGGCGGCAAGGCCCGCGGCCACCGGGCGCAGCAGCGTGCGCCCGCGTCTGGCCGCCGCCGCGGCATCAAAACCCGTGTCCACCACGATGGTGCGGTCGCCTGAGCGAATCACCCAGACGAAGTAATCCAGGGGCATGGGCTGCGCGTGGTCATCACCGCCCAGGAAGTTATGGTGACTGAGCCGGTCCAGATGCCCGTAGCGGACCGCGTAAATACGATTTGTCACGACAGAAGCATTCTAACTAAGCCGAGGCCAGGACCCCGCCGTCCACGTGCAGGATGTCGCCGTTGATGAACGACGCCGCATCACTCAGCAGGAACAACGACGCGTTGGTCGCGTCCTCGTCGCGGCCCAGGCGGCGCAACGGGATACTCACCGTGCGCCGCTCATATTCGGCCTGCGGCGTGATCGCTACCGCGCCGGGAGTGGGAATGGAACCCGGGGCCAGAGCGTTGACGCGGACCTTGCGTGGCCCGAGTTCGGCAGCCAGCGTGCGCGTGAACGTACCCATGGCGCCTTTGACCATGCTGTAGACGGCGGTCTTCGGGAAGCCGCGCTCCGCAACCGGTGAGGCCAGATTCAGAATGACGCCGCCCACCTCCGGATCCATGTGACGCAGCAGGGCCTGTACCCCCCACACGGCACCCTTGATGCCGATCGCCAGCATCCGGTCCAGAATCGCATCGTCGACGGCCTCGATGGCGTCGTAGCGGATCAGCATGGCATTGTTGACCACCCCGTCGATCCTGCCGATGCGGGCGGCCGCGTCCATGAACGCGGCACGGTCCACGACGTCCACCACGTGCGTCGTGATCGAGTCCGATGCCTTGCGCAGCTCGACCAGCGACTGCGCGTCCACGTCGAACGCGGTCACCCTGGCTCCGGCCTGCGCCGCGCCAATGGCCAGGGCCCGGCCCAGACCCCGCCCGGCGCCGGTGATCAGGATGGATTTGCCTGAAAGATCAAATGTCGTTGCCACGTTTCCTCCGCCAATTCCCTCGGTATACCCGGCCGCTGCACCCTAGGCTACGGCTGCTATGCTGGCAGAACGCACGACCAAAAGGGGGCCCGATATGAATCGCTTCGAGAAGCAGGTTTATGAATGCATGCACCCGACCGAAAAACTGCTGGAGAAGACCACCAACCCGCTGCATCGCGCCATTCTCCTGAATTTCTGGCGCCACGTGCACCTGGAGGGCGCTGGCGAGTACGAAAAGATCCTGAGCCCCGACATGGTGGTGGAGCACCCGGTCTACCGCGTCAGCTGGGGCAGCAAGCCCGGCGTCGTCGAAGGCAAGGCGGGCGTGCTCGGGTTTTACAAAAGCGTCGGCGAAGCGGTGCTGTGGCATTCCGATGACCGTCTCGCCGTCGCTGACTGGGGCGTCTGCGATGAGATCACCTTTCATCAACTGGCCGAGGGCGTCATTCTCAAGCAGCTCGGCTATTCAGTCGACCACGCCGAGCGGCTCTACCACGTCGCCAGCCGCCAGGCCTTCATCTGGCCCTACGACGCGCAGGCGCGCCTGGCCGGTGAGCACCTGTACGAGGACAAGACCAGTCTCAAGATCGAGGAAGTGGATCGCAGGGATGCGATCACTCCAGCGCGGGTGCGCGAGATCCATCGCGAACTGCTGGGCAAACTCGAGGCACGCCTCGGCCCGGATTTCTGGGTCCTGCGCGCTTGAAAGACCGGACTCGAGATCTGAAGCTGCGGCTAACCACCGCACTGCTGTGCATCGCGCCCATGCTGGCGCCGATGACCGCCAGAGCCGCCAGAGCCGCCAGAGCCGCCACCGTGATGATCACGGGTGCGAATTCGGGCATTGGTCTGGAATTCGCCAGACAGTACGCAGCCCAGGGTTGGACCGTCATTGCCACGCATCGCAGGGCGGAGCCGCCGAAGGCGCTCGCGGACCTGGCGGCGAAATATCCGCAGGTGCGCATCGAGAGCCTGGATGTCACGAACCTCGACCAGGCAAAGCAGTTGGCGACGAAGCTTGCCGGCGTGCCCATCGACGTGCTGATCAACAACGCGGGGGTCTACAACGACCGGGCCAAATGCGCGGGAGATGACGCGGGCTGTCCGGGTGACTGGAGCGTGGAGAGCTTCGGCAAACTCAAATACTCGCTTCTCGACACCATCATGGCGGTGAATATCAAGGGTCCGCTGATCGTCTCGGAGTCGTTCTACAAGAACGTTCT
>Ga0182030_10009768_pt1 | contig 19602 bp, 18 predicted proteins | sample 812S3MmetaG_FD_121299 | JGI IMG/M metagenome (GOLD analysis project Ga0182030, IMG submission 121299) | Permafrost microbial communities from Stordalen Mire, Sweden - 812S3M metaG (Illumina Assembly) | ecosystem: Environmental > Terrestrial > Soil > Wetlands > Permafrost | place: Sweden... | reverse complement strand
CTTTTTCATGGACCGGGCGCAGCGCGCGCCGATCCGCCAAAGCAGGAGTTGACGCAACGCGGCGATCCGATCGACGGCTGAGCATCGCGACGTCGCAAGCGTCGCCGCGTCGAACCGACGGATCGAAACCGCAGGGCGGAAACGACAGGACCGTGGCGAAAATCAGCTTCTTTCCGCTCGCCGCCGCGCCCACGCTCGGCGAGATCGCCGAATGGACGGGCGCCAAGCTCGCCGATGGCGCCGACGCCGGGCGGATCGTGCGCGGCGTCGCCGCGCTCGACGGCGCGGGCCCCGACGACCTCGCCTTCTTCGACAATTCGCGCTACCTCGACGCCTTCCGCCTGACCCGCGCCGGCGCCGCGTTCGTCGCGCCGCGCTTCGCCGCCCAGACGCCGAAGGGCTGCGTCGCGCTCGTCACGCCGCAGCCTTATCACGCGATGGCGAAGACGATGGCGCGCCTCTACCCGGAGGCGATGAAGCCGCGCTCGGCGTTCGGCGAAACCGGCGTCTCGCCGGCCGCCTTTGTCCACTCCGCCGCGCGGCTCGAGCCCGGGGTCGTCGTCGACCCCGGCGCGGTGATCGGCCCCGGGGCCGAGATCGGCGCCGGCGCGCTGATCGGCGCCAACGCGGTGGTCGGCCAGGGCGTGCGCATCGGCCGCGACAGCGTCGTCGGCCCGCAGGCGACGATCGCCTTCGCGCTGATCGGCGATCGCGTCATCATCCATCCCGGCGTCCACATCGGCCAGGACGGCTTCGGCTTCGCCATGGGACCGCGCGGGCACCTCAAGGCGCCGCAGGTCGGCCGCGTCATCATCCAGGACGACGTGGAGATCGGCGCCGGAACGACGATCGACCGCGGCGCCAATCACGACACGATCATCGGCGAAGGGACCAAGATCGACAACCTGGTCCAGATCGCCCACAACGTCGTCATCGGCCGCCATTGCGTGCTGGCGGCGCAGGTGGGGATCTCCGGCTCGACCGTGATCGGCGATTTCGCCGCCCTTGGCGGCCAGGCCGGCCTGACCGGCCACCTGACGGTCGGCGCGGGGGCTCAGATCGCCGCCCAATCGGGGATCATGCGCGACGTGCCGCCGGGAACGACCTGGGGCGGCTCCCCGGCGGCGCCGATGCGCCAATGGCTTCGCCAGGCGGCGGCGTTGCGCAGACTGACCGCCCACGAACCGACCGCCGACTGATCGCGCGGCGGCCCCCGACGGAGCCGCGCGCCCACTACCCTTCCGTCACGAGGCTTGACGGCGACCCGGGGACGGGGCATGGCCCCTCCCCGGCGCGCGTGGAGGGCGAAATGGGCGAGGAGACGACGGGGCGGACGTTTGAGAGTTACGATATCCGCCGACTTCTCGATTGCCTGCCCCACCGCTACCCGATGATGCTGGTCGACCGCATCGTCGAGGCCCGCGGCGACGAATCTTGCATCGGGATCAAGAACGTCACCTTCAACGAACCGCAGTTCCAGGGCCATTTCCCCGAGCGTCCGGTCATGCCGGGCGTGCTGCTGATCGAGGGCATGGCGCAGACCGCCGGCGCGCTGTGCGTCGCCAGTCATACGGCTAACTCCCGGCCGAGCGTCGTCTATCTGATGACGGTCGACAAGGCGAAGTTCCGCAGGCCGGTCACCCCCGGCGATCAGGTGCGTTACCACATGACCCGCATCGCCCGCCGCCGCAACATGTGGTGGTACCGCGGCGAGGCGATGGTCGAGGGCGTCCTCGCCTGCGAGGCGACGGTTTCGGCAATGCTGGTGAACGAATGAACGCCGTGGTCGAATTTTCCCCCGCCGAGACTTTCATCCATCCCAGCGCCTGCGTCGAACCGGGCGCCGCGCTCGGCAAGGGCGTCCATGTCGGGCCGTTCTGCCATGTCGGCCCGGAGGCGCGGCTCGGCGACGGCGTGCGGCTGGTCTCCCACGTGGTCGTCGCCGGCGTGAGCGAGATCGGCGCCCGCACCCGCATCTTCCCCTTCGCCTCGATCGGCCACCAGCCGCAGGATCTCAAGTACCGCGGCGAACGCACCAGTCTGACGATCGGCGAGGACTGCCTGATTCGCGAGGGCGTGACGATGAACCCGGGCACCGCCGGCGGCGGCGGGCGCACGGTCGTCGGCTCGCGCTGCGCCCTGCTCGCCAACGCGCATGTCGCGCACGATTGCCGGGTCGGCGACGACGTCATCCTCTCCAACAACGTCATGCTCGCCGGCCATTGCCAGATCGGCGATTTCGCCATTCTCAGCGGCGGCGCCGCGACCCACCAGTTCACCCGGGTCGGCGCGCACGCGTTCGTCGGCGGCCTCACCGGCGTCGAGAACGACATCATCCCGTTCGGCATCGCCATCGGCAACCGCGCCTCGCTCGCCGGCCTCAACGTCGTCGGCCTCAAGCGGCGCGGCTATTCGCGCGAGGCGATGCACGAGCTCAGGCGCGCCTACAAGATGCTGTTCTCGGCGGAGGGCACGCTCAAGGAACGCATCGAGGACGTCGCCGCCGCCTTCGCCGACCAGCCGGCGGTGCAGACGGTCGTCGCCTTCCTGCGCGAGGGCGGCGAACGCGCGATCTGCACGCCTCGCGCCGGGCGGGACGACGAGGTTTGAGCGAGCCGGGCGAAAGCCGCCCGCTCGCCATCGTCTGCGGCGGCGGGCGATTCCCGATCGAAGTGGCGCGCGCCGCCGCCGCCGCCGGCCGCCCGCCGTTCCTGGTCGGCATCGTCGGCGCGGCCGACCCGGCGATCGAGGGCTTCGCGCACGTCTGGCTGCGGATCGGCCAGCTCGGCAGACTGTTCTCGACGCTCGAGGCGCAGGGCGTCGCCGAGGTCGCGCTGATCGGCGGCCTGACGCGCCCCAATCTCGCCGATCTCGCTCTCGACTGGGGCGCGATCAAGCGGCTCCCGGAGCTCGTCCAGGCGTTCCGCGGCGGCGATAACCACCTGCTCGCCGGCGTCGCCGCGCTGTTCGAGCGCGAAGGCCTCCATGTCGTCGGCGCCCACGAGATCGCGCCGCAGCTGCTGGCGCCGGTCGGACCGATCGGCGGACGCGCCGCGGCGCCCCAAGCGGAAGCCGACATCCGCGTCGGGGCGGCGCTGATCGCCGCGCTGTCGCCGTTCGACGCTGGCCAGGGCGTCGTCGTCGCGGAGGGTCGGGTCGTCGCGATCGAGGCGGCCGAGGGCACCGACGCGATGCTCAGGCGGGTCGCCGAGCTGCGCGCGGCGCGGCGTTTGCGCCTGTCGGGTCCGAGCGGGGTGTTCGTCAAGGCGCCGAAGCGCGGCCAGGACCTGCGCCTCGACATGCCGGCGGTCGGCCCGCAGACGGTCGCCGCCGCCGTCAAAGCGCAATTGCAGGGCGTGGCGGTCGCCGCCGGAACGGTGCTGATCGCCGAGCGCGACCGGCTGGCGCGCGACGCCAACGCCGCCGGCCTGTTCGTCGTCGGCTTCGCGCCATGAGCGCGACGTCGCGGCGGCTGCGCGTCGCCGTTGTCGCCGGCGAACCGTCGGGCGACCAGCTCGGCTTCAAGCTGATGCGCGCGCTTTCCGAGCAGACGAACGGGGAAATCGCGTTCCTCGGCGTCGGCGGCGCGGCGATGACCGCCGAAGGGCTGGCGAGCCTGTTCCCGTTGACCGACGTCGCAGTGATGGGAATCTTGCCGGTGCTGGCGCGCCTGCCGACGCTGATCGACCGCATCCGCCGCGCCTCTGCGGCGATCGCTGCGGCGCGCCCCGACGCGCTGGTCATCATCGACAGCCCCGACTTCACCCATCGCGTCGCGCGGCGCGTGCGGCGCGCCCTGCCCGACCTGCCGGTGGTCGACTACGTCAGCCCTTCGGTGTGGGCGTGGCGTCCGGGCCGCGCGCGGGCGATGCGCGCCTATGTCGACTGCGTGCTGGCGCTGCTGCCGTTCGAGCCGGAGGCGCATCGGCGGCTCGGCGGCCCGCGCTGCGTCTATGTCGGCCATCCCCTGGTCGAGCGGCTGGCAGAATTGCGGCCGGGCGACGAGGAAGCGCGCAGGCGCGCCGCAAAGCCGCCGCTGGTCCTCGCCCTGCCCGGCTCGCGCCGCTCGGTGATTGCGCGGTTGATGGCCGATTTCGGCGCGGCGATCGCCGCCGCCGAGCGCGAGGCGGGCCCGTTCGAGATCGTTCTGCCGACCCTGCCCCATGTCGAGAGCGACGTGCGCGCGCTCGCCGCGCTGTGGCCGCGCCCGCCGCGCATCGTCGTCGGCGAGGCGGAGAAGTTCGCCGCCTTCCGCAGCGCGCGCGCGGCGCTCGCCGCCTCGGGCACGGTGACGCTCGAGCTCGCGCTGGCCGGCGTGCCGCTGGTCGGCGCCTACAGGGTGTCGGGCGTCGAGGCGCTGCTGCGCCCGCTGGTGACGCTGCCGTTCTCGGTGCTGCTCCCCAACCTGGCGCTCGGCGAAGCGGCGATCCCGGAATTCCTGCAGGGCGATTGCCGGCCGGAGGCGCTGGCGACCGCGCTCGCAGCGCTCGTCTCCGACGGCCCGGCCCGCTCAGCTCAGCTTGCGGCGCTCGACCAGCTCGACGCGCGCATGCGCCTCGCCGACGGCCGGCCGCCGAGCGCCCACGCGGCGGCGGCGGTGCTGGAGACGATTGCGCTCAAACGCCCGGCGTAGCGGCGCCGAGACCCTCAGAGGTCCTCGAGGTCGTAGTCGAGGATCGCCATCTGCAGGGTGAAGCGGCTGGCCGCCTTGTCGTCGGCCGAAACGACGCCGAGGAAGTCATCGCCGTTGTTGAGTTCGACCGAGTCGCTCTTGTTCATCCGCCCGACGATCCTGAGACCGTCGTTCTCGAGCAGCGTGCGCAGATAGTCCTGCAGCGTCGCCCGGTCGACCGGGATCGGCATCTCGAACGAGAACGAGCGATCGCCGTCCTCGTCGTCGACGCTGATCTTGCCGACCTTGCGCTCGCCGAGCGTCACGTCGGCGGCGTCCTTGTCGCGCGGGCTCGGCGTCACGGTCAGCGCCGGCGAGCCCAGCGATCGGCGCAGATGCGCGCGCAATTTGACGATTTCGTCTTTGGTCATCCCTGTCCCCGCTGCGGCGGTCTCTCGCGGCTTTGCCACGAACGGCCTCCGGCGGCAAGCGCGCGCCGCCGCCTCACGAATCGACGATCTTCTCGGCGAGGATCTGGTTCATGTCGCGCGCCGGCTCGGCGCAGCCGGCCTCGCCGACGATCCGCGCCGGCACGCCGGCGACCGTCTTGTTGTGCGGCACCGGGGCCAGCACCACCGACCCCGCGGCGACGCGCGCGCAATAGCCGACCTCGATGTTGCCGAGAATCTTCGCGCCGGCGCCGATCAGCACGCCATGGCGGATCTTGGGATGACGATCGCCGGTCTCCTTGCCGGTGCCGCCGAGGGTGACGCCCTGCAGAATCGACACGTCGTCCTCGATCACCGTCGTCTCGCCGACCACCAGCCCGGTGGCGTGATCGAGGAAGACGCCCTTGCCGATGCGGGCGGCGGGGTTGATGTCGACGCCGAACGCCGCCGAGGACCGGCTCTGCAGATAGAGCGCGAAGTCGCGCCGGCCGGCGCGCAGCAGCGCGTGCGCGAGGCGATGGGTCTGCAGGGCGTGGAAGCCCTTGAAATAGAGCAGCGGCTCGATCATCCGCAGGCAGGCGGGATCGCGGTCGGCGACGGCGATGATGTCGGCGCGGAACGCCGCGCCGATCGACGGATCGCGCGCGGCGACGTCCTCGTAGACCTGGCGGATCAGTGCGCTGGTCGCGTCGGGATGATCGAGCCGGTCGGCGACGCGGTCGATCACCGCGCTTTCGAGGGTCTCGTGATTGAGCACGGCGCGGGTGAGGAACGCCGCCGTCACCGGATCGTTGCGCGCCGCCTCCTCCGCTTCGACGCGGATGCGCGCGAACAGGGGATCGTTGCCGGTGAGTCCGATCACCCGGGCCGTCGACCGTTGCGCCATAGCCACCTCCTCGACCTCCGCCGGCTGGGGCGGCCTATCTATCACAGCGGCGGCGCGGCGTGAAACCGGCCGGCCGGCGATCGCCCATTAACCGTTAGCGCGAGAAAACCACATGCGGGCGAAGACCTCGTCGCGCTTGACCCAGGCGTGCCAGGCGACGGCGGCGAGGTGCAGCGCCAGCGCGGCGCCGATCGTCCAGGCGAGGTAGAAATGGGCGAAGCCGGCGCGATGCGCAAGCGCCGCGCTCCTGCCGATTGCGGCCGGAAACGTGAACACGCCGAACCACGGCGCGTCATGGCCGCCGGCGACCGAATCGAGGTAGCCGCTGACCGGCATGGCGATCATCAATGCGTAGAGCCCGACATGCACGAGGTGCGCGCCGAAGCGGCTCAGCGGGCCGAGGCCGGCCGAATACGCGGGCGCGTCGACGGAAAGGCGCCAAACGACGCGCACGGCGACCAGCGCCAGCGCGGTCATGCCGAGCGACTTGTGGATCGTCAGGATTTCGACGCGCGGCGGCGAGCCGGGTCGCAGGAAAAAGGCGGCGACGCCGAGCGCGATGGCGGCGACAATGATCGCGGCGATCGCCCAGTGGAGGATTCTCAGCGTCGCGTCGTAACGCGACGCAGGAGTCGCCGACCTCATGTTCCGTCCTCTCGCGGTAGCCTGTCCGCGCGACACTATGAGCGACGCCGGCGCCGAGAATGCGGCGCGACGCCGCGGCGTCAATTTCCACAGGCCGGCCGAGATGAAAACTTCTCGCCCTCCGGGCAAGATCGCGCGGCTGCCCCTTGAATACGAATGCGTTCGGCCTCACCGTGGATCGAGGCGATGGAACGAAGCGACGTTGCGCGCAGGTGGACGCAAGCGCCCCCTCAGGGCGACTTGACGAACAGGCCGATGGTCAGCGCGACGCCGATCACGATGACGCCGACGCGCAGGACTTTTTCGTTGACCTTCTGCAGCATCAGCGCGCCGAGCCAGCCGCCGATCGAGGCGCCGACCGTGGTGACCCCCACCTGCAGCCAATGCACGTCGGGCGAGAAGACGAACAGCGCCACCGCCGAGGCGTTGATCACGCCGGCGAGCACGTTCTTGGTCGCGCCGGCGGCGCGCACGGCGAGGCCGGCCATGGTGAGGGCGGCCATCATCAACAGGCCGATGCCGCCGCCGAAATAGCCGCCGTAGACGGCGATGAAGAACTGCGCCAGCCCCGCGCCCCACGGCGGCAGGGAGGTCTCGCCCGGCTTGGGCTGCTTGCGCAGGAAGCTGCCCCAGCCGAACAGCGCGGTGGCGAACAGCACCAGCCACGGCACGAGGCGCGCGAAGAAGCTCGGCGGCGTGAGCAGCAGGATCGCGCCGCCGATCCCTCCGCCGATCAGGCTGATGACGAACAGCGTCTTCAGCGACAGGCCCTCGGCGCCCTGCGCGCCGGCGCGGCCGGTCAAGCCGGTGACGATCTGGGCCGGGAACAGCGCCACCGTCGAAGTGATGTTGGCGGCGCGCGCGTCCATGCCGGTAAACATCAGCGACGGCAGAGTGATGAACGAGCCACCGCCGGCCAGCGCGTTCTGCGCGCCCGCCCACAGCGCCGCCAGAAACAGCACGATCAACGCAATCATCGGCGCTCCTTGCCGGCGGCCAAAGAACCGGACGCCGCAGCCCGCGTCAAGCCGCCCCTCACGCGAAGGCGCGCGCGGCGGCGCGGTGCTCGGCGACGAGCGCCGCGAGATCGAGGCCGACCGGCGCCCCGTCGACGACGCGCCAGACTCCGCCGATCATCACCCGGTCGGCGCGATGGGCGCCGCACAACACCAGCGCCGCCAGCGGATCGTGGGCGCCGGAGAAGCGCGGCTCGTCGAGCGCAAACAGCGCGAGGTCGGCCTGCAGTCCCGGCGCGATGCGGCCGACGTCGTCGCGGCCGAGACAGCGCGCCGAGCCTTCGGTGGCCCAACGCAAGGCGTCGAGGTGGGTGAGCGCCGCCGCGCCGTAGCGCAGCCGGCCGATCATCAGCGCGTGGCGAACCGCCTCCATCATGTTGGAGGAATCGTTCGAGGCCGATCCGTCGACGCCGAGGCCGAGCGGCGAGCCCGCCGCCTCGAGCTCGCAGGCGCGGCAGATCCCCGAGCCGAGCACCATGTTGGAGGCGGCGCAATGGCAGACGCCGACCCCCGCCGCGCCGAGCAGCTTGATTTCGTCGCCGTCGAAATGGATTCCGTGGGCGAGCCAGGTTCGCCGCGACATCCAGCCCGTCTCCTCCAAGAGCTCGACCGGCCGCACGCCGTACATGGCGAGGCAGAAGCGTTCCTCGTCCTCGGTTTCGCCGAGGTGGGTGTGGAGCTGGCAATCGTAGCGCTCGGCGAGCCGCGCCGTCTCGCGCATCAGTTCGCGGTCGATCGAGAACGGCGAGCACGGCGCGAGTGCGACGCGGATCTGCGCGCCCGGCGCGCGATCGTGGAACAGCTTCAGCACGCGCTCGCTGTCGGCGAGGATCGCGTCGGCGTCCTGAACCACCGAGTCGGGCGGCAGACCGCCGTCCTTGCTGGAGCGGTTCATCGAGCCGCGCGTCACCGTCATGCGCATGCCGAGCGCGCGCGCCTCCTCGACCTCGATGTCGACGGCGTTCTCCAGTCCTGCAGGATAGAGGTAATGATGGTCGGCGGCGGTGGTGCAGCCCGACAGCATCAGCTCGACCAGCGCCAGCCGCGCCGCGAGCCGCAACTCGCGGGGCTTGAGCCGCGCCCAGATCGGATAGAGGGCGGTCAGCCAGTCGAACAATTCGCGATTGATCGCGGCCGGATGAGCGCGGGTCAGCGTCTGGTAGAAATGATGGTGGGCGTTGACCAGCCCGGGCAGCACGACATGGGCGGAAGCCTCGAAGGTCGCGTCGACCGGCGCTTGCGGCGCGCCGCCGCGTGCGACCGTCTCGGCGATGCGGCCGTCTTCGACGACGACGCCCCGCTCGGCCGCCGCGGCGAGGATCGCCAGCGGGTCCTTGATCCAGGTGCGCATCCCTGCCTGCCCCCTGCCCGCCCGACCGCCCGCAGCCTCTCAGGCCGGCTCGATCTCGAGGACCTGCAACAGCGGCTGCAGCGCGTCGGCGTGCTTGCGCCAGCGGCCGCTCGACGAGCGGTAGGTCGGCTGGCGCACCTGATTGACGCTGGCGGTGCGAACCGGGCGCTCGACGCGATAGAACTCGAGGCAGGCCGGATCCCACGGCAACTCGAGGAAGTCGAGCATGCGCCGCGCCTCGGTCTCGATGTCGTCGACCACCGCCTCGTAGTCGACCTCGAGGAAGTGCGAGGCCGGCAGCGTCTTGGCCCAATAGGCGGTCAATTTCTGATAGTCGCGGCAGTAGCGGCCGAGATCGCCGAGGTCGTAGGTGAAGTTCAGCGCGTCGGCGAACAGCTTGGTGTAGCAGGAGAGGCAGGTGTCGACCGGGTCGCGGCGCGCGTGGATGATCTTCGCGTCGGGCAGGATGAGGCGGATCAGGCCGGCGCTGACGAAATTGCCCGGCGCCTTGTCGACGACACGCGGCTTGCCGTCGGCGACTGCGGCGATCCGCGACGCGTAATGTTCTCCAAGCCGCTCGAGCGCGTCGCCGTCGAGCGTGCGCACGCCCCTGGGAAAGTCGCTGATCTGCTCGACGACTCCGCGCATGTAGCGCAGTTCGCCCGCGCCGCAGACCTCCGGATGCGCGGCGAGAATCTGCTCGATCAGGGTCGTGCCGGAGCGCGGCATGCCGACGACGAAGATCGGCGCCGGCGAGCGAAACCCCTGACCGCCGAGGCGGTCGAGCAGCTCGGGCGTGAAGACGGCGGCGACCTCGGCAAAGAATTTCTCGGTCATGTCCGCGCTGTAGGGCGCGATCGCCCGCTTCATCCGGTTGCCTTCATTCAAGTGGCGGAACGCCGCCGGCGAATCGCCGAGGTCGAGGTAGGCCTTGCCGAGCGCGAAATGCAATGGCATGCGCGAGGCGTGCGTTTCCGTGCTGTCGGGCGCGAGCAGCGCCTCCATCGCCGGGATCGTCGGATCGTCGGGAGCGAATTTCACCAGCTCTGCGCGCCCGCACAGCGCGGCCGCCGACGTCGGGTTGATCGCCAGCGCCTCGTCGAACGCCGCCCGCGCCTCGTCCTGGCGGCCGAAGGTCTCCATCGTGCCGGCGCGCTTGGCGAGGCACGCGTCGCGCCCCGGACCCGGCAGGGCGGCGGCCCGATCGAGAGCGGCCATCCCTTCCGCATATCGGCCCTCGCGTAGCAGCAGGTTGGCGATCGCGCTTTCCTGTTCGACGGCTTCCTTCTCGTCGCTCGGCGTCAGCCGCTCGAGCCGTTCGACGTCGGCGCGCGCTTCGTCGACGCGATCGAGGTGGGCGAGCAGCCCTGCCCGCGCGGCCAGCGCGAGCAGATTGTCCGGCTGCAGTTCGAGCGTTTCGCCGAGCCGCTGCAGCGCGTCTTCGCGCTGCGTCCGCGCGAGATCGGCGGCGACCATGTTGAGGCGGACGTCGATCGAACTGGGATCGAGGGCGAGCGCGCGGCGGCCGCATTCGAGCGCCTTGCCGTATTCGCCGAGCTCGTTGAACAGGATCAGCAGATTGGCGTAGGCGCCGGCATGACGCGGGTTCAACGACAGCGCCATCTCGAAATTCTTCAGCGCCTCCTGGCGGCGCTTGAGCTTGGCGAGCGCATTGGCCTTGTTGAAATAGGCGTCGCCATAGCGGCGATCGAGCGCCAGCGCGCGATCGAAATCGGCGATCGCCTCGTCGTAGCGTTCGAGCTGCGACAGGACGGCGCCGCGGTTGTTGAGCGCCTTGGCGTGGCGCGGATTGATGGCCAGCGCCGCGTCGAAGGCGGCGATCGCCGGCTCGAGCTTGGCGTTGTGCTTGAGCACGGTGCCGTAATTGTAATGGGTCGCGTCGTTCGTGGCGTCGATCTTCAGCGCCCGCGCGGCGAAGGCCTCGGCCTCCTCGAACCGTTCGAGCCCGGTCAGCGCGACAGTCAGCAGGTTGAGCGCGCCGAAATGGCGCGGCGCCAGCTCGACCGCCTGGCGAAAACAGCGCTCGGCGTCCCGCAGGCGGCCGCCTTGCAGCGCCGTCATGCCTTTCTGCAACAGCCCGTCGACGTTCTTCATGGCGCTTGTGCGGCTCTCCGTCAGGCGAAGGACGCGCCGGCCCGGCCGCGCGCCGCCCGCCTCTTAGCTTCTATGGCGGCCTGCGGGAAGCCCGAAACGCCGAGGCCCTCGCTCGCGCTTGCCTCAGCGGCCCGTCGCCCAGCCGGGCGGCCCGCTCGCCGTCACGACCTCCGCGCTCGCACCGCGAAAAATCGCCATGGTCGCGACGCCGGTCATCACCGAACCGGAGTCGAGATTGAGGCGGAAACGGCGGATCTGGTCGATCGGCGACGGATCCGGCCTGAGGTCGTTGGGCGTATGGCCGTGGACGACGAAATAGCCGCCGTACCCTTGCGGTCCCGGCGCGGCGGAAAGGAACGGCCGGCGCACCCAGGCCCAGTGCTGGTCGCCGCCCAGCGTCGCCAACGGCGCGTTCCACGGCTCGGCGAGGAACGACTCGAGGTCGACGCCCGGATTGACGCCGGCGTGAACGAACAGCAGGCCGCCCGAGCGCCAATGCGACTTCAGGTTCGCGAGCCAATCGCCAACGCGCGGCGGCAGGCTTTCGCGCGCGTCGCGCAGCAGGTCTTCGAGGTCGGCCGGCGTCGTGGTGAAATGCACGAACTCGCCGAGCGTGTGGTCGCCGCCGTTGGCGATCCACGTCTCCAGCGCGTCGATGGCGTCGGCGGGCGGCGTCTGCGGATCGAGGGCGAGACGCATCATCGCCTCGTGATTGCCCATCAGCGCGATCGTTTCGTCGCCGCCGGCGCGCCGCGCGCCGTCGAGGCCGATATCGATCGCGCCGAGGCTGTCGGGGCCGCGGTCGACGAGGTCGCCGAGCAGGACGACGACGCGGCGCGACGCCTGGCGCGGCTGGCGCGCCGCTTCGTCGAGCAGCGCCGCCAACAGGTCGCTGCGGCCGTGGATGTCGCCCACGGCGAAAATCTCGACGTCGTCGGCCCCGGCGCGCGGCAGCGCGTACGATCGGCGATCCAGGGCGATGGGCACGGGCGGGTCCTTTGTGGCGGGTCCGCGGCCAACATGGCGCGTCACAACGCCGATTTCCAGGTCGTGGGCCAGTGTGAAACGCCGCTTCGCACGCATATCGGCCGTTCTGCCGATTTGCGCCGCAGCTTCAAAGCAGACCCGCAGAGACGGGCGCGTTCGGCGGTCGTGGGTCGATTCCCACCGTCGACGCGGGAGCGAGCGCGGGAGTTTATCCGCTGGGGCCGAGCGCTGCGGTGTTCAGAGCACGTCTGCCTGATCGCGCGCTGGTGCTCGCCGACGACATGGCTCGGCGCATCCTGATTGGCCTTCGCTGCTTGGTCTGACGGCGCGCCGATGCGACGCCGTCAATGCTCATCCATCAATGGCGCAGGCCGCTGGCGACCTGCGGCGCGAGTTCCATAGCCAACGTGTGGTAACCATCGGGCGTGAGATGAATTTCGTCGTCCTGGTGCGGCAGAACTCGAAGCATCTGATTCGAGGCCATCACGACCTTGATATGGCGACCGGCCGCGGCCGCTTTGATGCTCGCGACATTGACTTGCGCGTCGCCGGGGTTGGCGCCTTTGCGCGCATCGTTGCCACCCGGCTGCAGGACAAGGACTTTCGTGTCCGAATTCAGCACAGCGTCGAGCCGCGCCAGCATTCCCCCGGTCGTATCGCCGTTCACGCCGGCGTTCGCCACCGTCACGCTAAATCCCTTCGTGCGGAGGATTTTCTCCAATTGCGCGGGAAAGTCCTCGCCTCGCTCGACGCCCTTGCCATAAGTGTTGCTCGCGCCAAGGCAGACGACTTCGGCCGCTTGTGCGGCCCCGACCCCCAGCGCCGCCAGCGCGACGAATGCGAGCGCAGACAAATTTCTTCTCGCCCTGATCGACAGTGCGCCATTGTGCAACCGCATCGCACGTTCTCCTTCGCTGGTTGTGTTTCACGCGATTCGTTCGACTATAAGTTGGAACCACCCTAAGCTGGCAAGAGGGGTCCGCGGCGCCAACGGCGAGCGTATGGCTTGCGCTTCGCGGGCCGACAGCGATGACCGAAAAGGTGTGAAAAGCCCGTCACGCCTTGCACCGTCTGGGCGGGGGCTCATTGCTGTTCAGCGAGCCCGCCTTACCGCAAGCCGAACGGTTGGGCGCGCGATCGCAAAACGAGGCGTCTTCGCCCATTCGCGGTTGCTCAGGGTCGCCGCCGATCCCTCTAACCGGGTTGCGCGCGGTCACTGAGCGCGTGGTTGAGAGACTCCGCCTTGGGTCGAATACTGCGACGGCGCTGCCCAGATGGGAAAGTCCTCTTCGGGATTTCGTCTGCCCGAACGCCGCCGTTTCGCCGGCCGGCTCCGGACATTCAAACGGACCCGCCGTCGATCTCCAGCCGCATTGCGCGCTCCCGACGCCGCGCCTAGCATCGGGGCATGTTTCTCGCCTTCTTCGCCGCCCTGCGCGAGGCGCGCGTGCCGGTGACGCCGCGCGAGTTCCTCGACCTGATGCGCGCGCTGGACGCCGACCTCGCCGACAAGTCGGTCGAGGATTTCTACCGCCTGTCGCGCGCTCTGCTGGTCAAGGACGAGCGCAATCTCGACAAGTTCGACGTCGTCTTCGCCGAGGTCTTCCGCGGCGCGCTGACCCCAGATCCGGGCGTTGATCCGACCCGGCTGCCGGCCGAGTGGCTGCGGCGCGCGATCGAGCGCTATCTGACCGCCGAGGAGCGCGCCGAATTGGAGGCGCTCGGGCTCGAGGCGCTGATGAAGACCCTGGCTGAGCGGCTCGCCGAGCAGAGGGCGCGCCACCAGGGCGGAAACAAGCGGATCGGCACGGCCGGGACATCGCCGTTCGGCGCCTATGGCGACAATCCCGCCGGCGCGCGCATCGGCCAGGACCGCTCGCGCCGCTCGAGCGCGCTCAAGATCTGGGACCGGCGCGAATTCAAGGACTTTTCCGGCGACGAGGCGCTCGGGCCGCGCAACATCCGCCTGGCGCTCTCCCGTCTGCGCCGCTTCGCGCGCGAGGGCGCGGCCGAGGAGCTCGATCTCGACGACACGATCCGCTCGACCGCCGATCACGGCTATCTCGACGTCAAGCTGCGTCCCGAGCGCCGCAACGCCGTCAAAGTCCTGCTGTTTCTCGACGTCGGCGGCTCGATGGACTGGCACGTCGAGGCGGCCGACGCCCTGTTCTCGGCGGCGCGCCTGCAATTCAAGCGGCTCGAACACTTCTACTTCCACAACTGCCTCTACGAGAGCGTATGGAAGAGCAATCGCCGCCGATTCGAAGAGCGCACGCCGACCCAGCAGGTCGTCAATTCCTTCGGCCGCGACCATCGCGTCGTGTTCGTCGGCGACGCGGCGATGGGGCCGCACGAGATCCTCGCGCCCGGCGGCTCGGTCGAGCACCACAATCCCGAATCGGGCGAAACCTGGCTGAGGCGCGCCCTCGCCCACTGGCCGCGCAGCGTGTGGATCAACCCGTCGCCGCCCGAACAATGGGGATACGCTCAGTCGACCCGCGTCATCGCCGCCCTGTTCGAGCAGCGCATGTATCCGCTCACCCCCGACGGCGTCGAGGCGGCGATGCGCGCCCTGGCGCGCTGATCAATCGCGCACCACCAGCACCGAACATTGGGCGTGCCGCACGATGGTCTTGGCGTTGGAGCCGAGCAGATAATCGGACATCACCGGCCGGTGCGAGCCGACGACGATCAGGTCGGCGTTCCACTCGGTCGCGTCGCGCAAAAGCTCGTGATAGACGCCCCCGGAAAGCGCCGCGGCCGTCACCCGCGCCTTCGGCAGCGGCAGGTTGGCGGCGATCGCGTCGAGCGCCGCCTTGGCGCGCTTCTCCTGCTCCTCGTCGAAATCCGACGGCACGTATTCCATGAACGTTGCGGGCAACAGCGGCTGCACGTTGACCAGACGCAAGTCGCCGCCGCTTTGCGTCGCGAGCTCGAGCGCCTGGTCGAGGCCCTTGGGGTGTGAGGCGGGATCGGCGAGATCGACAGCGAGAATGATCCGGTGGAACATGGTTTCCTCCTCGGGACGGCCCAAGCCGGCGGCGTGAGATTAGGCCGGTTGCGCGCGGCGCGGCAATGCGACGGGCCAGCGCGTATTGGGGGCCCCGACGAATGCGCCCACTAGCCGTTGTTCCCTGGCGGCGACATCGCTATAAGGGCGCCGAGTTCACCGGGGAACCGAGAACCATGGGCATTGTCGGCGTTATCGAAGACGGGTACCGACCCACCGACGACGAGCCGTTCATGAGCGAGCGGCAAAAGGAATATTTCCGCCGTAAGCTGATCGCCTGGCGCGAATCGATCCTGGCGGAGAGCAAAGAGACTCTTGCCGCACTGCAGAACGAGAGCGAGAATCATCCCGACATCGCCGATCGCGCGTCGTCGGAGACTGACCGCGCGATCGAGTTGAGGGCGCGCGATCGCCAGCGCAAGCTGATCGCCAAGATCGAGGCCGCGCTGACGCGCATCGACGACGGCAGTTACGGGTTCTGCATCGAGACCGGCGACCCGATTTCGCTGCGCCGCCTCGACGCGCGGCCGATTGCGACGCTGTCGGTGGAGGCGCAGGAGCGCCACGAGCGGCGCGAGCGAATCTACCGCGAGGAATAGGACGGATTGGACGGCGCGTCAGCCGCTGCGCCCGAGCAGCCGCGCCATCTCGGCCTCCAGCGATTCGAGATCGGCGAAAGGATCGTCGCTCTTCGGCTTGGCGGTCGTTGCCGCGTCGCTCGACGCTGGCGCGGCGGGCGTCGCGTCGGGGCGCGCGTGCGGGGGCGGAGGCGGAGGCGGCCCGGCGGAGGGACCCTCGCCCGGCGGATTGAGCGGCGTCGCGCGACCGCGGATGGTCGGCGGGACGCCGATCGGCGGCGGCAGACCGCCTCGCGTCGGGGGGGTCGGTCGCGCCGGCGCGGCGGGCGGCGGAGGCGGCGCGACGGCGCGCGGCGGCTCAGGCTTGACGGCAGGAACCGCGCGCATGGGCGGCGGTTCGTGACGGGCGGGCGCGGGCGCCTGCGGCGGCTCGGGGCGGGCCGGCGGTGGCTCGGGGCGGGCCGGCGGCGGCTCGACCTTGGCGACGACCGGCTCGACGCGCGGCGGCGGCGGCTCGCGGACGGGAGCCGACCGCGCGGCCGGACGCGGCGGCGGCGCAGCGGGTTCAACCCTCCGCACCGCCGGTCCTTCCACGCGCAGCGGCGCGCTCTCGACCGAGGGCGCATGCGGCGGCTCGACCGCCGCGACGGCCGCGCCTAACGGTTTGAGGCTCGGCTCGCGCGGCGCGGCGGCAGCGGCGCGGACGATCTGCGATTCGATCAGCACGTCGTTGGGGCCGCCGATCATCACCAGGTGCTCGACGTTGTCACGCCGCACCAGCACCAGCTGGCGCTGACCATCGAGCGAGAAGGCGTCGACCAGCCCCAGCCGCGGCTGCCGGGCGCGGCTGGCGCTCGGCACCCGCAGCCGATGGCTGAAAAGGAGACGATAGAGGACAGCGAGGATCAACGCCGCCGCGACAACCAGCCCCGCGACCACCACGATCTGCAGGGCTCCGATGTCGGACGACAACCAATTTCTAATCGGCTGCATGCGATATCCAGTCTTCGGCGGCCGCGCGCCTTTGCCGGGTTCGTTCCTGTCGCCAAGGGCGATGAAAAAATGTCACTATCAGACTGGGCGCAATTATGCGACTCGCTTCGAGGCGGGCGTTCGTAGCAGATCATGTGGGTCATGAAAACAGGCGCAGTTCGTGATACGCCCGAAGAGCCGGCCGAAGGCGGGACGCCCGCCCGCCCGGCGCAGGCGGCGTGGCGACGGTCTGCCGCAGCGGCCCGCGGGTCGCAAGACCGCCGCCGGGCCGGCGAGGGGCAGAGGGGTTCGTCATGAACGCCAATTCGCCTCCCGCCGTCGACCGGGTCGAGCGCGCCGCCAGCCCGGCCCTGCTGCTCGCCCTCGCCGTCGTCCTGTGCGGCGCGGTGGCGGCCTTCCTGCTGCTGCCGCCAGCGTTCGGGATCAGGGCGATCTCGTTCATAATCGCGCTGTTGGCGATCTTCGGCGTTTTCTCGATCCTTCTCTATGCCTTCGGCCAATTGCAGTTCGCCGGCCGCGCCAGCCGCTTCGACGTCACCAAGGCCATCGCCGACGGCAACAGTGACGGGCTGATCGTCACCGACGCCGATTCGCGCATCGTCTACGCCAACGAGGCCTACCGCATCTTCTCCCACGCCAAGGGCGCCGCCGACCTCAAGCTGGTCGAGCGGCTGTTCACAGGCGCGCCCGAGGTCTCCGAAGCGGTCTACCGGCTCGCCCAGGCGGCGCGCGGCGGCAAGAGCGCGGTCGAAGAGCTGCGCATGGCGCCGCCGCTCGCCGGCGAAGGCGCTGCGGCATGGTACCGCATCCGCGTCCGCCCGCTCGACGGCCTCTCGCGCCGCGGCGCGACGCTTTGGTCGGTCAGCGACATCACCCGCGAGCGCGAGCGCCACGAGAGCTTCTTCCAGGACCTGCAGCACGCGATCGACTACCTCGACCACGCGCCGGCCGGCTTCTTCTCCGCCGATCCGGATGGTTCGATCGCCTATATGAACGCGACCCTCGCCAACTGGCTCGATTACGACATCGCCCAGTTCGCGGCCGGCCAGTTGAAGCTCGCCGACATTGTCGCCGGCGACGGCGCGGCGCTGCTCAGCGTCGTCTCCGGCCGCCCGGGCGAGGTGACGACCGAGCGCTTCGACGTCGACCTCAAGCGTCGGGGCGGCCAGTTCCTGCCCGTCAGGCTGCTGCACCGCGTCGCCCTCTCCAGCGCCGGCCTGCCCGGTCCGTCGCGCACCTTGGCGCTGAACCGGGCGCCGGGCGAGGACGCCGGCGAGGATCTGCGCGCCGCCGAGGTGCGCTTCGCCCGCTATTTCAATGCCACGCCGATGGCGATCGCCTCGGTCGCCGCCGACGGCGGGGTGCTGCGCGCCAACGGCGCCTTCGCGCGCCTTGCGCCGGCGGCGCTGAAGCCGCGCGACGACGAGGCGCGGCCGTCGCTCTACGCCGGCGTCGCCGAGCGCGACCACGCCGCGCTGCGCGAGGCGCTCGCAGCGGCGAGCGCGGGCAAGGGCGACGTCGCCCCGGTCGACCTGGCCCTCTCGAGCGAGCCGCCGCGCTCGGCCCGCTTCTTCATTTCGACCGCCGATCCACAGGGCGACGACGGCGCGAACGCGACCGTCTTCGCCCTCGACACCACCGAGCAGCGGGCGTTGCAGGAGAGCTTCGTCCAGAGCCAGAAGATGCAGGCGATCGGCCAGCTCGCCGGCGGCATCGCCCACGACTTCAACAACGTGCTGACCGCGATCATCGGCTATTCCGACCTGCTGCTCGCCAACCACCGCGCCACCGATCCGTCCTTCCAGGACATCATGCAGATCAAGCAGAACGCCAACCGGGCGGCGGGTCTGGTGCGGCAGCTGCTCGCCTTCTCGCGCCGCCAGACGCTGAGGCCGCAGACGCTGCAGCTCGGCGAGACGCTGTCCGATCTGCAGATGCTGCTGCGCCGCCTGGTCGGCGAGACGATCGAGCTCGATCTCGCGCTCGGTCGCGACTTGTGGCTGGTCAAGGCGGATCTCAACCAGTTCGAACAGGTGATCATGAATCTCGTCGTCAACGCGCGCGACGCGATGAAGGACGGCGGCAAGATCACCCTGCGCACCCGCAACGTGCCCGCCGCCGAATGCGCGAGCTTCAACGAGAAGTCGCTGGTTGCGGCCGATTACGTGCTGGTTGAAGTCGAGGACCAGGGCCACGGCATTCCCGCAGCGGTGCGCGACAAGATCTTCGAGCCGTTCTTCACCACCAAGGAGGTCGGCAAGGGCACCGGCCTCGGCCTGTCGATGGTCTACGGCATCGTCAAGCAGACCGGCGGCTATGTCTTCTGCGAGAGCGAGGAAGGGGCCGGCGCGATCTTCCGCATTCTCCTGCCGCGCTACATCGCCGAACCGGGCGTCGAGCCGGCGAAGAAGGAGCCGGCCAAGCCCGCCGCCGACCTCACCGGGCGCGGCGCGATCCTGCTGGTCGAGGACGAGGAGGCGGTGCGCGCCTTCGCCGCGCGCGCGCTCGCCTCGCGCGGCTATACGGTGCTCGAAGCCGGCACGGGCGTCGAAGCGCTGAAAGTCGCCGAGAGCGCCGGCGACATCGACCTGATCGTCTCCGACGTCATCATGCCGGAGATGGACGGCCCGACCATGCTGACCGAGCTGCGCCGGCGCGGCCTCAACACCAAGGTCATCTTCGTCTCCGGCTACGCCGACGACGCCTTCGCCCGCAACCTTCCGGAAGGACAGGAGTTCCTCTTCCTGCCCAAGCCGTTCTCGCTCAAGCAGTTGATCGAGACGGTGAAGAGCGCGATGAGTTGACCGGGAACGGCCGGATCGGACGGCCGGCCCGGCGTGAATCGAGGCGACGATGCGTTTTGAAGGCACGGCCACCTATGTCGCCAGCGACGAGCTCAAGACGGCGGTCAATGCGGCGATCCGGCTCGAGCGGCCGCTGCTGATCAAGGGCGAGCCGGG
>Ga0182030_10009767_pt1 | contig 19602 bp, 22 predicted proteins | sample 812S3MmetaG_FD_121299 | JGI IMG/M metagenome (GOLD analysis project Ga0182030, IMG submission 121299) | Permafrost microbial communities from Stordalen Mire, Sweden - 812S3M metaG (Illumina Assembly) | ecosystem: Environmental > Terrestrial > Soil > Wetlands > Permafrost | place: Sweden... | reverse complement strand
GCGTCGGCCTCAACTTCACCGAGAAGGGTTTTGGGGTGCGCGCGGCGCTCGGCTGCTCGGACCGCGGTCATTCCGCCGCCTCGCAGATCAAGCCGGGCGAAGTGAACTGGGAGAAGCTGTTTGGCGAGGAAGGCGTGCGCTGGTTCCACACCGGCGGCATCTTCGCCGCGCTGGCGCCCAACACCGCCGAAGCCGTCATCGAAGCGGTGGAAGCGGCGCACAAATACGGAACCATCGTCTCCTACGACCTAAATTATCGCGCCTCCCTTTGGAAGAGCCAGGGCGGACAGGCCGGCGCACAGAAGATCAACCGCAAGATCGCCAAGCATGTCGACGTCATGCTTGGCAACGAGGAGGATTTCACCGCTTGCCTCGGCTTCGAGGTTGAAGGCCTTGACGAGCACATCTCCAAAATCGACCCGGCCAATTTCAAGAAGATGATCGCCGCGGCGGTCAAGGCGTTCCCCAACTTCAAGGTCGCGGCGACCACGCTGCGCAACGCCAAGACCGCCTCGTTCAACGACTGGGGCGCGGTGCTCTACGCCGGCGGCCAGTTCTACGCAGCGCCGTTGCGCGAGAACCTCGAGATCTACGACCGCGTCGGCGGCGGCGACGGCTTCGCTTCGGGTCTGGCCTACGCATTCCTCGAAGGCAAGGGGCCGCAGGCCGCGGTCGAATACGGCGCCGCCCACGGCGCGCTGGCGATGACCACCCCGGGCGACACTTCGATGGTCAACGTCAAGGAGGTCGAAGCGATCATGAAGGGCAAGGGCGCAAGGGTGATCCGCTGACGGCATGAATCTCTTTCCCTCGCCGAGCCTGTTCGTCGCTTTCGTCGCCGCCAGCGTCCTGCTGGCGCTGACGCCGGGGCCGGACATGGCGCTCTATCTGTCGCGCACCTTCGCCGGCGGCCGACCGCACGGCCTCGCCGCGCTCGGCGGCGCGTTGAGCGGCGTCGTCGTCCACACCTTCGCCGCTGCGCTCGGCCTTTCGGCCCTCATCGCCACCTCGGCGCGCGCCTACGACGCAGTGAAGATCGCCGGCGCGCTCTATCTCCTCTATCTCGCCTGGGGCGCGCTACGCCATGGCGCGGCGCTGAAGCTCGAGGCGGCCGACGGAGCGGCAGGGACGCTGCGCGGCGCCTATACGACCGGGCTGCTGATCAATCTCACCAACCCGAAGGTCATCCTGTTCTTCGTCACCTTCCTGCCACAGTTCATCGACGTCGGCGATCCCGACCCGAGCCGCAAGCTCTTCGTCCTCGGGTTCAGCTTCGTCGTCATCGGCGGGCTGGTCAGCGCGGCGATCATCGCCGTCGCCGGACGCCTCGTCGCGGCGGCGCGCGCCAACTCGCGCGCGATGCGCTGGTTCGACTACGGCTTCGCCGGCCTGATGGGCGCCTTCGCCGCTCGGCTGATCCTCGGCGCGGCGCGCTAGCGCATAGGGCGTTGACCCGCCTTCATCGCAGCTGCCGGATGAACTCGTACGCTTGGCGACTGCGGCTGAGGGTGGGAAGCAGCCTTGCCTCGACCCCGGAGCGACCGCCGTTTCGCGCCCGTTTTCGCCGCCGCTTGGCCGATTCGGCCATCGGGCTGCGCCCGACTTATCTGGCAGCCTGTCGAAATACGGCGACTCGGCGTCGCCGGCCTCGAGCGTTAAGCTCAGGGCGCTGATTCCGCGAAGAAAAGCAACGCCACGAAGAAGGCGGTGACGACTTCGGGCGGTAGCGCGGGCGCGCGGCTCGACAAGCGGTTGGCCTGGAAGCTCACGGTCGAAGCTGGGGGCGATTGCGGAAAATATCCGTTACTCAGCGTAACAAGACGCATCGCAGCAGAGACTATAACGCGATGCCGTCGGACGCATGTTGGCGGCATTGATGGAGTACCACCAGCCTATACGCAAGCTAAACGCTTGCGTATAATTCAAAGAGGTATGCGAAATGAAGAAGCTATTATTGATGCCGATGCTCGTAATCGGCCTGTTCGGCGCTTCCGCCCCAAGTTTCGCTTTGCCGTCGGTTCCGAACTTCGGTCCCGTCATCGAAATGAAAATGGGCGGTCACATGATGCACCTGCAGATGCTCCAGGACGCAGACGGCGGGCAATGGGTCGTCATGAGCCGCGCCGAATTCGAAAAAATGTCCGGCGAATCGCTCGGCAAGTACAAGTTCACCATGATGCCTTGAATGGAGGGAGGGATTTAGCTTTCCAATGAAGCACAAACTGGAAAGAGGGTCCCGCCTCCGAAAGTTCCAAGGCTCCGGCCTGTGGAATCCGCCATACGAAATTCCCCCGGCGTCAAGCCGGGGGAAAATGTTGACGGCAGGCGCTTCGGCGGCGCCTTCCACGGGCAAACTCTCGCTAGCGCCGGCCTGGCGCGATCCATATTTGGTCGGCGCCGCGCCGACCATCGGCGGTTTCTTCGCGACGACGAACCTCGCATGCGCAAGACGCTCCGCGAGGTCGGCTTCGCCGCGCACTGCGCCGCGGAGCGGACAAGCCGCCTTCGGCCGAAATTCGACCTTAAGGCGCGTCTGGCGGAAAGTCTGGCTCGGGTCGAATCGGCGCTCAATGGCGTCCGCCAACCTCCGATTGTGACCACCGGCTCTAAGCGAAGGACAGCCGACCCTCAGCGCCGATCCGCTTCGCCCCGTTTGAGGCGGAGCGAGCGAAATGCCGCTTCGAGTCTGCGCCGCGGGCCGCTTTGGCCGTGCGCGGTGGCGCTGGCGCTGGAGGCCAAGACGACGCCGTTGCGCCTGCAGCTCGGCGCCGAGTCGGTCGCTGCGGTGCGCGGCCACGCCGAGCGGCTGCTCGAGGACCTGGCGAGCTGGGAGCGCGTGGCGCTCGACACACGGGTCGATGGCGCGACCGCGTAAGCCGCTCAAAGCGGAAAGTGGCAGGCGACGGAGCGGCCGTCGCCGAGCGGGCGCAGCGCCGGCGCCGCTTCGCGGCAGCGACTTTGGGCGAAGCGGCAGCGCGCCGCATAGGCGCAGCCCCCCGGCGCTTCCTCGTTCGGCGGCGCGTCGACGGCGACAATCGGCGCCTCTTCGAGCTTCGGCGCGGCGTCGATGAGTTCGCGCGTGTAGGGATGCTTGGGCGCCTTGAACAACGCCGCCGCCGGCCCGGTCTCGACGAAGCGGCCGTGAAACATCACCGCGACGTCGTCGCACAGATGGCCGACGACGGCGAGATCGTGGCTGATGAGGAAGAAGGTGACGCCCGCCTCGCGCTGCAGGTCGCTCATCAGATTGAGCACCTGCGCCTGGATCGAAACGTCGAGCGCCGACACCGGCTCGTCGGCGACGACGAGCTTCGGCCGGGTCACCAGCGCGCGGGCGATAGCGATGCGCTGCCGCTGGCCGCCGGAAAATTCGTGCGGATATTTGTCGGCGTCGGTGGCGGTGAGGCCGACGGCGCGCAACGCCTCGAGGACGCGCGCGGCGCGCTGCACGCGCGTGACGTGGGCGAGGTTGATCAGCGGCTCGGCGACGATGCGGCGGACGCGCTGGCGCGGATCGAGCGAACCGTAGGGGTCCTGGAAGATCATCTGCATCTCGGCCCGCGCCGCGCGCAATGCGCGCGGCGCCAGATCGAACAACGAATGACCGTCGAGACGCACAATGCCTGCGGTCGGCTGCTCGAGCGCCATCGCGGCGCGCGCCAGCGTCGACTTGCCCGAACCGGACTCGCCCACGACGCCGAACGAGCGACCGGGATGGATCGTCAGGCTGACCCCGTCGACGGCGCGCCGAGTCGGATGCGGCGCGAACCAGCCGGCGCGGGGTAGGCGATAGAGCTTGACCAGGTCGACGACTTCCAGCAGCGGAACAGTCATGTCGGCCGCCCTTCCGCGTCGACCCGTAGGCAGCGCACGCGCCGGTCGCCGGCGAGCTCGATCGTCGGCAGCGGCGTGGCGTGGCAGGCGTCCATCGTCATCGGGCAGCGGCCGGCGAAGGGACAGCCGCGCGGTTCGGCGCCGGCGGGGACGGCCGCGCCAGCGATCGCGCGCAACCGTTCGCCGCGGGCCGCGCCGGCGCGCGGCCGCGCTTCCAGCAGTGCGCGCGTATAGGGATGGCGCGCGTCGCGCAGCACCGCTTCGGCCGGGCCGCTCTCCATCACCGTGCCGCCGTACATCACCAGCACCCGCCGGCAATGGCGCGCGACGACGGCGAGGTCGTGGCTGACGAGCAGCATCGCCATGTCGGATTGCGCGCCGAGCGTCGCCAAGAGGTCGAGGATGCGCGCCTGCACGGTCACGTCGAGCGCGGTGGTTGGCTCGTCGGCGATCAGCAGCTTCGGCGAGCAGGAGAGCGCCATGGCGATCATCGCCCGCTGCCGCTCGCCGCCCGACAGCGCGAACGGATAGGCGCGGGCGACGCGCTCGGGATCGCGCAGGCGCACGCGCACGAGCAGCTTGACCGCCTCCGCCCACGCGGCGCTCCTGCTCATGCCGCGATGCAGGATCAGCGGCTCGGCGACCTGGCGCCCGACGCGGTGCAGCGGGTTGAGCGCCGTCATCGGCTCCTGGAACACCATGCCGATACGGTCGCCGCGCAGCTTCTGCATCTGCGCCTCGCCGAGCCTGGCGAGGTCGACGCCCTCGAACCGCAAGGCGCCGGAAACCGTCGCGCCTTCCGGCAGCAGGCCCATCAGCGCCAGCGCGGTCATCGTCTTGCCGGAGCCGGATTCGCCGACGACCCCGAGGCTGTCGCCGCCGTCGAGCGTAAACGACACGTCATGGACGACGCGGCGCGGCCCGCCCGGCGTCGGCAGGTCGATGGCGAGATCGGCGACGGTTAGCAGCATGTCAGCTTCGCGCCCTCAGCTTCGGGTCGAGCGCGTCGCGCAGCCCGTCGCCGAGCAGATTGAGGCCGAGCACGCTGAGCGCGACGGCGAGGCCGGGATAGACGGCGAGGCGCGGCGCGACATACATCCAGTTCTGCGCGTCGCTCAGCATGCGCCCCCACGAGGCGAGCGGCGGCTGCGCGCCCAGCCCGAGATAGGACAGCGCCGCCTCGGCGAGAATGGCGATGGCGAATTGGATCGTCGCCTGGACGATCAGCGCCGGCGCGATGTTGGGCAGCACATGGTCGAAAGCGATGGCGATCGGGCCGCGACCGGCGGCGCGCGCGGCGAGCACGTATTCGCGCGCCAGCGCGCTACTGGCGGTGGCGCGCGTCAACCTGGCGAAGATCGGGACGCTGTAGACGCCGATCGCGATGATTGCGTTGACGACGCCGGGGCCATAGGTCGCGGTCAGCAGAATGGCCGACAACAGGGCGGGAAACGCGAAGGTGAAGTCGCACAGCTTCATGATTGCTTCTTCGACGATTCCCTTGGCGGCGGCGGCGACGAGACCGAGCGCGACGCCGAAGACGAGGCCGATGCCCACCGCGATGACGCCGACCAGGATCGACACCCGCGCCCCGGCGAGGATCTGCGAGGCGACGTCACGCCCTAACGAGTCGGTGCCGAGCCAATGGGCAGCCGACGGCGCGAGCAGCTTGTGGGGGATGTCGATCGCGCCGGGCGGGAACGGCGTCCAGACGAGCGACAGCGCCGCCGCGCCGACGAGCAGCGCGACCAGCGCCGCGCCCAAGCGCAGGCTCAAGCCGCCGGGTCGGCGGGACTGCGGCGCGGCGGCGCTCACGTGGCGTGCGCCCGCAGCCGCGGATCGATCGCCGCGCAGGCGAGATCGACCAGAAAGTTGACGATGATGACGAAGGCGACGAGCAGCATCACGCAATCCTCGACCACCAGGGCGTCGCGATTGGCGATCGACTGGACGATCAGCCGACCCAGGCCCGGCAGGACGAAGACGTTCTCGACCACGATCGCGCTGGCGATGAGATTGGCGAATTGCAGGCCCATGACGGTGAGGATCGGCGTCATCGCATTGGGCAGCGCGTGGCGCCACAGCGCGGCCCGGCGCGACACGCCCTTGGCGCGCGCGGTGCGGATGAAGTCTTCGCTCAGCGCCTCGAGCAGCGCCGAGCGCGCGACGCGGGTGAGGATCGCCGCCTGCACCAGGCCGAGCGCGATCGCCGGCAGGATCAGCGCCGTCAGCGCGCGGCCGAAGCCGGCGCTCCAGCCGGGAAAGCCGCCGGCCGGGAAGATGCGCCAGCGCACCGCGAAAGTCAGCACCAGCAGGATCGCAAACCAGAAATTAGGAACCGCAAGGCCGATCTGGCTCGCGACCATCACCGCGGCGTCGCCGGCCCGGCCGCGCCGGTCGGCGGCGTAGACGCCGGCGACCAGCGCCACGACGGCGGCGATCGTCATCGCCAGCAGGGCGAGGGGCGCGCTGACCGCGAGCCGTTCGGCGATCAGCGGCGCGATCGGCGAATCGTAGGCGTAGGAGAGGCCGAGGTCGCCGCGCAACGCGCCGGTCGCCCAGGCCCAATAGCGGACGGCGAAAGGCTGGTCGAGGCCGAGCTTGTGGGCGAGCGCCGCCACCGTCTCGGGCGTCGCCGTCGCGCCGAGCATGGTCTGCGCCGCGTCGCCGGGCAGGATCTCGATGACGCCGAACACCACCAACGAGGCGACGGCGAGGGTCACGAAGAGGATGGCGAGCCGCTGAAGCGCGTAACCGAACACGAATGATCCCGCTGCGCCGGACGCCCATTGCGTCCGACGCGGGCGAGCTTACGGCGCGATGGAACGGCCTGTCCAGGCGGGGACGGGGCCAGCCGCGCTAGACGCGACCCGCCGGCCCGGCCGCTCGACCGTCGCCCGCACCGCGTAGCCGCCGTAGAGCGCGAACGCGCGCGCGCGCGCGCCTCGTTCCAGCGCCAGCGCCGTCGCTTCGTCGCCGAGCGCGTCGCGCGGCGTGACGTCGAAGGCGGCGAGCCAGCGGCGCAGGCCGGCGCGCAACACGCGCGGCAGGCCGGCCTGGTCGCCAAAATCGACGATCTGCAAGGCGCCGCCTTCGGCGACGACGTCGATCGCCCGTTTGAGCGCCTCGCGCCACGGCGGGATCATCGACAGTGCGTAGGAGACGAGCACACGGTCGAAGGCGGCGCGACCGAACAGCGTCTGCGGATCGAAATCGCTCGCGTCGCCTTGGGCGAGCGTCACGCGGCCGTCGAGCCCGGCGCGGCGGATCGCGGCGCGCGCGGTCGCCAGCATCGCGCTCGACACGTCGAGGCCGTAGACCGCGGCGGTGGGAAAGCGACGCGCGACCGCGACGAGGTTGCGTCCGGTGCCGCAGCCGATTTCCAGCACCGTCTCGCCCGGTAGCGGCGCCAAAGCCGCGATCGCGCCGTCGCGGCCGAGCAGGTAGTACTTTCGCGTCGCGTCGTAGATGTAACGCTGGCGCCGGTACATACGGTCCATCAGCAGGGCGGCGTCGCTCACGCGGCGCGCTCGTAGAGATGGAAGCCGCCGTAGATCGACGAGCGGTCGCGGCGGCCGAGTTCGCGGCTTAGTTCTTCCTGGTAGACCCAGCCGTCGAGCGCGTCAGCGGCGACGCGGCCCGGCAGCAACCGCTCGTCGGCGGCGGTGCGGAAGATGACGCGCGCGCCCGGCCGCGCGGTGCGGCTGATCTGCGTCCACAGCGCTGTCAGCTCGTGGTCGTTCATCCAGTCTTGCGCGTCGAGCAGCACATAGGCGTCGAAGCTCGCCGCCGGCGCGTCGCCGAGCATTTGAGTCAGCGAGCCTTGGACGAAGCTCAGCCGGCCGGCGCGATCGCGCAGCGCGTCGAAATGCCGGCGCTGCAGATAGGGCGGGAGAGAGGCGGCCTCGCCCTTGGCGTAGCGGCCGCCGAACGCCTGGGCGGCGAAGTAGTTGTCGCCGATGTCGAAGTCGCAGGCGAGCCGCTCCAGCCGCTGGCGCAGCACCGCGGCGATGCCGCCGTCCGAGTCGCCGGCGAGCGCTCGGTACTGCGCCGGCGGAATGCCGAGCCCGTACAGCGAAGCCGGTTGGCGGGTCAGCCAGCGCACCATCGGTTTGTCGAAGATCGGCGCGAGATGGCGCTCGAACAGGGCGCGCTGCTCGGCGCGCGAGCGTGCGCTCAGCATCACGCGCGGATCGCAGCCGTGCAGCCGCGCCAGCGTGTGACCGGCGGCGATGCAATGGCCGAGCAGGCCGAAGCGGTAGATGTTGCGGGCGAAGAGGTCGATGCGGCGGCGATGCGGAAACGGACGCCCGTCCCAATAGGCGCGGCTCGTCGCGTCGAGGCGCCCGCGCAATTGCGAATCGTAGGCGACGACGTTGGCGCGTGAATTGGCGTCGGCGAAGAAGCGTCGGAACGACTCGTAATCCGGCAGATGCTCGAGCGCGCAGAGCTTGAGTCGGCCGAGCGCGACATGGGCGCCGTTGAGATCGACGGCGACGATCTCGGCCGGGTCGGCCGTCAGGTAGGACAGCGCGTTGCAGCCGCCCGAGGCGATGGTCGCGACCCGATCGCCCGGACCGAGGCGCAACGCCTCGAGGTCGACGACCGGATCTTCCCAGATCTGCGGATAGACGAGGCGACGGAAGGCGGCGGTGAACAGGCGTTCGAGCACGCCGGCGCGACTCAGCGGCCGACTGCGATGAACCGCCGCACGCAGACCTTCGCCGGTGGCGCGCCGCGCGGCGCGAACGGAATGTTGCACACGTCCTCCCATCCGCTGAAGCCTGGGTCGTCTGCGCGTAGATGACTCGCATGACGCGCGCGTGACGGCGGCGGTCGCGGCAATCGCTTTAGCCGCCGAGCGGAAATCGCTGGTCGACGACAAAGTCGCCGTTAGGCTTCTGCACAAACAAGGCGAGCGCGTCGACGACCAGCGTCGGGTCGGCGACGCGCGCGGCGAATTCGCGCGCGAGCGTTTCGGCGATCCGCCCGGCCTCTTCGACGGCGTTGGTCAGGGTGAAATGGAGGCGGAACTCGGCGAGCGCGTAGGGGTATCCCCAGCGCTCGAAAGTTTCGCGCTGGCGGGGGGTGAGCCGCAGGGGGTCGCGCCGCACGCGTTCGGCCTCGTTCAACGGAGCGCGGAACGCGTCGAGGCCGCGCACGACCCGCTCTTCGATCTCGGCGATCTTCGGCGAGGGCGTGGGCGACGTCAGCGCGACGAAGGCGGCGCCTTCGCCGAGCGCTAGGGTCGAGACGGCGAGACGGCCGGCGGAGAAGGGCGTCTGCGCATGCGCGAGTTCGGCGAGCGCCGTGCTGAGATCGGAAAGGCTTGCTTCGTCGGCGAGACGGAACGGCGCCTTGATCGTCGCGTGGAAGCCGTAGCGGCGCGGCTTGGTCGTCATGCTGCGCCAAGCCGTTGCGTCGAAGCCGTCGGGCGCGAAGCCCAATTGCGCTTCGCCGCTGGCCGCGTCGCGGCCGACCACCGCGCTGCCGAAGCGCCACAGCGCGCTTTCGGGCGGCGGCGCGAGATAGACAGCGTAGCGCAGCGGATTCATCATAGAACGGCGCTCCGCCTGCCGCTGACGACGAGGTCGAGGAGCCGCGCCACCGCCTCGTCGAGCGCGCCGTCGTTGTCGATCGTCGCGTCGGGTTCGAAGGCGACCTCGGCGACCGCGCTGCGCGCGAGCCTTTCGCGCCGGCTCGCGCCGTCATCGCGGCCGCGCGCGGCAAGTCGCGCCGCCAGCGTTTCCGGCCGCGCGGTGACGAGCACGACCAGGCTCGGCCGATAGAGCTGGCGCACCTCGGGGACGGCGGCCCGCGACACGTTGCAAACGACGGCGCAGCCGGCGGCGAGCCGCGCCTCGATCTCGCGCGGCACGCCGTAATGGAGGCCGTGCGCGCTCCAGGCGAGCGCGAACCGCCCTTCAGCGCGCGCCGCCGCGAACGCCTCGTGCGCGAGCGTGTCGTGATCCTCGAAGGCGTCGGCGCGGCGGGTGACGACGCGGCGCGCATAGAAGACGCCGTCGCTTTCGCCGAGTCGGCTGGCGAGGCCGCGGATCAACGCGTCCTTGCCGGCGCCGCTCGGGCCGACGATGGCGACGAACAGGCCCGTCGCAGGCGAGGTCTTGGCCAGCGCCGACATGGCTTCACGCCACCCTCTGGCCTTCCCGCCAAACCGCGCGCACCACCGGCTCGCCGTGATGAGCGCGGACGCGGACGAGATCGGCGCGGCGGCCGACCGCGATCTCGCCGCGATCGAATAGGCCCGCCGCTTCGGCCGGGTTCTTGGTCACCATCCGGGTAGCGCCGGCGAGGCCGTCGACGTTGGGCGCGTCGGCGAGGTGGAACGCCGCCATCAGCAGCGCCGCGGGCACGTAATCGGAGGAGAGGATGTCGAGCAGGCCCGCTTCGGCGAAGTCGCGCGCCGAGGCGTTGCCGGAATGCGAGCCGCCGCGCACGACGTTGGGAGCGCCCATCACCGTCGCCATGCCGGCCGCGCGCGAAGCGGCGGCGGCTTCGTGGGTGGTCGGGAATTCTGCGATATGAACGCCCTCCCGCTTCGCCTGTTCGACGTCGTCGAGCGTGGTGTCGTCGTGGCTGGCGAGCGTCAGGCCGTGAGCGTGGGCGAGAGCGACAATGCGCGGCCGATTGGCGTCGGCGCGCTCCCGGCCGACGCGTTGCCGTTCGCGCACGACTTCGGCGAGCTCGCGCTCGGATTTCCCGGTCTTGCCCTGATAGTAGATGAAGTACTTGTCGAGGTCGCGGAACTGCCGCTGGCCAGGCGTGTGGTCCATCAGCGATACGAGCCGAGCCGGATGCTGCGTAAGGAACTCCTCGAGAAACTCGACGACATTGGGCGCGGGGATCTCGCAGCGCAGGTGGGTCTGGTGGTCGGCGCGCAACAGATCTGCGGCGCGCGCGCGCTCGATCGCGTCGGCAAGCGTGACGACCTGTTCGCCGGCGCCGCTGCGCCAGTCCTCATGTTCGTCCATGCCGACGCGGAAGGAATCGAACACCGTGGTGATGCCGGCGGTGGCGATCTGCGCGTCATAGGCCATCACCGCGCTGCCGGCGTGCCAGAACACGCGCGGGCGCGGCATGAAATGCGCCTCGAGATGGTCGGTGTGCAGTTCGACCAGGCCCGGCAGCAGAAAATCGCCCTGGCAGTCGATCGCGCCCTTCGGGCCGTGGCCCTCGCCGGTCTCGACGATGCGGCCATGGTCGGTCGCGACCCAGCCGAGGAAGACGCGGTCGGCGGCGACGACCTTGGCGTTGGTCAGGACGAGGGGATCGGCGGCGTGGAACTCCATGCCTCAGGCTCCGTATTTGTCGAGGAACGCCTCGGCCGAAAGCCGGCGGAAGTCGTCGAGCGCGGCGCGTAGCGTCGCGTGCGGCCAGTCCCACCAGGCGAGTGCGTCCATGCGCGCGCCGATTCCTTCCGGGAAGCGGGGCCGCAGGGGCTTCGCCGGCACGCCGGCGACGATCGTGTAGGGCGCGACGTCGCGCGTCACCACCGCGCCGGCGCCGATCACCGCGCCGTTGCCGATCTTGACGCCGGCGGTGATCGTCGCGCCGTGGCCGATCCAGACGTCGTGGCCGACGGCGACGGCGTTCTCGCGCCGCCAATCGAAGAAATCTTCCTCGCGCACGGCGTCGGGCCAATAATCGTTGGCGCGATAGGTGAAGTGGTGCAGCGTCGCGCGCCAGGTCGGATGGTTGGTCGCGTTGACGCGCACGTGCGAGGCGACGTTGACGAACTTGCCGATCCGCGCCGCCCAGGTCTCGCAATCCTGCATCAGGTAGGAATAGTCGCCGACATCGGTCTCGGCGACGATGCAACGTTCGCCGATCTCGACATAGCGGCCGAGCGTGCTGTCGCGCACCGCAGCGCTCGGATGGACGAGCGGCGCCTCGGAAAGACGCGTGGCGCGCGAGATGGGCGCGGGGGGAGCGTTCATGCGGCCTCGCGGTCGGAGAAGCGCGACACGTCGACGATACGGTCGGCGACCCGCGCGCGCACGTCCTCGTCGTGGAAGATGGCGAGGAAGCCCGCGCCCTCGGCTTTGCGCTCGGCGATGAGCTCGATCACCGCCTCGCGATTGTCGGCGTCGAGCGAGGCGGTCGGCTCGTCGAGCACCAGCAGCCGATGCGCTCCGGCGAAACCGCGGGCGACGTTGACCCGCTGCTGCTCGCCGCCGGAGAAAGTCGCCGGCGGCAGCCGCCACAGCGCTTCGGGCAGGCGCAGCCGGGCGAGCAAAGCGGCGGCGCGCGCGCGCGAACCTTCGCGGTCGAGCCCCGCCTCCTGCGCCGCGGCGGCGACGATGTCGAGCGCGGCGACGCGCGGGATGACGCGCAGGAACTGGCTGACGCTGCCGACGACGCGACGCCTGAGGTCGAGGATCTCGCGCGGCGCGGCGCGGGCGACGTCGACGACGCGCTCGCCGTCGGCGACGAGAATGCGCCCCTCGCCGGCGAGGTAATTGCCGCTGACCATCTTGAGGATCGACGACTTGCCGACGCCGGACGGGCCGCCGAGCACCACGCATTCGCCGGCCATGACGCTGAACGAGACGCCGTGGACGACCGACAGAAGCGCGCCGTCGTGGAGGTGCAGGGTGAAGGTCTTGGCGAGGCTCTCGACCCGCAGCAGTTCGTTGGGGACGAGCGCGCTCATGCGGCGAGCACCGAAGAGACGAGTAACTGCGTGTAGGGCGCCTGCGGATCGTCGAGCACGCGGTCGGTCAGCCCGCTCTCGATCACTTCGCCCTGCTTCATGACGAGCATGCGATGCGACAGCAGCCGCGCCACGGCGAGATCATGGGTGACGATGATCGCCGCCAGCCCCATGTCGGCGATCAGCCCGCGCAACAGATCGAGCAGCCGCGCCTGGACGGAGACGTCGAGGCCGCCGGTCGGCTCGTCCATGAACACCAGGCGCGGGCCGGTGACGAGATTGCGGGCGATCTGCAGCCGCTGGCGCATGCCGCCGGAATAGGTCGAGGGCGGATCGTCGACGCGCTGGGCGGCGATCTCGACCCGCGCCAGCCAGTCGAGCGCGGCGGCGCGGATGCGGCCGTAATGGCGGTCGCCGATCGCCATCAGCCGCTCGCCGATATTGCCGCCGGCCGAGACGTTCATGCGCAAGCCCCGCGAGGCGTCCTGGTGGACGAAGCCCCAATCGGTGCGCATCAGCGCCCGCCGCTCCGCTTCCGACAGCGACGACAGCGCGCGCGCGGCGCCGTCGCGCATACGGTAGACGACCTCGCCGGAATCGGCCTGCAACGCGCCGGCGACGAGATTGAGCAGCGTCGTCTTGCCGGAGCCGGATTCGCCGACGATCGCCAGCGCCTCGCCCTCTTCGAGCGCGAACGAAATGTCGCGACAGGCGTCGATTGCGCCGTAGCGCTTGCAAAGGCCTCGCACGGAAAGCAGCGGAGCGGTCATTGCGCAACGTCCTTGGTTTTTGCGGCGCGGCGCTTCTCGCAATAGTCGGTGTCGGAGCAGACGAACATTCGTCCGCCCCTGTCGTCGATCACCACCTCGTCGAGGAACGAGTCGGTCGCGCCGCAGAATTCGCACGCGGCGTCGAACTTGGTGCGCTCGAACGGGTGATCCTCGAAATCGAGCGAGACGACGCGCGTAAACGGTGGGATGGCGTAGATGCGCTTCTCGCGCCCGGCGCCGAACAATTGCAGCGCCGGACAATCGTCGAGCTTGGGATTGTCGAACTTGGGGATCGGCGACGGGTCCATGATGTAGCGGTCGGCGACGCGCGCCGGATAGGCGTAGGTCGTCGCGATATGGCCGTGACGGGCGATGTCCTCGTAGAGCTTGACGTGCATGACGCCGTATTCGGCGAGCGCGTGCATGGTGCGCGTCTCGGTTTCGCGCGGCTCGAGGAAGCGCAGCGGCTCGGGAATCGGCACCTGGTAGACGAGGATCTGTTCGCCGCTCAGCGGCGTCTCGGGGACGCGGTGGCGGGTCTGGATGATCGTCGCCTGCGTCGTGTCGGTGGTCGTCGCGACGTCGGCGGTCTTGGCGAAGAAGGCGCGGATCGACACCGCGTTGGTGGTGTCGTCGGCGCCCTGGTCGATCACCTTCAGCACGTCGTCGGGACCGATGATCGCAGCGGTGACTTGCACGCCGCCGGTGCCCCAGCCGTAGGGCATCGGCATTTCGCGCGAGGCGAAGGGGACCTGATAGCCGGGAATGGCGATCGCCTTGAGGATCGCGCGGCGGATCATCCGCTTGGTCTGCTCGTCGAGATAGGCGAAGTTGTAGGGCCGAGCGGTCATTCGGCGGCCTCCGCGCTCGGCGCCTGCGCGCCCGCTTCGCGCCTCAACTCCCGCAGCAGCGCCAGCTCGGCCTGGAAGTCGACGTAATGGGGCAGCTTCAGGTGCTCGACGAAGCCGGTCGCCTGGATGTTGTCGCAGTGGGAGAGCACGAATTCCTCGTCCTGCGCCGGGCCGATCCGCTCTTCGGCGAGTTCGTCGGCGCGCAGCGCGCGATCGACCAGCGCCATCGACATCGCCTTGCGCTCGCTCTGGCCGAAGACGAGGCCGTAGCCGCGGGTGAAACGCGCCGGCTCGCCGTCGGCCCCGCCCTTGAACTGGTTGACCATCTGGCATTCGGTGACGGCGATCGACCCCAGCGGAACGGGGAAGCCGAGCTCGGCGACGAACATTTCGACCTCGATCTCGCCGAAGCGGATCTCGCCGACGAACGGGTGGTTGCGGCCATAACCGCGCTGGGTCGAATAGCCGAGGCCGAGCAGGAAGCCCTCGTCGCCGCGCGCCAGCGTCTGTAGCCGCGCGTCGCGGCTGGCCGGGAATTCGGTCGGGTCGCGGGTGACGTCGGCGACCGCCGCGCCGCCCTCGGCTGGCGGGCTCTTCTCGATCAGGTCGTCGCCGGCGATGATGTCGATGACGCGCGGCGCGGCGAGCGCCGAATCGGCCGGGGCGGTCGCCGGCGGCGGCGGATCGGCGCTCTCTGCGAGCATGAAGTCGATCAGCCGGTGCGTGTAGTCGAACGTCGGCCCGAGCACCTGGCCGCCGGGCAGGTCCTTGAACGTCGCCGAGACGCGGCGACGAAGCGCCATCGCCTTGGTGTCGAGCGGCTCGGCGAAGCCGAAGCGGGGCAGGGTGGTGCGATAGGCGCGGGCGAGAAAGATCGCCTCGATCAGGTCGCCGCGCGCCTGCTTGATCGCCAGCGCGGCGATCTCGCGATCGTAGAGCGAGCCTTCGCTCATCACCCGATCGACGGCGAGCGACAGCTGCTCGTCGATCTGCCGCGTCTCGATCTCGGCGACGCTACGGTCGCCGCGCCGCTTGTCGGCGAGCAGGGCGTGGGCGTTGGCGATCGCCCGCTCGCCGCCCTTGACCGCGACATACATCAGCGCGCTCCCTCGATGATCGCAGTCGAGCGCGGCAGCGCAGCGAGGCGGTCGTCGGCGACGAAGATCAGGTCGACGCCGAGCGGAAATCCGGCGCGGTTCGCAGCCCATTGGGCGACGAAATCGACCGGCAAGGGTGAAAGGGCGAGCGTCGCTTCGCCTTTGATCCCCGGGCCGGCGAGCCGCAGGCGCGGCCCCGCCTCGAGCGACGCGGCTTGGGCGACGATCGTCGTCGAGCGGTCGGGATATTCCGCCGTCCCCGAGGCGAAGCGCGCAAGGTCGAGGCCGTCGGCGGAAAGATCGACCAGCGCGAAGGCCGCCTTGTCGGGCGCTGCGGCGCGCGGGGCGCCACTGTGGAAGGCGAGATAGTCGCCGACCGCGGCGGGGAACGACGGCGCGATCCACAACGGGGTCTCGAAGTCGGCGAGCGTCAGCAGCGCCGCGGCGGCGGCGCGGGCGAGCGGGGCCGGCGGCGCGAGCGCCTGGCCGCAGGCGAGGATCGTCCCCGGCGCGCTCAGCGCCCGCATGATGCGACGGAACGCAGCCTGCGATTCGAAGGTCGGATCGGCGAAGGCGAGCGCGTTCATGCCGCGTCCTCGCCGCGCACGAGGGTGAAGAAATCGACCCGCGTCGCTGCGGTTTCGGCGCGCGTTTTCGCCGCTTCGGCGGCGAGCCGCGCCGCGATCGGCGCGAGGATCATGGTTTCGACGTCGCCGCGCGACGCTCGGCGAAGCCACAAGGCGTCGGCGATCGCCGCCAGCCGCGCCGTCTCTCCGTCGCGGCCAAGGATATGGGCGAAGCCGCGTTCGCCGGTCGGCAGCTCGACGACGGCGCGCGTGACCGTCGCTTCGCCGAGATTGAACGGCGCGCCGTCGCCGCCGATCCGGCCGCGCAGCATCACCAGCCCGGACTCGACCGGCTTGAGCGCGCGCGCGCCGTGGTCGGGCCAGCGCTCGGCGATCGGCCGGGCGAGCTCATCGCGGCGCGCGCGCGCGACGAGCGCCATCGCGCGCCGGCGCGCCGCGATTTCCGGCGGCTCGGATTGCGGTTCGGATTTGGAATCCTTCACGGCCATGTCGCCCTTCTCGTCTCGTTCGATGACACTTTCGCGTCGCTCTCCGCTCGTCGGGACTCGCCGCCCGCCACGCCCGCGCAAGCGGCGCGCAACGCTCCGCGTCATCTCGCGATTTGCGGCGGACCCGATTCCATTCGCCGCGACGGACGGCCCGCCGCGCGCCGCAGGTTAACAAACCGTCACCTGGCAAGACTATAACGGCGAGCGCTGATCGGAAAACTGCCAACCAATATCGGGGTCACATCATGAAGCGATCAACGCTGTTCTTCGCCGCCGCCGCTGTCGGTCTGTTGGCGGGCGGCGCCGCGCAAGCGGCCGATTGCCCAGAGGGCGGTCTGCGCTTCGGCGTCGAGCCTTATGAATCGGCGCAGCGTCTGCTGCCGGTCTACAATGATCTGTCCAAGCTGATTGGCGACAAGCTCGGCTGCCCGATGCAACTGTTCATCGCGACCAGCTACACCGCCGAGATCGAGGCGATGCGCAACGACAAGCTTGAGATCGGCGAATTCGGACCGCTCGGTTACGTGCTCGCGCACCAGGTCGCCAAGGCGGAAGCCGTCGCCACGTTCGGCACCAAAGATGGCAAGCCGTCGAGCTACTACGCTTCGATCGTCACCTGGCCGGGCTCGGGCATCGACAAGCTCGCCGACGTCAAGGGCAAGTCCTTCGCCTTTTCCGATCCGGCGTCGACTTCCGGGCACCTGTTCCCAGCCTTCGGTCTGAGCAGGAACGGCATCGACCCGGACGCCGACATCAAGGCGGTCTACGCCGGCAGCCACACGGCGTCGTTCGAGGCGCTGCGCAATCACAAGGTCCTGGCGGGCGAACTCAACAGCGAAGAGATCAACAGCGCCAGGCTGCACAACGAGTATGACGACAAGGCCTACATCACGCTGTGGAAGTCGGAGCCGATCCCGATCGATCCGCTGTGCATCCGCGGCGATCTCGATCCGGCGTTCAAGGCCAAGCTCGCCAAGGTCCTCTCGTCGCTCGACCTGCACGAGCTGCCCGAGGACGACCAAAAGTTCCTCGCCGCCAATGAGGACCCGGCGCTGATTACCGTCCCTCAGATCGACGGCGCCTTCGACCAGATCCGTGATCTCGTGTCGACCCTGAAAGTCGATCTCAGCAAGCTGTGAGCGCGTTCTCCGGCGAATCGGCGTCGGGCGCCGAAACGCGGCTCGCCGTTCGCGGCCTGCGCATGCGCTACCCGAACGGCACGCTGGCGCTCGACGGCGTCGACCTCACTGTGCGCGCCGGCGAGCTGGTGACGATTCTCGGCAGCAACGGCAGTGGCAAAACGACGCTGTTGCGCTGCGTCGCGCGGCTCCTCGATCCGTCCGAGGGCGAGGTGCTGGTCGACGGCCAGGACCTCGCGCGGCTGAACGGCGAGGCGCTGCGCAAGGCGCGGCTGGCGCTGGCGATGGTTTTCCAGCGCGCCAATCTGGTCAGACGCCGCAGCGTTCTCGCCAATGTCGCGAGCGGTACGCTCGGCCGCCGCCGCACATGGTGGACGGCGCTCGGCGGCCTTCCGGCCGAGGAATTGCCTTTGGCGCGCGAGTTGCTGCGCCAGGTCGGCGTCGAACAACTCGGCGGCCAGCGCGCCGACACGCTGTCGGGCGGACAGGCGCAACGCGCGGCGATCGCAAGGGCGCTGGCGCAAAGGCCGAAGCTCATCCTCGCCGACGAGCCGGTGGCGAGCCTCGATCCGGAAGCGGCCGAAGAGATCTTGCGCCTACTGCGGCAGCTCGCGATCGACAGCGGACTGGCGGTGCTGTGCGTCCTGCACCAGCCGGCGCTCGCTCTGCGCTATTCGCATCGCGTCGTCGGCCTGCGCGACGGCGTCGTCGCCTTCGACCTTCCCGCCGATCGCGACGCCGACCTGCATATCGCGCTGCTCTATAAGGAACTCGCCGCATGAGCGTCGACGGAACGACCCTCGCCGCCGCGCCGCGCGCCTCGCGCGCTGAAGCGCGGGACGACAGCGCCGCGACGCACGGGGAAGGCGGGCTCGGCCGTCTCGCCTTGCGCATCCTGGTTGGGCTCGTCGTTCTCGCCATCCTCGCGCAATCGTTCTATGTCGTGCAGGCGCGGCCGGAGGACTTGGTCACCGGCGTCCACGGCATGGTCGACCTGCTGAGCCGCGCTATGCCGCCGGCGTGGTCGGAGTGTGGCGACATCCTGTGGCCGACGCTGGAGACGGTCGACTTGGCGATCTTCGGCACTGTCTTCGGCGTGCTGATGGCGCTGCCGCTGGCGGTGTTGGCGGCGAGCAACGTCACGCCGGCGCGACCGCTCTATTTCCTAGCGCGAGGGATCATCGCGCTGACCCGCGCGGTGCCCGATCTCGTCTGGGCGCTGCTGTTCGTCACTGCGGTCGGCCTTGGCCCGTTCCCCGGCGCGCTGGCGCTGTCGGTCCATTCGATCGGCATGCTCGGGCGGCTGTTCTCCGAGGTGATCGAGGACATGGATTTCGGCCCGGTCGAGGCGCTGAACCTGACCGGGGCGAGCAGGCTCCAGGTCTTTACCCATGCGGTCGTGCCCGGCGTGCTGCCGTCGCTGCTCGGCATCGGCCTCTATCGCTTCGACGAAAACCTGCGTTCGTCGCTGGTGCTCGGCTTCGTCGGCGCCGGCGGCATCGGCTTCCGTCTGCTGACGGCGATGAACCTGTTCCAGTACCGGACCGTCTCGTTGCTGCTGGTGGCGACCTTCATCCTGGTGATGGCGGCCGAGCGCGGCTCGGCGCTGCTGCGTCGCCAGGTCGCCTAACTTGCTCGCGGCCGCGCGTCGGCTATGCGACGCGCGCGATCGGCGCTATGACCGACCGATTGCGGTCGGAGGCGCCGGGCGATGCGGGTCAAAGCGGCGATGCTGCGGGCGACGGGGGCGAAACCTCCTTACGCGGTTTCGCGGCCGCTCGACATCGTCGAGGTCGATCTCGACGGCCCCGGCCGCGGCGAAGCGCTGGTGCGAATCGCGGCGGCCGGCCTCTGCCATTCCGACCTTTCGGTGATCGACGGCGCCCGGCCGCGGCCGACGCCGATGGTGCTCGGCCATGAGGCCGCGGGCGTCGTCGCGGCGGTCGGCGAAGGGGTCGTCGACCTCGCCGTCGGCGATCGCGTCGTGATGGTGTTCGTGCCGAGCTGCGGCCATTGCCTGCCTTGCGCGACCGGCCGGCCGGCTTTGTGCGAGCCGGGGGCGCGCGCCAACGGCGCGGGCACGCTCGTCTCCGGCGTGCGCCGGCTCGCCTTCGCCTGCGAGCCGGTGAACCACCATCTTGGCGTCTCGGCCTTTGCCGAGT
>Ga0182030_10009764_pt1 | contig 19605 bp, 16 predicted proteins | sample 812S3MmetaG_FD_121299 | JGI IMG/M metagenome (GOLD analysis project Ga0182030, IMG submission 121299) | Permafrost microbial communities from Stordalen Mire, Sweden - 812S3M metaG (Illumina Assembly) | ecosystem: Environmental > Terrestrial > Soil > Wetlands > Permafrost | place: Sweden... | reverse complement strand
ATCCAATAGTGAGACAGCTCTCGCCGTCGACCCCGCCAAGGCGGTCGCGGCCGGTCTGAAGTTTCGAGACCTGGGCGAGAGCGTGGAGGACGTCATCGAGTGGTGGGACGACCGCGAGGCCCCGTCGTGGTGGCTCACGCGCGAACAAGAGGCGATGCTCGTTCGAACCAACGTGTGAGACCTCACGTCGGCGCGAGGTTGCTCACATCGTCGGTAAATTTCAGACTTGATCGGACAGAAGCGGTTTATGGGCTCACCTCAAGATGATCGTTTTCGCCGCCTCGTGCACGAACACAGCGCGGCCATCGGTAACTACATCCGGCGACGCCTCTATCCCCTGACGTTGGCGGACCTCGACGACCTCGTTGAAGAGACGCTCCTGGTCGTGTGGCGCCGAATCGACAGCGTGCCCGAGGACGCCGAACTTCCCTGGATGATCGGCGTCGCGCGCAACGTACTGCGAAACGCCCGTCGTAGTCAGTACCGGCGGACCAATTTCGAGTCGACACTCTCTTCGGCCCCCGACGATCCTTCGGCCGAAGACATGGTCATAGCCGACGCGAGTGTGCGCGACGCCCTGATATCGCTCAATGACGACGACCGCGAGGTACTGATGCTGAACGCCTGGGACGGTCTCGATACCCACGCTCTCGGCGTCGCGCTCTCGATCACGACGAACGCCGCGGCGGTGCGACTCACCAGGGCTCAGGCCCGTTTTCGTGAGCGGTTTGCGGCGGCCCAAGTCATCTGAAAGTTTCGGGCCCGTCGCGACAAAGACTAAATATGCAGGCGGAGGAGCTTTCATGAGTGATTTTGAAGAGCGTTTACGCGCGGCCGACCCAGCCGCGACAAGTAGCTACGAACACCCGGATACGAACGCGATGATTTTTCGAATCATGGCCCGGTCACCGCGCGCACGTCACGTCATGCGGAGCTTCCAACTACGGATGGCCGGTTCTGTCGCCCTCGCCGCGGCCCTGAGCATCGGCGGCATCGCCGCTCTCGACGGCGCCTCGCCGTCACTCGCGGTATTCGCACTGGCCGCGCCCCACAGCGCCAAGTCGCCGGATACCAAATTTGGCGCCTCTCGGTCGCCCGGACCCGGTTCCACCATGATGCGAATCTACGAAGAGTTCAACTTCAGCGCCGGTCCAGACCTCGGCGCCACCGCCGGCACCGGCGCGGCCTACGAGTTGCAACTGCCCGCCAGTGCTTCGGCCGAGGACGCGCGCCTCGCCACGATTTTCGGAGTCTCGGGCACGCCCGTCGACACCAACAGCGACGGACAGGACTTCACCGTCACGGACTCGTCGGGCAGCTTCGTCGACTACGAGACCTACGACACGGTCCCTCAGTGGTCGTACTCCATCGCGATCCCTCAGGCTGACGGAACGTCCTCGACGACCACCGACGGGACGACGGTCGCCATGCCGAGTCAGTCCACCGTCAACAACGACGTACAGAACTACCTGGGCCAGTTGGGCTACGGCTACCAGGTGAGCGACCCCCAGTTCTCAACGTCGAACAACGTCACGACCTCGCCCGGTCAGGCGACGGTCACGACCAATGAAGAGCAGGCGACCTACGGCGTCACGGTCGACGGTCAGACGACCGATCAGTACTTTGACTTCACGGTCGACCAGAACAACGATGTCGTGTCGGCCGACGGACCGGCCTTCAGCGTGATGCCGGCCGTCAACTACCCGTTGCAGAGCCCCGCCGCGGGTGTGGCAGTACTGGAAGCACAACAGCAGGCGTACTTCGCGTCGAACAGCTCCTCGGGCCAGCCGACCGGTTCTGGATCGTCGATCACACCGCTCACGTCGGGATCGAACGATTCGACTCCGGCGACCCCTCCATCCACGGCCGCGACGAACGACACGACGACCACGACGCCCTCGGGGCCACCGATCGTCGACGTCACGCTGGACGCCGAGACGATTTCGTACCAGTCGTATCAACTGACCGACGGATCGGTGTGGATGTTGCCGATTTACAACTACACCGGCCTCGTCAACAACACCGATGGATCCTCTTACACCGGGACCTGGTCCACCATCGCCGTTGACCCGGCCTACGTCCAAGTATCTACCTCGTCATCAGGTGGTATCAATCCGGGCGGGCCTATCCTCTACTAGCTGCGTCCGAAGGGTCTGTCGCGCTCGCCGGCGCGCGGTTCACTTCATTGCGGCTTTTGGCGAGAGGGCTTCCACGTACGGGTCTGTTGCGATCGTGGTGGGTTCACGACTTCCGGACGCGCGGCGGCGAGTTTGGCGACCGCGGACGGTGCACGGTGCGGCGGTCGCTTGGGCTCGACGACGCCCGCGCGCAAGTTGCGACGCGTCCCCGACCATGGTGCGAGGGGCGAGGTGAAGGCGTCAGCGAGGCGGTAGGCCGATCGCTCGTAGTTGATCCTCCATCCTCGAAAGTGCGGCCACGCCTCTTCGGCGCTGCGCTCAATCGGGAATCCCACCAGGACGAGCTTTTCGACAGCGCTCGCGAACTCTTCGTACGTCAACAAGATCGGCGCGTCCGGATCGGGGTCGTCGTCGACCGGGTATCCCAAGGAACCCGCGAGACGGTTGAACAGCGTGAAGCCCATCCGCAAACAGAGGCGGGTCTGACTCGGCGCGGTCGTGGGACAGAGGGCCAGCTGCATCGCCCCGGCGTCGAGGACCGCCAGAAGGCCGATGATCCAGTTGAGCCACGGCTCGGGCGAACGAAAGAGCAACAGCACCGGATACGTGACGTGGCTCTCGGTCACTTCGGCGGCCCACTGCTCCCAGTCGGCGTAGAGCTGGGGCAGGGCGTCATTGATTCCGACGAGTTGATGGCGCGCGAGCAGTTCCGGTCCCCACGCCGGTGATCCGGCGCGGCTCTCGAGCATCGTGACCAATGATTCGCGGCGACTGAAGGAGTTGTAGAGCGACGGGAGGTAGGCGATCTGGAGGGCCACGATCACGACCCACGTGGCGCCGGCGGCGATGTCGAGGCTCGTATTCGGCGCACCACCGGTATGGATCGCTCCGACGGTGAACAGCGACGTCACGGCTTGGGTCAGTCCGTGCACGAAGGAGTGCGTGGTGTTCATCAGCATCAGCGCGAAGCCCAGAACCAGGCTGACGGCCCACCAGAGGAGTTGGGCGATCAACGCCACCGGCGCCGTCGGCGCGAGGATCGAGTCCTTGACCTCGTAGGTCCGCGCGAGTCGCGCCACCATGACGAACGAGTAGTGCACGCTCTTGTTGACGATGACGGTGAGCTTTTCGAGCCCCTGCGGCTGACGCGGCAGCACCAGGATGAACAGGACGCTCACGATCGTGACCAGGACGATGAGGAGTCCAATGACGTACTCGACTACGTACACGCGCACTCCCCTTTCCCCGTTGGCCACACTCGCACGAGCAACATCGCCGAATCTTAGAGAGTAGGCGCGCTTCGTACGTTGTCCCGCGCTCTCCTACAGTTGAACGATGAGTTCCTCGCTGTCGGTCACGCTGACCGGGCGCCACGTCACGCTGACGCCGCTCTCGATGGACGACGTGCCCGAACTGGTGCGCGCCGCTTCGGGGGACCGCTCGACGTTCGGATGGTCGATCGTGCCCGACACGATTCCCGAGATGGATGGCGTCGTTGGTCGACTGCTCGCCGACCGTGATCAGCGGATTGTCGTGCCCTTCGCCACCCGACGAAGCGACACGTCAGAGATCATCGGCATGACGAGATTCCTCACGCTGCGGTGGTTCTTCGATCGCGAGTACCCCGATGCCGCCGAGATCGGCGGGACGTTTCTCACGGCTGCGGCGCAGCGAACCGCCGCCAACTCCGAGGCGAAGTTGCTCATGATGACGCACGCCTTCGACGTGTGGGGCGTGCGTCGCCTCGATCTCAAGACCGACGAGCGCAATGAGCGCTCTCGACGAGCGATCGAACGAATCGGTGGTCAGTTCGAAGGGGTCCTGCGCAATTGGCAGGCGGCCCAGGTCGACGGCGAAGAGAGCGCCACACGAAACTCCGCGATGTATTCGATCCTGTCCTCGGAGTGGCCCGATGTCCGAGCGCGTCTCGAAGAGCGACTCCGCGAGGACTAGACCGTGACGAGTTCCTTGCGGGCCTTGGCGAAACGCAGGTGCAGGGCAATGGCGCCGCTCGCGAGGGCCGCGTAGAAGCACCACAGCGAGGCGAAACCGTTCGCGCACAGTCGAGCCAGCACGATCACCGCCACCAGGTTCACGGCGCCGAACCACACGACGTTGCGCAACCCCGAGGCCAACATCGATCCGCACGTCGCGAGGATGTAGAGCCCGATGATCACGACACCGTGTTGGAGACCGATCGTGTAGGCCACGTGGTACGAACCGAGTTTGGCGCTGGGATGACCGCGCAGCATCGTCTCGAGCAACACCCCCGACGTGACGAAACCCAACGCGAGAAATGGCGCGATCACTCTTCGTCGACCTCGCGGTTCGAGGAGCAACACCATCGTCGGCACGATTATCGGCAACACCACGAAAGCGAACAGGAGATAGATCCACATCGCGACGACGCCGAGGGCGTGCGGGACGTGGCCTTGCAGCTGCCACCAAACGAACGTCTCATCGATCTGGTGCAGCCCCAAGAGAATCGGGAACGGAGCGATCAGCCGGTACTCCGGGCGACCACGTAGGTGCAGGCAGGCGTCGACCCCGATCGCGGTGACGACGAGTCCGCCGATCAGGTCCCCTTCAGGTGAGAAACACATGGTCGCTCATGAACTCTCGTCGATCGAAGTGGCGCGATCCGAGAAGTTCGACGTCGCGCATAGCGCACCCTAACCTCGCGGACTCTCGCGTCGAACGAGGTCGAATCGATACGCGGCGATTCGGTGTCGGCGGCGCCGTTCGAATCTGCGCACTAGCGCTGTTCGATGAGGTCCATGTAGTCGTCGTTCCAGATGTCGAAGTACTCCTCGGGCAACAACACGGCGTGGGTGGGCTCGAGGGTCTCCACGAATCCCCGTTCGTGGCTCACCGCGACGATGGTGCCCTTCCACTTGTGCATCATCTCGCCGAGCGCGAGCACGCTCGCGGGGTCGAGATTGTTCGTTGGTTCGTCCAACAGCAATAGATTCGCGTCCGAGGACGCCAGAATGGCGAGTGCCAACTTGGCCCGCTCGCCACCCGACAGTGTCGCGGGCATCTGGTGAGCGGCGGAGCCCTTGAGACCGAAGGCGCCCAGGAGCGATCGACGTTGCACTTCGGTGACGACGGTCGCGTTCTCGAGGTTGCCCAAGACCGACTTTTCGAAGTCCAGTTGTTCGTTCTCCTGGGCGAAATAGCCGACCGTGACGTTCGCGCCGAACTTCACGAGGCCCTTTTGGGCTTTCTGGGTGCCCGCAAGACAGCGCAACATCGAGGACTTGCCAGCACCGTTTCGTCCCACGATGACGATTCGGTCACCGCGGCGCGTGATGAAGTTCACGTCTTTGAGGACCTTCAGTGATCCGTACGTCACGGCGACGTGTTCGACCGTCATCGGCACGTCACCGCTTCGCGGAGGCAGTGGCAGCTTGAAGGTGACCTTGCGCTCCTTCTTGGTCACTTCCACGCGATTGCCCTGTAGCTTCTCGACCTTGCGGTCGAGCACCTTGGCGAGACGAGCACGCGTCTCGGTCTGCCCACGCATCGAGTCGGCCAGTTTCGAGAGCCGGCCGATCTCCTCGTCCTGGTGCGACGCGAGTTTCTCTTCGCTCAAGCGACGCTCTTCTTCGAGATGGAGGAACTTCGTGTAATTCCCCTTGTACTCGCGCAACTGGCCTTCGCGAAGGGCTAGGACCCGATTGATCGACTTGTCCAACAGGGGCAGGTCGTGGCTGATGACCAAGACGGTGCCGCGAAAGCGGTCGAGTTCTTCGAAGAGCCAGCGCTTGGCCGCCTTGTCGAGGTGGTTCGTCGGTTCGTCGAGGACCATCGTCGTCGGCTCCTCATAGAGCACCCGCATCAGGTCGACGCGGCGGCGCTGACCACCGGAGAGCGAGTCGAGGTCCTCTAAGAGGAGGTCCTCTTTGAGACCGAGTCCGGCCGCGAGACGCGAGACTTCAGATTCCGCCTCATAGCCGCCGAGTTCGCGGAATCTCTCCTCGAGCGCGGTGAAGCGCTCGATCGTCGCGTCCGTCGGATCGGCCGCCAGTTCGTGGCGCGCGTGTTGCATGTCGGCGTCCAGTTGGTCGAGTCCTCGCGCCGACAACACGTGCGAGAGTCCAATGGGCTCGACGCCGAGTCCGCCCGGCACGGGCTCTTGGGGAAGGTGGCTCATCGTCCCTTGGTGGGTGACCGAGCCCTCGATACGCAGGTGTTCGGGGTGCTCGCCGAGGAGGATCGACATCAGCGTCGACTTGCCGGCGCCGTTTCGCCCGACGATGCCCACCTTCTCGGCGTTGCCGACGGTGAATGAGACGGGGTTGAGGATGCGCCGAGCACCGATCTCTATGCCTAAATCTCGAACTATGAGCATTTAGTGCCCTAGCAACTCAGACGCTGCGGTGAGTTCGTCTCGGAACTGCGGATGGGCGATGGCCGTGAGGGCGGCGGCGCGTTCGCGCACCGTACGTCCCCGCAGGTCGGCCGATCCGTATTCGGTGACGATGACGCCGGCCAATTGGCGTGGCGAAGTCACTGTCGAATGCGGGGTCATGTCACCAATGATACGGCTCTTCAGAACGCCGCCGACCGTGGCGCTCGATTGGAGGCAGATAAGCGAGACGTGTTCGAGCGACAGGCTCGTGCCTTCCGTGAAGTCCATGTGACCACCGACCCCCGAGAACTGGCGTGCCCCGATCGTGTCCGCGACGATCTGACCGTGGAGGTCGACTTCGAGCGCCGAGTTGATCGACACCATCCGATGGTTCTGGGCGATGACGTGCGGATCGTTCGTGTAGAAGACCGGCGCCACGCCGATGTCCGGGTTGTCGTCGATGAAGTCGTACATCTCCTGGGTCCCCGCGGCGAAGGTGATCACCGCGGTCCCGCGGTTGATCGTCTTCTTCGTGTTCGTCGCCTTGCCCGACGCCATCAGTTCGTACAGTCCGTCAGTGAACATCTCGGAGTGGACGCCGTACTCGCCGCCACCGCCTTGGACCAACGCGCGCGCGACGAGGTTCGGCACCGCACCGATTCCGGTTTGCAACGTCGAGCCGTCGGGGATGTACTGCGCGGCGAACTCAGCGATCATCGAGTCCTCCGGAGTCCCGGGGTCATTGGCGAACGTCGTCGGTGGCTCGTCGGTGTACACGATGACATCGACGTCGTCGAGGCTCAAATGATTCTCGTGACCGACCAACGCGCGCGTCCTGGGAAAGCGCGACGAGGCTTCAACGATGAGTAGTCGCTCGGGGTCGCGACCGGCACGCACCAACTCCTCGAGGATGGCCCCGTTGTGGAGCGAGAGGCTGACGCGCCCGTTCTCGGGCATCGACACCGGCGCCATCACCACCCGCGGCTTCAGGTTTTGGATCAGAAGTCCGTAGTGGCGAAAGAACGACGGCACGTGCTGGACGTCGGCGCCCTTGGCGATCAAGGCGCGTTCGTTGCCGCCGAAGAAGTTCACGCGATAGTGAACATTGGGATGGAGGAAGACATCCGGGGAACCCAGGGAGAGACCACCGCTGAAGGTGAGGTCCTCCCAGTCGCTGCGCGCGCCGAGTGCTCGAAAGAGCGCGACCGGCGTCCCGGTGATGATGCCGAATCCGATGGAGTCGACTGGGCGAACCAGCGCCACCGCCTCCTCCACACTCAATTCACGTGCTTTCACCGCACAATTATGCATGACCGGGGCCACTGTGCGACGATTTAGTGATGAGTGAGACATTCGTCATCGACGTCTGGAGCGACGTCGTGTGCCCGTTCTGTTACCTCGGCACTCGTCAGCTGGCCGAGGCGCTCGAGCGCTTCGAACACCGAGCGGACGTCGTCCTTCGCCACCGTGCCTTCGAGTTGGATCCGCGCGCCAAAACCGCCTACGACCGACCGCTCGCGGAGATGGTCGCCGCGAAGTACGCCATTCCCGTACCGCAGGTTCACGCCCTACACGAGCGAATGGGGCGCGACGCCCGGGCCCTCGGCATGACGTGGTCACTCGAGACGGCCCGGCCAACCAACACCTTTGACGCGCACCGCGTCATCGCCCTCGCGTCAGTCCAGGGTCTCGACGATGCGATGAGCGAGCGGCTGTTTCGCGCCTACTTCAGCGAAGGCGATCTCGTGAGCGACCACGCTCGCCTCAGCGAACTCGCCCGAGAGGTCGGCGTGAGCGACGTGGACTCTCTGTGGGAGGGCGACGCGTTCACGAACGAGGTGCGATCCGATGAAGCGGAGGCTCAAGAACTCGGCATCACCGGAGTCCCGTCGATGCTGATGGACTCGAAGTTCATGGTGACGGGCGCCCAGGGTTCTGATCAGATCCTCGACGTGTTGCAACGAGCCTGGGCTCGTCGGGCCGCTTAATCTTCGTCTTCGGTCGGCACCAAAGCCGCGGTTGCCACGGAGTGTCCTTCGTCGAGGTTCATAACGCGCACGCCGGTGGCGTCACGGCCCTGGGAGGAGACCTCGCGCACCGGTGTTCGAATCAGCACGCCGCCCGTCGACGCGAGCATGATTTCGTCGTCGAGGCGCGTCATGAACGCCGCGACCAGAAAACCGCGCGCCGCGGTCAGCTTGATCGCGCGAACGCCCTGTCCCCCACGGCCTTGACGGTTGAAGCGCTCAACCTTGACGCGCTTGCCAAATCCCGTGTCGGTGACCACGAAGAGGTCGGCGTCGTCGCGCACGACGTCGAGGGAAATCGCTTTGTCGTCCCCGCGCAGCTTGATCCCGCGCACGCCCATTGAATCACGGCCCACTTCGCGTACTTCGGCCTCTTGGAATCGAATCGCCATGCCGCGATACGTGACGACCATGAGGTCTTCGTCGCCACTCGTCGCCACGACACGCACGACTTCGTCGCCTTCACGCAGGTTGATGGCGATCCATCCCTCTCGGCGAGACTTGTCGTACTCGCTGAAGGCCGTCTTCTTGACGGTGCCATTGGCAGTCGCGAAGACGAGGAACTTGTCTTTCGGAAAATCGTCGGTCGTCACGATCGCCTGGATTGACTCGTTCGGCTGCAGGTTCAAGAGGTTGACGATGGCGGTGCCCTTGGCGGTGCGCTCCTTCATCGGGATCTCGTGACCGCGGAGTCGAAAGACCCGCCCGAGGTTGGAGAACAACAGGAGATAGGCGTGCGTCGTCGTGTGGACGATCTGTTGGACGAAGTCTTCGTCGCGCAACTTCGCACCCTGGACGCCACGTCCCCCGCGGCCCTGCACTCGGAACGCGTCGGCGGCGACTGATTTCACGTAGCCGGCCTGGGTCATCGTGATAACGATGTCCTCGTCGTCGATGAGGTCTTCCATGCCGAGTTCGCCCGGGTCGTTCACGATCTGCGTGAGACGAGCATTCGCGAACTTGTCTCGAACCGCGGTCATCTCGGTTGCGATGACGCCGCGCAGCTTCACGTCACTCGCAAGGATCGACTGGAGTTCAGCGATCGTCTCGCGCAACTTCGTCATCTCGTCTTCGAGTTCGCTGCGTCCCAGTCGCGTGAGCCTTCCGAGCGTCATGTCGAGGATGTGGTTGGCCTGCTCTTCGGAGAATTCGAACGGTGCGGCCATCAACGCGATGCGTGCGGCCCCGCGGTCGTCGGACCCGCGAATGGCCGCGATGACCAGGTCGAGCATGTCGATGGCCTTGAGTAGGCCCTCCACGATGTGCGCGCGGGCTTCGGCCTTACGAAGACGGAACTGTGTGCGTCGCGTGACGACTTCGACCTGGTGGGCGATGTAGTGCGTCAACACCTGGGCGAGGTTCAAAGTGCGCGGCACGTAGTCGACCAGCGCCAGCATGTTGACCGCGAACGTCGTTTGCAACGACGTGTTCTTGTAGAGCTTGTTGAGTACGACGTTCGCGTTAGCGTCTCGCTTGAGTTTCACGACGAGGCGCGCCTTGCGTCCGGCCGAGTCGTTCTGCACCGCCGAGATGCCGTCAATGTCGCCGTTCTTCACGAGTTCGTAGATCTTCTCTTCGATCGACTCCACGGACACTTCGTACGGGAACTCGGTGACGACGATACGAACGTCCTTGCTGTTCTCTTCGATCTCGGCGACGGCGCGCATCTTGATCGATCCGCGTCCGGTGCGGTAGGCGTCCAGGATTCCCTGGCGCCCCAAGATCTGCGCGCCGGTCGGAAAGTCCGGACCCTTGACGAAGGCCATGAGGTCGTCGGGGGTCGCGTCGGGGTTCGCCAGCAGGTGCAGCGTGGCGTCGATGACTTCGCCCAGGTTGTGGGGCGGGATCTTCGTCGCCATACCCACGGCGATGCCTTGTGAGCCGTTGACTAAGAGGTTCGGGAAACGCGCCGGCAACACCGTCGGCTGCTGGGTGGAGTTGTCGTAGTTCGCTTCGAAATCGACCGTCTCTTCGTCGATCGAATCGAGTAGCTCGAGCGCCAGCGGCGCCAGTCGGCACTCGGTGTAGCGCATGGCGGCGGCGCCCTCGTCGGGTCCGGTGCCGCCGAAGTTTCCGTGGCCGCTGACCAGCGGGTGACGCATTGAGAAGTCCTGCACCATTCGAACCAGGGCGTCGTAGATCGCCGAGTCACCGTGCGGATGATACGTACCCATGACCTCGCCGACGACCTTGGCGCACTTCGCGAACGGTCGATCGGGGCGCAGACCTTGGTCGAACATCGAGTACAAGATTCGTCGGTGCACCGGCTTGAGGCCGTCGCGGACGTCGGGGAGCGCGCGCGAGACGATGACGGACATCGAGTACTCGAGGAACGAACGCTCCATCTCGAGGTTGATCTCGATCGGCTCGATGTAGCCCGAGACTTCGTCCTCGGGCGGCGGTGGTCCCCCGCCTGAGTTACCGGTTGAACGTGCCATATGCCTCTCCCCCTAGATGTCTAGGAAGCGAACGTCTTTCGCGTTGGTCTGAATGAAGTGTCGGCGCTGGGGAACGTCGTCGCCCATGAGGATCGAGCAGACCTCGTCGGCGAGGGCGGCCTGTTCCACGGTGATCTGCAGCAACGCACGCTTGGTCGGGTCCATCGTCGTGTCGCGTAACTCGTCGAAGTCCATCTCGCCCAGGCCCTTCAGCCGTTGGAAGTCGTTCTTGTGGTCCGGATGTTCGGCGAGGAACGTCGTCTTGGCCGCGTCGTCGTGCAAGTAGACCTTCTCTTTGCCGACCAGCGTCGAGAAGAGCGGGGGTTGTCCGACGTAGACGTGACCCTCGTTCACCAACTCGGTCATCTGGCGGAAGAAGAACGTGAGGAGGAGTGTACGAATGTGGCTGCCGTCGACGTCGGCGTCGGCCAACAAGATGATCTTGTCGTAACGAATCTTCGTGACGTCGAAATCGGCCTCGACACCGGCGCCGATCGCCGAGATCAGAGCTTGAATCTCGGTGTTCTTCAGAATTTTGTCGGAGCGAGCCTTCTCGACATTGAGGATCTTGCCGCGGATCGGAAGGATCGCCTGGATACGCGGGTTGCGCGCGTCCTTCGCTGATCCCCCGGCGGAATTGCCCTCGACGATGAACAGTTCGCACTCACGAGGCTCATTGGAAGAACAGTCCACGAGCTTGCCCGGCAGTCCGGCGCCGTCGAGCGCGCTCTTTCGCCGTGTGAGGTCGCGCGCGTGGCGCGCCGCCAGTCGAGCTCGCGACGCTTGCACCGACTTGGCGACGATCTGTCCGCCTTCTTTGGGGTTCTCTTCGAGCCAGTCGGCGAGTTTCTCGTTCGTCGCCCGTTCGACCAGTGAACGAATAGCGACGTTGCCGAGCTTGCCCTTGGTCTGACCTTCGAACTGTGGTTCGGCCAGTCGAACCGACACGATCGCGGTGAGGCCTTCGCGGATGTCCTCACCGGCAAGGTTCTCGTCTTTTTCCTTCAAGAGATTGCGTTTGCGCGCGTATCGGTTGACGACGTTGGTGATGGCCTTACGAAAACCCTCTTCGTGCATGCCACCTTCAATGGTGGCGATGCCGTTCGCGAACGAGTGGATGCTTTCGTAGTACCCGGTGTTCCACTGGAAGGCGACTTCCACTTCTTGACCCGCTTCGGACTGCTCGTAGAAGCCGACCTTGCGAAAGAGCGACTCCTTGGTGTTGTTCAAGTGACGCACGTAGTCGGCGATGCCGCCGCCGTACTTGTAGGTCTCTTTCGATTGACGTCCGGCGCGTTCGTCGGTGAATCGGATCTCGAGGCCGCGATTTAAGAACGCCATGATCTGGAGACGTTCGGTGATCGTTTGCGCGCGAAAGTCAACGTCGTCGAAGATCGTCGGGTCCGGCGTGAAGGTGGTCGACGTTCCCGTGCGACCGCGTGGCGCCGGTCCGGTGACCTTGAGTTTGCCTTGCGGTTTGCCGCCGTCCTTGAACGACATTTGATAGTGCTCGCCGTTACGGTCGATTTCCAGGGTCAGTTTGGTGGAGAGCGCGTTGACGATCGACGCGCCGACACCGTGTAGTCCGCCCGACACCTTGTATCCCCCGCCACCGAACTTGCCGCCGGCGTGCAGCGTCGTCATGACGATCTCCGCGGCGGACTTCCCGGGGTACTGGGGATGTTCGTCAACCGGAATCCCGCGGCCGTCATCGCTCACGCGACAACTGCCGTCGGCGAGGATCGTGACGTCAATTCTGGTGCACACACCGGCCATGGCCTCGTCGACGGAGTTATCGACAAGCTCTCGGATCAGGTGGTGCAGCCCCGAAGGACCGGTGGATCCGATGTACATGCCCGGTCGGACCCTGACTGGTTCGAGACCTTCGAGAACTGTGATGTCGCTAGCGCCGTAACTAGCGGGTTCCTTGGTCTTCTGGGGCACGAAGGCATCCTTTCGGTGAAATAATTAAGGCGCTTTTCGCGCGGTCGAGGACAAATTTTCGACTGTTCCATCCTACCCGAAATGGTGTAACTCTCGGCCTTCCGAGGGCCGTATTCGACTACTTCTTGGCCTTGTTTTTAAGGCTTCTCGAGCACCGTCCGAAGAGTCTTAGGCGCCCGTGCGCCAAGCGACGAAAAACCCTCGAGGATCGTCGACGCGTCGCTCATGACACGTTGCGCAAATGCACCCGATGGGACGCTCACGAGCAGTACTCCGTTCTTTACGAACTCCGGGCGGCAGTGTTCTGCGATCACTGGCTCCACGATGCTGGGCCATAGATTTCGGATCTCGTCAATGTCTCGAAGATCGACTTTTCGAAGCCGTCCCGCGAGAGTATTGAGCAGTTCGCCCAACTTCGCCGGCTGCTCGTCGCGCGATTTCACGGCACCAGCGTGGTGAGATCGATGACGGCGGCCGGACTCATGCCGGCCGGGAGTGGTGACGCCGTAGTCACGAGCGTTTGCCCTGTTGGGAGTAGATTTAAGAGCCGGTCACTGCGGTGTGGATCGAGCTCGCTGAAGACGTCGTCCAACAATAAAAGTGGATCGACACCGCGTCGGTTCTGCACCAGTTCATGGCCGGCGAGCCGAATCGCCAACGCCAACGATCGTTGCTCTCCCTGAGACGCCTGACGGCGTGTGTCGCGTCCATCCAACGTCAGCGCGACGTCGTCACGTTGTGGTCCGATCGTGGTGTGGCCGCGAAAGCGGTCGTCGTCGAAAGATTCGCGAAGCGCCCGTTCGAGGTCGCCGCTCCACGACTGCTCGTACGAGAGACCGACGATGGAATCATCCTCGGCGAGCTCGTGGTAGTAGTTCGACACGAGGGGCGCGACGTCGTCGAGCAACTTTTTTCGTAGGGCGACGAGCTCTTCGCTGGCGCCACAAAAGTCACTCGTCCAGACATCTAGTTCACCCTGTTGCGTTGTCGTCGGGCGATCACCCTGGAGTTGGCGCAGGAGTGCGTTTCGTTGACTGAGGATCCGGTTGAAGCGTTCGATGACGTCACCGGTCGTGAGGTCGACGTCGGTGAGCAGATTGGTCAGGAATTCGCGTCGGTTCTCGGGGCCCTGGCGAACGATGTCGACTCCTTCGGGCGTGAAGATGGTGAGCGGCAGCGCGTCCGCGACGTCGGCGCGTGACTTGGGCCGCTGACCGTTGACGAGCATGCGCTTCGTGGTGTTTCGTGTGCCCCGGGTCAGCGTCAAATCGACCTGGACGCGTCGTTCGCGCTGAAAGAGCACTCCGTGGACCTCGCTCGCACTCTGGCCGCTTCGAATCAGGTCACTCGCCGCGCCCGTTCGAAACGACGAAGCTGTGGCGAGGGCGTAGACGGCTTCGAGGACGGTCGTCTTGCCGGTTCCGTTGGGCGACAGTAGGACCGTGATTGCGTCGGTGTCGGGTTCAAGGACGAGCTCCTTGAAGAGCCGGAAGTCCCGCAAACGCAACTCGTGGAGGCCCACGACGTTCGACCCTGACTACTGAACGCGCACCGGCATGAGAAGGTAGCGGAATCGCGTGTCCTCAACGCCGTGCACCATTGCCGGACGCACCGAGTCCGACATCTCCAACACGACCTCGTCACCGGGAACCGCTTCGATGCCGTCGATCAGGAAACTTGGGTTGAAGGCGATGGTCATCTCTTCGCCGCCGTAGTCGGCGTCGACATTGTCCTCCACGTCGCCGGCGTCGTGACTTTGCGTACGAATCTCCACCGAGTGGTCCTTCATCGTGAGTCGCACGGAGGACGTGGAGTCCTTCGCGAGCAACTTGGCGCGCTTCAACGACGTCAACAGCGTGTCTTTCGCCACGCGCAGTTGATTGGGGTAACTCGCCGGGATGAGTTGCAATACCGAGGGGTAATTCCCGTCGATCAGGCGCGAGGCGATACTCGTGCCGCCCACCACGAAACAGATCTCGGCGTCGGTGAGTGTGACGCCGATCGTGGCTCCGGCTTCAAGTGACGCCGCGGCGCGTTGGAGTTCTTGGAGAGCCCGCGCGGGTACTAAGAGATCGTGGGAGCCTCCGATACCTTCGACCTCGGGCACGTCGCGCACCGCCAGGCGATACGAGTCGGTCGCAATTAATCGCAACACCCCGTTGTCGGTCGTGAACAACACACCGGTGAGCAGTGGCCGCGCGTCGTCATTAGCCGCCGCCCGCACCACTTGATTGAGACCGGCGATGAGATCGACCGCCGCGATGGACGTCTGGGGTCCACTGACCGGCGGCAACTTCGGATAGTCGACGACCGCGAAAGTGCGTAGTGAGAATTTCGCGCGAGCGAGAGAGATCTCCACCGTCTCTTCGGTGCTGGAAACAGTGACCGCTCCGGCTTCGAGTGAGCGCACCGCGTCGACGATGAGTCGCGCCGGCACGACCGACGAACCATCTTCGATTCCAATGACGTCGACCGTCGTGCGAACGGTGATGTCGAGATCGGTACCCGTGACGACGAGTTGATTTCCAGTGAGTGAGAGTAGGACGCCCGACGTAGCCCCGATGAGACGTGTGGCGACAACACGGCTCGCGGCACTAAGTGCTTCAACGAGAATGTCGCGCTCTGACTTGAACTTCATTCGACTGCCTTTCGTTGCTACTGAGATTACGGTGTGTTTTTTATGTGTGTAGAAGTCTTAGTAGTAGTAGGTCTGTGGGAATGTGGATTACTCGTCAACACCCCTGATTAGGCGGCTATTTAATGATGTCGGTCTACGCACAACTCTGTGGCTAACTCTCTCAACCTTGCGCACTCAACCCTGAAGTGATGTGCATGACCGGTCCGTTGTCAACGTGAAATCAACAGGGTGAGCCCATGGTTGCACACAAACTATTCCCTGCTCTCTCCCTGGAGTCGGCGCTTGAGTTGATTGACTTGAGCGAGCACTTCTGGGTTCACTGTGATCTGTTCTTTGATCTTCTCCACGCCACTTATCACCGTCGTGTGATTGCGCCCGTCGAAGATCCTCGCGATCATCGGATAGGAGTAGTTGTTCAAGAGGTCTCGAATCAAGTACATGGCGATGTGCCTTGCGTGCACCAACGGTCGCAGACGTTTCGAACCACGAACGTCCTCGACTGAGAGTCCGTAGAAATCCGCGACGACCGAAAGAATCGTCTCCGGCTTCAGGACTATTTGCTCCTGGCCCAGGTTGGTCAGGTGCGCCTTGGCGAGCTCGAGCGAGATTGGCTCCTGGCGCAAGTTGGCGAAGGCGCGCAGCATCGTGATCGACCCTTCCAACTCGCGGATGTTGTCGCGGACGCGGTGCGCGATCCATTCCGCCACATCGTTCGGGAGCGCGATGCCCTCTCGTTCGGACTTTGATCGAAGGATGGCGATCCTCGTTTCGAGGTCCGGCTGATCGATCTCGGTGACCAAACCCTGGAGAAGACGACTGCGAAAGCGTTCCTGGAGTCCCGCGAGGTCGCGCGGAGACCGGTCCGACGTGAGAACAATCTGCTTACCTTCGCCGTGTAGCGCGTTGTAGGTGTGAAAGATCTCCTCGTGGAACGTCTCGCCGCGCGTCTCCATGAACTGAATGTCGTCAATTAACAAGACGTCGTTCTCGCGATAGCGCTCGTGCAGCGCGAGCTGCGTCCTCGTTTGAATCGCGCGAATGAAGTCGTTCAAGAACGTTTCGGTCGAGACGTAGAGGACCTTGCGACCGGGATAGTTCTCCTGCACGTAGTTGCCAATAGCGTGGAGTAGGTGGGTCTTGCCGAGACCGGAGTTCCCGTAGATCATGAGTGGGTTGTACGCCCGACCAGGTGTTTCGGCGACGGATTGCGCGGCGGCGAATGCCAGGCGGTTCGACGAACCGGGAACGAAGGAGTCGAAGGTCATCCGCGGATCGAGCCGAGCCGGTCGGTCGACGCTCGGAGCGAACGCGACCGTACTTGGCGCCGCCTCCGGCTCCTCTTCGCTCGATGAGAGTGCACTCGAGTCATCAGAAGGATCGGTGATCGTGAGAGAGACCTGCACGTCGTGTCCGACGAGCAGCTGAGCCTGTTCGGTAATAAAGGGGAGATAGCGCTGTTGTACGCGAAGCAACTGAATCTGATTCGGCGCGCCAATCACAATTTCATTGTCGTGGTAATCCACAAGGCGCAGTGTGTTAAGTCCGGCGGCCCAAACGGCCTCAGAAGCGTTACCACGTAAGGAGTCACGAAGAGCAACCCAGATCTCCTCACCACCTTGCACGGGCTTCCTCCACAGATCAAACTTCACATTATCCACAGGCAAAAGCTCCTCGGAACTCGCGTCGCGCCTGTCGGGAAGGTCACCATACACCTATTTCAAATGTCTCGCCGGGGGCCCCCGTCCGGTCAGGTAAGATTGCTCCCAGTAACGCGCCAGCGACCCCCAGGGGGTACCGCGAAGCGTATTGAGACATTTGAGAAGAGGATTTTGTGAAGCGTACCTATCAGCCCAATCAGCGTAAAAGGGCTAAAACGCACGGTTTTCGTGCGCGCATGCGTACCCGCGCTGGCCGTGCCGTCCTGAAAGCCCGTCGCAACAAGGGCCGTCACCAGTTGACGGTCTAAGCGTAACGTGCCCGATCGGGTTCGAACCCGACGGCAGTTCGCATTGTTCGCCACACCAACTGGACGGGGACAGAGTGGCTCACTTCGAATTAGTTTCGTCGCTGAGTCTTCTGACCCGCGCACAGTCGCCGTGGCCTATGCGATCAGCCGAAAGGTCGGCAATGCGGTGGTTCGCAATCGGATCCGCCGGCGCTTACGGGCACTTTTCGATGGACTCGACCCCCAACCCAAACCTGGTAAATACCTGATCAGGTGCGGTAATGAGACAGGAAAACTCTCCTATGAAGCACTCCAGCGTCACCTTCGTGAATCCCTCGACCGAGCCGGCGCCCTCTGAGGCGACCGCGACCGTGCGGGCGTTGGTCAAGGTCATTGCTCTCTACCAGCGACTGACATCGGGCCGCGTCTCGGCGTGTCGCTTCTATCCGTCGTGTTCCGAGTACGCCCGCGAGGCCATTGAGACGCACGGCGCGTGGCGCGGTGTCGCGTACGCGCTACGACGTCTGTCACGTTGTCGCCCGCTCGGTCCTCACGGCGTGGACCTCGTCCCCCAATCGAAAGAAGCTAGGAGCACGCAGCGATGAAGTCCTTTGCCCACGACATTGGCTCGATTTTCCAGCCGATCTATGACCTCTTGGGTCGGATCATGGCCTTCTTCTACGGCATCATCCCGAACTACGCCATCGCCATTGCCCTATTGACCGTGGTGATTATGGCGGTTTTGACGCCCTTCACGATCAAGAGCACCAAGTCCATGGCGGCGATGCAAAAGCTTCAACCGGAATTGAAGAAACTGCAACAAAAGTACAAGGGCGCGGAGAACCGAACACTCCTTAACGAAGAGATGATGAAGCTCTACAAGGAAGAGGGCGTGAATCCTCTCGGCGGATGCCTGCCGATGCTGCTCCAAACGCCGTTCCTCATCATGCTTTACGGCGTCATCAAGGGCCTCGCCAACAAGGTGTTGGTTCACGGCAAGTTGGTCTCTCTCCCGCGCTACATCCCCACGAGTTCAAAGATGTACCACGATCTCGTCGCCTCAGGCGGACAGATCAAAGCCTTTGGTATGGACCTCAACTTGAAGCTTTTTAGCGTTCACAGTTCATTCTTGGCCCAGATCCCCTTCGTCCTTTTCGTCCTGGCCGCCGTCGGACTCCAGTACTTCCAGATGGCGCAGATCAACAACCGCAGCCGCAAGACCGGTCAGGCGATGCCGGCTCAGCAACAAGCGATGCAGCGGTTCTTGCCGCTTATCTTTGCATATTTCTACATGATCATCCCTGCGGCGGTCGTGTTGTATATGATTATTTCAACATCCATTCGCATATTAACTCAGTTTCTCATGTTCCGAACGGGCATCTCGGACCCCACGAAGAATGGCGTCAAAGCCTCCACGCATCGTGCCGAAATTGAAGAAGAGCACAAGGATGGTGCCAATCGGCCCCAGGTCGAAGAGATCCCCGGTGCGTTGCCATCGAATGGAGCAAAGCCCAAAGCTCAAACGAACAAACCGGACCCGAGTAAGCCCCAAGCCCAAAAACGACCGGCTACAAAACCTTCAACCCCCAAGCCGCAAGTACAGTCTCGCTCCAAAGCGAAGCGTAAAAGAAAGGCGCGTTAACCCATGGACTGGGTAGAAACCACTGGAAAATCAATTGAAGAGGCGACCGATCGTGCCCTCGCCCATCTCGGCGTACATCGCGACGACGCCGAAGTCGAAGTCATCGAAGAGCCCAAGGCCGGACTGTTCGGTCGCGTTCGAGGTGAAGCTCGAGTGCGAGCTCGTGTTCGACCCAGCGGACCGCGACCCAAGCGTTCACGTCGCTCCGGCGGTCGCGAGGAGCGACCGCGCTCGAACGCTCCGCGCAGTGAAAAGCCACGCGCTCCGCGTGCCGAATCTGAACCACGACGAGTCCGCGAAAAGACCGGTGCCCGTCAACAACCCGAAGGTGCCGTGAAGGCAGCCCCACGATCTGCAAAGAGTCCATCAAAGGAGGACACCATGGCCGAAGGAATTTCGCTGGCCGAACAGGGATCGATAGCGAAGGAGTTCCTCGAAGGCCTGTTGGCGTCGATGAACATTCAAGCTGAGATCACGGT
>Ga0182030_10009763_pt1 | contig 19606 bp, 17 predicted proteins | sample 812S3MmetaG_FD_121299 | JGI IMG/M metagenome (GOLD analysis project Ga0182030, IMG submission 121299) | Permafrost microbial communities from Stordalen Mire, Sweden - 812S3M metaG (Illumina Assembly) | ecosystem: Environmental > Terrestrial > Soil > Wetlands > Permafrost | place: Sweden... | reverse complement strand
TGGCGGAGAGGGTGGGATTCGAACCCACGTGCCGGAATTACCCGACCATCCGATTTCGAGTCGGCGCCGTTATGACCACTTCGGTACCTCTCCGGTTAACTTAAAATTCTGCGGTATTACTTAAGTTTTGTACGGCGTCGCCTTAAGTATTTTTGCAGTGTGACGTGGTAGCCACAGTGGATAGAAACGCATTTGTCAAGGGCCCGTAGGGGGGAATAAAGGATTATTCTAGCGCATCGGCATCGGGCCTGTCTCACCAACAGAACTTGCCCGCCTCACGGGACTCTAACCAGCTCACGACCGTGCGTAACTCGAAACTCCATATCAATTGGCAACGCTGGACGAAAGTCGTCATTTCGATTTCGGCCATCGGGTTGCTGGGCACCTGCACTCCCCTGCCGAGTTTGATCGACCAGATCAAGACCCTGGGAGAATTGCGGGTGGTCACCCGCAATGGTCCCCTCGCCTATTACCGCGGTCCGGACGACATGCCGGAAGGGCCTGAATACGAATTGGCGCGGCGTTTTGCCGACGAATTGGGGGTCAAGCTCGAAATCACGTCGGTGCGCACCTACGCGGATATCTATGCGGCGCTCCGGTCGGGACACGCGCACTTGGCCGCGGCGGGGTTGAAGATCCCGCTCGAGAATATCCCCGGAGTGGAGTTCGGGCCCGCCTATCAACGGGTTCGCGAGCATTTGATTTATCGGCGCGGAGCGGCGCGCCCGAATTCGCTCGCTGACATAGGAAACGGCGATCTGGAAATCACCGCCGGCAGCTCCCATGCGAAGACTCTATACGCGGCACGCAATTCATTGCCGGATTTGGTATGGGTCGAAAACGCCAGCACCGACACCCAGGCGATGCTCGACGAGGTCGCCGACGGCAGCATCGACTATACCATCGCCGATTCGACGGAATTCTCACTGGCGCACGATGTGCATCCGGAACTGCGCGTGGCCTTCGACTTCCCGGGGAGCCAGTCTCTTGCCTGGGCCGCGAGCACCCGCGATCCTCGCTTCCTCCGCGATCTGGCCGGCTATTTCGGGCGGCTGGGAGCCAGCGGCGAGCTCGCTGCAATCGTCAAACGCTATTACGGGCGATCCGAGGATCTGGAATTCGCGGGCACCCGGGGTTTCATGCAGCATTTGCAAAGCCGCTTGCCGCTGTACAAGAAATGGTTCGAGGAAGCGGCCGAACAAAGCAGCCAGGACTGGCGTTTGCTGGCGGCCATCGGCTATCAGGAATCGAAATGGAATCCCCGGGCTTCGTCGTCGTCAGGCGCGAAAGGGCTCATGCAGCTCACGGTCGAATCGGCAACGGAGGCCAAAGTCTCCAATCCCTCCGACGCCAGACAAAGCATCTTCGGCGGCGCCCGCTACTTCCGGCAGGTGTACGAGAAGATTCCGTCTCATGTGCCGGAGCCGGACCGGACCTGGTTCGCCTTGGCGGCTTATAACATCGGATATGGACATTTGGAGGATGCGAGGGTGCTTGCGCAGAAAGCCGGCCGCGATCCGGATTCCTGGCAGGACGTGCGCGAATTTTTGCCGCTGCTGGAGCAGGAACACTGGTACACCCAGACCGAGAACGGCTATGCGCGCGGCTGGGAGCCCGTTCGCTACGTGGACAATGTGCGCGGCTATCGCGACCTGCTCGAGTGGGCGTGGGGAGCCGGTGGCACGACGCTCAATTAGCGCCGGCTCTCGAAAAATCGCCGCAGCATGTCGGCGCTTTCGTCGCTGCACACCCCGCCGAACACATCAATGCCATGCGCCAGCTTTGATTCGCGGGACAAATCGATGACGCTGCCGCACGCCCCCGCCTTCTGATCCCAGGCGCCGAACACGATCCTCGATACGCGCGCGTTGAGGGCCGCCCCCATGCACATCGCACACGGCTCCAGAGTCGCGTATAGCGTAGTGTTGGCGAGCCTGTAATTGCGCAGCCGCTGTGCGCCGGCCCGCAGTGCCACGATCTCCGCGTGCGCCGTGGGATCGTGGCCGGAAATCGGCCGATTCCAGCCCTCGCCGATCACTTGTTCATCGAGTATCAGCAGCGCCCCGATCGGAACCTCATTGTCCAGTGCGGCGCGCTGCGCAAGCTCCAATGCCTGGCGCATGAAATCGACGTCCCGGGATGCACTCAAGGCTGCCTCCTCATCGGCCCGGCCGCCGCCGCGCATACCGAGCGGCGAAAATCGCGACGTAGAGCAAGAATAGCGCGGCGGCGCTGTAGCCCAGTGAATTGTGAATGCCGATCACCGAACCGAGCAACCCGACGCTCAACCCGCTGAATGTGCGCAATCCCAGCGCGGACATGGAAAATACGCCGATCACCCGGCCGCGCATGCCGTCGGGAGCGTGCAGCTGCACCAGCGTCTGCGCCATTGAATTGAAGCTCAGTTCCACGAAGCCGGCGACGAACAATAGCGTGATCGCCACGGCATAGGTATCCGATCTCGCAAAACCCGCCAGCGCGCAGCACCAGACCATCGCGAGCACGAATGCGGTGCGTACATTCGGCGGCAGCAGGCCGCCGCTCTCCAATATTACCCCGGCGGCCAACCCGCCGGCTGCGTCGGCCGCGAGCAATACCCCGTAAGAGAAATCCGCGTTCGCGTGCCCCAAATCAGTCGCAAAACCGGGCATCTGCGCTTGGTACGCGTTGCCGACGAAAAACGCCGCAGCCCCGATCAACACCGTCATGGACAGCAAAACCTGGTTTTTCGCGACCACCCTCATGGTCGCCCAGATATCGGCGAAACCATTCATTACCGGCGGCAGTCCCGGTGCACCGGCGCCGCGCGATCCGGCCGGCGCCTTGATCATCCAGACGAACAAGGGAACGTAGATCAGCGCATTGATGAAAATGCCGTAGGAGGGCCCAAATATCTGCAATAGGCCATCGCCCACCATGGGCCCCACGAGAAATCCCAGGTAACGGCCTGTCGCCGTTAGGCGCACCGCGCTCGGTAATTGCTCGACGCTCACGATCCGGTGGATGAATACCTGCGCCGCAGGCAGCCACAACACGCCCGCCAGGCCATGAATCACCAGCAGCACCATCGCCTTCCACGGCGACGCCGTATCGGTGAGAAACATGATGCCCCAGCTGATCGACACTCCGATGTACAGCAACATCCCCGTCTGGATGAGGCGGCGGATATCGAAGCGGTCGGCCAGCCGGCCCGTGAATCCGGCGAACAGCAGATACGGCACCCAATGCGAGACGACGGCAAAGGCGCCCAGGGCCGGTGAGTGGAACTTCTGGAACATGACCCAGTAGCTGATGACATGTTCGATGTTGTCGGCCATCATCGCCGCGGTTGCGGAAATGAAAAAAATCCGAAAATCAGGGCTGGAGAAGGAAGTAAACGCGCGGTGCTTGAGCGGGATGGGGCGGGGCGAAGCGCTGGTATCGGAGTTCAATTGTCTCAAGTGCCTGGGATGAAGTGATATCCGTGCGGATTGTAGCGCGTGCGCAGTAGAATTGCGCATCGCCCGCCCGGCGAAACGGAAGAAGAGGTCTCGATGCGCGCAATCCTGCTTCTGCTCGCCGGCTTGGCAACTTTTCCGTCGCTGGCCGACGAAGGGATGTGGACCTTCGATAATTTTCCATCGGCCGCCGTGAAGCAACTCTACGGGTCCGACATCACCCCTGCCTGGCTTGATCACTTGCGGCTGTCGACGGTTCGGCTCACCAATTGCACGGGTACGTTCGTCTCGCCCGCAGGGCTGATCTTGACCAACCATCATTGCATCGAGTCCTGCCTGGCGGAACTGTCCTCCAAAGACAGGAGCTTCGTGGATCTCGGGTTTGCAGCCGCGGATCGGCGCGGCGAACAGCGTTGCCCGGGCCAGCTTGCAGACGTATTGATCGGTACGGAGGACGTCACCGGCACGATGGCCGGAGCTGTGGCGGGATTGACCGACACCGCAGCCAACGACGCGCGCAAGAGGACGTCGACCACGCTGGAGCAAGCCTGCGAACAAGGCAGCGCCAAGACGCGATCGGGCAAGCTGCGATGCCAGGTGGTGACGCTGTACCAAGGGGGCCAATACTTTCTCTACAAGTACAAGCGCTACGACGACGTGCGCGTGGTCTTTGCACCCGAAGCCGACATTGCCTCGTTCGGCGGCGATCCGGACAACTTTCAGTTTCCGCGATGGTCGCTCGATTTCTCGATGTTGAGAGCCTACGAGAGCGAGAAACCGGCGGCCACACCCAACTATCTGCAGATCGATTTCAAGGGGCCCGCCCCGAATCAGCCGGTCTTCGTCGCCGGACATCCGGGCTCGACCGCACGTTTACAAACGCGGGCGCAGCTCGAGTTCGAGCGCGATGAGGTGCTGCCCGTCACGCTGATGCGCGCTTCGGAGCTGCGCGGGCGCTTCATCCAATTCAGCAAGGCCAATCCGGCGGACGCGCGCATCGTCGAGGCGCCCCTGAACAACCTGCAGAATGCGATCAAGGTGCGCCGCAAGCAACTCGATGCATTGAATGACGGCTCGCTGCTGGCCGCCAAGACGGAGGCTGAAAACAGGCTGCGGTCAAGCGCACACTTGACGGGCTCGGATCCCTGGCACGATATCGAGTCGGCTTCCGCGCGCGAACGTTCGCTGTATCTGCAGTACACATTCCTGGAAATCGGCGCCGGCTTCAATAGCGGATTGTTCCGTGATGCCCGCCTCCTGGTCAGAGGCGCGGACGAGCGCGCAAAGCGCAATACCGATCGGCTGCGCGAGTTCACGGACGCGTCGCTGCCGGCGATTCAGCGTGAATTGTACGCGCGTGTGCCCGTTTATCCGGAACTCGAGGTATTGACGCTGTCGTTCTCCCTCGAACGGATGCGCGAATGGCTGGGTCAGGACAACCCAGTGGTGCGCAGATTGCTGTCCAAGGAGTCGCCCGATTCGTTGGCGGCGCGCTTGATCGCCGAGACCAAGATCGACGATTCGGAGGTACGCAAGAAATTGTGGCAGGGAGGCAAGGCCATCGTGAATTCCTCGCTGGACCCCATGATCGAACTCGCCCGTGCGATCGATGGCGACGCCCGGCAGGTTCGCAAGCGCTACGAGGACGAAGTGGAAGCACCGATCACGGTCGCCGCGCACAGAATTGCGGTGGCGCGCTTCAAGGCCTACGGAACGAATGTCTATCCGGACGCAACTTTCACGCTGCGCCTGAACTTCGGTACCGTGCAGGGCTGGGTGGAGGACGGCGCAGCCGTCGAACCCGTCACCCGTCTCGGGCAAGCCTTTGAGCGGGCGACCGGCGCGGCTCCCTTCAAGATACCGGACCGATGGACGAACGCGAGACAGCAGCTCGACATGAACACGCCCTTTTGCATCTCGACCAACAATGACATCGTGGGCGGCAATTCAGGCAGCCCGTTGATCGATGCCGATGGGAAGATTGTCGGGCTCATGTTCGACGGAAATATTCACTCCATCGCCGGGCATTACCGGTTCAACCCCGCGGATAATCGTGCAACCGCCCTGCATCCCGCCATCATTCGAGCAGCCCTTTTGAAAGTATATGACGCAAAAGCCCTGATGACGGAGCTGAACCTCCAATGACCGCGGGCGAGTCGCCGAAGGTCGGTCAACCCAGCGAGCCGGGCGAATATGACGAAGGAATGCAAGCGCTGCTGCAGATCATTTGGGGCGACGGATTTTTATCGCCGGGGGGCGCCGAGGAAATCGCGCGTCTCCTCGAGGGCAGCGACATCGAAGGCTGCTCGGTGCTCGACGTGGGCTGCGGGCTCGGCGCCGTCGATGAACTGCTGGTCAACGAACACCGCGCCGGTTCCGTGGTCGGCGTCGACGTTGATCCCTCCCTGCTGGCCGGCATGGAGGCACGCATCGCGCGTTCCGGAATGGCCGGCCGCATTCGCGGTGTGCGGGTCGACGGCGGCCCGCTGCCCTTCGCCGATGCGAGCTTCGATGTGGTCTTCTCCAAGGACTCGCTGGTGCAGATACCCGACAAGGCGGCCATTTTTGCCGAAATTCTGCGGGTGCTTCGCCCGGGCGGACGCTTCATTGCCAGCGACTGGCTGCGGGGCGGCGGCGCGCAATACTCGGCACAGATGTTGGAATTCTTCCGGCTCGAAGGTATCGCCTACAACATGGCGACGCTTGCCGAAAGCGCCGACGCTCTTCGGGCGGCCGGATTCGATGGGATCGAAATACGCGACCGGCATGAGTGGTATCGCAGCCTCGCGGAGCGCGAACTCGAGGCCATGGAGGGTCCGCTCAATCCGATAATCGTGCACCGCATCGGGCCGGACAGGGCGCGGCATTTCATCGCCAATTGGCGCCAGCTGCTGGTGGTTCTCGAGCGCGGCGAGCTTCGTCCGGGCCACTTGAAGGCAGTCAAGCCCGTTTGACCGCCCGCCTCCGCGGACCGGCATCTTCAAGCGGCCTCTCCTGCTCCGATGAGCGCGAAATGGGATGCGGATCGTGGCCTTTGCGGCTGCGCCGCCACGCCGCCGGCGGCGCACCGAACTCACGGCGGAATGCGCGGCTGAACGCCGTATCGGTTCGGTAGCCCACATCCTGCGCGATGCGCGAGAGCGGTGCGTTGCTGCGGACCAAAAGATTGGCGGCGAGCAGCATGCGCCATTGAGTCAGGTACTGCATCGGCGACTCGCCGACCAGATCCTGAAAGCGTTCGGCAAGCACCGACCTCGATGTGCCGGCCGCACGCGCCAGCTCCTCTAGCGTCCAACCGTGTGCAGGTTTCTTATGCATCGAGTTCAACGCCGCGCCCACGATTCGATCGCGTACGCCCGCGAGCCAGCCGGTGCGCCCCTGGCACTCCTCATTCATGTATAGGCGCAGCACCTCGATGAATAGAACCTCGGCAAGCTTTGCAAGCACGCCCGCACCGCCCGGTCGCGGCGATCGAGCCTCCGCCAATGCGTAGCGGACGGACGCTTCGAGCCAAGTGCCGGCATTCGATCCGCGCACGTTGACTCGCACCAAGCGTGGAAGACCGGCCAGCAGCATGCGCGCCAGACGAGCGTCGCAAGCCAGATACCCACAGACGACTCGCGTGGTCGCGCCGCCGCCGCCATATGAAAGCTGTCGAGGACGGCGTGCCAGCACCTCTTCCAGCCGGGCGCCGCCGGCGGCAGGCGGCACACCGGGGCGTGAAGTCATCCGGTGCGCGTCGCCCTTCGGAAAGACGACCACATCGCCCGCCATCAGGCGCACCGGCGGGTCATCCCCAAGTTCGACATAGCATTCGCCCTCGGTGATCAGATGAAAGATCACCACGCGCTCGGCAGCAGGCTCCAAAATAGGAGCCGCAGAGTCGGCGCACGGCGATGAATAACACCAGGGAGCGGTAAAGCGCGCATTGATGAAAATGGCGCCCACCAGGCGCACCACCCGAAGTGTTTCCGACAGCGCGTCCATCAGGCGGCAGCGATTTCGATTCGCAGCTCGAGCGGCACTGCATCCCTGACGGCGCAGACCATGGGGGAACGGCAGTAACTGCGTTCTACCAGTGCCTGCAATCGTTCCGCGGCGATCCCGCGAGCGCAGATTCGCACTTCGATACGCATATTTTGGGGTCCCGCGCAGACCGGGCCGCCGTCCGTATCTGTCATACCCAGCATGCCGCGCATATCCGAGCGGCTGTCGGCCTGCACTTCGAGCGAGGTCAATTCGATTCCCTCGGTGGCGGCTGCCATCGCAATGCAGGTGGCCGTGCAGGACGCGACTCCGGCGCGCAGCAGCCATCCAGGCGTGACTTCGTTACCGCGGCCTCCCACCTCGCGCGGCATGTCCGTCGCAAATTGCTTGCCGTTGGCGTGGCTGGAGATCACGCGAGTGCCGCCCTCCCATCGAGACGTGGCCGACGAGTCATCGTGAAGTCCCGTAGCCGGACGCCGTTTGAGTACCGCCTCCACTCTTTGCAATGCCACTGCGATATCAGGCGCCGCCATGGCTGCTCTCCGCGTTGGTCCGATATCCTCGATTGTGGCAGGGTCCTTGGGTCCGGCCTAGTGCGGTCCGGCCGTGCAAGCGCGCCGCCGGACGAATGGACCGGCGGCGCGGACGCCGGGGCAAGTATCGGCGACGCTGGGACAGGAAATCGCCGGCGGCTGCCCCGACAATGAAGTACTGCCCACCGGAGAAACCTCAGATGACCGCCACCATCGATCTCGAAGCGCTGAAGAGCCGTCAACGAACGGCCTGGGCCAGCGGCGACTATGCCCTGATCGGCACGACTCTCCAGCTGGTCGGTGAACAGCTCGCGGAAACGTGCGACCTGCGTTGGGACGAGCGCGTACTCGACGTGGCAGCCGGCAACGGCAACGCCACCCTCGCTGCCGCGCGTCGCGGCTGCAGGGTCATTTCGACCGACTATGTGCCGGCTCTGCTCGACCGAGGTGCCGAAAGAGCACGGGCGGAGGGCTTCACGGTGGATTTTCAGGCAGCCGATGCCGAAGCCCTGCCCTTTCCGGACGCGGCCTTCGATGCAGTGTTGTCGACGTTTGGTGTCATGTTTACGCCGGATCAGGCGAAAGCTGCGTCGGAACTGATGCGGGTATGCCGTCCGGGCGGGCGAGTGGGCCTCGCCAACTGGACCCCGGAAGGTTTCGTCGGACAAATGTTCAAGATCTTGGGACAGCATGTAACCCCGGCGCCAGGGGCACAGTCTCCCTCGCGATGGGGCGTTGAGGAGAACCTGCGCTCCCTGTTTGGCGAATCTGCCGCCGCAATGGTCGTCAACCGGCGGCTGTTCAATTTCAGGTACCGCTCGGCCGCCCATTTCATCGAGGTTTTTCGCGACTGGTATGGCCCGGTGCACAAGGCATTTGCGTCATTGACGGCTGATGCCGGCGCGGCGCTGGAAAGCGACCTGACTGATCTGCTCAATCGCCTGAACAAGGCCGGCACGCAATCCCTGATCGTGCCGAGCGAATATCTGGAAATCGTCGCCACGCGCCGCTGAACGCAACATGGAGCCCAAGCTGCACAGGCGAGTCCAGCGCTACGGCTGGGATTTAGCGGCACAAGAGTACGAATCGCTGTGGCAGGCGCAGCTTGCCGAGGTACGAGCCCATCTGTTGAGACGGGTGTCGCCCGCCCCGGGCGAATGCGTGTTGGATGTGGCCTGCGGCACCGGCCTCCTGACCTTCGACGCGGCGCGAAGCGTTGGAACGGCAGGCAGCGTGCTGGGCATCGACCTATCCGGGGAAATGGTCGATTGCGCGCGCCGCCGGGGCGCGTCACTCCGCTCGCCCAATACCGCCTTTGCGCGCATGGGCGGCGAGGCCTTGGACCTGCCGGACGCCTGCTTCGATGTCGTACTCTGCGGGCTGGGCCTCATGTACATGCCCGAGCCCGAGCGCGCATTGCGCGAAATGCAGCGCGTGCTCCGGCCGGGGGGACGATTGGGCCTCTCCGTCTGGGGCGAACGGTCGCATTGCGGGTGGGCACCCCTGTTCTCGATCATCGACGCCGAAGTGTCCAGCGAGGTATGTCCGCTGTTCTTTCGCCTCGGGCAGCGAGACGCGCTCAACCGCCTGTGTGCCGAAGCGAAATTCACGGTCACCGAGCAGCATCGCTTTGCCTCGACGCTGATCTACGCCGATTCGGATGAGGCATGCGACGCGGCATTTTTGGGCGGCCCGGTGGCGCTCGCGTGGTCGCGCTTCGGCGATGGCGTCCGCACGCGGGTGCGCGATCGATATTTGCAGGAAATCGAGGCTTGGCGGTACGGCAACGCCTACCGATTGCCCGCCGAGTTCGTCGTCGTTGCCGCAACCGCCCCTGGTTGATCCTCGGCCTCATTGGGCCAGGAAATCCGTGACCCGCTTGATGGTCGCCTGCGGATTCTCTTCCATGATCCACTGGAGTGGACGGCGCCGTCGGCCGTTTGGGCGGGCTCTGCAGTCGCTATACTCGCACGGACGGTCGAACGATGCTAAGGAGATATTCGATGGATAGCGCTTGCAGGCCTCGGTCCAAACTGCCCGATGTCGGCACCACGATTTTCACGGTGATCGGCGAGCTCGCCGCACGGCACGACGCCCTCAACCTGTCGCAGGGCGCGCCCAACTTTCCCTGCGACCCTGCGCTCGTCGAGAGCGCTGCGCGAGCCATGCGCGCCGGTCATAACCAATATGCGCCGATGGCCGGCATCGCCGTGCTGCGTGAGGCAATTGCACGCAAAGTTCTAACTCTTTCGGGCGCCCGGTACGATCCGGAGGAGGAAATCACCGTGGTTGCCAGCGCGAGCGAAGGGCTGTATGCATCGATCAGCGCGTTGGTTCATCCCGGCGATGAAGTGATTTATTTCGAGCCGGCATTCGACAGCTATGCGCCCATCGTGCGGCTGCAGGGGGCACTGCCGCTAGCGATCAAGCTGTCGCATCCGGGCTTCAGGATCGATTGGGACGAAGTGGCAGCCGCTGTCTCGCCACGGACACGGATGATCATCGTCAATACTCCCCACAATCCAACCGCGACGATATTCGGACCCGAAGATGCCGTGCGGCTGTCGAAGCTCACGAGCGGCACCGGCATTCTCATTCTGTCGGACGAGGTCTATGAACACGTGGTGTTCGACGGCGCCGTGCATCAAGGTATGGCGCGTCATTCAGAGCTCGCCGCGCGCAGCGTCATCGTGTCCTCGTTCGGAAAGTCGTATCACGTGACCGGCTGGCGCGTCGGCTACTGCCTCGCGCCCTCCGCGCTGATGAGCGAGATCCGAAAAATTCATCAGTTCATGACGTTCGCCGCCGACACGCCGATGCAGCACGCATTCGCCGAGGCGCTCGCCGACGAGCAAAGCTACCTGTCGCTATCCGCGTTCTATCAGAGGAAGCGCGATCTGCTCGCCGGCGCGCTCGCCGGCTCGCGCTTCGAGTTGCTCCCGAGCCAAGGCAGCTTCTTCATGCTGGCCCGGTTTCGCGGCTTCTCGCAGGAGAGCGACGGTGATTTCGTGCTGCGCCTGATCCGCGAAGCCGAAGTCGCCACCATTCCCCTGTCGGCTTTCTATACGGACGGCACCGACCACGGCGTGATCCGCCTCAGCTTCGCCAAGGATGATGCGACCTTGCTGGAAGGCGCGCGGCGCCTATGCACGGTATGAAGAATGCCGCCGGGTCGATGCCGCGTCGCAGACCGACGGCAAGATATACTCCTCTCGACTCGGTCCGCCAACGCCGCGGAGGCGTTGTCGCATTGAACAATCGCCTCAACGATGAGGCACGGCCTGAACCGGAGACATACCCAAACCCCAACTCAACGCCAATCGCGCGAGTTCGATATCGCTGTCCACGCCTAGCTTGGCCTTGATCTGATAATGCATGTTCTGAACGGTCTTGACGCTGAGATGCAGCCGTTGAGCGATTTCCTGCACGCTGGAAGGCGAGACCAGCATGCACAGCACATCGAATTCGCGCGGCGAGAGATCTTCCAGCGGCCGGTGCTTGCCGGGAAGGCGCGCAAGCGCCAGGGATTGTGCGATATCCGGGCTGAGGACCTGGCGGCGGCGGAATACCTCGTTAACGGCCCTCAATAGAACATCGGGCGTACTGCTCTTGGTGACGTAGCCCATTGCGCCGGCGCGCAAGGCGGCCATGGCAAAATCAGGCGATACATGCATGCTGAACACCAGCACCCGTGCCCCGGCGTCCGCCCGGAGAATCCGCTGTATCGCCTCGAGTCCGCTGGCGCCCGGCATGGCCAGATCAGTGACCACGACGTCGGGCTGATGCAGGCGATACAGCGCATAGGCTTCATCGGCCGTCGTGGCCTCCGCGACGACCGCGTAGCGCTCCTGGCGCTCGAGAAGATGCCTATAGCCCGCCCGTACGATCGCGTGATCGTCCGCCAGCAGCAGGCGTATCGGCGGCGCCCCGATCATGGAGCACTGAATGGGAGGCTGGCGCTCACCACGAACTGCGCCGCGGACGCCTCTACCGAAAAAGCTCCGTCCAGCGAGCGCACGCGCTCGCCGAGGAGTTTCAAACCCATGCCGGAACTCGGCGCGGCGCGGCGGTCAGTTGCTCCCTCCAGGTCGTTGGAGACTCGAACCCATAGTCTTTGCGATTCTTGGCGGATTTGCACCCGCACGTTGCCGCTCGCCGGCGCATGGCGCGCGATGTTACTTAAGGCCTCTTGTACGATTCGATAGATGCACAGCGCGTACTCATTGTTGGGGACGCGTTCGGTTGCTTCGTCCGCATCGAACGCGATGCGGGACCTGCCGTGCAGCCTGCTCTGCCACCCCGTGATCAAATCGGCAAGGGCCGAACGCAACCCCTGCCCTTCCAACGGCGGCTGGCTCATGCGCTGCAGCAGCCCGCGCAGCGAAGACAACATCCGCTCGACTGCGAGTTCCAGCGGCATCACATCGGCTTCGGACAGGACTTCTCCCATGACGACGCCGAGCCGCAGGCTCGCGCTGACCGCTCCGAGCGCGCTCACGCATTGCCCGAATTCTTCGTGCAGCTCGTGCGCCAGTTCGCGCCGTTCGTCTTCCTGCAGCCTGAACAGGCGCGCCGTCAGCGCCGCGCGCGCAGCGGACGACTCCGACAACCGTGCCGCCAACCGATTGATGCCGCCGGCAATCAGCGTGAACTCACGCGGACGCAATGACGGCAGACGCACGTCGTTCGCTCCCTCTCCGAGTTGTTCGACCGCCGCGGCGATCTTGGCAGTCGGCCGCAGCGCTCGACCGACGATCCAGAAAGCCAGCGCGTCGAGAACCAGCAACGTCACCGCCGTGAGTCCCAATAGTTCCCGCACGCTGCGCCATTGATGCCGCAGCAGACCCGCATCGTCCGATTCAACGGCCAGCGTGCCCACCTGCAGCCCATAGACGGTGATCTGTCGCCGCAGTGAAATATGTCCCGGCCCCAGTGCTCTTAGCATCCTCGCGATCCAGTACGGAACGCCACTGCCGATCGGTGATGGACCGCAACCCCAATCCGAACCCGATCCGTCCGATGCGTTGTAGCGCAGACACATGGGCTCCGGAAAACGCGTAGCCGCTCCGGCCAGGTCAGGGTAGCGTTGGTCCGAATCCAGTGATACCCAGCGCCGCATTACATCCGCCGTGACGATGGGCTGCAGTTGATCGGCGCTCGTCACGAGGTCGTGCGCGGCGCCCCGGCCCGATTCGCCGACGATGTAGATCGATACTCCCAACCAGCAGAGCAGTCCGACCAATGTCATGCGGAGCAGCAGATACAGCTTCAGATTCATCGGTCCATTCTAATCAGTGCGCCTGCCAGGCATAGGGGAATGCATCGCTTCGGGCAGGTGCCGCCGTCTCGCCGGGCAAATTGCCCTTGTGAGCGGCATCGAGCTTTGGCTAGTCTGGCCTCTGCCTCCGAGATGTGCGACCCAACCAACGGCGAGCCCTTCATGAACACATTCGTTTCGTCTGCCTTCCGGCCTCTGCGCATCCTGAGCCTCCTCGCCGCTTTGGTGCCCGCGGTCGTCTTGCACGCGGCAGCACCTGTTCCGCTGAAGATCGCCGTATTCGATTTCGAGCTGGAAGACACCAGCGCGGCGGGGGCGCTGTCCACGGCCCAGAGCGCCGACGACCTGGCCCGGATGAAGGCCATCAGCGGCGAGGCGCGTCGAGCCTTGGCTGAATCGGGGCGCTATAGTCTCGTCGATACCAGCGGAGTCGACGCGCTGCCGGTCAAGCAAAGGACGCTGCGAAACTGCAAGGGATGCGATGCCGACATAGCGTTGCAGCTGGGCGCGGAGCGCTCCTTTATCGGTGTCGTGACCCGTGTCGCAAAGACGGAATATTATGTCTCATTGCTGATTTCCGACACCAAGACAGGCAAGGCGGTCAATGGTCAGAGCGCTTTCTTCACGGGCGCAGATGACGCCTGGGCCAGCGGAGTACGCATGCTGATCCGGCGCGGTGTGCTGGCCGATCCCAACTATTGACCTATCGGCCGCGAATCGAGGTACGCGCGCGCGAGCGTCTGCAGTCGCGCACCATCGAAACTCGGATCGTGGCCGGCGTGCACGATCGAGACCGGCAGTTCGAGCAGCCGCTGCATGGTTCGTCGATAGAGGGCGATGTCCGAATCCGCCAGCGTGTCGAGAAGCGGTCCGTCGTAAATCGCGTCTCCCGAGAATAGCGTCTGCGTGCGCTGCTCATAGAGACCAATGCTGCCCGGAGAATGGCCGGGAAGGTGCATCACTTCGAATGCGCGGTCACCCAGGTCGACCACGTCGCCCTCCACGAGCAGCCGCGTCGGCTCGAAGCCCCGCAGCCGGTAGCTCGCTACGCGATAACCCGCCGTCGGCACCGCCGTCAGAAGCCCTCCTTCCATGTGATATCCGGAACGCTCGATGGCGGCGCGCCGCTCCGGCGCCCAGTCTTCGAGTGCGAGCGAGACGTGGTAATGCGCCGTGCGGGCACTGTGCGCCTCCTCGGCGTGCACCCAGCGCTCGCTGAATTCATGCATGCCGCCGCCGTGATCCGCATGGGTGTGCGTCGCCACGGCAATGAGGTTGGCGCCGAACAGGTCGGAGGCCGCGGTGCGCAAGCTCGCGATTCCGAGCCCGGTGTCGACCAGCAGGTCCGCGTCGCGTCCGCGAACATGCCAGATATTGCACCGTAGCAGCGGGTGAACATGCGGCTCCCACAGAAGCGTCACATCGCCCATTCGCCGGCGGCCGAACCATGAGCCGGCGCAGCCTTCTGCGCTCATGCAACACGGCCGACGGTCATGAGCGAAAATTCCTCGAACAACAGCTGCGCCGCGAGCTGCACCGTGTTGGTGGTGGGGTCGTATTGCGGCGCCACTTCCACGACGTCGGCGCCGACGATGTCGAGTCCTCCCAGCGCCCGCAGAAGCGACAACCCTTCGCGCGGCGTGAGGCCGCCGACCTCCGGGGTGCCGGTTCCGGGGGCGAATGCCGGGTCGAACCCATCGACGTCGACGGACACGTAGACGGGCCCGGCACCGACCACGGCGCGTGCGCGCTCTGCGATCGCACCAACTCCCGCCTGAGTGAATTCATCCATGTAAACGACGGTCATTCCCGACACGTGAGAGAACTCCCAGAACATATTCGACGAGCCGCGGATGCCGATCTGAATCGTGCGCTCGGGGTCGAGTACTCCGTCGAGCACGGCGAGCCGAAATGGGCCGCCGTGGTGGAACTTCGAACCGTCGAAGGCACCCATGGTGTCGCAGTGCGCGTCGATGTGGATGAGGCCGACCGGCGCGTCTCGGCCGATTGCCTTTAAGATGGGATAGGTGATCGAGTGATCTCCGCCCACCGACAAAGGGCGCACACCCTGGGCGCAAAGTGCCGTGTAGTAGCTCTCGATGTCCTCGAGGGACTGCTCGAGACTGTAGCGGCTGCGAAACGGCACATCACCGACGTCGGCCGCGCGTGCCGCGGCCCTCGGCACTGCCTTGAACGTGGGATGATAGGGCCCAATGCGCTCGATGCCTCGCACCGCGCGCGGCCCGAACCGGGCACCCGGCCGGTTCGATACGCCCAGGTCCATCGGCACGCCCACGACGGCCACATCCAGCCCTGAGACGTTCTCCGCCGCCGGCAGGTCGAGGAATGTCGGCATGCCCGTGTAGGGCGCCGCACGCTTGCCGCCCGGTTTCTCGATGGCCGCCGCCGCGCGCAGAAAATCCGGATCTTCGGAATCGAAGGCACCGCCGCCGAGGTAGCGGGCGCGCAAAGCCTCGAGCTTGGCCTTATCCATGGCCGGCTTCCCGCAGGGCCGCGGGGCGGCTGCCGCGGCCCAGCCATACGGCGCCGAGGAAGCACAGGTAGCAGCCGCTCACCGAGACGACCCCGAACCACAGAAGCGGCGTGAAATGTCCATTGATGATCAACAATGCGCCGACATAGGGCCCAATGGCGAGCGTGAGGTGGCTTGCAGTGCCGTACACGGCGACGAATCGGCCCGACGCATCGACGTCATTGAATATGATGATGAAGTAGGCGATCACGTAGCTCCATACGATCTGGAATATCGAATTGATGACGAAGAACGCGACCACCGGGTCAGCGTAATGGGCGAGTCGCGTCAGGAGTGCGAGCGAAACCACCTGCACGACGGCGCTGATGATCAAGGGCCGCGCACGCCCGAACCGCAGGCCAAGCCAGGTGGCGGCACAGGAACCCGCGAGGCTCACGACGAGTCCCGTGCTCAACGCCGTGCCGGTCTGCTCCAGCGACAACCCTGCTTCGCGCGCGATTCCCTCAAGATAACCCCATACGGCGCCGATCATCAGGAAATAAAGGCCCGTACCGGCGGCCACCAGAATGCCGCGGCCGGCCAGCAGACGCCACTCGATGGGACCGCTCGCCGGCCGGTCTCCGGGGTTCTGCGGATACCAACGGACGCTCACGAGCAGCGCAACCAGAAGCCAGACCGAAAGAAAAAGATAGAAAGCATCGAGGCGCAGGTCCATGCGCACCGCATCGAGGGCGTAGACCCCGACGGCACCGAAAACCACCTGTGATGAGACCATGAGTCCGGTATTGCGATCGCTGCGGGTGGTGTCGAGAATCCCTGCGAGGGCTATCGGATAGGCGATTCCTGCAGTCAAGCCGGCCAGAACTCGAAGGCATAGCAGCGGCCAGAAAGAAGCGACGCCGAAGCACACCACATTCACCAACAAGAATGCAGTCAGGGAGGCGAGCACGGCGCCCCGCCACGGCACGCGCCTCAACCACCACGGAGCCGTGCCGGTCGCAAGCGCGATGCCCGCCAAGTCAGCCGAACCCAAAAGGCCGGTGCGATTGGCCGACAAATGCAGAACGTCGCCCAAAGCGCCGACGAACGAAGGCAGCAGCATGAACATGGCCTCGGTGACCGTGGCCGCCAACAACAGCGCAACGAGTGCGCCCGGCCGGTCGATCGGCCTGCCGGCGCGCGCGATCGGTGTCCTCATGACGAACAGGCCGAATAGCCGGCGGTTTTCACGGACTCAATGCCAGCGATAGCTGAATGTGGCTCCGATCTGACGAGGCGCCGCGGGAAAGCCGACCACCGATCCGCCATCGTTGAATATTTCACTGAAGTACTGCTTGTTCGTGACGTTCTTTGCCCAGACCGACAGTTTCCAAATGTCTCCGGGACCGCCGAGGGTGATGCGCGGATTGACGAGCGTGCGAGCCGGCTCGAACTGCCTCGGATCGCCCTGCACATAGTAAAAAGTGCCGCCCCGGTAATTCGCGTCGATCTCCACCGTCGCCGTGCGGGATTCGGCGAGAGCCCAATGATAGCTGAGGCCGGTGTCGAGTTCGATGTTCGGCGCATTGCCGAGGCGGTTGCCGACGATTCCCACCAATGCCCCGGAAGCTGCGATGGTTTGGATATCCGAGGCGAGCACCTTGCTGTTGAGCAAACCCAGGCCCAGATCCCACTTGAAGCCTGAAAACGGCAGCCAGCTCGTTTCGAGCTCCAGTCCCTCGACGCGGCTCTTCGCGATATTGAAAATTCTGAACTCATCGGCGCCCTCCGAGTTCGGAACCACGCCGAAGGCCTGCAGATCCTTGTAGTCGTAGTAGAACAACGCACCGTTGAACCGCAGCGTATTGTCCGCCCAACTCGATTTGAAGCCCGTCTCGTAGGCGTTGATGAATTCCGGGTTGTACGGGGCCTTCGCCCCCACATCCGTGACATAGAAACCCGTGACTCCGCCGGACTTGTAGCCGCGGGATGCGCTCACGTAGGTCAGAATGTTGTCGAACCGGTAATCGAGGCCGATCTTGCCCGTGGGTTCATGATACTTGAGCACGGTATCGACCAAACAGCTGGGCACGCACACGGTTCCGTCCGGGAAGAAAGGATTGCTGCTGTGATCTCCGGGAAGCGGGACGGTCCCGCCCGTGTAGTGCTTCTCCTCATCCGTGTACCTCAATCCGACGGTGAGGTGCAGAGCATCGGTCAGGGAGATGTCGTTGTGGGCGAAAAGCGCTGCCGATGTGGTCGTCTGCAGGTACGCCTCATTGAGTATGTAGGTGGAATAGACCGGGTTTTGCAGTTCGTTGAAAAGATCGCTCTCACGCAGCCGGTCGCGCCCGACGAAAGCGCCGACGATCCAGTTCCATGCCTTGGCACCGTTGGAGGTGAGGCGCGCCTCTTCGGAATACTGGACCAGGTGCCCTGCATATCGGTTCCAGCCGTCCGCCGCCGGGACGCTGCCGAAGTCCTCGGTACGTACGTCGTCGAGATTTTCAATGGAGGTAATGGATTTGAGCGTTGCGACGTCGAAATCATGATCGATCGTTGTCGTGAGCCCATTCGACAGGTTGTCGATATAGGGTTGGGGCTGATCGGTGTGGTTGCCGTGATAGATGTTCGGATTTGCCTGGGCGGCGAGCGCGGCAAGCTGCGAACTGACCGCCGTCTGGCCCGGCACCGCCTCATCGATCCACTTGTAATACCAGTTGTCCGAATGATCGACGCCGCCGTGCAGATTCACGAGAATGTGGGTGCGCCCGAAGTCCCAAAGCAGCTGGCCGCGCCAATTGTAGCGGCGGGTTTGCCCCCAGTCCTGACCCGTCACATCGTTGACGAAGTAACCCTCGAACTGGCGTTCTCCGGAGATGGAGAACCGGCCCGAAAGCGTGTCGGTGAGGGGACCGTTCACGAACGCATTGAGGCCGAACAGTTCCCATTGGCCTCCGGTGACGTCGACTCCGGCATCGAAGGTTTGGGTCGGCTTGTTGGTGATGAAATTGACCGCACCCGCGGTGGTGTTGCGCCCGTAAAGCGTTCCCTGCGGGCCCTTCAGCACCTCGACTTGCTGCATATCCATCATCTGAAAACTGAGCTCGGAATTGTTGGCCAGATATACCTCATCCAGATAAACGCCGACGGGTTGCGTGCCGTTGGTCGCGAAGTCGTTCAAGCCGATGCCCCGCAGCGTGAAAATCGGCATCGTGTTGCCAACCGCGTTTTTCGTGGACAGGTTCGGCGTCATGGCGGCCAAATCGACCGGCTGGACCGCGCCGGCGGACTGCAGGGCCGCCCCGCTGAACGCATCGACGGCCACCGGTACGTCCTGCAAGTTCTGCTCGCGCTTTTGCGCCGTGACGACGATTTCGCCGAGCGTGTCCTGTGCGCGTGCCGCGCCGGCGAACGCGACGGATGCGGCCAATACCGTCCAAATCACCGGGCGGACTCGTCTAAGCATCTTCCCCTCCCCAGGGCTTCCCAACAGCGAATTTGATTTATTTTTAATTGACCACAACTGGTTAACAAGATTAACCAGTTAATGACATTAACCTCGGCTATGCGCGATTGCAAGAGCCGGCGCTGTTGTCAAAGCAAAAAGCTTTTGCCATAGTCCTCGTCTTTTTCCGGAGCACACGATGTCCAGCGGTCTGCGTCGAGCGCCAAAGGTGCCGACACGCTCGCTCATCCTCAACGAGGTCGAGCGCTTGATCGCACGCAGAGGTGTGTACGGGTTTACGCTTCAAGACGTGGCGGGGCCCCTGGGAGTGCAGGTTCCGGCCATTTACAAGCATTTCAAGAGCCGCGATGACGTGCTCATCGAGTTGTCGCGGCGCTTCATTGAAGGACTGTCGCAGCAGTTTGCCCCGGCACAGCGCGCAAGCTCCGA
>Ga0182030_10009762_pt1 | contig 19606 bp, 24 predicted proteins | sample 812S3MmetaG_FD_121299 | JGI IMG/M metagenome (GOLD analysis project Ga0182030, IMG submission 121299) | Permafrost microbial communities from Stordalen Mire, Sweden - 812S3M metaG (Illumina Assembly) | ecosystem: Environmental > Terrestrial > Soil > Wetlands > Permafrost | place: Sweden... | reverse complement strand
CACCACAGTATTTTCAACTAGGATCACAGAATTCGCAACAGTTACCACGATTTTTGAAACTGCAGCTACGGGCGCTGTCTTTACTTCAAATGGTGTCGTCACCACTGGGCCAGATTTGCTACGACAGGACGACATCGTCGTCCCAGTATCAACATTGGCTGATATGACAACATGGACTGTTTCTTACAATCCCTGCTCTCCCGTGCTTTCGGTCCCAACGAAGCTGTTCAATCTCGACGAAGCGTGGACTGGTTGTACGCCTGGAATTTCCGGTTTCATTGACCCTCCTTTCACCCTCACGGCCGGTGGAAGCCTCAACGCATTCGGCGCACTCACTAGTGTAGCGCAAGCACAGTCCGATGCCAAGACCACCTCCACATCTACAACGCCATCTCCATCTCCCACTCAAACTTCGGTAACTGTGGATCCAACAACATCGCCCCAACCCACTTCGACCACACCAACCACGACTGCACAGGATCCACCAACCTCAACCTCGTCGACTGTAGCAGATCCAAAAACAACCGTCGATCCAGCAGTTAACGTATCACCGACTACGACAAGTCACTCAGCGGCGGATCCCGTTACCTCTGTCGCCGATCCATCCCCCGCTAAAAGTGATTTTGTAGCAACCACAGCTGGAAATTCTCCAGTCAACAACGACCCTTCAACCAGCACTGCCGCAGCTGACCCAGGAAATAGCCCAGCTGCGAATAGTCCAGCCGCAAACAGCCCAACGACAAACAATGCAGCTACCACGTCTCCATCCGACCCTGCCGATCCAGTCGCCAGCCCAGTGACGCAAATAACGCTTGGCTCTTCTACAATCACCGCCAATCCATCTTCGGCCTTTGTTATCGGCTCCCAGACTCTCGCACTAGGAAGTCAAATAACACATTCTGGGACTGTCGTCTCCCTAGCTTCGAATGGTGCAGCCGTCGTTGTCGGCGGCTCAACGACCCAGTCCGTCGCTGTCGTAACCCCGGCATCCCAAGCTGCAACACAATCTTACCTCGTCGTCGGCAGTCAGACAGCCTATGCCGGAGGACCTGCGATTACCGTACCTGGTTCAGGGACTAATACCGCTTCCCAGGTGATCAGTGTATTGCCAGGTGGGCAGAGCGCAGTGGTAGGTGGCACCACACAAGCTATACCGAAAATCAGCGGAGTAAGCACAGTCGAGAATGAATACGTAGTTGGATCACAAACATTGAAGGCGGGCGGACCGGCGATCACAGTGTCGGGTACAGTAGTGAGTTTGTTAAGTGGCGGTTTGAGTGCTGTTGTGGGCGGAACGACGACGGTGGCTGCGGCTGCGGTGGCAGGGGCGAAGCAGACGCTTGTGACTGAGACGCAGGCGACGGGGCAGGTTAGCTTGGGTGGGGTTATTGCTAGCGTAGGCGGTTTTACGGGTGCAGGAAGTGGAAGTGGAAGTGGTGGAGGGACCGGAGGCATCAATACGAAGACGACAGCAACGAGCAAGAGTTCGCCTTCTGGAGCCGTTGGTACGTCAGGTGTTGTGTATAACAATGGGACTGTAGAATTTCTAGGAGCGGCGGGTTGGTCAAAAGGGAATATAGAATGGTATAAAATGTGGGGCGTTTTACTAGGGGTGATGCTTGCGGGCATCCATATGTTATAGTTATAGCATAAGCTTTTGTATTTGATGTATATAGAAAAAAAGAATAACGAATAATGTGTATGATACCAATTAAATTTGCTCTCGAGACTCGCACGTTCGCTGTTCTACAGTCAAAAAGTCATCAGAACCAATCTGCAACCAGTGTTTGGATTTCATAGAATTGAGGAGGTTTAATAGAAGAAATGGGGTCCTAAGAGTGCTGGCTAAGGTGAAGGGGAAAGGGGGATAAGTCACGTGGGACTAGGGATCTTTTTGAATCACAGGGGTCAATTGCGCTAGAACTCAACGCGGCTCTCTAAATCTGCGACCTCCGTGATTTATTACGACGACCAGTTCCCTCGAATCTCTTTGCTCAGGGCCGGTACAAAACTTATTCTTTCACTCATTTCTGACTCTTTCTGTTTTTAGCAACCTACAAAGCTGACTCACTGTCTCTACATCCCTCTCCATCCTCAATACTCTCAACACCGCCTAAATGAACTCACAATGACAATCTTCTCCTACGTAAGGAGCATCTACGCTCTCGATACGATCGACACCCGGTTCACGAACTCATCTGCCACGCCATACAAAACCGTAATCGACGCACGCCTCGACCCTGCAAAATCAAATGTAAAGAGAGATGACTCGGTTCCTGGAGTTGGGGTGAAGACAGATCACAGCGGGAGGCCAATTGCACAACCTTCGAAATGGAATACCCTGGAGTTTTACTTTTACTACTTGGTTTTCATGGTCGTGGTGCCGTACATGTTTTGGATACCATACGATGTTTCGAGACGTCAGTACCATGCCAAAGTCTCTTGGTTCCGGGGCTGACATGTTATAGCTTCTAACAAGAACTACCACAAATACGAACACCTTCTTTCACCAGGCTGGATACCGGGGCGCAAGATTGTATGATTGGAATGTTCTCAGAATCTACGGAGCTAATACCCAGTAGGACATTTCAGATGCCCAATATTCGAGTTTCAGAGACAATGTACCCTATCTCGCGATCCTCCTAACCTTCCATCCTATCCTGCGACGAATATATAACAGTTTCCGCTCTGTTGCCCCGAACGGGTCTCCGAAATCCAATGGCAATTCGAGCTACATATCTGCGGCAGAAGGGGATGCTCGATTAGAACAACGAGCCTCGTTTGACGCTGGGTTTGCAGTGATATTTCTGGGAGCTATGCATGGATTTTCAGCGTTGAAGGTCCTTCTCATATTGTACATCAACTACTCGATTGCGAATCGTCTACCTCGAAAATATGTCCCTGCGGCGACCTGGATTTTCAATATTGCGACGTTGTTTGCGAATGAGCTTAGTGAGGGTTATAAGTTTAGCAAGATTGCGGCATACCTTGCCCCGCTTGAGGATGAGACAGGGCTTATTCATAGTTGGGGCGCATGGTTGGATAGCTATGGGGGGATTATGTCTAGATGGGAGATTCTTTTCAACCTCACGGTGCTACGATTGATCAGTTTCAATTTGGATTATTACTGGAGTCTTGACAGACGAGCTGGAAGCCCAATAGAGGTTCGTCGATGCTGATTTTCAATATTACTACAGTACTAATACCCACAAGAAGAAGCAACTCGACCCCGCAAATCTATCGGAACGAGATCGTGTCACTATCCCTGCTGCAGCTAAAGAGTTCACTTTTCGGAATTACATTGCATACACAATATATGCACCCCTATACCTCACGGGGCCCATCATCACGTTCAACGATTACATCTCTCAGATCAAATACCCTCCAGCATCAATTGAAACCGCCAGGACAATAAAATATGGCATTCGATTCCTCTTGTGTCTCCTTGCCATGGAGCTAGTTCTACACTTCGACTACTGCGTCGCAATTTCCAAAGGTGATCCCGATTGGTCCGATTACACACCCGCTCAACTTAGTCTCCTATCCTACTTCAATCTACACGTTCTATGGCTAAAGCTTCTTCTCCCATGGCGATTCTTCCGTCTTTGGGCTCTGACGGATGGTATTGACCCACCAGAGAACATGATCCGCTGCCTGTCCGACAACCCCTCCACCGTCGCCTTCTGGCGAGGTTGGCACCGGAGTTTCAATCGCTGGTTGGTCCGCTACATCTACATCCCTCTCGGAGGAGCATCAAGTCGAACATGGACCTCTACTGTCCGCACAGCGATCAACTACACCGCAGTCTTCACATTCGTCGCATTATGGCACGATATCTCTCTCAACCTCCTCATCTGGGGCTGGCTCATCGTCCTCTTCATGATGCCAGAAGTCATCCTACGAATCCTCTTCCCGCGCAAGAAATGGGAGAATAATTTGACGGCTTACAGAGTACTGAGTGGGATTGCGACGGTGGGGAACTTGATGATGATGATGATGGCTAATTTGGTTGGGTTTGCGGTGGGGGTGGATGGGTTGAAGAGCATTATTAGCGGCATTTTTAGGGATTATTCTGGTCAGTGCTTATCATTTCTATCCAATTCTGGTAGATCAATTTTTGGTTGGGAAAATAACTAATGAGTGCAATAGGTCTCATATTTCTCGTCACAGCATCATCGGCGCTTTTCGTTGGTATTCAGGTCATGTTCGAGGTAAGGGAAGGGGAGATGCGGAAGGGCATTTTCCTGAAGTGTTAAAAGGAAAGGACTTGGGTGGATGAATTGTATTTATAGATAGACGGGCTACGATGAACAAATATTTGAGGTCGAAGATTTGATACCCCACAAATTCAATGTGGAAAATAAATTCTCCGTCACATGTTCCTCGACCTCAGCATTTTCTTGTGTGCAATATATCAGAAACAGACATCCACGATTTAATATATTTGAGCAAAGGTACATATCGATTTTCTGTTAGGAATTATTCCCATAGCTTCAAGGACCTAGTGGTTGCCCAAATGGAAGTACTTTGACTTGTCCGCGTCAACCGCGGAGCATGACAAGGTTCATCGGCCCCTATTGCCGAAAGACTTCTGTCCTCTAGGACTTTTATTGCACCTTTTCTTTGAGCTCTTTGGTCATGCGCCTTTTCATTCATTCGATAGCGTCCAATGGGTTTTCACTCCCCAAGTTCCTATTCCTTACATCGGACCGTCAACTCGTGGCTATACAAGTTCAAACCCCACCTCAGACGGGAAATAGTATCCCCGCTTTTACCCCAGGTACGAAACGGGCAGTCAGGAACAGGTAATTAAGGTTAATATGAACGGAACATCGCCTCTGGACCCTCGCCCTCCTTTCCCGTTCTTCGGTGAAGATGTGTGGCTTTCATCTATCTTCCATACTCGGATATCGGCCGGGTAAGTACATGTGCGTACTTGAAATTTAGGACGAATATGATGCAAGTCGAGTATTTCCGTGTCTTTAAATTGCTATTCTCCCTCGTTTTTATTCGGCTGGTTTGGTTCAGAGAGTAGAGTACTTGAGCCATGTTTCTTTTAAAGGGTATACTTGTAGCTTTGGCTGCGAGTTCGGTTTCTGCTATCTCGTCACAGTCGTTTAGTTGGAAAAATGTGAGGATTGGAGGTACGCAGTCATCCACACTCACGTGTTTTCTCTTTAAGATACCTAGGTATCTAAGTGGATGTGACTGATTGTTCGACTATGATGTAGGTGGCGGAGGTTTCATCCCCGGCATTGTATTCAACCCCTCTGAATCGGGTCTCGCATACGCGCGTGCAGATATCGGTGGAGCGTATAAGTTGAATTCTGATGATACTTGGACGCCGTTGCTTGATTTTGCAAATAACACAAATTGGCACGATTGGGGCGTTGATGCATTAGCTACCGATCCCGTTAATACGAAGAATTTGTATTTGGCGGTGGGAATGTATACGAATGATTGGGATCCAAACGTTGGCTCGATTTTGAGATCGGCAGATCAAGGGACGACGTGGGCGGAGACAAAGCTGCCGTTTAAAGTTGGGGGGAATATGCCGGGGAGGGGGGTTGGTGAGGTATGTTTGTGTTCGTAGGAGGATTGTTGATAGAGCTGATGGTTTGTAGCGTCTTGTGGTGGATCCGAATTTGAATAGTGTTCTTTATTTTGGTGCTAGGAGCGGGCATGGATTGTGGAAGAGTACGGACTCGGGTGTTACCTGGTCCAATGTCACGTCTTTCACGTGGACAGGTAAATTCCGAGTTTCTGGGTTTGAAAGACAAGCTGACCGGAAATAGGAACGTACTTCCAGAACTCGAGTTCTAGTTATACTTCAGATCCCGTTGGAATTGCTTGGGTGACCTTTGATTCTACGTCTGGGACTAAGGGCTCTGCGACCCCTCGAATCTTCGTTGGTCAGATTCATACCAGTCCTGAGTAACTTAAAATGTTCTGACTCTTGCAGGCGTCGTCGACGTAGGTCAATCAGTATTCAAGTCCGAAGATGGAGGCAAAACTTGTAGGTTTTCATTCCATTGATAGGCGGATGACGAGACTCACAGGTAGCAGGGGCCTGGGTATCTGGCGAACCCCAACTAGGATTTCTACCGCATAAGGGTGTTCTCTCTCCGGCTGAAAAGACGCTGTATGTTACATACGCAAACGGAGCCGGTCCTTACGATGGAACCAATGGAACAGTTCACAAATACAACATCTCATCAGGAGTCTGGACAGACATTAGTCCATCAAGTCTCACTGCCGGATATTATGGCTACGGAGGTTTTGCAGTTGATTTGCAGCGTCCTGGAACAATTATGGTCGCCGCCTTGAATTGCTGGTGGCCCGATGAGCTCATTTGGAGAAGTAATAATTCCGGAGCTACATGGTCTCCGATCTGGGACTGGGCAAGCTATCCAACCATGAATCTATATTACGACTACGACATCTCCTCCGCTCCTTGGCTTCAAGACAATACATCAACAGCTCAATTTCTTTCACGGGTAGGCTGGATGGTCGAATCCCTAGTCATCGACCCTTTCGATTCTAATCACTGGCTTTACGGCACCGGAGCAACCATCTACGGCGGACACGATCTCCTAAAATGGGACACAGTTCACAACGTAACCCTTAAATCCCTCGCAACAGGCATTGAAGAAACCGCCGTCCTCTCTCTCATCACGCCACCAGGCGGCCCTCCCCTCCTCTCAGCCGTCGGCGACATAGGCGGTTTCTACCACAGCAACCTCGATACTCCCCCGGCCGGAAACTTCCACACGCCCACCTACGGCACAACCAACGATCTCGACTACGCAGGCAATAAACCCGCTAATATTGTGCGCACAGGCGCTTCATCCACAGCAGTCCAGATCGCCGTCTCGGCCGACTTTGGACTAACCTGGAATCAAGATTACGGGTTCACGACTAGTACTGGGCCCGGAAGTGTAGCCTATTCAGCGGATGCGGATACGGTGCTTTTGATATCGTCTACGAATGGTCCTATTCGTTCTCAATACACGAGTACGTTTACAAGTGTCTCGACGTTGCCTTCCAGTGCCGTGATTGCGAGTGATAAGAGGAATAATACTTATTTTTATGGTGGGGCTGCGGGGGCGATATATGTGTCGAGTGACACGGGGAGTACTTTTGCGAAAACGGTAACGCTGGGGAGTTCGACGGCTGTGAATAAGATTAGAGTCCATCCGACGGTGGCGGGGGATGTGTGGGCCAGTACTGATGTGGGACTATTCCACTCTGTAAATTTCGGGGCGACATTCACGCAGGTTGGGGGTGCTACAGAGGGGTGGAGTTTTGGTACTTTCCCCTTTTTTCTCCCCCTCGCTTCTCTCTGTCGAATGAATGATGGGTACTGATTTATGTTTGAAAGCCCTCGGCGCGCCATCCGCCACAACATCCTACCCCGTTATCTACGGTTTCTTCACCGTTTCCGGCACAACCGCGCTCTTCAAAACTGAAGATGAGGGCACGAATTGGATTTTGATCAGTGATGCGCAGCATGGGTTTGGAGCGGCTTCGGGTAATGTTGTGGGTGCGGATATGAGTATTTATGGCCGGTAACTTGCCCTCTTCCATGTTTATATTTGAGAATATGAATTAATAGTGATACTTGAAGCGTCTACGTCGGCACCAACGGACGGGGAATCTTCTATGGTGGGCCTGAAGGGGCGTTACCTACCGGTACAACGAGTTCCAGCACCGCGACGTCGACGAGCAAGACTTCTTCAAGCTCAATCACTGTGTCCTCGACGTCTGTGACCTCGGCTTCGACCACGACTACCAGTTCGACGAGTAAAGTGTCGACTTCAGCAACGCCAACTTCTTCAACCACGTCCTCTGTCTCCGTTACTTCCACATCGTCAGCGTGAGCCATCCCCTCCTTCCCAATAGAACGCCTCATTTCCCCTTATTTTCTAAAATACTAATCCAATTCCGACTCAGATCCACTGGAACCTCAACAGCAACAGCATCCGACTACGGCCAATGCGGAGGAAGCAATTACGCGGGCCCAACGTTATGCCCTACGGGCTGGACGTGCAAGGTGCAGAATGCGTATTATTCTCAATGTGAGCCCTCTTGAGTTCTTGTTTCAATTTTGAATATTTGAATGGTTGGATGGGAAAGATTGTTGTTGACGATGAAATAGGCGTCCAGTCTTGAAGAGTGAGAAGGAAGGGAGAGGGAAAATTCTTTTGTATATATTTTTAGTAGAGAAGTAGATGAAGTCTGAGGCGGGGTGTATATAAGTTGTATGAAATCGCTTCTACTTGAATCGTGAATGAGACATGTCCGGCTTCCCATACTAACAACGAGGTGTGTCATCTTCTGTCAATTGTGAACCTTCACCCAGGCCACGACACCAAGCGGAATACAAGACTACATATTTCAAAGACTTATTGATATTCGTGAAATTTATTACCTAGCCACCACTTTATCATTCCCATAAACAGAAGCATCTAGAAGGACACCCATGAGACTGACAAATAACACCTCAGCGCCAGCCAGCAAGTATCCAAAGCAACCTAAATCCGTTTCCAGGCACCATCATCCTTCATATCACAAGGTTCACAACTTTGCTCTGACAGAAAAAACGCCACCGTTCTCCTTAGCATGTACATTAACCGGCAATTGTCGAGTCCACATCATAATTCGTTCATACACTTTGCCGTCTCGACAGCCGATCGCCTGTGAGAAAATTAAGTCAGCTTTTCCTTTGTCAATAGATGATAACTCTCTCGAAATTCTCGGGAAGTGTGAGATATCGAACAGAAATCCACATACCGACCGCAAACTCGCATCCGTGAATCCCCACGCATCAGTCAATGCAATAGCATCCGGAGTCAACTCCTCGAGTAGACCATTCACCAATTCACGAATCATGGCGAGCTGAGTAGAGGACAGATGTCCGTCTTCGATGAATGAGATATTGTTGGGAGAAAGGGGGGAGACGATCGTGGTGAGGCTGTACAGATTGATGAGACGGGACAGTACTGATTTGAGGGGTGAGGAGGGTATTGTGGAGATGGAAGAGACAAAGGAGGAGAGGATGTAGGTTTCGATGTGCGCTCGTGAAGCGGTGATTAAGGCTTAGGGGCTCAGGGTTAGCCATGTCTTGATGGGGGAAATATTGAGTTGTGGAACTCTGCGGAAATGCCGCACACGCGCTGAGATATCTGAAGCAGGAGAGACATGGCTCTTGGAGACACATACCCTGCTCAAAGTCAGTATTTCTCTTTAGGACCGAACGAAAAGAAGCGGGAACTCACATCATATATTTATTCCACGCCTCCGCCTCCGACAATTTCGAAGAAGAAAGAGCAGCCTCAACTTCAAGAATCAATCTCGCAGCCCGATGCTCAAATATCTTCAACGCAACTTGACGATCCAAAAACGCATTACCTCTCGCAGGACATTTCGCATTTACACAATACCTCTTGAGATACTGTAATCCCTCAGGTAATTCCTGACCCTTCATGTTCTTGATAAGGTACTTAGCAACCTGTTGCCACATGACATAATTCTCACCCTCAAAAGTAGCAGGTGCCAGTGCCGCAGAAGCAATTTCCGGGATTCCAGAAATCAACATGTAGCCATGACCACCACACATCTTTCTCGCTTCTTCAGCACCATCGGCAGTTGTTTGGCTGGACCAGGCTTTGAGACCGCACATTAGAGCATGGTTCTCGGGGAGGGTGCTGTGATCGCCTTTGTTTTGACGGGCGAGCATGTCTAGGTAGGATTTTCGAGAAGCTTTGTAGGCGAAGAGTGAGGCGTAGTTTTGGGCGATGAGGGTGAAGAGGCGGTAGCGTTGGGAGCCGAAATGGAGGATGGGTTTGGAAGGTTGGGTGCCTTTGATTGCGCCTTGGCCTTGCAAACGAACAACTGAGTAGCGGGTTGCGATGGTCAGGGCTTGAGCGAGCTTGAGAGTGCAGAGGCGTATCTATGAGGTTTGTGTAATCAGATGGCCATTCGATAGTTTGTGAGGAGGCTGGTTGCACCCACCGGACAAGGGGTAGAGCGAAAGTATACATACCAAAATCGAACGACCACCCAGCATTCCTCCATACATTAACTTGTGATTGAGTGGGTGTTTTTCATAGACTCCGTCTCGAGATAGGGTTGCATTGCGCATCAAGAGATTGGTTCTTGGAATACGGACATGATTGAAAACCGCATAACCATTATCGGTGCCGTTATACGACATCTTGCTTCTACTTCTCGTTAGAAACATACTCGAGCATTAGAACAGAGCACTCACCCGACATCACCTAACTCAACACCCTCCAACGGCCTATGGTCCTCCAGTGCCCGGATCTGAACCATGAAAGAATGAATACCCAGATCCTTTCCCCTAACAATGAGACGCGCGAAGACAATGGCATAATTAGCAGCATATCCAAGAGCTCCAGGCCAGAACTTCGTAGAAGCAAGTGCGGGAGAATGGACGACAAATTCATCGGTCTCCTCGTCGAAAGTAGCCGTTGTCTCAATAGCACTGACTTCCGTTCCATGACCTAGCTCTGTCTGGCAATAACAACCAAGGATTTTTCCGGACTCGGCAAGAGGTACCCAATATGCTGCTTGCTCATCACTGGCCTGTTGTCGTAAATAAGGAAGGAAGAGCCAGGTGTGTATTCCCATCGGACTGGCGTTGGCGAACGTGAGGGTGTTGGTGGAGTAATGGAAGACGTCGTGGTTGTATTTCAAGCGATCTGCGAATGTAACGGCTCCTGCCTTGGCACCTTCGGAGAGGAGTGCTTCGCGGTCTGTGTTTGCATAGCAGCGAGGGAGTTTGGACATGTCGGAGGTATTGAGGGCCTTTTCAACGCGAGCAAATGCTTCGCTGCGGATGGCTACGGCTTCCTTGCTGGTCCAGTGTTAGCAAAGGATCTGTGTGTCTGAATGTCCTGTCTCACCCATCAAAAATAAGTTCAGTCAATTCGGCAGAGTCGAAGGTGGCTTGACTTCTCGCAAAGTCCATCATCATGGTCTGCGCGTTTGGTGGCGCCATGATATCAATCTGATGTCAGGATCGTAAAGTTTTGTCTTCTCCTTTTGCAGAAGAAGGGTGGATTGCAGAAGGAATTAGAGGCATATATCTGTTTGCAGGAAAGAAAGAGGATTTCCATTGGCAGGATACAAAGGATCTTCACATGAGGGTTGGAGTACACTATCAGGGTTCGCGAAGCTCCTACCGCATTCACCTCAATTCTGTCGAATCTCTCTCTGAAAGCATATTTACCCGTCACCATTTTGAAAAGGGTTATTTCCTATTTTGGTAATTCCATTACACGTGCGACGTATCATACGTATCTGACCCATAAATGGGTTGGGTGACGGCCCCCAAAATGCCTCCATCCTCAAGGTTCACAGTTAAGCAGTCGCGAGGAGATGTCGAATGAGCACAGCAGACTAGACATATCCTCTAATGGAGGTGATGAACCCTAGCGCGGGGGGAAGGGGAGGGAGAGGGAGGGTAATGAATTTTGGAAACTCTGAAATTCAAGGAGCTGAGGCCTTTTCATTGGAAGAGAGGCAGTGAGCTGGGCAAGGTAAACCCTTAAGTAGTATAAATCTTTTATGTTCCTTTATCTGTACGGGCGTAGTCTGGATGAGAAACAAACGTCATGCGGAACCTCGCCTGCTAGATCACTTCCCAGCCTGGCCTTCATACATACAAATCATTAACTTTGAACTTAAACATTGTAACAATAAATAATACAAAGTCTACGAAATCAAGAAAAAGAAAAGCAGCACCTCTGTTATAATCACTATTCAGGAGTTGAATGCTTTTAATCAATTTGGAGCATAGAGATATTTGATTAAATACAGGTTGTGTTGAGAAATTTGCGAGAGTGTATGGAGACCAAGCTGGGAGGCGAGTGTATCAAACACTGTGTAACACCAACCTCCCAAAACAGTGTGCCTTCACCAGAGATCGAATCATTGGAGCTAATACTCTCACAGAGAATGAACGATTCATAAGAGGTCATGAATCCAGAGGAAGTTCTGCTGGAAGCCCTTCATCCCATTCTATTCACGCAGTACTCCTCGACGTGCCTGCAAGCCTGCAAGCTCTCAGTATGAAACCAAAGCCCCGACTAAGAATCATCGCCCTCCTCACACCCTTGCCAGTACGAATTCTGCCACCAGAAGAAAGATAAAGATCCCCTTCTTCCACCCTGTTCTCAAGGTGCAACGCACGCCAAATTTTGCGGCTCCTCCTCAGTTCCTTCCTCACCGCTTCAGGGCGCTCTTTCGCTTGCTCGCCTCACTTTTACGATCCCGCGTCGCCCTCAGCCCAACAACCAATACGATGGATTGGAACAGTGCAATGCTGCCTAATGAGTGGGATGATGGCTGGTCGATTGGTGTGGACGGTTGGGATGCAAGGTGAGGGGCTTTAAAAAAAAAGGGAAGCTAATTCGAGGGCGATCTCTCCTCAGGGTCAACATCACAACATCATTTCTTGGGCCGAATGAAGACGGTCCTAGCTTCACCACCGCTTACCAACTCCCTGTTGGTGGAAATCCCTCGAGTAGTTCCTTTTGCCCACCTCTTGAGATAGAATATGAGAATTCGTTTGGCCAACCCTCGAATGATGGATCCTTATTGTCCATGGATCTATTGCCATATGATTCTGAGGCCCAATGGTATGGCAACGGATCTTTCCCGCAGGCTGGAACCGTCTCATGGGCCAATGACGATTCCATGTCCTCACCGCAAGACCTTGTCCTGGCAAATGAGACTCGATGCAAGACGTTCAGTGAGCAATGCGTTGGCGAGCCGGGTTGGCTATCAACTGGCTTCATCGACACCTATCAACATTGCTCGCCGACTTCTAGGCCCAGAGAAGATAGCGATCACCCTAACTTCGTCCAAAATGTTAGCCATGATATCGATGCCGGTACATCCTGTACTTTGCGTTTGATCAAGGCCACGAAGCCTCAACAAAATAAGAAGCCACGGCTCGCCTGTACTACTTCCGGGTGCAAGCAGACATTCCCCCGTGCCTATGAGTTGAGAAGACATCAGGACAGCATACATAACCCCACTTTCAATCTTTGCTGCTCAGTGTGGGGCTGTAATCGAATTGGGCGGCCCTTTACACGAGCAGACAAATTTCGCGAGCATTATAGGAAGCATCATCGCAATCCTGAAAAATGGTTATGCATCTTCGAACAGTGTCGTATGGGGCCGTTAACCTTGCCTGAGTTAGTGGATCATCTCAACCTTAAGCATGGCCAGAAAGGCCTGACTGAGCCGAATCTTTCTGAGGCTGTGAAAGTTTTGAGCTTAAGATGTTTGCCTCTGGGACATGCGGCAACCAAGGGAGGGTCGGCATTTCTATTCCAATATACAAATGCTTGTCCACTAGCTTTTTTTGGCTGCGACTTCCAAAGACTTGATCCGAATGACCTTAATGAATTTAGAAACCACATCACTGAACATTCATTACTCCAACGATCCAAAGGATATCCTGCAATTCGTTCGGTAATAGGATTATGGCCCACTTTTAGAATCGCAGATTGCCCTATATGCCAAAAAAGGGTGTGTGAAAAAGGGGATTTCATACCTAATCAGTTTATCCGCCACGTCGGTTATTCACACTCCACAGCAGAGAGAGTCGGACACGCAGTAGAACTTGGGGAACTACTTCATCCGCTCTTCACCGAAGAATTTAAGGGATACTCGAATCGGCGGGCATTCGACCGAATCAAGGAGGACATCTTCCCCATCTTGAATCTCCAATAGAGCGGTGAACGTTGTTATGAATCCTCATCCCGGAACGGAATCGACCCCAAATCACCACGAGAGAATGATGCAGCGCTGTTACTCATCTACCAAACTACTGCGAAATCTGCCAAATCGTCGTTTCCTTATCAAACTCTTTGTGTCTACTTGAAACCCCTTTTCCTCGGTCTATGCGTGCTCTCGACAAACCGAAACACTCTATAGAGACACTTCAACGGTCTTAACTCGGTGGTGGTGATGAATACGCCTCGGATGCAACGTTATTGTTTCGCTTCTTTTACTTTTCATTCGTATCTGCTTGGTCATGCACGACACTCTTCAACGAGCCCAAACCCGCAAGCGACAATTCAACCTGTCTCACTCTCGGCGGTGGTGGAGGATAAAATTTGGGGGTTTCCTTGGCTAGCCTTCTCCTGTACCTCGACATTCCTTTCATATCTCTTTGGTCACATACTCCGCTCTTCAACGAGCGAATACCGCGAGTGAGAATTTAACTTGTTTCTTTCTCGGCGGTGATGGAGGAGGGAAAACGCTTATTTGATACTTGCTTGTAGTTATTTTCGCGAATCTGAATTACTTTTGGCAACCAATGAATTTCTAAGTGAGATTAAAAGATCGTGATATTCGGTTACAATGAGAGGTTGGGGATGTGAACCTGCGCTTCTGACCCACGAGCGAAAGTATGGGGTATTCCTGAATGTTCTAAGGTCATTTTAGGCTTATAATATCTCCAATACGGTGAACTTCGAAATTTGTATCCAATCACGAGAGTGTACTAGTACTAGGTATAGGTCTAGGTGATAGAGAGCGGTGATGGAACTTTACTGGGAATCGAGCGTACGGCTGAGTCTGCATGGAGCTATTTCAAGGGCGAGACGCGAGGCTGCCTAGTTGAAAGCCCTTCCTGACCATCTGGATGCCGGTTACGATTTATTGTTGGCAGTCACATACTTCAAGAAAAAACACTTTCACGCAGATTTATTGCATCAACTTATTAATAACCCGTGTCTCGTTATAATGCAGAAACCGGGTCTAGAGGAATTTATATCTTTGGGCGAGCAGACACTGCTACGTACACACCGAAAACATTATCCTTTTTTGAAATCCAAATCAACACAGAGTGAAGCTCTTCAACTCAATATTCCCTTCTCTAAACTTCTTCTTCGCCATCCACCACCCATTGTAATCCTGAATCACATCTCCTATCGTCGCCGGGCCCACCAAAGACCATTTGTCCTGCTCCTCCTCTCCTTCCTCCTCCACCTTCCTAACCACAAATCCCCTCGTTCCCCCAACAAACATCACAAAACTATCGCCTCTCCTCACATCTACTCCCTCCCCTATTTTGATTGTCTTCCTTTCCCTCAACAAAAACCTAAACTTGCTATCCAGCCACCATTTCCTCTCCACCTCTTCCTCCCTCTCATCCATCTTCTCCAAATCCTCATACCTATACCCTCTCCTCCCCATCCCTTTCTTCTCCCAAATAATCAACGAATCCTGAAATATCGCAAAAAGAAACCCGATACCCCAAGGGTCACGTCTCATGATGTATCCTAAGATTGCATTGACGCCTAGATAGCGAAGGAGGGTGAACAGGTAGGTGGACCGAGGAAGGAGGGGGGAGATAAGGGAGGCGGTGAGCCAATAGGGGGGGTAGAAGATGATGCGGAAGATGACGCCAAGTCTTTTGATAATTTGGGAAATGGCGCCGTGGATTACTCCTTCGGTTTTGTCGTTATGCGGGGTTGAGAGGTCTTCGGATGCTAGGGTGCCGATGATGAAACCGTGGAGGGTGAGCTCCTTCATGTCTGAGGAGAAAATGGAAATTGGGAGGTTGGGAGAGGAGGGGAGGGTAAAAGGGGAGCAGTAACGTTCTATTAACGAACTCGGAGTCGGTTTCCTCGCAAGCTCGGGCAATGTCCAGTTTGGAGTCCAAGAAGGTCCAGATCGTTTTCGTGCCCCGCCGACACAGAATCGGAGGATATCGAGACGATTCATGTCGGTGATGAGATGGTACGCGGTTTCGATGTAAACCTGATCTACCCTTTTCGAGTAATCAGGTCGATAATCTTCCAGCTTAGAAGGTGGGGGGATGCAACGTTCAAGAGACAGACCCAGTAATTCATGATCCGGGGAAACAACCTCATTCGCAATCCCCAACAACGCCCAAATTTTATCCCTCGGGTCTGCGGCCTCATAACGCGAGAAAGCCGTCATCAAATGGAGTAACTCTCTATTTTGTTGGGTATAAACATGTTGAGGCCCCTCTTCAACCCGCAAATCTTTAACGATCAAGGCGAGATATTGGAATCTTTGAAACCCAGTGCTGGTATAGGCGTTCTTTGGATCCTCCATGATGATTTGGTGCATTCGTGCACAAGCACCTATCATGCTCTCTCCAGTAATAGTCCTCTCACCACAAACCATAATTAACGATCTAGCAGCTTTCAGAACTTGAATGCTCCACAAACTCGTAAACCATCCCCGATGAAAGAAATCCTGCATCGCAATGATCATATCCGTCTCCGGTTTCTGAGCCGCCCCTTCTTGTAACCTGGCATCGATATCTTGCCATTTAATCAGGATATCAAAGAAAATCCATATCAAGGCGCCATCATAAACCCAATAGTACACAACCCGTAGAGCCCACAGAACACCGGCACCGAACAGGGTAGTGCCGACTAACCCTCCAAGCACCACCGCGAGAAAGGTCTTGATCTTCTCGCCAATGACACGCACAATAGCCTCTAGAAATCCCCGTAGCAATCTCGGAATTGAGCTGTAGAATTTTTTTATTTTGCCGTGAAGAGTCTGCTCGCCGTGAAATTGCTCGCTCAGCGCTTCCAGGTGCGATATCACGACCGCGCTTGAAAAGCTTGCCTTGCCTAGCCAAACAAAAACTTTTTCCGCCCTTGCGAATATACTTCTGAGTCTCAACACTTGCTCACTTCTCTCCCGCACATCATTTTGATTGATACAAATCGCATCGACCCATAAGTACCTCTCCTCAGTCGCGTGACGAAGTTTAGTTAGAGCGGTGTGCAGGTCCTCCGTCACAGGGAAGGGAGCGTGATTCAAAGTTATGGTAAAGAGCTTGGAGGGGTTATTGTACGCATAGGAGAGAGCTGAGTAAGTGGGGAATTTGGAGAGAGGAACGTGAAGTAGGGAGCAGCTGAGCCCTGCTGTGGATGACGAGGCTGGGTGAAGGGAAATCAGGCGGATTTCGTCGTCGGTGGGATTCAGGGGGGAGTAGGGGAAAGGCTCCATTCTCGAATGAGAGAGACGATCGCGTCTTGAAGGGTGTGAGCTAGTGTTACATTGTTTGTGGAAAGACAGACAAGGTGAGGATCAGATATGGGAGAATGAGAATGTCTCACAAGGCTGAAGGAAACATGGTATTAGTCATCATGAGCCTCGCTGCGGTGGGAGCTAGATCAGGCTTAGCGTACTTCGGGCATTTTCTCAGGGGCTCGCATTTGACTGGCTGAACATTTATCCCATTTCCCCGCACAGTGAGTATCACCATAGTCTCAGACCATAACTAAGCAGACAAAATTCCACTTCCATCTTTGGACTTGAGTAGTCCCTGCTCTTACCCAAGCCGAGGGCGAGAGAAATCCAGAGTAGCAAGCGATGGTCTAATACTGTTAGATTTTGTACTTCCACTTTTGACGTTTATGCTTATTTTATAGGATCACGTTGCAATTTATTGTTGTAATCTTTTCATGAAAACTTTCTCATTATATGTCTTGTTATTGAGTTGAAGTATGTTCTCCAGGCTGGGAGACAAGTTAAAGAAGCATTGAAGCCAAGCATTATTCACCGTCACAATTTGTGCTAGCTCAAGCTGATCCGAATACGCAAGACGTGTGAAGACTTGCCTGTAGTTTCAGATAGGAGAATTCCCTAGATGGGGTTCTCTCTTGTATTTCTCAGCAAGACTTTCCAAGCCAAGCTGCATGCGACTCTATTCCTTTTCTATCAAGGGGAAGCTAGCCAAATCGCTTAGCTAGTTATCGGCCTTGTGGTTCTAAACAGCTAGGATCATGATGTTGCATTCTCTCGAGTAGACAGATGATTTAATTGGGGCCAGAGCCTCTTATCCGAAGTGCAAGCGGTCCAATACTAGGAGGCAACGATTTCAACATTGAAATAATCCCGGCCTGATATCTAAACTCATTTAATGCTGGTTCTCTCAATCCACCCTTACCCCAGCTGAACTTATTATTCAAGCTGCTTACTTATTGAGTTGGTGATCAGATCTTCAAGATGATTTTCACGTTGGGCGGTGGGCAGATGCTTTCGCTGACACCTTGATCACTTTTACAACGAAAGAGACCTGGACCCAGAAAAGAGTCTCCTCCGATACTGGCAAGAATCTATAGCATGGCGAGCTAAGCCAAACTTCAACAAAATACTTTCAAGTTCATCCCGTTTTGAAGCCACCAACTCACTGGACCCATTCCTTGGACATCCTGCTGCCAAATCGAAGATGGAAATATTAGTATATTCGACACACTTAGTACTGAAGATGCATGTCAGCGGCTCGACTTCCTCTGTAATATCACCCACTTTACTCTAAGCGATATTGAGGAATTTCCATTCTGGGTACCGAAAGTCCAGAAGGGAAAAATGGTTTATTCCTTTGACCATCAAAAATAGAATGCTGGCCGCTCTGCGGGGACTAATATCCCCGCCGTTTTTCAAAATAGCATGTTTCATGGTTGAGGTTTCATATCCGATTCGATCATAGCTCACTCGGAGAACTTTAGACGGGACCTTGCCGGATCTGCGAGCTCTAGTACTGTGGAGATCTGTTGGAATTTTCAGGCTGATGCCATTCCATCTGCTGATAATGAAGGAAGACTCCAAGCTTTTATGAGGACTTTGGTAGGAGGAACCTACACTGGAGGTATAGTACCTCTGCAGCGGGACTTCGATTCATATTGCCGGGAGAAAATTTCACCACAATTTTACTTCAACATCCAACTGGAGGATATCAATAAGGAAGACCTTTCCCTGGGTGACGATAATTAAATGCAATTTGAGACAGAAGCGTACAATAGTATGCAGGGAAGACGATTGTTTATCACGGAGTGTGGCCGCTTCGTTCTCGGACCTTCCTTTCTTCAAGAGGGTGACATCTGCTGTGTTCTCTTCGGCTGTCGAGTGCCGTTTGTAATTCGTCCGACGTCTACAAGTGGCCATTTCAAGGTTCTTGGGCCGAGCTATATCGATGGTGCAATGTATGGGGAGTTAATCAATGCTCATGTCAAATTCACCTCTGACTTACGCGAGATTACATGGGTATAAAAAGCAGGCGAACGGGTAGTAAGGGTAAAGCTGGGATTTACTAATGAACCGAGTTAAACGCAAAGTCGTTTGGATTTCGTCGCAGACTACCTTTAAAGTCTCAGACGACAATTGAGCCTACCAAATTCCACTTCCGTCTTTGGACCGGATTAGTTGCTGCGGGTACAGTTTTACACCCGCGAAATCGACTAGCCACTGTCGCCAAGATCTCCCGTGTTGAATATATAAGCGAAACTCTCCATAAATAAGCAGGGCCTTCGATAGGTCTATAGCTATCTATAACTAGCACAATCCTTGGCTACTACACAGTCTCTAACTTGTTTTAGTATATAGATATCTACCTATACTTATCTATCTTAAATAATCTTAAAAGAAACAGTATTACGTATAAGAGTATATAATCTAGAGCCAATTGAATATAATTTGTTATATAATCTTAAGCTAATCAGATCTTTTTTTTTTTTTTTTTTTTTTTTTTTTTTTTTTTTTTTTTTTTTTTTTATTTTTTTTTTTTTTTTTTTTT
>Ga0182030_10009761_pt1 | contig 19607 bp, 11 predicted proteins | sample 812S3MmetaG_FD_121299 | JGI IMG/M metagenome (GOLD analysis project Ga0182030, IMG submission 121299) | Permafrost microbial communities from Stordalen Mire, Sweden - 812S3M metaG (Illumina Assembly) | ecosystem: Environmental > Terrestrial > Soil > Wetlands > Permafrost | place: Sweden... | reverse complement strand
TCCTTCTACGGCCAGTTCCGCCGCTCTCCGGTGGGCAAGCACGTCATCCGTGTGTGTCACGGGACGGCCTGTCACGTCGCCGGCGCGCGCCAGATCACCGAAGAATTGCGCCGCCATCTCAGCATCCCCGAGGGCGCCGATACCGATGCCGAGCGCCTCTTCACGGTGGACGAAGTCGCCTGCCTGGGCTGCTGCAGCCTGGCGCCCGTGCTCACGGTGGACGGGCACACCTCCGGCCGGCTCACGCCCGCCACCGCGTGCGACGCGGTGGGGCAGGCTTCAGCCTGCCAAACGGAGCCGGCATGAAGCCACTCGCCATGGAAATTCGCATCGGCCTGGGCTCCTGCGGCGTGGCCAGCGGCGGCGAACCGGTGCGCGCGGCGCTACAGCAGGCGGCGCAGCGGGCGGGCGCCAACGGCATCGTCAAGACCGTGGGCTGCAACGGCATGTGCCATTGCGAGCCGATGGTGGAAGTGGTGGAACCCGGTGGCCGCAGCACGCTCTACGGCAACGTCACCGCCGAGATCGCCCGCAACATCGTCCGCCGCCACCTGCTTTGGTGGCATAAGGCTCTGCCTTGTGCATCCGAGCGCGAGCTCGGACTAGTTTCCCAAAGCAGCTATCTCGGCAAACAGAAACGCATCGTGCTCGAAAACTCGGGCGAGATCGACCCCCTGAACATCGACGATTACCTGGCGCGCGACGGCTACCAGGCGCTGGCCACGTGCCGCGCACTGCCGCCCGAAGACGTGATTGCCGCCATCACGGATTCGGGGCTGCGCGGGCGCGGCGGTGCGGGTTTTCCCACCGGCATCAAGTGGAAACTGGGCCGCTCCAATGCCGGCCCGGTGAAGTACGTCATCTGCAACGGCGACGAAGGCGACCCCGGCGCGTTCATGGACCGCCTGGTGCTGGAGAGCGATCCGCACCGCGTGCTGGAGGGCCTCGCCATCGCGGCGCACGCGGTGGGCGCCACGCAAGGGTACCTGTACATTCGCGCCGAATATCCCCTGGCCGTTCGCCACACGCGCGCCGCCATCGTTCAGGCCAGGGAGCGCGGCTTGCTGGGTGCGCTCGCACTGGAAGTCCGCGAAGGGGCCGGCGCCTTCGTGTGCGGCGAGGAAACCGCGCTGATCCAGTCCCTCGAAGGCAAGCGCGGCATGCCCAAACTGCGCCCTCCGTACCCCGTGGAACGCGGCTTTCGCGGCAAACCCACCATCATCAACAATGTCGAGACGTTGGCCTGCGTGCCGTGGATCCTGCGCCACGGCGCCAGTGCCTTCGCCGCCTTCGGCACCCCGACCAGCCGCGGCACGAAGGTCTTCGCGCTGGCCGGAAAGATCAACCGCGGCGGCCTGATCGAAGTCCCCATGGGCATCACTATTCGCGAAGTAGTGGAAGAGATCGGCGGCGGCATCAAGCACGGCCGCGAGTTCAAAGCCGTGCAGCTTGGCGGGCCGAGCGGCGGATGCATCCCGGCGCGCCTGGCCGATACGCCCATCGATTACGACGCCCTGGCGAAGACCGGCGCCATCATGGGCTCGGGGGGCTTGGTGGTGCTGGACGAGCGCGATTGCATGGTGGATATCGCGCGCTTCTTTCTCAAATTCACCCAGTCGGAAAGCTGCGGCAAGTGCACCTTCTGCCGCATCGGCACCAAGCGCATGCTGGAGATTCTGGAACGCCTCTGCGCGGGGCAGGGACGGCGCGACGACCTGCAGAAACTCGCCACCCTGGCCGATTACGTCAGCCGCGGCAGCCTCTGCGGCCTGGGGCAGACGGCGCCCAACCCGGTGCTGACCACGCTGCGATACTTCCGCGAGGAATATGAGGCCCACCTTGCCGGCCGCTGCCCCGCGGGCCGCTGCCCGGCGCTGATCCGCTACCAGGTGAACGCCAACTGCATCGGCTGCACCCTGTGCGCGCAGGCCTGCCCGGTGGGCGCGATTGCCTATCGTCCTTACGAGAAGCACGAGGTGGACGAGCGCCTCTGCACGCGCTGTGACATGTGCCGCCAGGCGTGCCAGGACGATGCCGTCGAGGTGGTGAGCCCATGATGCGCCGACTGCCGCAAAGCTGTAGATCTACCCCCAATGGTGGGGCGGACCCCCTGGTCCGCGGCCGACGCCCCCGTCGGCCTCTTGCAGCGTGTGGGATGCCGATGTCGTCAGCCCGGCTGCGGGACGGGCGCGTCCTGGCCCAGAGGGCACCCCGACCAGGGGGTCCGCCCCACAAGCCATGATCACCCTGACCATCGACGGCCGGCGCGTCACCGTGGAGCCCGGCGCCACCGTGCTCGACGCCGCCAAATGGCTCGGCATCCGCATCCCCACCATGTGCCACGTGCCCGGCATCGAGGCTGCGGCCTCGTGCTTTGTCTGCGCGGTACAGATCGAGGGCCGGCGCACGCTTTCGCCATCCTGCGCCATGCCGGCGGCCGAGGGCATGGTGGTCGCCACCGATACCGAGGACGTGCGCACGGCGCGGCGGATGGCGCTGGAACTGCTCCTCAGCGACCACGCCGGCGAGTGCGTGGCGCCCTGCGCCGCAAAGTGTCCGGCCGGCCTGGATATCCCCGGGTTCGTCAATGGCATCGCCACCGGGGACACCCGCCACGCCATGCAGGTGATTGGCGACCACTTGGCGCTGCCCGGTTCGCTGGGCCGCATCTGTCCGCGCCTCTGCGAAACCGGATGCCGCCGCTGCGACCTGGACCAGGGCCTGGCCATCGGCGCGCTGCATCGCTACGTGGCCGACCAGGACCGCGCCAGCGCCGCGCCCTGGCTGCCGCCGCGCGCGCCCGCTACCGGCAAGGCGGTGGCTATCGTGGGCGCCGGTCCAGCGGGCCTGGCCGCGGCCTGGTATCTGCTCCCCAAAGGGCACGTCTGCACGTTGTTCGACGCCCATCCGCTGCCCGGCGGCATGCTGCGCTACGGCATCCCCGCCTACCGCCTGCCCAAGGATGCGCTGGATGCGGAGATCGCTGGCATACGCTCCCTGGGCGCCCACTTCCGCATGAGCGCGAGTTGGGGCCAGGAGTTCACCCTGGCCGAACTCCGCGGCGCCTATGATGCCGTATTCGTCGCCATCGGCGCGCAGCACGCGCAGGGACTGCGCTGCCCGGGCGAGGAGCACGCGCTATCCGGCGTCGCGTTCCTGGAGCAGGTGGCCCATGGCACTCCACCGCCGCTGGGCGACGATGTCGTGGTGCTCGGCGGTGGCAACACCGCCGTGGATTGCGCCCGCTCCGCGGTCCGCCTGGGCGCGCGCAACGTGCGCATCCTCTATCGCCGCAGCCGCCAGGAGATGCCCTGCCTGATGGAGGAGGTGGAGGCCGCCGAAACCGAAGGCGTGCATGTCGATCTGCTGGTCGCGCCCCTGCGCCTGGAGCGCCATGCCGGCAATCTCGTGCTCACCTGCCAGCGCATGACGCTGGGCGAGCCGGACGCTTCCGGCCGGCGCCGGCCGGTACCGGTGGATGGCTCCGATTTCGCCATTGCGTGCTCCAGTGTAATCGCCGCCATCGGTCAATCCGTGGAGCGCTCTCTGGCCGAGCGCGAAGGACTGCGCGTAACCGCCTGGGGCATCGCAGTTCAAGAGAAGACGCTGGCCACAAACCTCCCCGCTGTGTTTGCGGGCGGCGATGCGGTGCTGGGCGCGGACCTGGCGGTGCGCGCCGTGGCGGCGGGCCGGATCGCCGCCGCATCCATCCATCAGTATTTGACCGGGCAGGCCGTGACCGGCGAACCCGCCATGGCCGGGATCGCCATGCAACCGGTGGACGATGCCGAACGGGCGGCCATCTTCCGCGCCATCGAAACCGCCGCCCGCGTGCGCAGCCCCGAGATCCCCATGGACCGCCGCCTGGCGAGTTTCGACGAGGTGGAGCACGCTCTGCCCCACGCCGATGCCGTCCGCGAAGCCCGCCGCTGCCTGAGTTGCGGCTGCCGCAAGGCGGACTGCTGCCTGGTCCGCTCCCTGGCCACCGAGTACGACGTGGACGTGTATCGTTACGCCGGCCAGCGCCGCCGGTTCTCGCAGGATCTCTCCCATCCGGAGATCGTCTATGAGCCCGGTAAGTGCATCAGTTGCGACGCCTGCGTGCGCATCGCCGCGGCGGCCGGCGAAGAGCTTGGCCTGGCGATGATCGGCCGCGGCTTCGATGTCACCGTCGCCGTACCGTTCGGCAGGCCGCTCTCCGAAGGCTTGCGCCACGCCGCCCAACGCTGCGCCGCCGCGTGCCCCACCGGAGCGCTGGCGCTGCGCACCGCCCGCTCCTGCGACGCTTGCGCTACTTACTCTCGCGCACCGTCAGCACCTGGTTCACCTTGACGTTTTCCAGCACCTGCACGGTGCCTGACGGCCAGCGGATTTCGATTTTCGGGATCTGCGCCAGCTTGCCCAGACCGAAATGCACGCCGGCGTGGCTGGATGAGGCGTAGCTCACCGCGCTGGTCATGTGGTTGTACTGCTCGCCAATGCGGATGCGCGCACCGATGCCGTCGCGATTGCTGCGCACGCCCACCAGTTTGAGGATGATCCAGTTTCCGGCGGGGCCCAGGTTTTCCCAAACCTCGGCCGGTTCGCCCAGGCAGGAGACCACTACGTCGATACGTCCATCGCCGTTGAGATCGGCATAGGCGCTGCCGCGGTGGGCGCGTGCGGCGGTCTGTCCGGCTGCGGCCGAGACGTCGCGGAACGTGCCGTTCCCCAGGTTCAGGTAGACGCCGTTCGGCTCCTTATACCTGGCCGCCTCGAACTGCTCCACCAGGTCGTTGACGTGGGAGTTGGCGGTGAAGAGGTCTTTCCAGCCATCGTTGTTGAAGTCGAACAGGCCGGTGCCCCAACCGCTGTGGCGAATGGTGAGCGGCCCCAGCCTGCTGGAGTAGGTTGCGTCGGTGAATGCGCCCTTGCCCAGGTTTCGAAACAGCGGGAAGGTTTCGCCGGCGAGGGCGGTGACGGCGATGTCGGGCAAGCCGTCGTTATCGTAATCGCGGAAATCCGCGCCCATGCTGGCCACGGCGCGGCCCTGGTCGGGGAGCGCCACGCCGGCCGGCAGCGCCACCTCTTCGAAGGTTCCATTGCCGCGGTTGTGGAACAGGAAGTTCGGCATGTTGTCGTTGGTGACGAAGGCGTCCATGAAACCATCGCCATCGTAGTCGGCGAAGGCGATGCTCATGCCCCGGCCGGCATACCTGGCGATGCCCGACTCCTGGGAGACGTCCTGAAAGGTTCCGTCGCCGCGGTTGCGATAGAGGGTTGCCGGCAAACCGTCGAAGTATTTCGGGTTGCAGTAGATGCGGATGTTGCGCGAGACGTCGCCGCAGTACCGGTCTTCGGCCGGCCAGCGGGCGTAGTGGATCACCAGCAGGTCCAGGTTGCCATCGTTATCGTAGTCGAACCAGCCGGCGGCCACCGCCCATCCATCGCTCTTGATGCCCGCCTTTTCGGTGACGTCCTCGAACTGGCCGTTGCCCAGGTTGCGATAGAGGATGTTGCGGTTTACGCCGGCCACGAAGAGATCCACATTGCCATCGTTGTCGTAGTCCGCCGCGGCGGCGCCCATGGAGTAGCCGGCGCCGGCCAGATGCGCCTGTTCGGTGACATCGGTGAATTTCATGCCGCCGTCATTGCGGTAGAGACGGTTGAAGTACTTCGGCGCATCTTTCTGTAGCGAGGGCACGGCGGCGCCGTTGGTGAAGAAGAGATCGGGAAGGCCATCGCCATTGTAGTCGAAGATGGCGACGCCGCCGGGCATGGTTTCGATCAGACGCTTTTGGGGCGTAGGACTGTTTTCCAGGACGAAGTGCACACCCGAGGATTCGGCCACGTCCTGGAAGCGGATCGGCGCCGGAGCATCCGCCGCCACCAGTCCGGCCGAAATCGACAGAAGGCAGAGGCGCGACGCGGATGCGAAAACCCTACTGCCGTGCATCGGGCGGCGCCGTGATCTGCGCCTCTTTCGATAGCTCATCTTTCTGCGCCTGCACCTTCTTGACAATCTCCTGATAGCGTTCCAGCGCCTGCCTGGCGTGCTCCGGCTGGCCGGTCGCCTGGTAAGCGCGCGACAGTTGGTAGCTGAGGCTGCCGTCGGCGTCGATCGGCGAAGCGGCTTCCAGGTGAGGAACCGCCTTGGATGGCTGCCCCGCCCGGGCATATGCCAGGCCCAGCGACGCGTGGGCGCCCATCATTTTCGGATCCGCGCGGACCGCCGCCTCCAGGTACGGGATTGCCCGCCCGGCCTCTTCCAGGTGGAGCAGCGAATCGCCTTCCATGTAGTTCAGGTCGGGGGTCATCGGCCGGAACTGGAGAAATAGCGGGGCCGCGGACCGGTAATCCCGCCCCATAAAGAGCGACACCGCGACTTCCTTTTCCAAATTGGGATTACCAGGCTGGATGGCCAGAGCGGCTCGCCATTCTTCGGCGGCTTCGAGGTGCTGGCCCTGCGCGCTCATGGTTTCGGCGCGCAGTTGATGGAACTCCAACGATTCCGGCAGAGTCGAGAGGTGAGAGAAGGCATCCAACGCCAATTGGCCATATTCCTTCGATTCGCGATACGACGGATTCACCACGGCGGGTTTCGCGGGTTCTCTGCCCTGTTCGTCCGCTGCCCAATCCGGGTGGCCCGTCTTGCGGTACACCTCGGCGACGGACGTGTGCACGCCGGCCATCGCCGGATTCCTTTCGAGCGCCTGACGGTACAGATAGAAGGCGCTGCGATATTGCCTCCGCGTCACCCGGGAATCGGCCAGCAGGGCGAGCATCCAGCACGATTCCGGCGCGGTCTTCCGCAGTTGCTCGAACGCGTTGGTGGAGACGGATTCGTAGCTTTTTCCCAGCCCGTACCAGGCTTTGGGGTCGTTGGGGGTAAGCTCGGTCAGCTTGCGGAAGTGGACCGCCGCGTCTTTCGGGCGTCCGGCGGCAAGCAGGGCTTGCGCCAGCAAGCCGCGCGCGTCCGCATTGGTTGCATCGGCGGCCACCACGCTTTCGAATGGCGCCACCGCCAACGCCGGTTCGCCCAGTTCCAGGTGGGCCACGCCCAGCGACAGGCGCGCCGGAAGATTCCGCGGATCCACCTTCAGCACGGCTTCAAAATGCGGGATCGACTTGCGATACTGTCCCGACATGCGCTCGGCCAGACCCAAATTCAGGATGAGGCCCGGATTCCCGGGGACCGCGCGCACCAGTTCTTCGTAGAGGGGAACCGCTTCCCAGAACCGCCCCGCCGCCATCAGTTCCTTGGCGTGGCGCGATTTCAATGCCAGGTCGTCGCTCTGCGCGCCCGCCAGCGTGCCGAGCCAGAAAAGAAGAGGCAGGGTCAACCCCTGCCTCATTGGTGGAAACCACACCTTAGGATTGTAGCTTGATCGCTACCAGGACGCGCGGAGGCCCAGGCGGATCTGCCGTTCACCATAAGAACTGGTGATCTGCATGAAGGTGCCGGAAGTCACGCTGCTACTGCTCACGCCGTTGAAATGCGAGGTGTTCGGCAAGTTGAAGAACTCGGCGCGGAATTGCGCTTTGACGCGTTCTTTGACGATGAACTCACGGGTGACATCGATGTCGGTGTTCCAGACACCGGGATTGCGCAGAATGTTGCGTCCGCTGGTGCCGAAGGTGTTGGCGGCGGTGACGGCGGCGAAGGCGGTGGTGTTGTAGTAGAGCTCCCCCGGCCCCACATTGCCCAGCAGGCTGACCGGACCTACCTGGTTGGCCGTCTGGGTATTATTGGGCGCATTCAGAGAAGTACCCGGAGCCGTGACGGTGAATGGGGTGCCGGTGTAAGCGGCCATGACGCCGTTCACCTGCCAGTTGCCAAGAACAGCCGCCCCTATGCCGGACTTCACCATGGATTTGCCCTTGCCTAAAGGCAATTCGTAAACCCAGCCCACCTGGAAAACGTGGGTGCGGTCGTACCCCGCCGGGGCGCGGTTGCGCTGGAAGACCGGAGCCCAGTTCCAACCCACGCTGACCCAGCCGTCGTCATCGGTATAGTCCATGGCCTTGGAGTAAGTGTAGGCGCCCTTCAGCATCATGCCTTTGGCGAACGACCTGTTGATCGCCACCTGCAGCGAGTTATATTCGGAACTCAAGTAGCCGTCCCACATATTGGTGGGGACGGTGCGGCCGAACTGGGCATATTGCGGCAGCCCGGTGGTGCCGGAGCCGGGATAGCCGGAGTTGATATCGCGGTCCGCCAGAATGTGAACCGAATGCGAGCCGACGTAGCCGACCGAGGTCAAGAAGTCCAGCGGCAGCTTGCGTTCCACGGTGAAGTTAAAGGACTCGACATAGCCGCGGTGAATCTCGCCGGCCCACGGGCTGCGTTCCGAGGCATTACTGGGGAGCGGAACGATGCCGGTGGAAAGGTTCGGTCCCACCGTGTTGGGAACACCCTGCTCGATGGTATTGGCCCAGAGGTAGCCATTGGTGGGCGCGTTGGCAAAGTTGACCACAATCGGATACCAGCCGCGCAGCGGCCGCGAGAACGGGATGGGATCGAAGTTGATGCCGAAGCCGGAGCGGATCACGGTCTTGTCGCCCATGCGGTAAGCCAGGCCGATGCGCGGCGCGAACAGCTTATGGCTGACGGTGATTCCGGCATTTTCGGGAACGGTGCCACGCCCGCCCATGGAGACCAGGTTGGTGGAGGGGTCGTAACTCTCAATGCCGTAGCCGGCGCGCGTCATCAGCGGGTAGAATTCGTAGCGGAGACCGAAGTTGACGGTCAGGTTGCGGCCCACCTGCCAGCGGTCCTGCACGTACCAGCCAAATTGCCACTCGCGGCCCGTCGCCAGGATGTACTCCAGACTCTTTTCGGTATCGTCGCTCAAGCCCAGCAGGAACGCGGCGTAGGCGTTGAACTGGGTGGGGGCGGCGCCTCCATTCAGTGCGGTTTCCCCGCCGTTGAAGCCCAGGTAGCCGCGCGGGCCCTGCCCGATTTCCGGCTGCCAGTGATTCAGGTGGTGGCGCACCAGGTCGAAACCAACGCGGATTTCGTGGGCGCCGTGGGAGATGGTCAGGTTGTCGCTCTGCGTATAACTTTCTTCCACGCGGGTCACCGGCATCCAGTTCGGCACTCCGAAGCCGTTGTAGCCGGAGATGCCAATGTTGGGGAATCCGCTCTGCCGGATATCCGGACCGTTGGTGTTCGGAATGCCGAACTGCAGCCCGTAGTTAGTGCCGTAGTCGTTGGGCAGCACTTGCTGGCCCTGCCGCTCATATCCGACCACACCGTCCAGAATGATGTGCGGAGAGAAGGTGTGGGTGTGACCGATGGTCCCCACCTGGATCAAGGTGTGGCCCAGACCGGGGTCGGATCCGCCGAGGCCGGAGCCGCCGGCGATACCGAACACGGCCTTGCCGCCGGAAGTGGCCCACATGCGCCCGTACTTGCCCCAGATGGTTTCCTTGTCGTTGGCCACGAAGTTAATCTTGGTGTCGAAGAAGTTCCGGCTGAGGATGGGGCCGCCGGCGGCGTAGTAGTTATTGGCAGTGGCGCCGGGGCCGGCGTAATTGGGGCTGGGAAAGTAACTCTGCAGCTTTTGAGCGATGGCGTCGAGCCGGGCGGTGGGGATGACGTTGCCGGCGAACGGCGTGCGGCCGGTGCCATCGGAATTTCCGGTTTGCGGGTCGTAGATGACGGTGGAGATAGCGCTGAAATTGCCGGCCTGCTGGGCCGCCGTGGGAACGGTGTAGAAGCCCGGCAAAGCCTGGCGCTGCCTGGTGCCGTCAAAGCTCAGGAAATAGAAGAGCCGGTTCTTGCGGATGGGGCCGCCCTCGGTGGCGCCGAAATTGTTGTAGATGCTGAGCGGTTTGTCGGTGCCCGGGGCCTGGAAAAAGTTGCGCGCTTTCAAGTGCTGGTCGTCGTGGAATTCGAAGGCGCTGCCGTGCAGGTCATTGGTGCCGGATTTGGTCACCAGCGTAATCGACGACGCGCCGGCCATGCCCTGCTCGGCATTGGCCGCCCCGGTGGTGACGTTCACCACTTCGACGTTTTCTTCCGGCGTCACATAGCCCACATGGTGGGGCAGCCAGACGTTGACGCTGGCGGCGCCGTCAATGCGCGTAATGTTGGTCTGCGCGTTGGCGCCGTTGATGTGGGTGTTCAGCGCGCGTCCGGGAGTATCGGTGATGGAGTTCTGCAGTGCCGCCGGCATGGCGCCCGGCACCAGGTTGATCAGGCTCTGGTAGTTCCGGTAGCCGCTCAGCGGCAGGCTGGTGATGGCCTTGGTGACAATTTCGGAGTGCGTGTCGGCCTTATCGGTCTGCAGCACGGCCTGGGTGGCTTCCACGGTCACCGTCTCGGTGAGTTGGCCGACTTCCATCTTGACATCGGCGCGCGTGATGGTGTCGGGACTAACTTCGGTATCGGTTTGTACGTGCGCCCGGAAACCCGTGGCGACCACTTTGAGATCGTAGTGGCCAGGCAGCACGTTGATAATCGAGAAGCGCCCGCTGACATCGGTGGAACCTTCCTTCGAAAGCCCCGTTTCCCGGCTCGTTAGAGTTACCGTAGCACCAGGGATAACGGAGTCGCTCTGATCGGTGATGATGCCGATCACGGAACCGTAGAGCACTTGCGCGGTCGCGGGACTTACAGTTACGGCGCAAAGTGCGATAAGACACAATCCTACTGACAGAACGTGCAAACTCAGACGCATTTCCCCTCCTCAAATTGACCGGAAAGGTATCCGGTCATACCCAGAAAAACGATGTGATGCAAAAAGACTTGTTATTGTTTTTAGGGCTTTTGCGCGTAAAAGTCAAGGAAACTTTTAATTCTGCCGCGATTTTGCGTGGTTCACTTGCCCTGAATGGCTGCCAGCGCCTGCCGGGCGGGTTGATAGTTCGGGTCGATGCGGAGTGCGGATTCCAACTCGGCCTGGGCCTCTTTCAGGTGTCCCAGGCGGAGCATTCCTACGCCGAGAATGGTGTGTAATGCGGGATCGCCGGGCCGGTAGGCCAGGGCGTCGCGATAGCGCACCACGGCCTGATCGAGTTTGCCGGCGTCCGCCAGCGCGTCGCCCCAGAGGATCAGAACTTTCCCCAGGTTCTCGCTCGCCTTGGGGTCGCCGGGCCGTTCCGAAAGCACCTGTCCGAACTCCGTGGCCGCGGCCTCCCACTGGCCGGTGGACGCGTCCACGCTGGCCAGGTTGTAGCGCGCGTCGGTGTAGTGGGAGTCGATGTCGAGCGCCCGCAACAGTTGTTTGCGGGCCTCGGCTGGCTTCGACGCCGAGAACAGCGCCACTCCCAGTTCGGTGGCGAACACTACATTGGCGGGTTGCGCGTTCCAGGCGGCGAAGAAGTAGGGAAGCGAGGCTTCCGCATCGCCCCGGCTCAACAGGATGTCGCCCATGTTGTAGTTGGCCGTGAAGTCGGTCGCGTCTTTCTCCAGGCGCTGGCGGGTCATGCCTTCCTGCAATACCTCCCGCTGGTCGCCCTCGCCCACCGGAAGCACCTGGAGCCAGAGGTGGCCCATCTCCTCCGTCGCCGTGTTGCCGCCCTTGACCGCCTTCGGCGGGTTGTTGGGGTTGCGCACGTTAGCGGACGAGTTGTCGTAGTGGTAGCGCATGGAGACGGTGCTTCCGCGCGGCAGGAAGACGGGCTCTTTGTATCGAAAAACACCTTGCCAGTTCAGGTCCCATTCGGGAATCCGGATCAGCCATTTCCTGGAACCGTCGGGCAGCGTGGCGTAGGCTTCCATCAATTTGCCCAGGTAATGTGCATGCGGATAGACCGCGAGCACGTTGAGGTCGAGCGGCACGCGAAAATCGTCGGAGACCAGGAAATCCTCCTGGCCGGGCGGGATGTCGATGGCGGCATCGTGCTGCAACTGCACCAGCATGCCGAACTTGGTTTGCGGCTTGTCGGTGAAGTAGAGACCGATCACCGGATCGATGGTTTCGGGTTTTCCGGACGGGCGCAGATGGACGTTAAGCACCAAATCCATTCCCGGATTGGCGCGCCAGGCCATGCCGTCGGGTTCCACCACCGGAACGCTACCGGGTTTCCAGGACAGAAAGTGGCTGTCGGGATCGAACGCGGTTTCCTCAAACGTGATGTCCATGCCCGCGAAGCCTTTGCCGGGCTCGGGTTCGAGCCGCCGGGCGGATTGCGAACGGTCGATAATCACGTTGGCGTGATGGAATACGCGGGGATTGCCCGGACGCACCTCCATGGCTCTCACCCATCGCTCCCTGGCGATGGGCACCGGGATGACGAAATTCCAAAAGACCTCCGGCCCGTCGGCGGCCAGTGGAAAGGGCTTCTGGATATGCAAAATCAGATCGGGGGTTCCCAACGCCCATTCGGAGCTGAACTGGGGAGGCCGTGGGGCGTGCGATGCCGAGCCTGGCGGAGTTCCCTGTTTGACCCACTCCTGGATGGTTTGGATCTGCGCGTCGGTAAGCCGGCGGGCTTCCAGGAAGTCGCCGTAGCCGGCTTCGGGCAGCCAGGGCGGCATGTAGCGCCGCCTGGTCACATCGGCGATCTGCGCGGCATGCTTCTGTACGTCGTCGTAAGAAAGCAACGAAAAAGGTCCGGACTCGCCGGGGCGGTGGCAGGAAGAGCAATTCTGGTAGACGATGGGCGCGATGTCCTGGTAGAAGGTGATCTTGGACGCGGGCGCCGCGAGGAGCGGCGGCAGCGCGGAAAATACAGTCAGTAGTATCCGGGTCGCCCATGGTCGCACAGACTCATGCTACAACAAAGAACACCTGGGATCGTTGTTAATCTGTCCCACGACCTCAGAAAGGAGTGCTGACGCATGGATCAAGAACAAGGAAAAGGCTCCCCGCTCGGCCGGCGGAGTTTTCTAAAGGCTACCGGGGCCGGTATTGGCGCCACCGGTCTGGCTCTGGCCCCGGCCCAACCGGCCGCGGCCAGCCCACTCACGGAGAAGCAGAAACTGGACCGCATCGCTTCCAACACCTGGCCGCTACGCTACATTTTCAAAAGCCGCATGAGTTTCGGCGCCAACCCGCGCACCGAAGAACTGAAGAAAAAGTATGGCGAAATCACCATGCTCGACATGCCGCAGTTCACCAAGGACAACTTCCCGGGCGTAACCCACATGGACCTGTTTTCCGGGCTCTTCGGGGATGTGGCCGACGACAGCATGTACGTTGAGGTGCCGCTCCTGGTGGGCACGGCCACCCGCACCACGCGCGAATTCGACCCTTCGAGCGCATCGGGCAAGCAGTGGCTCGGCAAACTGGCCAACAAGATGGTGGCCACCGGCACCAGGTGCCAGCACATTTCCAACAACGCGCCGCGCGATATCTGCGAACTCGATGAGGAAAAGCGCAAGGCCGGAGTTGAAGTGGCCAAGAAGTGGCTGGATGGCGCCAAGATCATCGGGGCGAAGTCGATGCGGGTGAATAGCGGCGGGCCCCGCCTGGCGCCCGTCCCGGTGGCCACCGCGGACTACCCGAGGAACAACGAAATCGAAAAGTACCTGGCCAACTGCATCGAGTCGTTCAAGGCGATGGCCGACCACGGTTCCAAGGTGGGAGTGAAGGTCACGCTGGAAAACCACTGGGGGCTGACGGCCAATCCGATCAACATCCAGATCATCGTGGACGAGGTGAACAGCCCGTTCTGCGAAGCCTCGCCGGACTTCTGCAACTGGGAACACCAATACCTGATGTACCACGGGTTGAAGGCGCTGGCTCCGTATGCCCACACCAACGTTCACGCCAAGTATTGGAATCGCTGGAAGGACAACGACGTGAAGCGGTCGGTGAAGATCATGATGGCGGCCGGATTCGAGGGCACGTTCGCGCTGGAATACGAAGACGGGCCGTGGGACGGCGTGGAAGGCTCGAAGTATTTGTACAAGGAAGTGCTGGCGGCGCTGTAGGACAGGCGCTGGTGCTGTGACCGCGCCATAAGTTGCGTTTATGGCAAACCGCTGCCGACCCAGAGGGTACCCCGGTCGGGGCTCTGATGTGAGCCCCGAGCCTAACGTCTGGCAGAGTCGGGGTCCGCGTAATCGCGCCGCGGCAGTTCTGCGATCCGCCACAGGCCTGCCGAACTGGCGCTATTATTTGTGGCGGGCGCGGTCCTGCTGTTTACATAATAGACGTAGCAGGCAGTCCCAGCCCCGGGTTTTTCCCCGGAAACAGTCGAAAAACCGGCCAACTCTGTCCACAAACGCCTGAATCTGTCCGGGCCGCCCCCAACGCCCGAATCACGCTGCTATGATCGGGTATATCGGAATTGGAGGTCCCATGGCGGACGAACTCAATCGGCGTAATTTCCTCAAGGCGGCCGCGATCGCCGCTGGCCCGGCCGTGATCTCGGCCCAAGGCGCTAATGACAAAGTAAATGTCGGCTGGATCGGCGTCGGCACCCGCGGCTACGCGGGCCTCGACTGGCTGCATACCGCGGCGGCCAATGAAGTCCAGATCACGGCCATCTGCGATACCTACTCGGGCTACATCGCCCGCGCCCTCGATCGCATGCAGACCGTCTGGGGCAATAAGCCCAAGACCTTCGTCGACTACCGCGACCTGCTCGCCGACAAGTCCATCGATGCCGTCTGGATCATGACGCCCGAGCACCTGCACCACGATATGGCCGTCGCCGCCCTCAAGGCCGGCAAAAACGTGTACCTCGAAAAACCCCTCGCCCACACCATCGAAGAGGGCTTCGACCTCATCAAGGTCTGGCGGGAGTCCGGCAAGGTCTGTCAGGTCGGCACCCAGAACCGCAGCTCCGCGCTCTATCAGAAGGCCCGGGAACTCATCCGCCAGGGCATGGTCGGCGACGTCCACTACGTGCGCGCTTTCTGGTATCGTAACTCCCTACCCAACGATCCCGCCTGGCGCTACGTCATCCCGCCCGAAGCCACGCCCCAGAATACCGATTTCAACCGCTTCCTCGGCACCGCCGCCAAGCACGACTGGGATCCCCACCGCTACTTCCAATGGCGCCTCTACTGGGATTACTCCGGCGGTATCTCCACCGACCTCCTCGTCCACCAGACCGACATCGTCAACTTCATGCTCGATAAGACCGTTCCTAAGTCCTGCATGGCGAGCGGCGGCATTTACCGCTGGACCGATAAGACCGACGACCGCGACGTCCCCGATACCCTCAGCGCCATCTACGAGTACGACAGTAAGTTCCATATCAATTACTCCTGCTACTTCGGCAACGACCACTTCGGCTACGGCGAGCAGGTCTTCGGCAACGAAGGCACTATCGAAGTCATGAACCGCGATACGCTCACCTTCACGCCCGAGACCTACCGCGGCAGGGCGCCCGAGAACATCAAGAGCCGCAAGACCCTCGTGCTCGGCCGCAAGGATGTCAACCAGTTGGATGACGGCGTCTTCGCTCACTTCCGCAACTTCATTTTGAGCGTGCAGGGCAAGGAACAGCCCATTGCGCCGCCGCCTATCGGCCAGCAGGCCGCCATCAGCGGCCACATGGCCACTCTCGCCTACAAGAACCAGAAGAAGGCCATCTGGGACGAGGCCGCGCAAAGGGTCCGCTTCTCTTAACCGCGCCGCGTCACTATGGCCGCCGTCGCCACAGCCCCCGCGGGCACGTCTCCCCGCTGGATCGTAAGTCGCGGTGTGGATCTATGTCTCGTCATCGGCAGCGCCTCCGCCGGTTACGTCTACCTGCTGCTCTACACCGCGCTGCATGTCAAAATCTCGCTCCTCTGGTGGTTCTGGAGCGTCGGCTTCGACGGCACCCATATCTTCGCCACCGCCAGCCGGACTTACTTCGATGCCGAGGCCCGCGCCCGCGCCCCGAAACTCCTCTACGGCAGCCTGCTGGTATTCTTCGCGCTCGGCCCGCTCATGGTGCTCGCCGGCCAGAAGGCCCTGCTCGCTCTGCTCGTCGGCGTCTGGGCCTACTATCACGTCATCCGCCAGCACTACGGCTTTCTGGTGCTCTACAAAGTCAAGAACCGCGACTTACTCCCGCTCGATAACACCCTCGACCGCCTCTTCCTCTTCGTGATGATGATCTTTCCGCCCTTCCATCGTTTCTTCATTCATCACCCCGGGGAGCTCGGCCTCAAGCTCGCCTTCCCGCAGTTCGAGCCGGTCTTCTGGGTCATCGTCGCCGCCACCGCCGCCGCGTGGCTGGCGCGACAGGCCTCCCGCGCTGCCGGCCGTTTCCCCATCGATCTCCCCAAGTGCCTGCTTTTCGCCGCCATCATCCCGCTCCACTGGCTGACCTTCGCCTACATGAGTTGGCAAGCCGCCGTGCCCACCGTGACCATCGTGCACAACTTGCAGTATCACGCCCTGGTCTGGTTCCACAATCGCAACCGCTACGCCGGCAAGACCGCGCTCAGCCGCAGCCTTGGCGCATACATCGCCGCCGCCCTGCTCTTCAGCGCGCTCTACCGCATCCCCGGCTTCCGGCTCGGCCAGGTCTCCGATCTCGCCTTCGGCTTCTTTTGCGGCTTCGGCCTTACCCATTACTACCTCGACAGCCGCATCTGGCGCGTCCGCCACGATCCCGGCCTCCGCGAAGCCCTGCGCCTGGCATCCTGAGTTGGCGGCGCTCTCCGCGCCCTCCGCGTCAAATCGCCATCCCCCAACTCACGCTACTCTTAAAGTTGATCCCCTATCTCACTCCCCAACGCCGCGCGCGCCTGGAACTCTTCCGGCCCACCGTCCGCTACCTCAGTGGAACCGAGGTGCATGTCTACGCCCTCGCCATCTCGGCCAGCGTGCTGCTCTCCTTTTTCCCCTTCTGTAACGTGATGCTCTCGGTCTGCCGCAACGTCCTGCATTCGCGCGCCGCCGAGGAAGCCATCTATCTCGCCCTCAACGACTACTTCCCCGGCGAGTTGGCCGCCTTCCTGAAACGCAACCTCGCCATACAGGGCCGGCTCCAGATCACCAGCATGGTGCTCCTCCTGTTCACCGCCAACGGCATCTTCGAGCCGCTCGAAGTGGCGCTCAACCGCGCCTGGGGCGAGGTGAAGAATCGCTCCTATCTGAAAAACCAGTTGGTGGCGCTCGGTATGATCTTCCTCTGCGGGGCGCTGGCCTTGCTCTCCCTGATGCTCACCGCGCTCAACACCCAGTGGACTTCGGCCTGGGGATCGCTGGGCCCCATCCAGGGGTGGCTGAACCTGCTGATGTTCAAGATTGCCGCCGTGCCCATCTCCATCCTCGCGCTCTTCCTCATCTACTGGCTGCTGCCCAACCGCAAGATCCCGCCGGCGCGCGTGGTTCCCGCCGCCATCTTCGTCGGCCTCATCCTCGAAGCCCTCAAATACGTGAACCTCATCACCGCCCCGTATCTCCAGGCCAAGCTCGAGCACGAGTATTTCATCTTCCGCCACTCCGTCGCCATCCTGCTGTGGAGCTTCATCGCCGCCATGGTGGTTCTGGCCGGCGCCGAATGGACCGCGCGCCCCCAGCCCGGAGATTCGCTATCGTAGTGGTCATGCGGAATTGGACAGCTCTCGCGCAGGCCCACGGTCTGCCTCTTTCCGGCGGCGAATTGGACCGCGTGGTGCGGCCCCTGGCGGCACTGGAAGAAACTTTTGGCCCCCTGCTGAAACAATTGACGCCAGACCTCGAACCAGACGTCGAACTGCACCTCGCAGGAGACGGTGAATGAGAATCGCCGAAGCTGCCGCCGGGCTGCGCGCGCGCCGGTTCTCCGCCGTGGAACTGGCCACCGCCGCCCTTTCCCGCATCGATCGCCTCAACCCCACCCTGCGCGCCTTCATTACCATCACCGCCGAAGCGGCGTTGGAACAGGCGCGGCAGGCGGACCGTGAGCTCGCCTTGGGGCAAGACCGCGGTCCGTTTCACGGCATTCCCATGGCCCTCAAGGATCTGTTCGCTACCTCGGGCGTGCGCACCACGGGGGGCTCCAAGGTCTACGAGAACCGGGTGCCCGGGTTCAACGCCACCGTGGTGGAAAAACTCCTGGCCGCCGGCGCGGTAATGCTGGGCAAGCTCAATATGCACGAATTTGCCTACGGCATCACTTCGGCCAACCCGCACTTCGGCGCGGTGCGCAATCCGTGGAATCTACAGCATAGTCCGGGCGGATCGAGCGGCGGTTCGGGCGCCGCCGTGGCCACCCACATGGTCTTCATGGCCATGGGCACCGATACCGGCGGCTCCATTCGCATCCCCGCGTCGTTTTGCGGCACCGTCGGACTCAAACCCACCTATGGGCGCGTCAGCCGCTTCGGCGTGCTGCCGCTGGGCTTCAGCCTGGACCACGTGGGCCCGCTCACGCGCTCCGTGCGCGATGCCGCGCTGGCCTTGAACGCCATCGCCGGCCACGATCCCCGCGACCCCACTTCTTCGCGCCGCCCGGTGGTGGATTACGTGCCGGACGAGGATTGCTCCATCCGCGGAGTGCGCATCGGTTTTCCGGAAAACTTCTTCTTCGATCGCCTGCACGACGATGTGGAATCGGCCGTGCGAGGCGCCATCGCCCGCGCCCAATCGCTGGGCGCGGCGATCAAACCGGTCCGCCTGCCCGATATGGACGCCTTGAACGCCGTCGCCCGCATTGTGCTGCTCTCCGAGGCGTCCGCGGTAGCCGAGCCGTTTATGGAGGACCGCGGCCAGTTCGGCGCCGACGTTCTGGCCCTTTTGGATCAGGGCCGGCTGGTGCCCGCCACCGACTACATCAATGCGCAGCGCTTGCGCCGCCAGATGCGCCGCCAGTTCGAGCAGGTGTGGCAGGAAGTGGATTGCCTGATCACACCGGCCACGCCCAATCCCGCCCCGCGCATCGGCGAAACCACCATTCGCCTGGGCGGCCGCGACGAGGATGTGCGTCTGGCGTCGACGCGCCTGGTGCGCGGCGTCAACGCGCTCGGATACCCGGCGCTCTCCTTGCCCTGCGGATTGAGTGCTTCGGGTCTGCCGGTGGGCATGCAGATCGTCGGACCGGCGTTTGAGGAAGGGCTCGTATTGCGCATCGGCGCGGCGCTGGAAGATGGCGGCGTGGGCATTCCTCCGTGCCCCATGTAGGGCGAAGGCTGCCTGCCGCGCACTAGCCATTTAGAGCTATTCGGGTCGGGAAAAACCGCGTTTTCGGACCAGTTTCTACCGGGATGCGTATTCTACCGCTTTTAAATGTCATAGGAGTATTAAATCCTAAATGGCTCAGCGCCTTACAGGGCCAAAGCACCCATGATTGAGCATCTGCACCCACGTTTGGTGTAGTGCTATGGAACCCGAACCTCCGAAACCTCCAGGGATAAAACGGCAAAGTCCTTACGAATCAGTGAAGATTAACACGCTGTCATCCTGGTAAACCAGTTGCTACGTAACTTCCATACCGCAGTCTGCGCGCATGACGGCCTTGTGCCCGGACCGCGGAAATTTTACGGAGGTACCGAACGAAATGAAATTCAAGAACTTGCGCCTTCTCGGACTGATTGTGTTGGCCCTGGCTGCTTGCCTCGGCGGCTTTGCCCAGTCTGTCACCGGCGACTTGGCGGGCACAATTTATGATGCCAGCGGCGCGACCATACCGAACGCGACGGTGGTTGGGAAGAACGATGCCACCGGCGTCGAAGCTACCACCAAATCGGCGGCTACCGGTGAGTATCACCTGGGCAACCTGCTGCCGGGTAGCTATACGGTTACGGT
>Ga0182030_10009760_pt1 | contig 19608 bp, 17 predicted proteins | sample 812S3MmetaG_FD_121299 | JGI IMG/M metagenome (GOLD analysis project Ga0182030, IMG submission 121299) | Permafrost microbial communities from Stordalen Mire, Sweden - 812S3M metaG (Illumina Assembly) | ecosystem: Environmental > Terrestrial > Soil > Wetlands > Permafrost | place: Sweden... | reverse complement strand
GAGGACGGCGGATCGTTGCGGGTCGACAACGCGGACAGCAGGCTGAACCGGATCAGGCTCTCGGGGTTGACCGAGGCATCGGTGCCGACGACCAGCGCGGCCTCGCAGTCGCCCCGGCGGATCGCCTCGACGCCAAGCTGGATCGCGGTGCCGCCCGACGCGCAGGCGGTGGAGGTCGCGATGGGCGATCCCTTGGTACCGAATTTTTCCGCGAGGCCGTCGCCGACCGAGGCGAACAGGAACCGGCCGAACCACGGCTCAAAATGCCCGCCGTCGGCGGCGCGGATCAGGTCGGCATAGTCGAGCCCCTCGTTGACGCCCGACGCGGCGGCCAGCGCGCGGCGTTGCGGCCACTCCATCTCCACCGGCGGCAGCGCCATGAACAGCGGCCCGGGAAAGTCTCCTGGGCGTCCAATCGCCGACTCGGCCAGGGCTTCCTCGACAACGAGTTCGGCGAAGCGTTGCGAATACGCCGGCGCCGACGGTTCTTCCACCGGAATGAAATCGACGGTGCCGGCGATCGTCGTGCGCAGGCCGCCGATGGGAAACCGGGTGATGCGGTGGATGCCGGAAATGCCGCTGGTCAGCGAAGCCCAGTTGTCTTTTTGGCCCTGCCCGAGGGAGGTGATGACGCCGGTGCCGGTCACGACAACGACGGGTCGCCCGAGATGATCGGTATCAGCCATGTTCGCTTCCTATGCCGGGACGATGAGCGCCGCGGACTCGCCGCGCCAGACGCCGGCCGAGGTGACGTACAATCCTTTCAGGGCCCCGTCCAACGGGGCTTCCGCCGGTTCGAGCGGCGGGAACAGCCGGCCGCGCGCGAGGCTCATGGCGGCGATCGCCACGGCGGCGGGAAACGACGGTTCCACCGAATTGCCGATGGCGGTGTGCAAGGACCGCACCGGCAGGCCGAGTTGATCGAGGAAGGCCTGTTCCTCGGCGGCGACGGGATTGGCGCCGTTGGTGCCGGCGATGACCGCGCTGGCGGCGGATGCACCACCGAGTTCGGCGATTTCGCGCGCCAGATTGGCGGCGGCTTCACCCGGCGCGCGGTCACAGCGGTCGGTGCGAACGCCGGCGATCCGGGCCATCGGCGTTACCCCGCGGGCGGCGGCGTGCGCACGGCCTTCGATTACCAGGAAGCAGCCGACCGAACCCAGGATGGCGCCGCCCTCCGGCTGACGGGCGCGGATGGGGGCGTATGGGCCGCGCCATAGCGTGTGACCCATCGCGTTGTGCAGAAACGCATCCGGCCGCTGCGCGTTGAATGACCCGCCGACGAGGCAAATGTCGCTTTGGCCCGCCTGGATCCGCGCGCAGGCGACATGCAGCGCGTCGGCGCCCGCGGCTTCCTCGCCCATGAACGTGCGCGAGGAGCCGATCACGCCGTGCACGATTGAAATGTTCCCCGCCAGCAGGTTGGACAGTTGCGCGAGAAACAAGGTCGGCCGGATGTCGGCGAGCAGATGCTCGTTCAGGTAAAGTTCGGGATCTTCGGCTTTGGGCAGCGCGGCCAGGATCGCCGCGTCGACCGCGTAATCCCGCTCGCCTCCGCCGGCGGCGACGATCATGTCCATGCGTTCTAGCAGCGCCGCGTCGCCCTTGGCCTTCGCCTGCTCGAGCGCCAGACCCGCCGCGTAAACGCCGTAGCGTTGCCACGGCTCCATCTGCCGTTGGTCGCCGCGTTTGGGGATCTGTTTGTCCAGCGCCAGCGCGGTCATCGGATGGACGGGGTAAGGGGCGAACGTGGCCTCATCGACCACCGGGACGAAGGCGTCGAGCGCGGCGAGATGCGCGGCTTCGCCTTCGCCAAGGCAGGAGATGAGGCCAATGCCGGTGATCAGCGGGTCGCGGTCATTCGGCATGTGGGCGATCCTCGGGCGGTCGATCCTCAGGGGGGCGAACCTCAGGCAGGCAATCCGCGGGAAAGCCGATCTCGCGGGCCTTGAACAGCATCGCGCCGCGGATGGTATCGTTCGGGAACGGCCCGACCACGTAACGGATTTCCGCCGAGGCGACCTTTTGGCCGCCGCTGGAAATCACCGCCTCGATCACCGCGAAGCCGGAGCCGTCGTGCACGAGCGTCGCCTCGCCGTTGAGAATTTCTCCGGGCTCCACGAAGCGGCGCAGCTTGGCGCTTTCGACCCGGGTCAGGAACGGCATTTTCACGAATTTCAGCCGCGCCAGCACCAGCCAGCCGCCGGTCTGCGCCATGGTCTCGATCATCAGCGCGCCCGGCAAACGGGGAAACCCGGGGAAATGGCCCATGAAGACCGGGCTTTGCATGGGGACGTTACAGACAGTGCGAATCGTGTCCGCGGCCGGATCGATCGCCTCGATCCGGTCGACCATCTGGAAGTATTCGAGGAGCATCGGATTCCCTTGTTCCGCGCGTCAGGCGGCCTTCGCCTCACGCAGCAGGTCGATGTGTCTGCACAGGTTGCCGAGGACGAAATACTCCTCGGTCGAGACCTTGCCGTCGTTGACTTCCTGCGTCCATTGCTCCAGCGGCATCTTGATGCCGAAGGCCTTGTCGATGGCGAAGGCGATGTCGAGAAAGTCCAGGCTGTCGATGCCCAGATCGTTAATGGCATGGCTTTCCGGCGTGATCTTGTCGCGGTCGATGTCGCACGTATCGGCGATGATGTCGGCAACCTGGTCGAACGTGGACGCCATTCCGTCTATCCCTTGTCGCGATGGGGCGGGACTAACACCCGGAACAGGGTGCCGCAAGAGCGGCTGGCCTGAGGGAAAGGCGGGGCTTTGCCCCGAAACCCCGCCAGGAGGCTCTGCCCAAAGGCATCAGGATAAGGTCATGGCGAAGCTTAACCTCGCACTTGTCGTCATCCTCGGGCTCGACCCGAGGATCGGTCAGTCCAAACAATAAGGCCGATTGTCAGCTTCCTTCGCGGGTTGAGAGGTGTTCGGGTCGAGCCTGAACATGACGATCCGTTGTGATTCCGGCCTCTCGATCCGCTTATTCTGTTGCCCATCGGGCAGAGCCCGTTGGCGGGTTTCAGAGCCGGCCCGGGCCTGACCCGGGGACACGCCCTGACCTTCCTACCCCGGCACCAGCACCATAACCGCCGCCTGTGCCGCGATCCCTTCGCCCCTTCCGGTAAACCCCAGCCGCTCCGTCGTCGTCGCTTTGACTGAGATCGCGCTGATATCCACCCCAAGAATCTCCGCCAGCCGCCGCCGCATGGCCGGCGCGTGCGGCGTGATCTTAGGCCGTTCACAAATCAGCGTGACATCGGCGTTGACCAGCCGCCCCCCGCGCGCCGCGATCCGCTCCGCCGCGTGCGCCAGAAAATGCGCGCTGTCCTGGTTCTTCCACGTGGCTTCACCGGGCGGAAAATGGCGCCCGATGTCGCCCTCGGCCAGAGCGCCATAGATCGCGTCGCACAGCGCGTGGATGCCCACATCGGCGTCCGAATGTCCGGCGAGGCCTTTGACGTGCGGCACCGCCACCCCGCAAAGCACCATCGGCCGGTTGTCCGTCAGCACATGCACGTCGAATCCGGTGCCGACCCGCGGCACCATCGGACCAGGGGATAACGCAACCGACATCGCGGCCTCCAACCGGGCGAGATCGTCCGGATACGTCAGTTTGATGTTGCTCTCGGAGCCGGGCACGATCGCCACCGCCTGACCCAGAGCCTCCAGCAGCGAGGCGTCGTCGGTCGCCCCGGTCACCCCGGCCCGATGCGCCGCGAGCAACGCGTCGAAGCGGAACGCCTGCGGGGTTTGCGCCCGGAACAGCCCCTCGCGCGGCACGGTTTCCTGAATGAGGCCGCCGGCGACTCGCTTCAGGGTATCGGCGACCGGGGTGGCGGGGATCGCTCCCGGCACGTTCTCCAGCGCGGCGAGCAACGCGGGGACCGTGCCGGAGGGGATCAGCGGGCGGGCGGCGTCATGCACCAGAACAACCTTGGGCGCATGCGGTCGCAACGCCAGCAGTCCCGCCAGCACGCTGTCCTGCCGTGTCGCGCCACCCGGGACGATGGGCAGACGCGGCAACCCCTCCAGCGCGGCGGCGATCGATCCGGCGTCGCCGACCGGCTGGATTTCGGCGCCGGCCTCGATCAGCGCGCGGGCCGCGTGGCGAATGACCGGCTGACCCAAAAGTGTGAGAAATTGTTTCGGAGTCTCCGCCCCAAAGCGGCTTCCGGTGCCGGCGGCGACGAGAATGGCGGCGAGGTGCATGCCGGCAGGCAAGCGCAGCGGACGGGGAAGGTCAATCGTCGATCGCGGACGGGCGGGTCAACCGACCGGGTAAGCCGTTCGTGGTGCCTGTGAATGGCCGCGACCGACTTCGGCGCCAGCGCGAAGCCGGCCCGCGCGCGCCATTCGTCGTGACAATCGAGCCATGACCGAATCGACAGTTGCGAATGCCATGCCAAAGGCCCAAATCGCCGCCATGATCAACCGTCGCACCGCCCTGATCTCGGGGTTGTCCCTCGCCGGCCCATGGGCCATGAGCCAACCAGCCGACGCGCAAATGTCCGCGCAGGACAGCGCCGACCTGGCACGCATTCAGGCTTACCTGAACGGCATCCGCAGCCTGCGAGCCCGGTTCGTCCAGACGGCGCCGGATGGCAGCCTGACCCAGGGCGTCGCGCTGATGCAGCGGCCGGGGAAAATGCGGTTCCAGTACGACGCGCCATCGCCGTTCCTGCTGGTGGCCAATTACGGCATCCTGTTCTTCCACGACTCGCAACTGAACCAGACGACCAATATCCCGCTCAGCCGCACGCCTCTGGGTATTCTTCTCGGCGACCAGGTCACCCTCTCCGGCACCGTCACCGTCACCAGGCTCGTCCGCCTTCCCGGGCAGATCCAGGTGAGCCTGGTCCGTTCCGATAACCCGGGCGAGGGAACGCTGACACTGATTTTCGCCGACAATCCGCTGACCTTGCGGCAATGGATCGTGCTGGATCAGCAGGGCAAGCAGACACGCGTGTTGTTCACCAATATGGAAGTGGGCGCCTCCGTTGACGCGAAGCTGTTCGATTATCGCGAACAGGGCGGCGGCCAGGCCGGCGGCGGGTAGTCGCTGGCGCCGAGGTTTGCTTGGAGGTTTGAGCGTGTTGGACGAGGTCCGGGCCGCATTCGGCCGTGATCGGCCGATCGACCCGCCGAGCCGGTTGCCCGGAGCGGCCGTTCGGCGCTCAGCCAGTGTTTCGCCGGCCCGTCAGTTCGCCGATGCCAGTGTCGCCTGGTAAGCGGCTCGCAGGCGTTCCAGGACGCGGGAACCGCCGGCCTCCGCGCTCAGATGACGAACCCGGAGTTCAGCCATCAGCTCGTCCCACATGGCCGGGCCGCCCTCTTCCAGCAGCCGCGCCCGGATCGACAGCGCTTCGGACGCGGGCGTATGCCGTCGTCCCCATGCGGCCATTTGGGCAAGCAGCGGCACGAGCTGAATCGCCGGCTCGGTCAGGCTGTAGATCGCGCTCTGGCGATGGCGCAGGTCGTCGGCCCGGGTCAACAGACCCGCCGCGAGCAGCCGCTTAAGCCGGTCCGCGAGCACGTTGGAGGCGATGCCCTCCTCCGACCGGGTCAGCAGTTCGCGATAGCGGCGCCGGTCGCCGAAAATGATGTCGCGGATCACGATCAGACTCCAGCGGTCTCCCAGCACCTCCAGTGTCAGATTGATCGGACACCCCGATCGATGCGCGTCCCGCAATGCCCGCCTCCCGCTGCTTGCAAACTAGGATCGGTCGCGCTAATCCACAACCGCTTGCGATATGCAATCTGTCTGGAGGACACCCAATGTCGCTGACGCTGTATGCCCACCCCTTCTCCTCCTACAGCCAGAAAGTGCTGATCGCGCTCTGGGAGAATGACCTCTCCTTCACCTACCGCCATCTGGAACACCCAGGCGCGGGGGAGGAGCGTGCCGCTCTCTGGCCACTCGGCCGGTTTCCGGTGCTGGTGGACGATGGCAGGACGGTGGTGGAATCCACCATCATCATCGAGCATCTGGACCTGTACCACCCCGGGCCGGTCCGGTTGTTGCCCGGCGATCGCGATGCCGCGCTGGAGGTCCGGTTCCTGGACCGTTTCTTTGACAACTACATCATGACACCCATGCAGAAGCCGGTGTTCGAGGCGATCCGGGCGGATCCCACCCGGAAGGACGAGGCGATGGCGGAGGCGGCGAAGGAACTCGACACCGCCTACGCCTGGCTGGAATCCCGGCTGTCCGGCCGCGTCTGGGCTTCGGGCGAGACCTTCACCATGGCCGATTGCGCCGCGGCGCCGTCGCTGTTCTACGGCGATTGGGTGCGCCAGATCAGCCCGAACTTTCCTCGGTTGCGGGACTATCGTTCGCGCCTGTTGACGCGGCCGTCGATCGCGCGCGCCGTCGAGGAGGGAAGGCCCTGGCGTGCTTACTTCCCGCTCGGCGCGCCCGATCGCGACTGAGGCGCCGCGGTCGCTTCCCCACCCGCGACGACCACCAATAGACGAGTCGCCCGACGCACCGGGTTTTATCGTCCTCCCCGGGCTCGACCCCATGCGCGCTAAAATAGCGTCGCGGATTGAACGACATCGTTCATTGATCGTCATGGTCCGGCTCGACCGGACCATCGGTGTGCCCAAAATCGCTTTCTCCCGGTGTGTTCGCGCCGACGGTCCGTTCGAGCCGGACCATGACGAGGGATGGGAGGCGCGACCCCGCTCGCCGTGCTATCTTCGCGCCTATGGGGCTCGACCCGGGGATCCATCCAGGCCCGTGCGGTGATTTGTCCCCGGGCCAGGCCCGGGGATGACGGGGATGGGACGCTGACCCAACCCGTTTATTGTTGGTCGTCGCCTGACCGGCCTCAGTCATCGTCCATCTCATCGGCGTGCGTCTCCTTCGCGGCCATCACCGCGCAGGCCGCGATCAGGCCGAGAGCGATCAAATACAGCGACACCGGCCACGTGGCGCCGGTCCAGGCCAGCAGCGCGGTCGCGACGATCGGCGCGAATCCGCCGCTCAGCGCCGCCGAAACCTGACACCCAAGCGAAGCGCCGGTGTAACGCACCCGCGTGCCGAACAACTCCGGCATCCAGGAGGCGCCGATGCCGAAACCGATCGCGTGCGTGACGTTCATCACCAACGCAAGGCCAACGATCACGAACGTCGGATCGCGCGTGTCCAACAGCCAGAATACCGGAAACGCGCAAACGATCGAGAGCGCGACGCCCGCCATGTAAACCGGCTTGCGGCCGAACCGGTCGGACAGCGCACCGGCCAGTGGCAGCGTGATCAACTCGAGCAGCGCGCCGGCGATGATGCCATTCAGGATCAGCGAGCGCGGCAAGCCCAGTTTGCTGGTGGCGTAGACGATCGAGAACACCGTCAGCACGTAGACCCAGGCGACCTCGGAGATTTTCATGCCGATCGCGATCAGCACGGTGCGTGGCACGCGGCTGAACACCTCCAGCATCGGCCGGCGTGAGATGGCGTCCTCGCGCTTCAGCCGCTGAAACGCCGGGGTTTCGCTGAGCCGCATGCGGACGAACAGGCCGAAGGCGACCAGCAGCACGCTCAACAGAAACGGGATTCGCCAGCCCCAGGTCAGGAACTCGCTCTGCGGCATGGCGTTCAGGGGCAGGAAGATGCCGGTGGAGGCGGCGACACCGAGCGGAAAGCCAAGCTGCACCAGGCTGCCGTAAAGGCCGCGGCGGCCGTCCGGCGCGTGTTCGACCACCATCAGGACCGCGCCGCCCCACTCGCCGCCCAGACCGAAACCCTGGATGAAGCGCAGGGCGATCAGCAACAGCGGCGCCCAGATGCCGATCTGGTCGAAGGTGGGCAGGCAACCGATCAGGAACGTGCCGCCGCCCATGATCATCATGGTCAGCATCAGCATGGTCTTGCGGCCGAGGCGGTCGCCGAAGTGACCGAAGACGATACCGCCCAGAGGTCGGGCGGCGAACCCAACGGCATAGGTGCCGAACGCGGCCAGTGTCCCGGTGGCCGGCGCGAAACCGGGGAAGAACAGCTTGTTGAAAACCAGCGCGGCGGCGGTGCCATAAATCAGGAAGTCGTACCACTCGACGACGGTGCCGAGCACGCTGGCCCAGACGACGGTGTTAAGGGTGGAGGATTGGTCGATCGTGGTCGTGCTCATGGGGGCCTTCCGATGTCGAGGCGAGGCCCCGCGCGGTTGGGTCATGCAAGCGATGTGCCTGATGTCGGGCCGCGACCAACGCAAACCGATCGGGCACCCGGCCTCGATTTGGCGGTTGACGCGGCGCCCGTGGGGACTGCCGCGGGGAATGGCGCCGGCATCGCGATGAGGCGCCGGCGCCTGTCCTTCAGCTCACAATTGTCTTTCATTCGTGCCGCGTCGAAGTTTGGTCCCGGTCGCGACGGTGATTCGCTCAGGCTGAAAAACCACGGGTTACCAGCCGGGCGACCGCGATGACCAGGCGTCGGGCGATCCGTCTCCGCGCCGCATCGGAGCAGGACCACGCCCCCCCTTGCCACAGGCCCAAAGGGAACGGAAACCCGCGGAAAACGTTGCTTCGCCAGGATGTCCAACGCCGATCCGGGAGACCCCGCGTGGCCCGCGTGCCGCCTTTCCATCACATACAAGAGGCGAGGAAACCGCCCGAACAACGCGTCTCCCACGACAACGACGCCTGCTCCCTGGGCCGTCTGATCCAGCCATGGGAACGTCGCGAGGGCACCGCCGGCATGCGGCAATGCAAAGAGTGTTACCGGCTCGGTCTGGCCGCGTCGAGGCGGTCCTGGATTTAATCCGTGGAAAGCGGCCGTTCTCTACTCCGCCACTGCCACCACGGCGCCGCCTTCCAGTTCCGCCGCGCCGATCGGCGATCGCACCAGGAAGTGCAACAACCCCGCGCCGGCCACGGTAATGACCGCGCCGATCGCCAACGCGGTGGTGAACGAGCCGGTCGTGTCCACCACGTAGCCCGTCACCCAAGGCGACACCGTTCCGCCCAGGTAACCTCCAAAGTTTTGTAGGCTGGCGACCGAGGTGCAGTACGATTGCGGCGCCACCGCCGTGATCATCGTCCACTTGCCGGCGATCCCGAAGGCCAGGAAATACATCGCCGCCGAAATCAATATCACCGCCGTCGTGGCCGATCCCGCCGCCGTCGCCGCGTAGGTGAACACGCCCGACAACACCAGCCCGACGATCGCCGGGATCCTGCGGCTGGCGACCAGTTCGGTGCCTCGCGCGGCCATGCGGTCGCACACCCAACCACCGCTGACCGCGCCGACGATCGAGCAAATCAGCGGGATCGACGCCAGGTAGCCGGTATTCTTGATGCTGATGTGCTGCTGCATCTCCAGATACGCGGGCAGCCACGTCTGGTACATCCACACCGCGTAGCCGGAGCAGAACGCGCCCAGTGTCAGACCCCACATGGAGCGGAAGCGGAACAATCGGACCCATTGCCGCGCCTCGACCTTGTTCGCGTTGGCGCGGTTGTCGGCGAGGTAGGCCACGTCCACGGGCTCCAGCTTCGCTTTGCGCGGATCGCGATACAGCAGGAACCAGATCCCCGCGCTGACGACGCCGACCACGCCCATGACGACGAACATCGTGCGCCAGTCGAACGCCAGCATGATGCCGGTCAGCAGCGGCGGCGCGATCGCCGGCCCGATGCTGCCGCCCGCGTTATAAACACCGGTCGGCCGGCCGCGGTCCTTAACGTGGAACCAGTCGCTGGTGACCCGCACCGCGCCGGGGAACGCCGGGCTTTCCGCCGCCCCCAACCCCACGCGAGACATCAACAACTGAAAATAACTGCTGGCGAAGCCGCCCGCGCCTTGCGCCACCGACCAAACCACCAGCGCCACGCCAACCAAATATCCTGGGCCGATGCGATCGAGCAGGAACCCAACCGGTATTTGGAAGAAAGCGTAAGTGATCGACCACGCGGATTGCAGTTGGCCGATTTCCGTCGCGGTCAGGCCGAACTCCGCCCGGATTTTCACGTTGCCGACGGCCAGAGTGGAGCGGTCGATGTAATTCACCGCGATCGCGAAGGTCGCCAAAGCGATCGCGATCCACTGCATGCGTCGCATTCCGTGGGAAATCGGTAAGGCGGTCATGGCGGCTTCCTCCTGGCGTGCTTTTGCCGGGCAGCATGAACGGATGGCCTCGGCGCGGCAACCGCGCTCCAGAAGCGGGTATTGCCTTTTATCATTGAACGTAATGCGGGTGTTCGTATAGGGTATTACAACCAAACCGGGCCGGCCGTTATCTCAGGCCTCGGGTCAATAGCGTAACGACCCTGTTAGCCCGGTCCAGGCAAAACGCCGAACGCCAAATCCGCTGTTCGGACACGGCGGACGATCTCGACGCCACCAGGCGGCCGAGGTGTCGGTCGCCTGATTTCGCCAACCGTGTAACAACTCAGGAAAGTCTCCATGCATCCCATGTTCAAACCCCTGGCCACGTTCAAACCGCTGGCCGCCGCGGCCATGCTGTGCCTCGCCGGATCGGCCGCGATCGCCGCCGATCAGGATTTCGCGCTGTTCAATGAGACGGGGTATACGATCGATAAGGTCTATGTCAGTCCGGTCGGCAAGACGACCTGGGGCGGCGACATCCTTGGCCAGGACCAGTTGGAAGACGGCAACAAGGTCAACGTCACCTTCAAGAACGGCAATTCCGTGTGCCAGTACGACCTCAAGGTGGTCTACACCGACGATGACTCCGCCGTTTGGAGCGACCTGAATTTGTGCGATCTGAGCAAGATCCACCTACATTACGACCGCAAGGCCGGCGTGACCCGCGCCAGCACCGAGTGACCGGCGGTGTGGGGAGGCACGCCACCTCCCCACCTGGCGTCACGTATCCGGTCCGCCCAGGAAACGGTTTCGCGACCGATTGAGCGTGGCGGCCCGACCTGGCGTCAAACCATCGGCGCCGTCTGCCGCGACGCGAGGACGACCTGCAACTGGTCATTGATCTGCTTCGGCGAGATTGGTTTGATCAGGTAACCGCCGATCCTCAACTTTGAAGCGGCGATTACGGTCGGTTCTTCGGCATGACCGGTCAGAATGATCACCGGCAGATCGCGCATCCGACGGTCGCGATGCTCGCGCAACAGCTCGATGAACCGCAGGCCGCCGAGGCGCGGCATGGAAATATCACACAGCACCACATCGGGTTTCAGTTCCTCGCCCTTGATGAGCGCGGCATCGCCATCGTCGGCCTCCAACACCACGAAGCGCGCCACGGCACGGAGCACCGTTTTGATCGTTGACCGCATGAAGCGGTCGTCATCCACGATGAGCACCATGACGCCGTCCAGATTGATCATGCCACTTCCTCCGCGTTCGTCACGGCGCCATCGATCGCCAGCCGCGCCTCACGCCACGCCGCGAGCAGGCCTCCCATCATTTCTCGCAGTTCGCGCAACGGCGCGGCGGACGCGGCCGTTTCCAGGCCGCGTCCGCGTTCGCCGAGAACCATGGCCCCGACCGCCAGTGACGCGCTCGCGAGATTATGCGCGCGCGCCGCCAACACGAACCTGTCGCCGTCGCCCATGCTTTGCTCAATGTCACTCATCAACGCGGCAGCTGTCTCAAGGTAAAGCACCAGCCACTCGCTCCCCTCGGCTTCGTTGCCGGCGAACAGCTCCCGCAAGGGCGTGGGATCGAAAACGGCGGTGGCGGCCGGTTCCTCGGCGCGGGGATAGGTGGTTTCCGTCGCCGCTGCTCCAGAAACGGAGAGTCCCATCAGGGCCGCCCGCAACCGGCGCAGATCGATTGGCTTGCCGACCACGCCGGTCATTCCGGCTTTGAGGCAGCGTGCCCGCGTCTCCGTCGAAACATCGGCGGTCAGGCCGAGGATGGGAAGGCGAGGGGCACCGCGGGCGATCTCGTCGTCGCGGATCAGCCGCGTCAGCGCGATGCCATCGAGCCCTGGCATATGGCAGTCCGAAATCAACAGATCGTACCGGCACGCCTCCCCGTCCGCCGCCGCCAGAGCGGCGAGCGCCGCGCGACCATTTTCGACGACGTAGGCCGAACATCCGAGACGTTCGAGTTGACGCTGGATGAGCCAGCGATTCGTCGCCTGATCCTCCGCCACCAGGATGCGCCACGGACCGGCGAACCCGGCGTCGGTCGGCGCCTGTTCGTCTGGTTTCGCTGTCACTTCGGCGGCGCCGGTCAGGCCCAGGCGCAGCCGGAACACGCTGCCGGCTCCGGGCTGGCTGGTGACGGTGATATCGCCCCCCATCAGGCGGGCCAGTCGCCGCGATATGGTCAACCCCAGCCCCGTGCCGCCATACATCTTCGTCGTCGAGGCGTCCGCCTGGCTGAACGGCTCGAACAGCCGGCCGAGTTGGCCCGAGGACATGCCGATTCCACTGTCAGTGACGGCGAAACTCAACATCTGCTCGCCCGCCGGATCGGTCATGCCGGTTACGTCCAGCCGCACGGTTCCCGAGGCGGTGAACTTGAGCGCGTTGGTCAGCAGGTTGACCAGGATCTGGCGCAACCGAAGCGGGTCGAGCAGCAGCCACGCGGGTATGTCCTCGGCGACCTCGCTGGCCCATCGCAGTCCCTTGGCGGCCGCGGCGTGGGCCGATGGTTCGACAATCGCGGCGATCAACGGCCGAAACTCGGTCGCCTCCAGGTTCACCGCGACGCTGCCAGCGTCCATTTTCGAGAAGTCCAGGATGTCGTTGACAATCCGCAGCAATGAGTCGGCCGAGGCGTGCACCATCTCGATCATACCGGCCTGCTCCAGAGACAACGGTGTGTCCCGCAGCAATTCGACGACACCGAGCAGGCCGCTCATCGGCGAGCGGATCTCATGGCTCATCATCGCCAGGAATTCGGATTTCGCCCGCGAGGAACGATCAGCCTCATCCCGCGCGGCGACGAGCAGTGTCTCGGCGTGCTTGCGGTCGGTAATGTCGGTGAAGGTCCGCACCGCGCCGCCGTCCGGCAGCAGCCTTGCCGTGATCGCCAGCACGGTGCCGTTGGGGCGGGTATGCTCATAGACACGACCGTCCACGCCGAACCCGCCAGCACGCGTGAACCGCTCGAACCAGGCAGCGAAATTCGGCTCGTCCGAGCCAAACTCACCACGCCCCCACAGCAGTCCCAGCATTTCAGGCTGAGTGTGCCGCGCGATAACCACGTTGGCGGGTAGATCGAACAATTCGCCCATCCGGCGATTGACCACCTCGACCACCTGGTTCGCGTCCATTTTGACGATGCCCTGCGCCATGTTCTGCAGCGTTACTCGCAACAGGTCGCCATCTTCCGCGCGTCGCGTCTCGCTCTCACGCAGCGCCTGCGCCGCGCGGCGCAGGCGGACTTCGTGGACCAGGATGGACAGGATGGCGGCCAGCAGCGCCACCGTGACCGCGCAGGCCAGCACCAGCAGCCAGCGTGTTTTTTCGACCGCGGTCTGCCGTTCGACCGAAAGCAACCAAAGCAGGCCGACCCAAAGGATGACGAGCCCGGCGATCCCCAGCAGCGCGGCCCCAGATTGCCCGATGAGCCGCGAAGCGGCGACGATCCGGCGAACTGCCCACCCGACGTCACGATCCGCGCGTTCGGTTTCCGATCGGGATCGCGCCGCGCGTTGCATGTTTCACCGTGACGAGCCGAACCCCAGGCTATGTCCTTCGGGTTAGGATCGGGTTAACGCGCGCGCTGGAGCGGTCTCGGGCATGGGACGTTCGCACCTGATGGCGACCCGTCGGGCACGCGATTCGATCACGATAACCCAACAAGGATCTGACCTCTCTGTCAGGGGACGGAACAGAATCGCCCGTTTCCCGCGCAGAATATCCGCGAATCAGCATCCCATACACGGCTTTATATGCCGCCCCGTTGCATGCCGGCGACGCACCCGCTAATTTGCCCAAATCATGGGCAATTCCAGACCAGAAAACATTCTCCCTGCCCTCCGGCCAATCGATCTGGGCCAGGGAGTCGTCATCGCCACGCCGGTCATCCTGGCGCCAATGTCGGGGGTGACCGATCTGCCGTTCCGCCGCACCGCCCGTTCCCTTGGCGCCGGCATGGTCGTCTCCGAAATGATCGCCTCCTGGGCGATGATCCGGGAGAACGAGAAAACCCGTTCCATGGCCCAGATCGACGACGGGGCAGGGGTCTCCGCCGTGCAACTGGCCGGCTGCGATCCCGCGGCAATGGCCGAGGCCGCCCGTATCGCCGCCGACAAGGGCGCGCACCTGATCGACATCAACTTCGGCTGCCCGGTGAAGAAGGTCGCCGTGGGACAGGCGGCGGGATCCGCGTTGATGCGCGACGAACGCGCTGCCGCCGCGATCCTCGAGGCCACGGTCAAAGCCGTCAGCGTGCCGGTCACGCTGAAAATGCGCATGGGATGGGACCACAACAGCCTCAACGCGCCCACGATGGCCCGCATCGCCGAGCAGTCGGGCATCCGCATGGTCACCGTGCATGGCCGCACCCGGCAGCAATTCTACAACGGCTCCGCCGATTGGGAGTTCGTCGCCAACGTGAAACAGGCGGTCAGGCTGCCGGTCATCGTCAACGGCGACATTCTGACGGAGGACGACGCCGTCACCGCGCTGCGCCAGTCCGGTGCCGACGGCGTGATGATTGGTCGCGGCTGCTATGGCCGCCCTTGGTTCCTGGCGCAGGTGATCCGATACCTCACCACCGGCCTGCGGTTGCCGGATCCCGATCTGGCGCGGCAGAAAGCGATCATCCTCAGTCACTACAACACCATGCTCGACCAGTTCGGCCGCTCCGCCGGAGTGCGGCTCGCGCGCAAGCATTTGTCCTGGTATTCGCGCGGCCTGCCGGGCTCGGCCGAGTTCCGCGCCGGCATGAACCGGCTGGCGGACGCGGAAGCGGTGTTCGCCGCGCTGGACGGGTTCTACGACCCGCTGATCGAGCGCGGCGTGTCCCGCGCGGCCATGGGGAACCCAATGGGAATTGACTTCTCCACGCATGCGCCCGTCGTGGGCGAGGAAGTTCTGGAAGCAGCATGAGTTCTGTCCTCTCCCGAGCCGTCGGCTTGCTGCCGGGCCGCGGCGGTCCACGACCGCCCGACGCCGCCGCCGTACTGAGCGCCTTGCCGGTTCCCGTCGTGGTGCTGGATCACGAGAACCGGTTTCGCCTCGTCAACCACGCCGCCGAGCAGTTTCTTGGCATCTCCGCCTCCCATCTCGCGCAACTCAAACTGTCCGACCTGGTGCCGACCGACAGCCCGCTTTATTTGCTGATCGATCAGGTGCGGCAGACCGAGGCCTCGGTGGCCAATCACGACCTGACGCTGGAGAGTCCCCGGCTGGACAAGCGCGGCATCACCGTGATGGGCTCGCCGCTGCCGGAGGAGCCGGGCGCGATCGTGCTGGTGCTGCAGGACAGCTCCGCCGCGTTGGCGCTGGATCGCCAACTGGCGTTCCGCGGCGCCGCCCGCAGCGTGACGGGCATGGCCGCCGTGCTGGCGCACGAGGTGAAGAACCCTCTGTCCGGCATTCGCGGCGCCGCGCAGTTGCTGGAAGCCAGCGTCGATGATTCGGACCGCGAACTGACCGTGCTGATCCGCGACGAGGCCGATCGGATCCGCGCCTTGGTGGATCGGATGGAGGCGTTCTCGGAAAAGCCGATCGCCCGCAATGCCGTGAACATCCATCGCGTGCTGGAACACGTGCGCCGGCTGGCGCAAACCGGGTTCGCCGAAAATGTGCGCTTCCAGGAGAATTACGATCCCTCGCTGCCGCCGGTGTGGGGCAATCGTGACCAGTTGGTGCAGGTGATCCTGAACCTGGTGAAGAACGCCGCGGAGGCGACCGCGGGCGCCAATATCTCGCATCCCGAGATCGTGCTGAGCACCGGTTTCCAGCACGGGATGCGCATCGCCGTGCCCGGCACCACCGAGCGGGTCAATCTGCCGCTCTACGTCGCCATCCGCGACAACGGCCCAGGCATTCCCGAAGACATCCTGCCGCATTTGTTCGAAGCCTTCGTCACCTCCAAAGCGTCGGGCAGCGGCCTCGGCCTGTCCTTGGTCGCCAAGATCGTCGGCGACCATGGTGGCCTGATCGAGGTCGATAGCCGGCCGGGCCGCACCGAATTCCGCTTGCACTTGCCGGTCGTTACCGAAAAGGACCATGATTGATGACGCCGCCCACCGTGCTCATCGCCGACGACGACCGCTCCATCCGGACCGTTCTGACCCAGGCCCTCGGCCGCTCCGGCTACCAGGTGCAGCACCGGCAACGCCGCGACCCTGTGGCGCTGGGTTGAGGACGGGGAGGGCGATCTGGTGATCACCGACGTGGTGATGCCGGACGAAAACGGTCTGGACCTGATCCCGCGCATCAAACGCATCCGCCCGGACATGCGGGTGATCGTCATGAGCGCGCAGTCGACGCTGATGACGGCGGTGAAAGCGGCGCAGCGCGGCGCGTTCGAATATCTGCCGAAGCCGTTCGACCTGCAGGAACTGATCGCCGTGGTCGGACGCGCCTTATCGGTGCCGGTCGAACACGTGATCACCGCGCCCGAGCCGCGCGATTCCGAAGAACGCCTGCCGCTGATCGGCCGCAGCCCGTCGATGCAGGAGATCTACCGGACCATCGCCCGCCTGACGACCGCCGACCTGACGGTGATGATCAACGGCGAATCCGGCACCGGTAAGGAACTGGTGGCGCGCGCGCTGCACGATTACGGCAAGCGCCGCGCCGGTCCGTTCGTCGCCGTCAACATGGCCGCGATCCCGCGCGAACTGATCGAGAGCGAACTGTTCGGCCATGAGCGCGGTGCCTTCACCGGCGCCACCAACCGCACCCAGGGCCGCTTCGAGCAGGCCAACAGCGGCACGCTGTTCCTCGACGAGATCGGCGACATGCCGCCCGAAGCGCAGACCCGTTTGTTGCGCGTTTTGCAGGAAGGCGAGTTCACCTCCGTCGGTGGCCGCCAGCCGATCAAGGCCAATGTGCGCATCATCGCCGCGACGCATCGCGATCTGCGCAACGCGATCCGGTTGGGGCAGTTCCGGGAAGACCTGTTCTACCGCCTGAACGTCGTTCCGATCCGGCTGCCGCCGTTGCGCGAACGAGCCGAGGACATTCCGCTACTGGCCCGGCATTTCCTTGATCGCGCGCGCGAGGACGGGTTGCCGATGAAGACGCTCGACCAGAGCGCGGTCGATCGGCTGAAGCAACATTCCTGGCCGGGCAATGTGCGGGAACTGGAAAACCTGATGCGCCGGCTGGCGGCGTTGTGCCCGGAAGAGACGATCAACGGCGATATCATCAACGCGGAACTGGCCGAGGCGACGCCGGCGGCGATGCCGTCCGCCGACCAGCCGGCGCGCAACGATCCCGAAACATTGTCGCGCGCGGTGGAGCGGCATATTCGCGAGTTCCTCGCCGCGCATGACGACGGCATGGCGATCACCGGGGTGTACGACAAGATCATCGCGGAAGTGGAACGGCCTCTGATCAGGCTGACGCTGGCGGCGACTCGCGGCAACCAGATCAAGGCCGCGGCGATGCTGGGCCTCAACCGGAATACCTTGCGGAAAAAAATTCGCGACCTGGAAATACCGGTAATCCGGGGCGTGATGTAGGTGGCGCGAAATCGAGCAGAAGAATAACACGAATTACAGGGAATGTTGATCAGCCGCGCGAAGCGCCAAAATTGCTTTTTTCGTTGATCTCAACGGCGGATTAGCCGCGAGGCTTCAGCCGTGCGGCGACCCCTTCGTGACCTTCGTGCCTTCGTGGTTAAAAAACCTTACGCATCCACGCACACGGACCCATCCGTGCTACTCCCCGCTTCGATTCAGCAATCCTTCATCAACGCCGGTTATTTTAACCACGAAGGCACGAAGGACACAAAGATGGCGCTCATCGACACCGACCCATTTTCGCGTCAGGTGATCGGTTGCGCCATCGAGGTGCATCGGACACCTGGCCCGGGGCTTCTGGAATCCGTCTATGAAGCGTGCCTGTGCCGCGAGATGTCCCGCGCCGCGCTGGCATTCGTCCGGCAACAGAAACCGCCGGTTATTTACAAAGGCGAACCGGTCGACTGCGATCTGATCCCCGACATCATCGTCGAAGAAACGTTGCTGCTGGAGATCAAGGCGGTCAAGGCCATCCATCCGATACACGAGGCTCAGCTACTCACCTATCTCCGGGTCAGCGGTCTTCACGTTGGCCTGATCCTGAATTTCAACGAGGTCCGGCTGATAGACGGCATAAAGCGATGTTTCCTCTGACCTCGAAGCGCGCAAGCCCACGACGCCTGGTATGGCAACGATCGGGTCATGTGGCGGCCGCCCAATTCCCATGCTGGCGTGATCTGCGCTGGCGGGGCATTCTGCCGACATGAATATCTTCTCGCCCCGAGGAGCCCTGGCGCCCGAAGTCGCCCAGGGTGGCGATCCCGCGCCAGACCCGAGGGCGCCGGAAACGTCCGCGCTCGTCCCTCAGGCCTTGTCGTCAACCTCCTTCACCCCCGATCCCCCCAATCCACCCACCCCATCCCTGAGCGCGTCGGTGCTGTCGATGCTCGGCCGCGTGCTGGTCAGCAAGGCGATGACCTTCGTCCTCGCCGCGGTCGCCCTCGCGGTGGGGCTATCGACGTTCTTCATCCTGGCGCGAGGCTCGCCACTCGGCATCCGCTCCGGCACCGGCACCGCCCTCGTGCTCGCCAATATCTCGGCCCTGCTGCTTCTGGGCGCCGTTCTCGCCGGCCGTCTGACCCGGGTGTGGGTGGAGCGCCGCCGCGGCTCCGCCGGCTCCCAACTGCACGTCCGCCTCGTGCTGCTGTTCAGCGGAGTCGCCGTCGCGCCCACCATCCTGGTCGCCTGCTTCGCCGTCGCCTTCTTCCATTTCGGCATCCAGGCCTGGTTCAACGATCCGGTGCGCACCGCCCTGGCCGAATCGCTCCAGGTTTCCCACGGCTACCTGGAGGAGCATCGCAACACCATCCGCTCCGACGCCCTGGAAATGGCCAACGACCTGACCCGAGCCGGCCAGTTCCTCGCCGCGGACCCCTCCGTCTTCGTCAACGTGCTGGATACTCAGACCACCTTGCGCGGCCTGACCGAGGCGGTGATCTACGAGCCCAATACCGGCCAGATCCTGGCCGCGGCCGGCTTGTTCGTCGGCTTCGGCGTCGATCCGCCGCCGACCGAGGTGTCGCGTCAGGCGCTGGCCGGCGACGTTGTGGTGATGAATGGCGGCGACGGCACGCGGGTTCGCGCGGTGGCGAAGCTGAACGCGACCCCGCCGCTGCTGCTGATGATCGGCCGGCCGGTCGATCCGGCGATCCTCGGCTACATGGCGCGCACCGAGCAGGCGGTCTCCGAATACCAGCGCCTGGATCAGAGCCGCTCCTGGCTGCAGATCGCCTTCGCCTGGATTTTCGCCGTCGTCGCGCTGCTGGTGCTGCTGGCCGCCGCGCTGATCGGTCTGGTGATGGCCAACCAGATCGCGCGGCCGATCGGTACCCTGATCAACGCCACCGAACGCGTGCGCGGCGGCGATCTGGGCGTGCGCGTGACCGAGGGCCAGACGCGCGATGAACTCGCCGGCCTGTCGCGCGCCTTCAACCGGATGACCGGACAACTCGCCGCGCAACGCGCCGAACTGATG
>Ga0182030_10009759_pt1 | contig 19609 bp, 20 predicted proteins | sample 812S3MmetaG_FD_121299 | JGI IMG/M metagenome (GOLD analysis project Ga0182030, IMG submission 121299) | Permafrost microbial communities from Stordalen Mire, Sweden - 812S3M metaG (Illumina Assembly) | ecosystem: Environmental > Terrestrial > Soil > Wetlands > Permafrost | place: Sweden... | reverse complement strand
GGCGCTCCGGGACGGTGGATGCCGCTCGCGAAGAGGGTCGAGATGAGTCTCGACCCAGCAGGCAGGAGTGCCTGCGCCACGAAAACGGGCTCACTGCAAATTCCACGACATCAGGAGTTCTGAAGGGAGCGTTAGTTGGCGATTGAATAGGTTATTTCCACACAGGACCTTAGAGCAGGCTGAGGCGGATTTCTTACAAGCTTCCGCCGCGTTGCCTGGCCCGGCCCAACATCCACGCCCCGGTGACCACCGCGCAGGCCAGCATCGCCACGCGCACATATACCGCCAAGTGCATCGGCGGGTCGCCGAACAATTGGCGGAACAGGCCGAAACTCGCGCTGGTGGTGCAGAATCCGAAATACGCGCGTTCCCCGGCCCGGCCGGAGATGCCTGTCAACCACAGCAGGATCGAGCTGACGATCACATAGATGCCGGCGACCATCCAGGCCGATACCGGGGACGCCCGGTGCAGAGCACCCACGGTGGTAAACAGGCCGAACGTGGCGACGCCCAGGAAGACCACGGAATGAACCAGCGCGACGATCACCCGCTTGCGCGTGGTCAGGATGGTGTAGCCAATCATGCGAAGGCTCAGGATATCACTCGAACGGCTGACCGAATCGCAGCTCGTTCGGCTCCCAAGTGCTTCCAACGAGCCGACGCCCGTAGTGCGTCCGCCGGCTTTGGAAAATATACTGGTAACGCTACTGGAGATATTTTAATAACGGGAGCTTGGTTACAAACGCATGAAGATCTATTTCGGATTCACCGTGGCCGGGGACCGGTCGTCGGTGAGCACCGCCCGCCGGCTGGTTGAATTGTTGGAAGCCATGGGCCATGAAGTGCTAACGCGTCACCTGGTGAGCGACGCCGCGGCGCAAATGGACCGCAGTATTACCCCGCAGGCCGTTTATGAGCGCGATATGAACTGGCTGCGGGAGTGCGATATCTTTATCGCCGAGGTGTCCGGCTCCTCGTTCGGACTGGGGTTCGAGACCGGCTATCTGTTGGGGTCGAGTGAAAAGAAGGTGGTGCTGTTCTACCGCCGCGATGCCGCGCCCCGCATCTCTCTGCTCATCACCGGGAATACTCACCCCAACTGCCGTCTGGCGCCGTACTCCGAGCCGGAGGAAATCGAGGTGCAACTGCGCAGTACAATGGGTGCCTGACGTGTATGCCACCAACCTCAGAACTCCTGAGGTCGTGGAATTTGCAGTGAGCCCGGAGGTGGGGCAGGCGGTGCTCGCCTGCCCCACCTGCGAAGCTCTCGCCATGTTCCCAGGCCACCCGACCGCGGCTCTCTGGAAATTGCTCGTAAGCTGTACTATATTTCAATACCTCGATCCGGCCACGGGGCGCAGTTGCGTGGGGAAGGAGCGCGTGGGCGTCTCGACCCGCTCGGCCGGCCGTTCCAGCACCAGAGAGCGGAGCCCGGGCATCGCGCCGGCGGCGGGCCGTTGGCCCTTTTCTCCTACCGGCAGTTGGCCAGTCGTCAGATTCTTCAGGCCGAACAGCGCCAGCTCGAAGCGGTCCTTTACGCCCACCTTCTGGAACAGGCGGGAAAGGTAAACCTTTACGGTGCCTTCCGAGATCATCAAGGTTGTGGCGATCTCTTTGTTTTTCAATCCCTGCGAAAGCAGGCTGACCAGTTGCCCTTCGCGCTGCGTCAGGGCAACCCGGCGCGCACACAGGAAACTGTCGGTGAGGGCCTTTTCGAACCACAGTTCGCCCATCTGCACCTTTTGAAGGCATTTCACTTGCAGATCCGTCGGCAACGTCTTGCGCAGGATTCCACGGACGCCCAGCCCCATCGCCTGAAACGCCAACTCCGTGGAAATGGAGTTGACCCAAAGGACGATCTTGGAATGCATCATGGCGTGCTTCATATCGCTCAGCACGGCGAAGGTGATCTCGGGGGTCAGATCCATCAGGACCAGGTCGGGCGAACCCTGCGACATCTGTTCCATCAGGCCGCTCACCGTACCGCAAGTCGGCAGCAGTTCGAAACCCTCAACTTGACGAAGTACCGATTCGAGACCTTTCGCCAGGATCGGCTCGTCGCTATAAAGAAGAATTCGCGTCATATTCTCCACCTTTCCAGCTAGCCAGCCTGCCAATTGGCGGCTATGATTTCGGGGAATTATTTGTTCTCCATTCCCGGAGTGTTGCTATAGTTGTTCATACGTATTTTGCAATCATTTACTTCGGTTGTCAATAACATTTTCCTGAAAATGCGCATAAATTAGCCGGATTATTCGGGGCATCTGTCGTTAAATTAATGGTGAATTTATGTTCTGTAGAATTAAATAAACCATATTTATCAGTGATTTACAGAGATTAATGAAGTGCGGAATATCGTCGAAAGCCGGTCGAAAAATAATATAATATACGTGGCTATTAACCATATCGCAGTAATCTATCGATAATTGCCGGATACCCTAAAATGCGTTTCTGCTCCATTTTTTCCCTCCAAAAACCCCACCCCCATGCCGCTAGTTTCGCTAATAACCTTCGGGAATATGCGGCTATAGCCCATTTACGATATTGATAGCGAGGCATTTGCGGGCCTAAACTCGCCTTGACGTGGTAAGAAATGAAAAATATCAACAGGCGTGAGAGTCCGCGTATCGATATCAAGCTGCGGTGCCACGTCATGTCGCCCGCACTGTGGGTGCGCGCGGCAATGTTCACGGAAAACATCAGCCGCAGCGGGGTCCTGGTCGCCTGGTGCGGAGACGGCGTTCGAATCCCCATGCCCGTTCTTGGCCAGATCGTAACCGTTGAAATCGAATTGCCCGCCAATCACGGCTTCGGGCAAAAATGCATTCATTGTCAAGGTGCGGTCACTCGCATTGCCGGTGAAGCGAGCGACGGCCCACGCATCGCCCTACGCGTGAACTACATGGATTTCCGGTCTTTCCACGACAAACTCCGTGTTCTGGAGGCTCTGCAGCCCATGGCCAGTTCCTGGATGGCGTGACCCAAATGGAAGCCCAACGCTCCCAATTCGCGATCAAGTTCCTGCCCTCGCTGACAGACTTCGCCTTCCTCATGCCCATCGCTTTTCTCTTCGGGCGCATGGATGGCGTGCAAACCCTGCTCGGCGACTGCGATACCGGCTGGCACATCCGCACGGGCGACTGGATGGTGGCCAACCGCCTGATCCCCACCCACGACGTCTTCTCCTTCTCCAAGCCGAATGGCGTCTGGTTCGCGTGGGAGTGGCTGTCCGACCTGGTATTCGCCGGCCTGAATCACCTGGGCGGCCTGCGCGCCGTGGTTCTGCTGAGCCTGCTGCTGCTGTCGGTCACCTTCACGGTGCTTTTCCGCCTGGTGCGGCGGCACTGCAATCCGGTGGTGGCCATCGCCATCACCATAGTGGCGGCGGCTGCCTCCTCGGTTCATTGGCTGGCGCGCCCGCACCTATTCACGCTGCTCTTTCTGGTGGTGTTCCTTTTCGTTCTGGAACGGGTACGCGAAGGCCAACCGCGTATCGCCGGCATTCCGTATTTTGTTCTCTTGCCGCTCGGTACCGTTCTGTGGACCAATCTGCACGGCGGCTTCATCGCCGGTATTGTGGTGGTGGGCGCCTACGGCGTGGGCGAGACTCTGAAGATCGTCTTCTCGGCCGACTCCGCCGTGCGCCGGGCCGCCTGGCGCGCCGCCACCGCCTACTTCGGCACCGCCCTGGCCTGTCTGGCCGCGAGCCTGGTGAATCCTTATACCTGGCGCCTGCACGTGCATCTCTTTCAGTATTTGCGCGACCCGTATGCCTCCCAGCACATCTCCGAGTTCTTCTCCCTGAGCTTCCACCATCCGGCGGCGATCTTCTTTGAAACCCTGCTGCTATTGAGCGCCGCGTCGGTTTTCTGGTACGCCTCCGAAGGCCGCTTCACCGAGTCCGTGCTGCTTCTGCTGTGGGGGCACGCCGGCCTGTTGGCCGCGCGCAACATTCCTCTCTTTGCGATTGTTTCGGCGCCTCTGGTTGGCGCCGCGGTGCAGGCTTGGTTAACGCGCCTGCCGCACCTGGAAGTGGCCGGCTGGCTGCGCCGGGCCGGCGCGCGCTTTAACGATATCGTGGCGCGGACCGGCGGCACCGACGCTCTTCCCCGCTGGCACCTGGTGAGCGCCGCGGGCTTCGCGATAGTGGCCGCCTTGCTGTTCGCGCCCTCACCGCCCAAGCGGTTCCGCGCGGAATTCGATCCCAAATCGTACCCGGCCGGCGCCATCGAAGTGCTGCGCCGCGATCCTTCAGCCCGCGTCTTCACACATGACGAGTGGGGCGACTACCTCATCTGGCGCCTGTATCCCGCCGGCAAGGTCTTCGTGGACGGCCGCAGCGATTTTTACGGCGCCGATTTTGAAAACAAATACATCGATGTCCTGAACGTCAAGAGCGACTGGGAGAAGATCCTCGGCGGCTTCGGCGTCAACACCATTTTATTGCCCCCCAGTGCGCCGCTTTCCGGCGTGCTCCAAGAAAGCAGCCGCTGGCGCGTCGTTTATGACGATGGCGTCGCGCTGATCTTCCGGTCCGTTCCAAAGACCGCGGGCAAAACACCTTCCGTCTCTATTCTTGGGGGCGGAGCAGGCCGTGATCGCGAGGTCACGAGAACTTCGGCAAGTGATCGAGCGATCACAGAAATTCTAACTTTTAGGAGCGAACCACAATGACGTTTTTACGCAGTTTCTGGAACGACGAACAGGGGCAGGACCTCATCGAGTATACCCTGCTCATGGCGTTCGTGGCGCTGGCTTCGGCGGCCCTTTTTCTGGGCGCCGGCGGCAACATCAGCAAGATCTGGACCGCGACCAACAACCAATTGGCCAACGCTGCCGGTCAGTTGCCAAGCTAGTCTTCCGGGTGGGAGCATGCCGGCGTTCACGTGACGGCATGCTCCCACGCGGTGTTTTTTTGGGTTTCGCATTACGGTGCCCAGGCCCAATGTCGGCAACACAATCAACCAACCGAGGCCGTAACGTGCCGGTATCCCCGGATCGGGGAACACGTTGCGGCCTCAAAGCTCCGCCGCCGTGCGAAACAGGCGATGGCAGCCGGAGAAGGTCCGGGTAAGCGAGACGGGGAATCGTTATGAATAAGAGATTCGCAGGGGTTCTGATGTTCGCGTTTGTGGTGGCGGCCGCCGGCGGCCTCATCACATACCGGTCCCTGATGGGCCGGCCGGAACCGGCCAAGGCAGCCGCTCCGTCGGTCCAGATCGTGTTAGCCGCCAAAGACCTGCAAGTGGGATCGGTGCTGAAGGATGGCGACATTCAGATGGGCGATTGGGCCGGAGCGGTCCCCCCGGGCGCCACCAACAAGCTCGAGGATCTCAAGGGCAGAGGCGTTATCACTCCCATCTACGCCAAGGAGCCGATCATCGAATCGCGGCTGGCTCCCAAGGGCGCTGGCGGCGGATTGGCCGCCATGATTCCCCACGGCATGCGCGCTTTTGCCGTCCAGGTAAACGAAATCGTCGGCGTGGCGGGATTCGTTACCGCCGGGTCGCACGTCGATCTGCTGATTCAGGGCAATGCTCCCGGTGGCAACGGCAATCTCGGCACACTCGCCAAGACGCTGATCCAGAATCTCGAGGTGCTTTCCGCCGGACAGGACTTCAAGAAGGATCCGGAAGGTAAGCCGGTGCCAGTGCCGGTAGTGACCGTCCTTGTGACGCCGGAGCAGGCTGAAGTACTCAGCCTGGCCAGCAGCCAGACGACCATCCGGATGACGTTGCGCAATCCGCTGGATCACGATATCGCCAAAACACCGGGCACGGCCATGAAGTTCGTATGGGGCGGCGCGGGAAACCTGAAGATCTCGCCCACCGACGATGCCGCAGCGCCGGCGCCGCGGCTGCTCACGCCGCCCAGGGAAACGAAGGAGACGGCGGCACAAGCTCCCAAGAAGGATCCGCCCTTCGTGATGGAGATTCTCTCGGGTACCACGCGATCCGAAGCCAAGTTTGAAAAATCGGGGGGGGGTAAATAAGTGTTGAGAACAGCGTTTTTCGCGCGAAATCTGTCGGCTGCGGTGTGCGCCGTGTGGCTGCTGACGACGCCGCTGCGGGCCGTGGAACCGATAACGCCCGCCGAACAGAAAGCCGCTGCCACGCAGGACGCTGTCTCCAAACCGGCCGCTCCCGGCGTAGTCGGTCAGTTGATTGTGACGGTAGGCAAGTCTCTGATCATCGACAGTCCCATGGCCATCAAGCGGCTCGCCTTCGCCAACGGGACCATGGTGGACGCGCAGGCGATCGGTCCCAAAGAAGTTCTGCTCAACGGAAAAGCTCCGGGTGAAACCTCGCTGACCATCTGGCAGGAAGACGGCACCCGCCTGATCTACGATATGACCGTCCGCGTGAGCCCGCAGCGTCTGAACGCCGTGCGCGAGCAGATTGCCCGCGACTATCCCGACGCCGACGTCAATGTGACTTTCGACAACGACTTTGCCTTCGTGCGCGGCACCGTGAAGAATATCACCGCCGCCGAACGGATCATGGCGATCGTTGGCACGATGTCGAAAGCCGTCAATCTGCTCCAGGTGGAAGTGCCTCCCGTGGAACCGCAGATCCTGCTCAAAGTGCGCTTCGCCAACGTGGATCGCAGCACCGCCCTACAACTGGGCGTCAACTTCGCGTCCTCGGCCTTCAATCAGACGACTGCCCTTGGAACCGGGTCCAGCATTCTTAGTTCCGCCGGCAGCACCCTCGCCTCCAGCGCCCTCGGCACGGCCGTTAATATTTTCGCCCTGCGTTCCGATATCAACCTGCTCGCGGAAATTACGGCGCTTGAAAGCAAAAACCTGCTGGAGATCCTGGCTGAGCCCAACCTGCTCACCTACAGTGGCACACGCGCCAGCTTTAACGCCGGCGGCGAGTTCCCGTACCTCACTCCTCAGCCCACGGCGGGCGGTGTTGCCTTCACCGTCACGTTCAAGCAATGGGGCGTCATCCTCGACTTCCTGCCGCGGGTGACTCCCCAGGGCACCATCCATATGCAAGTGAGCCCGGAAGTGAGCGCGCTGGACTATTCCCAAGCTGTGACCATAGATGGCACCGCGGTCCCCGGCCTGACGGTGCAAAAGGTCTCCACCGAAGTCGATCTGGAAAGCGGGCAGACGTTTATCATTGCCGGTCTGCTGAACAAACAGATCACCGAGGCCTTCAACAAAATCCCGTTCCTCGGGGACATTCCCATCCTGGGCAAGCTCTTTCAGAGCAAAACCGTCAACAAAAGCAACTCCGAGCTGCTCATTATCATCACGCCCGAAATCGTGCGCCCCATCCCCTCCCAGCAGCCCGTTCCGGAGCTGAAGTGGACCGTGCCTTTCATGACTGACAACAGCCAGTTCCCGATGCGGCAACCTGGCATGGATTCCACCGGTCCGGTACCCGTGCACCCGCCCGTCCAGGCCCTGCCTCTGGAACAACTGATTCAGCAGCAGAAGCTGATACAGGCTGCCCCGATCCAGACACCATTGACCACCGCCTCACCGGCAGCACCCGCGCCCGCACCAGCCGCCGGCGGCGGAGGAGGAGCGGGGAACGGCCAGTAAGCCGCATCCCCGGGAGCCCCTATGTATCCGCTGACCATCGGATTGGCAATCGAAAACCGCGACCTCTGGGAACAGGCCCAGTCGTGCCTTGCCGATTTGCCGTTCCGCATCATTGTCGAGCATCAGGACATCGGCGACGTGAGCAATTTCCTCGACCGCCTGGAACGCATGCGGCCGGATGTCGTGCTGATCGACATTAGCGGTTGGCGCGAACCTCTGGAGGGATTGGTAACGTCCATTCGAGGCGCTATCGGCGATCCCATGATCATCGCCTTGAACACCACTGCCGACCCGGACGCGATTCTGGCTTCGATGCGCGCCGGTATTAACGAATATCTGTACCCGCCGTTACGGGACCCGCTGCGGCGCGCGCTCGAAAAGCGCTCCGCGGAGCGCAGCCGAAGGCGGGATGCCGGAGCCAAAGCGGGCGGCAAAAGCTTTGCGTTCTTTTCCGCCAAGGGCGGATGTGGCGCCACCACCCTGGTAACACATGTCGCCGCCGAATTGGGTCGCCTGAATCAAAAAGTGCTACTGGCGGATCTCGACCTGGATTCCGGCATGGTGGCCTTCATCACCAAAACCAAGTCGGTGTATTCCATCCTGGACGCAGTCAACAATCTGCACCGCCTCGACATCCACTACTGGAAGGCGCTGGTCTCAAACGGAATTCCGGGAGTGGAAATCGTTGCCGCGCCGCTGGCCCTGGCTTCCAAACAACAGAACAAAGACGACCAGGTGCGTCATGTGTTGGGATTTGCCCGTCCCCACTACGACTGGACCCTGGTGGACCTGGGACGCAGCCTGAGCCATATCGCCATGGCGGCGCTGGAGGAAATCGACGAGGCCTGCCTGGTGACCACGCTGGAAGTGCCCGCGCTGCACCAGTCCAAACAGATCATTCAGACGCTGATCGACAGCGGGTATGGAAAGAATAAAATCCGTCTCATTCTGAACCGGGCTCCCAAACGGCTCGACATCACCCCTGGCGAACTGGAAAAAATGCTGGGAGTGCCCATTTTCGCCATGATCCCGAACGACTATCCGGAGTTGTACGAAACCTACGCGGAGGGCCGGATGCTCAACCGCAACTCCGATCTCGGCAAACAGATTGCCAAGCTGGCCATCAAGCTCGCCAGTCTGGAAGTGGAAGACAAGTCCTCTAAGAAGCGATTCGTATTTTTTGGCTAAAAAGGATAATCAAATGGCTGCACCGCTGGAGAGTATGCACAGATCGAACGAACGCGAGACCGGCTGGGTAAACCGCCTTTTCACGAAGGAAGGATACACCCCGGAATACCAGGAGCTGAAATTCACGCTCCACCGCAAACTGTTGGATCGCATCAACCTGGAAGCCCTGTCCTCCATGGCCGGCGAGCGGGTGCGCGCGGAAATCCGCGCCGCCGTCGCCAAGTTGGTGGAGGAAGAGAAAACCCCGCTCTCTCTGGTGGAAAAAGACCGCGTCATCGAGGAAATCCTGGATGAGGTCTTCGGACTCGGCCCCCTGGAGCCGCTCCTGCAGGATCCCACCATCAGCGACATTCTGGTGACCACTCCGAAGCTGGTCTACGTGGAGCGCGGCGGCAAACTGTACCGCACGCCGGTGGAGTTTAAAGACGACGCCCATCTGCTGCGCATCATTGAAAAAGTGGTTTCGCGCGTGGGCCGCCGCGTGGATGAATCCTCGCCCCTGGTGGACGCCCGCCTTCCCGATGGCTCGCGCGTCAATGCCGCCATCCCGCCGGTAGCCGTGGATGGACCGCTGCTCTCCATCCGCCGTTTCGGCCGCCATGCGATGAAAGGCGAAGATCTGGTGGCCAAGCTGGCCATGACCGAGGGCATGCTGGACCTGCTCAAAGCCTGCGTCAGGGCGCGCCTCAACATCCTGATCTCCGGCGGTACCGGTTCCGGTAAGACTACCCTGCTCAACGCCATTTCTTCCTATATCCCCGAAGACGAACGCATCGTGACCATCGAAGACGCCGCCGAATTGCGGCTCCAGCAGACCCACGTGGCGCGCATGGAGACGCGGCCGCCCAACGTGGAAGGCGTGGGCGCCATCCAGATCCGCCAGCTTGTCATTAACGCTCTCCGTATGCGCCCCGACCGCATCATCGTCGGTGAAGTCCGGGCGGAAGAGGCCCTCGATATGTTGCAGGCCATGAACACCGGTCACGATGGATCGCTCACCACGCTTCACGCCAATACCCCGCGCGACGGTCTGGGCCGTCTTGAAGTGATGGTGGGCATGGCCAATTCCAACATGGGTATTCGCTCCATCCGGCAGCAGATTGCGTCCGCCGTGGACCTGTTCATCCAGACCTCGCGTTTCAGCGACGGTACCCGCCGCATCACCCACATCACCGAAGTGGTCGGCATGGAGCAGGACATCATCACCCTGCAGGATATTTTCCTGTTTGAAAAGACGGGCATCTCGGAAACCGGCAAAGTGCGGGGAAGATTCCGCGCCACCGGCATCCGGCCCAAATTCTACGAACGGCTGAAGTCGTGCGGCATCGTGCTGCCCACCCAGCTTTTCCAGACGGTAGTAGAGATCAACTGAAATGCTTGTTGCGGCTTTGGTATCCGCGGTGGTCATCTTCGCGCTGGCGCTTGTGGCAACCAGCGTCGGCTGGAAGTTTTATGACGCGCGGCGAAAAAAGCAGGTCTCGGACATGTTGCAGACCGCCTCCGGAGAGCCGGCCGTTCAAGTCACCAACCTGTTGAAGGACATCGACCCCGACCAGCCTACCGGATTCAAGGCCCTGCTGACCAAGCTGCAGTTCCAGCGCCACGCCCAGGAACAGATTCAGCAGGCCGGCTTGGACTGGTCGCCCAGCCGCCTGTTGATCGCCATGGGCCTGGCCATGATTCCCGGTCTGGGGATCGGCGCATGGACCGGGATCCTGCTGAACGGCGCCACCAGCGCCGTGGTCTTCGCGCTGATTACCGGCATGATCCCGTACCTGATTGTCCGCCACAAGCGGAGCGCGCGGCTGAACAAGCTGGAAGCACAATTTCCCGACGCGCTGGACTTTCTGTCGCGCTCCATGCGCGCCGGCCATGCGTTCTCCATCAGTCTGGAGATGATCGGCGAGGAAATGGCCGACCCGCTGGGCCAGGAATTCCGCGCGCTCTTCAACGAGCAGAACCTGGGCGCCCCGCTCGACATCGCTCTCCGCAACTTCACTCTGCGGGTGCCCCTGCTCGACGTGCGCTTCTTCACTTCCTCGGTGCTGCTGCAGAAACAGACAGGCGGCAACCTGAGCGAAATTCTTTCGCGCCTGGCCTATGTGATTCGCGAGCGATTCCGCCTGAAGGGCCAGGTGAAGGCGGCCAGCGCGCACGGACGCTTGACCGCCACGATTCTGGCGCTGCTGCCGGTGGCCACCATGCTCTGCCTGCTGGTGGTGGCTCCTGGCTACCTGCAGGGCATGGCGGCCGACAGCGATGGCAAATGGATGATCGGCGGCGCCATTTTCGCCCAGATCCTGGGTAATTTCTGTATCAAGAAAATCATCAACATCAAGGTGTGAACATGGCAAGCCCGATGCTATTTTCGATTTGCACGTTCCTGATGCTGATGGTGGCCATCACCGGAATCGGTTACCGCATTTTTTACAAACCTGGCAAGTTTCTGAAACAGCTCGGCAACCCGGTCATCACCGAGCATCTGGACACCGTGCTGGACGACAATTCCGAGCCCCAGGCCAGCACCATCGTCACGGTGCTCCGCCAGATCGGGGCCAAGGTGCCCTCTTCGGAGTTGGAAATCGCCACCTTGCGCACCAACCTGATCCGCGGCGGCTTCCGTTCCGAGAATGCGGTCCCGGTCTTTTTCGGCCTGCGCATCGTGGCAACTATGGGGATGCTGTTCCTGGTGATTCTGCTGGAACCGAGGATGCCTCCCAACCCGGTGCTGAAAATTGCGCTGATGGTCTCGGGCTGCTCCTGCGGCTGGATTCTCCCGCGTTTCCTGCTGGAGAAAAAAGTGGCCGCGAGGCAGGAGATTCTGCGCCTCTCGCTGCCCGACGCCCTCGATCTGATGGTGGTTTCCGTGGAGGCCGGACTGGGCCTCGACCAAGCCATTCAACACGTGGCCAAGGAACTACAAGTGAGCCACCCGCAACTCAGCGAAGAGATGTCCCTGGTGATGCTGGAGATGCGCGCAGGCAAGCGCCGTTCCGATGCCCTGCGCAATTTCGCCGAACGCACCGGAGAGGACGAAATCCGCAAGCTGGTGGCCATCCTCATCCAAAACGACCGCTTCGGCACCAGCATGGGTGAGTCCCTGCGGACCCACTCCGACTATATGCGCATCGCCCGCCGCCAGCAAGCCGAGGAGCGCGCCGGCAAAGTGGGCGTCAAGCTGGTGTTCCCTATTTTCTTTTTCATATTGCCGTCGATGATGATTGTCGCGGCCGGCCCGGGCATCCTACAGATATTTAAATATCTGTTCCCGATGATGAGCCACGTTGGTGGTGGTTAAGACAAGCGAAAGGAAAGCAAACGATGAGCGAAACTTTGATACAGGCTGCAATTTGGTTGGGTGCCGGCGGCACTCTATTTATCTTCCTGAAGCGGCGCCGGTCCCGCCGCATGTCCCGGTAGTTCACCGCGGCGCAGGCTTGACCAGTGCCCTTTTTATCGGGGGCACGAGAACCATTTCCATGAAAGGAGAATCGTATGAATGTCGCGGTTCAAGGCGCGATTTGGATGGGGGCGGGCGTGACCCTCGTCATGTTGTTGTCCCGCCGGCGAAAGCGCCGGGTGCTTCGCTAGCGATGCCGTAATGGGGCTGGAGCATTCAAGCGATGCTTCCAGCCCTCGCTTTTCTTTTGACATGACTATCGAGATTCTTGCCGGCAAACAGAATTCGGATGGTGGTTGGCCCTACGTGCGTGGAGCTTCGTGGACCGAGCCCACGGTGTATTCCCTTCTGGCCATGCTGGCGGCGGGAGAGAATGAGCGTGCCGCGCGCGGCCTCCAATGGCTCCGCCGCGTGGAGCGGCCGGACGGCGGCTTTCCTCCGCAGGCCAACGTGGAGGAAAGCAGTTGGGTGACGGCCCTGGTGGCGCTGTTGCCGCCAGGGCAGCTCGGCGTGGCGGCCCATGAGCGCGCCATCCGATGGTTGTTGAGCACCACCGGCACTGAAACCACCGCGGTGTACCGCTTGCGCCAATGGCTGCTGGGCAACCACCCTCCACCGGAACAGGCCTTTTCCGGCTGGCCCTGGACACCCGGCGCCGCCGCTTGGGTAGGCCCCACATCCCTGGCAATTCTGGCGCTCGAAAAGGAAGCCCGGCGGAGGCCGTCGGCGGAAATCGGACGCCGCATCGCGCAAGGACGCCAATTTCTGGTGACGCGCACTTGTCACGAGGGCGGATGGAATCATGGCGCGCCGCGAGCCCTGGGATACGAGTCGGGACCCTACCCGGAAACCACCGGCATGGCCCTGGCCGCCTTGCGTGGCGTCCATACTCCCGAGGTGGCGCGCGCCATCGGCATGGCCCACCGCTTCCTGGCCGACTGCCGCTCGGCCGATGCCATCAACTGGTTGCGCCTCGGTTTGATGGCGCACGGCGGTATGCCGGCCGACTACTGCCGTCCTGCCGGCGTGGAGTGCCGCACCCTGCCGGAAACGTCGCTCGCCATGCTGATCGGCGAGGTGCAGAAGGGACGCGACGTCCTCTGGGGATGACGATGAGGGACTTGCAAAACTCGGTGGTGCACCCGCTCCCTAACGGTCGCGGCTCTGCAACTGGCTTCGATTCAATGTGCTGTTTCCGGGCTGCGCGCGTCCGCAAGCGGTTTCTTCGAATTCCGCAGCTCCCTCCGATGACCGGGAAAATCACAAGACGCGAATTGCTGGCGGCCTCGGCTGCCGTGGCGGGCATGGCCAGCCTCTCATCCTGCAATCGGGAAGAGCCGCTGACGCCCTCGCGCGTCTCCATCGTACGTGCGCCAGCCTACGATCAACGAGTCTACGAAACCGTTCGCCTGCTTCTGGAGGAACACCGGGTGGATGTCCGCGGCCGCCACGTGGTGGTCAAACCGAACCTGGTGGAGTTCGAGCCAGAGAGCTTCATTAACACCAATCCGCTGCTGGTGCACGCCGCCCTGGAGGCATTCCGGGCTCGCGGCGCCGCCAGTGTCCGCATCGCCGAGGGCCCCGGCCATCGCCGCAATACGCTGGATCTTGCCGACGCCGCCGGCTATTTCAAGATTGTCCCCAATTTCGAAGATGTGTTTGTGGACCTGAACCTGGACGATGTGACGCGCGTTCGTCTGCCGCGCCAGTTCTCGCGGCTTGGCAAGCTGTACCTGCCCAACACCGCGCTGGGTGCGGGGCTGCTGGTTTCCATGCCAAAGATGAAGACGCACCACTGGGTGGGCGCCACGCTGGCCATGAAAAACCTCTTCGGACTGGTCCCCGGCGGCGTCTATGGGTGGCCCAAGAACGTGTTGCACTGGGCCGGCATCCAGGAGAGCATTGCCGATCTGCACGCCGCTTTTCCCCGCCAGTTTGCCATTGTCGATGGCATCGTAGGGATGCAAGGCAACGGTCCTATTCAGGGCACGGCCAAGTTTGCGGGCGTACTGGTAGCGGGCGGCGACCCCGTGGCAGTGGACGCCACCTGCTGCCGCATCATGCGCATCAATCCCTACCAGATCGGGTACTTGAGGCTGGCTACCGGGAGCGTGGACGCACAAATCTCCGAGCAGAATATTCGGCAATCGGGCGAAGCCATTTCCGCGGTGGCCACCCCGTTCGACCTGATTTCGGAATTTCAGTCGATTCGGTTAGAGAATAGTTAGATGCGACCGAAAACCAAATCCCGCGTGACCGCAGCGCCTGCCGCGCCGAAACCGGAGCATCCCGTAGTGGCTGCGCTCCGGCGGAGCCGTTGGCTCTACGTCCTGGTGTCGATGCTCCTGCTGGCCCCGTGCTATTGGCAGCCGCGCGTGCAGGCGGGCGATCTTTCCAGTCACATCTACAACGCCTGGCTGGCGCAGTTGATCGAGAGCGGCCACATCCAGGGGCTGGAAATCGCCCGTCAAACCACCAACATCCTGTTCGACCTGATGCTCAGCGGACTCTTTAAACTGGCGGGAGCGGAGGCGGCGCAGCGCATTTCCGTGTCGCTGTCGGTTTTGATTTTCATTTGGGGCGCCTTTGCCTTTGCTCAGGCAGTTTCCGGCCGCAAGCCCTGGCAGATCCTGCCCTGCATCGCCATGCTGGCCTATGGCTGGGTGTTTCATATGGGCTTCTTCAATTTTTATCTCAGCCTGGGGCTCTGTTTCTGGGCCCTGGCGCTGCTGTGGACGCCCACTTCGCGGCGCGTGGCCGCGGCTATTCCGATTCTGATACTGGCCTATCTGGCGCATGCGCTGCCGGTGGTCTGGGCCGCGGGCTTGGTGGGTTACCTCCTGGTGGCCGGCCGTCTGTCGGCCAGAGTTCGGGCATACGCGATCGCCGGTTCGCTGGCGGCAATGGTCATCCTGCACGCCGCGATCGCCGGGACCATGGTGACGAGCTGGTCCGCGCGTCAGATTACGCTCACCACCGGGCTCGACCAGGTCTGGGTCTTCGATGCCAAGTACTTCCTTGTGCTGGCCGGTCTGTTACTTGTCTGGGCCAGTCTGTTTCTGAATCTCATCCGCCTCAGCAGCGCCCGCCAAGTGGCGTCGAGCATGGCTTTCCAGCTTTGCGCGATCAGTGCCGCGGCGGTCTTCATTCTGCCCACCATGGTGCTGTTCCCGGGCTTCCACCATGCCCTGGTCTACATCGCCGAGCGCATGTCTTTGGGCGTGGGAATCTGCGTATGCGCGCTGCTGGCGTGCGCGCGTCCGCGCCGGTTCGAGCGGGGAGCGCTGGTAGCGATCGCGCTGCTCTTCTTCGGCTTCCTGTACCGCGATGAGCGCGCGCTGAACTCTTTCGAAGACCGCATGCAGGACACCGTGGCCGCGCTGCCGCCGGGGCAGCGGGTGATCAGCGCCATCGACGACCCGGATCTGCGGGTCAACGCATTGGCCCACGTCATCGACCGTGTCTGCATCGGCCATTGTTATAGCTATGCCAACTATGAGCCCTCCACGGCGCAGTTCCGCATCCGCGCCGAAAAGGCGAATCCATATGTGGCCCACACGTATGACGATTCGTGGATGATGCAGGTGGGCATCTACGTGGTAAAGGAACGCGACCTGCCGCTGTATCAGGTGGATCTGGATGCCGGCGGGCGGATGCTGGTGAAGAGTCTGCGTGCCGGAGTCCCATGCGGGGCTACCACGTGGAATGTACTGGGGGATCTTTTGTGAGCCTACGTCGCATTGTCGGAGAAGCGGCTCTATTGATAGCGATGGCGCTGACCGCGTCGTGGCTGTTCAGGAGCTGATCGCGTGCGCTGTTGTGGGGCGGGCAATCCTGCCTGCAACCGCCTTGCAGCCGGAGTGCCGCGCGGTGCGCGGTCCATGGGAGTCTGAAACTGCGGATCGGGCTGACGAGGGGTCAACAGCTTACGAGCAGTTTCCAGAGTGTCAGGGTCGGGTGGACTGGGAACATGGCGAGAGATCCGATCCGAGGTGGGGCAGGCGGTGCTCGCCTGCCGGTCGGCCCGCGCTGAACCGAGCCGGCTGCCCAAACAGAATAGAAGGCAGGCGCGCACCGCCTGCCCCACCTCGGGGAGTCATCCCAGGTCTGACAGAGAATCGAGAACTTGCGAGCAGTTTCTGGAGAGGCGGCTTCTCAGGTCGTGCTACGAAAGAGCCGTGCAACGCTCCCTGACCTTCGCGGCTCGGTATGCAGCCTCAGTCCGAGACGTGTATTCCGCGAGACTCAATCGAACGCCTTCCCAGAGGGCTCTGTCCATGATTGCCCGCCCCGCTACCGCACCATCGGACCGGGCGACGCCAGCAGCACCATCAGGTTCCACACCACCAGCCCGCCATACCAGTACGAGACCCAGCGGATCAGATGATTCTTCTTGTAATAAATGCACAGGGCGCCCAAGCCCAGTGACAGGACCTTGGAAATCATTACGCCGAAAGCCGGCCCGGCGTACATCAACATACGGATGAACGGGCTGGCTTCCTTTGCTCCCAGTTTGAAACCCACCAGCGTGGTCAGGAGGTCCAACAACTGCAGGTAGATAAATATGTAGGTGATGGCCATCAGCGGCTTCCGGTTATTGTTATCGGCATTCTCCAAAAATAGTTTAACCGCAGACCCTCGAAAGATAGCGGCCGCAAATGTACCCTTCGTACTACTTCAGGCAGCTCCACCCAGTACAAAACAAACAATTTAAGAGATCCGGTTCTATTACCGGAAATCGTTTCCGGCGTTCTGCTAAATTGGAGCAGTGACACCAACCGCCGTGGAAGCATTTCTGCTTCTGGAATCTACCGGCCGGCGCTTCCCTTTGGCCACTGGCCAATCGTGGGCGATTGGCCGCGGCGACGGCTGCGCGATCATGCTGGATAGCCGCTCGGTCTCCCGCCTGCACGCGCTGATCCAGCGCAAAGACGGTGGTGAGTACTCGCTGGTGGACTTGGGCAGCCGCAACGGTTCCTTCATCAATGCCCGGCGCGTGAGCCTGCCGTTGCTTCTGAACGACAAGGACCGGCTGGTTTTCGGCGACCAGGAATTGATCTTCCGCAATCCGCTGGCCTCCAACTCGAATTTCGGGGAGCGTGAGATCACCACGCGCAATATGCCCACCACCGCGCTGCATACCCACAGCCTGACTACCATCGTAGTGGTGGATATCCGCGACTTCACGCCACTGGCGCGCCAGGTTCCGGAGGCGCTGCTGTCGCAGACCATCGGTACCTGGTTTCTGCGTTCCGGCCAGATCAGCCAGCGATTGGGGAGCTGGGCGCAAAAATATATCGGCGACGCGGTGATGGCCGTGTGGGTGCACGATCGCGTCGAGAGCATCGGCGTCGACCTGGTGCGCGCGCTCCGCGCCATCAGCGAGATCAACGCCGCCACGGCGGAGATCAGCCGCACGCTTCCGCTGCCCGCGCCCCTGCGGATTGGGGCGGGAGTGAACACCGGTCCGGCGATTGTCGGCGGGTCGGAGTACACGGCGCTGGGCGACACGGTGAACGCGGCGTTCCGTCTGGAGGCCGCCACCAAGCAGATCGGCTTCGGGGTAGCTCTGGGCGAGCGGACTTTCGCGGAACTGGGGCTGGCACAGGACGGTCCGTTCTCCCGCCGCGAAGTGGAATTGAAGGGCTACGACGGTCCCAGCACTGCATGGGGAATCTCCTTCGAATCGCTCTTCGAATTTCTGCGGACGCGGACGGATCCGTAGGGGGGATTGTTTGACGGGCGAATGGGGCGTTGCTACCGTGGGACCAACACCACGACCCAAAGGAGACACGGGGCATGACCGGAATCCAGTTCGTGACCGATGAGAAGGGCCGCAAGGTGGCCGTTCAAATCGATCTGAAAAAACACGGCGCAAGATTGGAAGATTTTTGGGACGGGCTGCTTTCGGAATCGCGTCGCAAAGAAAAGGGAATACCGCTTGAAAAAATCAAAGCGGACCTCGTCAAGCGCGGTCGCTTGCGTGGGTAATTATTCCGTCGAGATAAAGCCGTTGGCACGGAAGGAACTCGAAGCGTTGACGGATGGCGTATTGGCCCGCGTCGTCAGGAAAATCGAGTCATTGGGCCACGTGCCGCGGCCGACGGGGTGCAAGAAGCTGAAGGGCTACACAGATCAGTGGCGTGTCCGGGTGGGTGACTGGCGTGTGGTGTACATCATCGACGACACGGCGAAGCTCGTCAGTGTCACGCGCATTGCACACCGGCGCGAGGTGTACGAACGATGAGCGCCGCGCGCTGCGTGAACGCCGACGATGCGCCTGCCGGGGCCGTCCGCTCCCCGGCGCGAAGCGAAATTGAAGAGCTGCGGCGGTCCCAGCACCGCTTGGGAGATCTCCTTCGGATCGCTTTTTGAGTTCCTGCGCACGAGGACGAATCGGTAAGGCGGTTTACTCCTTCTTAAAATTGCGCTCCCTGCAATTTTGGGGCGCCGTTTTCTCCGGGGCGGGGCGGTTTCAGGCTATGCACACGTGTCGCTCTCAGTGATCGGGAGTGGTTGGTTGGCAGGGGACTGCAACGCTCCGAAGGTAATGAGGTTGCCGTTCCAGGTGGCACTCGCGGCAACGGCTTGAAACATCCGTAGTTGTCGGCATTCACGTCGGCTGCTCGAATGCCCACCGCCGCGCACAGGAAACTCGGTGCTCTCCGGTTGCGGCGGGTTGGATTATAGTGTCCCGGCGACGGGCAGGTTCTTTCTGCAGTCGCCAGCATGATGTTCATGATTATGCTGCCGTGTGTTTTTCGTTTGGCACATTGACCACGTTGTTGAGTGCGGTGTTAGCGCCCGCAACCGGAATCGAGTTAACCCAAACCCACTTGACGACCCCTGGCGAGAACGATTCCCCAAAAGGTCGTCATCATCTTGGAAATCTTTCAGATTTAGCGTCCATCTGGAAGGGATACGGCCAACGCTACGAACGCCCTTGAAATGTGATGCTTCCAGACGCAAAACGGCATGAGGCGCTCGCACCACGACGCCCCGAAGAATCTGTAAAATGACTTGAGGGTGTTGGGCGTGGCTATCAGGCGTAAGAAATACTACGATTCGTATCGGTACTCGGTACCGATTCCAGCCGTTCTCGGCAAGCATGGAGCACTCTCTATTCGCATTCACCGGCAACCGGATGGGTGGAGATGGGAGTTAACAGACGACGATTTCCCTTTCAGTAGCGGCACGAAGATCGGACTGGAAGACGCTAAATCGGAAGCTCAATACAGTCTGAATAAATGGCTTGTTCAAGAGGGTGAACCTGAACACTTCTTCAGTCTCAATCCCGATTCGTGGTTTGGGGTAGAGGACGAGAAGAGACTTGGTGAACGTGTAAAGTGGACCCCATTGTCAAGACCATTTTTCGGTCGCAATAAGTTACGGATCGGCGGGGTCTGATTTCAGGTTAGGGGCGGCCGAAGCCGCCCCGCCATTCCAGCGCTTGAGTCGGCGCT
>Ga0182030_10009758_pt1 | contig 19609 bp, 13 predicted proteins | sample 812S3MmetaG_FD_121299 | JGI IMG/M metagenome (GOLD analysis project Ga0182030, IMG submission 121299) | Permafrost microbial communities from Stordalen Mire, Sweden - 812S3M metaG (Illumina Assembly) | ecosystem: Environmental > Terrestrial > Soil > Wetlands > Permafrost | place: Sweden... | reverse complement strand
CTCCATGCTCACTTCGGCGAATTGCCGCAGCTCGCCGAGAATGGCTTCCACGTTCTTAGTGTTGTCGATAGTCAGCGACACGCTGACCTCCGACGTCGCCACCATGTCGACCGCGGTTTCGAAGCGCTCGAAAACCGCGAAAATGCGGCTCAGGAAGCCGTGCGTCATGAGCATCCGGTTGGAGTGGATATTCACCAGCGTGATCTGGCGTTTACAAGCGATGGACTTGACCACGTTGCTCGACGGCACGCTGGCCGAAGTAATGCGCGTGCCGGGCACGTCCGGCCGGCGCGAATTCAGAATCAGCACCGGGATGTCCTTCTCGATGGCCGGCACCACGGTGGCCGGGTGGAGCACTTTCGCTCCGAAATAAGCCAATTCCGCAGCTTCCGCGAAGGAGATCGACTTCACGCGATGTCCACCCCGCAGGATGGTGGGGTCGCAGGTGAGCATGCCATCCACGTCGGTCCAGATCTGGATCTCTTCGGCGACGATGCCCGCGCCGACAATCGACGCCGTGAAGTCCGACCCGCCGCGGCCCAGTGTAGTGGTGACGCCGTCGTGCGTCGCAGCGATGAAGCCGCCCATGACGACCACCGACTCGGCCGCCAGCGGCGGAATGGTCTTTGCCAACCGGGCGTAGGTCTCCGGAAAATCGGGCGCGGCCTGCGTGTGGCGCTTGTCGGTAACGATGACGTCGCGCGAGTCCACGTGCACGGCGGCCATGCCGCAATGGCGGAAAGCCTGCGTGACTACGTAGCTCGAAAGCCGCTCGCCATAACTAGAAATGGCGTCCACCGAGCGCGGCGTGAGCTCGCCGAGAACGGCGAGGCCTTTGACGAGCTCGGTAAGCTCCTGGAAATTCTCGTCGAGAAAGCGGTCGAGCCCGGCGCGCCCTTCGAGCGGCACCACTTTGCGGGCCTCGCGCGAGTGGTAATCGCGCAGATCGTGAAGCTGGCGAATATATTCGTCGCGCTTGCCTTCGATGGCCGCCGCGGCGATGGCCAACAGCTTGTTGGTCGTCTTGCCCATGGCCGAAACCACCACCACGGGATGACGACCGAGCCGCTGTTTGACGATGCCGGCGACGCGCTCGATGGCAAGTGCCGATTCCACCGAGCTGCCGCCGAATTTCATCACGATCATGAAAGCATTCCTTCCGACTGCATCAGTTCGGCGTTGAGCACGGCCGCGCCCGCCGCGCCTCGGATGGTGTTGTGCCCCATGGCGACGAATTTATAGTCGAGCACCGGGCAGGCGCGCAGACGGCCCACGAAAGCCGCCATGCCGCGCTCACGTTCGGCATCCTTGCGCGGTTGCGGGCGATTGGCCTCTTCCATATAGATGACCGGGCGTACTGGCGCGCTGGGAAGCCGGCGCTCCTGCGGCAAGGCGGTGAACGAATCGAACGCGGCGCGCACATCGGCGAGCGTGGGCTTGGCGGTGAACTCCACCGACACGGTGACCGTATGGCCATCCACCACCGCTACGCGATTGCAGTGCGCGCTCATGCGGGCTGGCAGCGGCTCGATATGGTCGCCGTGGAAATTGCCCATGATTTTTTGCGTCTCCTGTTCCATCTTCTCTTCCTCGTTGCCGATGAAGGGGATGACGTTGCCCATGATGTCCATCGACGGCACGCCCGGATATCCGGCGCCGGAGATTGCCTGCATGGTGGTGGCGACGATCTTGGTGATGCCGAACTGCTTCAGCGGCGCGAGCCCCATGGTGAGGACGATCGTGGAGCAGTTCGGATTGGTGACAATCTTTCCCTTCCACCCGCGCGTCTGCTGCTGCCCGGGCACCAGCTGGAGGTGCTCCGGATTGATCTCCGGCACCAGCAGCGGCACGTCGCGCTCCATGCGATGGTTGCGCGAATTCGACACCACCACGTGGCCGGCCTGCGCGAATGCGCGCTCGATCTCGGTGGCGATGGAGGCATCCATGGCGGAGAAGAGAAGCTGCGGCGCGTTGCCCGGCTTACACTCTTCCACCGTCAGGCCGGCGGCGGAGGCCGGCGTACTTCCCGCGAGGTTCCAGTTCATCGCATCCTTATACTTCTTGCCGGCCGAGCGGTCGCTGGCCCCGAGCCACTTCAGGTCAAACCAAGGGTGGTCTTGGAGGAAGTTGATAAAGTGCTGGCCCACCATACCGGTGGCGCCCAGGATGCCTACTTCGATTCGCGTTTGCATAGTTGCCTTACGATCCGTTGATAGAGTTCTACAGCTTCGGTCAATTCCTTCTTGGGCACGCGCTCTTCGAGTGTGTGCGCTACGTGGATAGTGCCCGGCCCGATCAGCAGCGGCTGACCCCATTGGCCGTCGAAGGCGGGAATGTCGGTGGTGAACGCCACGACGGTGGTGTCGATGCCCTCCACGGCGTCCAATCGGACGGCGGGAATCTCGATGACTTCACGGAGTTCCGCACGGCCTTCCACAGCGCGCTCCAGCGCTGCTTTCGTCTCACCAGGGTCGCCGACCAGCCGCACCATCACGTCGGCACGCGCTTCATCGGCGATCACGTTGGGCGCGCGTCCGCCGGAGAGCGTCCCGATATTCAATGTGCTGGGCCCGAGCAGATCGTCGACGGGCAGTTCGATGCGGCGGATATCGGCCAGCGCGTCGATGAGTTTGTGAATGGCGGAGTCGCCCAACTCGGGGTACGCCGAATGCGCCATTTTGCCGGTGGCGCAGACCTCGTAGCGCAGCACGCCTTTGGAGCCGAGCGCCAGGCGATTCTGCGTGGGCTCGCCATTGACGATGTAGCGGGATCCGCGCGGATCTTTGGCGGCGCGGTAGGCACCGGCGCTATTGCGTTCCTCGCCGACCACGAAGAGCAGTCCGATATTGCGCTGCCCAGCCATGAGCAACGCTTCCACCGCGTAAATCATAGACGCGATGATGCCCTTGGTGTCGCAGGCGCCGCGCCCCCAGATGTACTCGTTGTCCTCGCGCGAAGCGATGAAGGGCGGGACGGTGTCCATGTGGGTGGAAAGGGTGACGTCGAGCTCGTCGCCCCACTGCGCGAACACGTTGAAGCGGCGCGGTTCCACCTCCACGCGTTCCACGCGGCCGTCGTAAAGGGCGGCGAGAGGAGTCAGGACGTCAAACAGAAAATTGCCGACGGCCTCCTCATTGTTGGTGATGGATTCGATATCGATCAGCGCGCGCGTGAGTGAAAAGACGTCCATAAAGCGACCGTTTGGGGGAGGAGGAACCGGAAAAGAGAGACGACACCACAGGCCGGTGTGCCTTCGATCCCGATAGCGCTCCACCCGCCGGAGTTGCGAATGACAGTGAGCAGGTAATTAGCCTGACCCCCCAACCGTCCGGGATCGACTTCCCGTCTGGTTTCGGCGGAAACTGCCGGCCCCTTTCGTCCAGGTTTCCGAAGCCAATCGGAACTGCAACCCGGCTACTGATGGCCGCCGCACCTCTACCGTGAAGAATCAGGATAACGGGGCGGCAGCGCGCAAGTCAACATCGGTTCAGCAAAGCTCGTGATATGGTAGACCCATGCAACCCGATCAAGCGACTTTCCTACTCCAGGAGGTTTTTCTCCCGAGCCTCCAAAACGAACACCGTATCACCAAGGCCGTTATCGAAGCGATTCCGCTCGACAAGGGCGACTATCGTCCGGACGAAATATCGAAGACCGCATTAGATCTGGCATGGCACATCGTTGCCACGGAAATGCGGTTTCTCAACGCGGTAGCGGCCGGCGGTTTCGATTTCACTCCGACGCCTCGCCCGGAATCCGTCAAGAACTCGGCGGATCTCGTCGCCTGGTATACCGGCAACTTCGAATCGCGGCTGGAAGCCGTCACGAAATTGTCGGGCGATCAGTTGGTGAAGATTGTCGATTTCCGAGGGATGTTCCAGTTGCCCGCTGTCATGTTTGTGAACTTCGTGCTGCATCACACGGTGCATCATCGCGGGCAGTTATCGACGTACTTGCGGCCCATGGGATCGAAAGTGCCGGCGATGTACGGCGAAAGTTACGATTCCGCGGAAGCTCGCAAGGCAGCCGCGCAGAAAGCGTAAGTCGGTAGGTCGGATATCCGGCACACTAGCGATAACGTGCATCGATTCTGCAAGTGGATTGTGGCGGGACTGGTTTGTTCTGTCGCTATGGCGGCCGAACCACCCGCCGCAGTAAAGACCGCGATCGACACACTAGAACAGAGGCTCGATAAGACTGCCGCGGTATTAGCCGTGGAGTTTCGCGTCAGAGCAGCCGACGCCCTTCAGCGTTCCTGGCCGGAGTTAGCGGAGGATCTGGCGCGACGTAGCGTCAATCAATTGCGATCGGGCACCGGGTGGAAGCTCACCCCGGAAATCATGCGGACGCTAACAAGTTTGACGCCTGCGGGCGCGATTTCCGTGCTGCCGCGCATGGATCCGAACTACGGTCAGAACGCGATCGAAGCTTTGACCGCGATGCATCGCATCGACTTGGCCGAGCCGGTGTACAAAGCTATGCTGGCCCGCGGAGGCCGCGTGATCGCGGGTTTCGGCCTTCTCTTGCAACTGACGACTGAGAAATCGCCGCAAGCGGGAACGGTGTTTCTCGACATGCTGTCGGGCTTTCATTTCGATTCGCTCGAGCCGCAGGACGCATCCCTGATTCTGTCCGACGCAAGGGCGATCCGGGATTATGCGCCCGCGGCGGCACTGGAAGGCACTATCCGCGTACTGAACGCCGTCGCCAGTCCCCGATTCGGCGAGGGCGCTACCAGCAGTGTGAGCGGACAATTCCAACTCGGTTCGGTCACCGTCACAACTCCGAGTTCGCGAGACACGTTGCTCCTCCTCATCGGAGAGACATTAAAGGCGCTCGCGCCCGCGGAGTTTGAAAAGCGAAGAGATCTCTTCTCGCAGTGGGACATGACTCTTCCGGTGACGATCAAGGGGGTTCAGGAGAAGGGCGGCGCACCTTTCAAGGTCGCGACCCGTTTTGCGCTCCCGCGGTTCTCGAATGAGGTCAGCGCAGCAGGGGAGCACATCGCGGCGATCGCCGCCAACGATTCCACCGACCGCAAGCAAGCCATTCTTCAGGTGGCGCGCGAGATTCGCGCTTTGCCGGCGACGTCGGGAAAGCTCACGATGGCGCGCCGATTGTGTGAGGAGGCCGTCAAGCGTGAAGGCGACATCGCAGTTCTCTCCGCGGTCGCGTCGGCCCTGTCAGTTGCCATCCGCGATTCTCAGGCGCTGGAAGATCCGCAACTCGTGGTGACATCCTACAGCGAAGACTACCTCAGCCTGGCCGAACTGGTCCGCTACGGGCACGTGCGACTTCCAGCCGGCGACCCGGTTCTGGCATCTGCGGACGCGCTGCTGGCAGTCTTCGAACGGATATTGGAAGAGGGCGGGTTTGCCGTCGCGACGATGGATGGGGATGCGGAGACGGTCAGGCCAGCGCCGGGGAAAGTGACGCTCGCAAGCTTCGTGACTATTACGTGTGTACGGTATCTTCCGTGCCAGCCTGAGTTGCCGGACTTGGAGACGGCATACCAGGAATTTGGCGGAAGGGGGCTGGCGGTTTTCGCCGTCACCAGGGAAGACCGGACGATCGTCCTCGAAGGCCTGGACGGTAAGACTGCGAAGATTCCCGTGTTCCTGGACCCCGGACGTGGCGTAACCAGCCTCTTCGGCGTGCCTTGGACATCGAAGTACTTTCTGTTCGACCGGAAGGGAAAGCTGGTGGCTGGGCGGATCGGGCAAAGTACCCCAGATCAACTGCGGAACATGTTCAAGAAAGCGGGGATCGAGTGACTGACGCCTTCTACTGTTGGCCTGCGGTATTGAGGATTACTCGACGGGTGGCTCGTCAAGGCCAAGGTACATCGCCAAGCCTTCATCGACCGCGGCCATTTCCTCTCTGGTGAGCTCTCCAAAAACCCGCCGTACTCGCCGTTTATCGATGGAGCGCAGATGGTCGATCAATGCGAAACAATTCCGGGCGAGGCCGCTTTGGCCCGGCATCAGCGGCGGATATAAGAGTCCCTCGCCGCGAGTTCCTGTTACTGGCACCACGCAAATCAGTGGAAAGCGCTGATCTGCGACAACGTCCGGATCGCTGACCACCACGCAAGGCCGTACCCCGCGTTGTTCGTGGCCGACTGTGGGGTCGAGTTCAACCACCACCACTGCGCCCCGGCCCAGTTTCACGAACGCCGCTCCACCCACCCCTTACCGGCCACCCACCGAACTGGTTTGCCGGCACTGCTGTCGACCAGGGCACCGGCATCTTCTTTCGGCAATCCGCTAGCCCACTCGACGAAACCTAGCTCCGCGAACTCCGCGCCTTCGGGATGTGGATGCTTTAACGATCGGCGGAGCTCAGCACGCCGCCGCCGATCTAACTCACGACGGACAGCTTCGGCGACGAAGCGGCTGCGATTCTTCTCCAGCCGGTCGATGTCTTTGACGAGGTCGTCGGGAAGGGTGACGGTTACGCGTTCGACGCTGGCCATTTCATACTCTCAGTATGATCATACACGCAAAAGGGGTGCCGGCTGGCATTGACTGAACCCATATTGGGTACTATCATACCCAATATGGGTACTGGAGCCGCGCTTTTCGGCGCTACACGCCAAGCGGTATTGCGCCTGTTGTTCGGCCAACCCGGCCGGCGTTTTTACCAGCGGGAGATCATCCGCTCGCTCTGCGTGGGATCGGGCGCCGTTCAGCGGGAGCTCGAACAGCTCGCCGGCTGCGGAATTCTCACACGAACGGTGGAAGGTCGCCAGACCTACTTTCAGGCCAACCACAGCTGCCCGGTATTTAACGAGTTGCGCGGCATAGTCCGCAAGACTTTCGGGGTTGCCGACGTTTTGCGAGACGGACTCCTGAATTTGGCGGCCGATGTCCGTCTGGCTTTTATCTACGGCTCCGTGGCGGCCGGAAACGAGACGGGCGCCAGCGATGTCGACGTAATGGTGGTAGGCGATCGACTGACGCTGGACGAGGTGGTTGGCGCACTCGGCGACGCTCAGCGGGATCTTGGATGCGAGGTGAACCCGTCCGTTTATCGCGCCGAGGAATTCTGTCGTAAACTTGCACAGGGCCATCACTTCCTCTCGCGCGTTGTACAAGGCCCGAAGATTTTCTTGATCGGCGACGAAAATGAGCTTAACGGATTGGCAAACCTTCGGGTGGCTCAAGGAACACAAGACCAGCCGCCAGGAAATCGCCGACCTGTTCGCCGTCGCCGATAGAGACCTGAAGGCGTGCCGAACGCCCGACGTGGGTTCCGATTGGCAGTTCAACATTGCGTATAATGGGGCCCTCCAACTCGCGGCCGCCGCGCTGGCGGCGTCCGGCTTCAGAGCCGAGCGCGTGAACCACCACTTTCGCGTCATTCACTCGCTGGAATTCACCATTGGGCCGACGCCGCAATCGTTCGGAAGTTCGATCTGTTTCGCAAGAAGCGCAATATTTCCGATTATGAGCGGGCGAACACCATCTCGGAAACTGAGGCTGCGGAAATGCGGGAACTTGCGGAGGCGCTCCGCAAGAGTGTCGACGCCTGGCCGCGCCCGAACCATCCGCAACTCACTCCATAGCCCCGCCACCCACTCCTTGACAACTTAGGAGAGAGAGCGCATAATTCTCCTATATCGATTAGGAGAGACGCCACCATGCCGAACCAGGCCGAATTGCTTCCGGGAACTTTGGACATGCTCATTCTGAAAGCCGTGTCCCTGGGGCCTCAGCACGGCTACGGAATCCTGCTGCGCATCGGGCAGATCTCAGGCGACACCCTCACCATCGAACAGGGGGCCCTCTACCCGGCGCTTTACCGCCTGGAGCGCCAGGACCTGCTGGACTCCGAGTGGGGCGTGTCGGAGAACAATCGCCGCGCTAAGTTTTACCAGCTCACACCGGCCGGCGTGAAGCGTTTGAAGGAAGAAACGCGAAGCTGGAACCGCACGGCCTCGGCGGTGGCAACGGCGCTGTCAGCCAGACCGCAGGAGGCCTAATATGAAATCGCTCAGAATGCTGGCCGCGGGGATGTTCCGCCGTTCGCGCATGGAGCGCGACATGGCGGAAGAACTCGCCGCGCACATGGATCATCGCACCGACGACCTGGTGCGCGCGGGATGTGCGCCCGCCGAGGCGGCGCGGCGCGCGCGCATGGAGTTCGGCGCGGTGGAAGGCTACAAGGAGAGTTGCCGGGAGGCCCGCGGTCTCGCCTGGTTCGACGAACTGCGCGGCAATCTGCGATACACCGTGCGCAGTCTGCGCGCCAGTCCGGGATACGCACTCGCGGCGGGGCTTTCGCTGGCCATCGGAATCGGCGCGAACCTGTGCTCGTTCGTTTCGGTGAACTCCATCATGCTCCATCCGTTTCCGTTTGCGCATCTCGAGCGCATCATGTTGCTGGGCGAGATGAATACCAGGGTCGGCGCGGAGCGGAACCCGGTAGCGGCGGCAAACTTCTTCGATTGGAAAGAGAGCAACCGCTCCTTCGAAGTTCTCTCGGCGTTTCGCAATTGGGACGCCTTGCTGACGGGCACGGGAGAACCGGAAAGGGTGCAAGCCGCGCGTGTGTCGGCGGACTTCTTCGTCGCGCTCGGAATGGCGCCGGCGCGGGGCAGAGTCTTCGCGGAGCGGGAATGCCAGCCGGGTTCGGACACCGTCGTAGTGGTCAGCCATGCCTTTCAAAAAAGCCACGTGGTTTCTCTGGGACAAACTATTTCGCTCGATGGACGTATCCACACAGTGATTGGGGTGATGCCGGAAGAGTTCGATTTCCCGCTGGCCAACCAGGTTTGGGCGCCGCTGGCATTTACTCCGGAGAGCAAGTCGCGCCGCGATATCGCGGACCTGGCGGTGATCGGCCGGTTGAAAGCGGACGTCTCAGCGGAGCGCGCACGAGCGGAAATGGCGGCCCTGGCGGCCACACTGGCCAGGCGCTATCCGCAATCCAACGAAGGGCGCGGTGTGTCGGTGCAGCCACTCGGCGAGATCAACGATATCAGCAATCGCTTCGTGACGATCATATGGTTCGCGTCCGGATTCGTACTGCTCCTGGCGTGCGCCAATATCGGCAACTTGCAACTGGCGCGCTTCACCGCGCGGCAAAAAGAGATGGGGTTGCGGACGGCGCTGGGCGCGGGCCGCTTTCGCCTGGTCCGGCAGTTGCTGACGGAAAGCCTGGTGATTTCCGTGGCCGGTGGACTGGCCGGCTTGTATTTGGGTTGGTGGCAGTTGGGTTTGATGAAGACCATGATTCCTACCGAGGTCTTGCGATGGGTCGCCGGTCTACGGCATTTGCAGATCGATGCTACGGTTCTGGCATTCGGTTTCGGAATTTCGCTCGCGGCGGGAATCGTCTGCACCCTGCCCTCGATCTACCAGTTGCTGCGCCAACGGAGCGGCGACGGGCTGGCCGAGACGCTGAAGGAGGCCGGCCGCGGGGCCGTCTCCAGTCGCGCCGGAAATCGCGCGCGGACCGTTCTGGTGGCGGGAGAAGTGGCACTCGCACTTGTGCTGCTGGTGGGCGCCGGTCTGATGGTGCGGACCTTCAACCGCATGCTGGCGGTCAACGCGGGCATCGATCCGAAGGGCGTCCTGACTCTGGAAGTGACGCCATCGCCCAACGCCTACCGCGACGGCACGCAGACCGCGCAGTTCTATCAGCGCGTGCTCGCGGAGATGGATACCCTGTCGGGAGTGCCGGCCGCGGCACTGTCGGGTGGCGTCGGCGCATCCAAATGGGAGATCGAAGGGCGCGATGCACCCCAGCCGGCCGAGCCGCGGCCGGACGGGCGGGCCATCAGCGGGCGCTACTTTCAGGCGATGCGGATTCCCATGGTGGAGGGCCGCTCGATTGCAGACCAGGACGGCCCGGAGGCCACGCGCGTGGTGGTGCTCAGCCAGACTCTGGCGCGCTACTACTGGCGCAACTCGTCTCCTATCGGGCGGCGGGTCCGGCTGGGCGGCGCATCGTCGCCATGGCTTACGGTCGCGGGTGTCTGCGGCGATGTGCGCGATTGGTTTGGCGGCGAGGCGGTGCCCATCGCTTACGTCTCGTATCGGCAGGAGCCCCCACTGGCCGTGCGCTTTGCACTGCGCACGGTGCGCGACCCGTTGCACTCTGCCGGTGCGGCGCGCATGGCGATTCGACGCGTCGACGCCAACCAGGCAATCTACAACGTCAAGTCGATGGAGCAGGTCCTCGCCGAAGAAACCTCGGGCGTGAAATCGGCAGCCACGGTGATGAGCATCGACGCGGCCATCGCGCTGTTGCTGGCACTGATGGGCAGCTATTCTGTGGCCTCGTTCTTCGTGGCCCAACGGACGCAGGAAATCGGCGTGCGCGTGGCGCTGGGCGCGTCGCCGGGCAGTATCCTGCGGATGGTCCTGACGCAGACCGCGCGCACCAGCGCACTGGGACTGGCGGTGGGACTCGTGGTGGCGGTCGCGCTCAGCGCTATCATGTCGCGCACGTTGCTTCACGCGGTGGCGGTGGAGCCAGTCACATTCGTCGCCCTTACGGCGATGCTCGGCGCTTCCGCACTGCTGGCCGCTTACTTCCCCGCCCAACGCGCGGCACACGTGGACCCGGCCATCACGCTGCGGGGCGAGTAAGGGCGGATTCTTACTCGCTTTATTCAGTGTGGCAGCCAATCCTGGCTGCAGGCGGCCTTTCAGGCCGCCCGTCCGGCTGGAAAGCCGGCCTGCAGGCAAGATTGCCTGCCACACGAAACTCGCAACCTCTACTGCCGATGCACAGGGACGATTTGCCACTGCTGACTTACAGCACTGCTATCTCGCGCGACCAGACCGCCGCTCGCATTCAGGACCAGTCCGCTCGTTCGGTCGACAAATAGAAAGTAGCCGGCCCCGGCGGAGACAACATCCCACTCTCCGCTGTTGCCGCCGAGGAGCACGCTCGTGTCAGTGGCACCCGTGATCTGGAAGTAGCCATCACTTTCGCCGGCGATGCGCCATTGCGTACCGATTGGCTGGCCGCTGCTGCGATTGACGAATCGATACGTCAGCGTCGGGTCGAGCTTACCGCCGAGGGCATCCACGCCTGGAAGTAGCGTCGAGGTTTCATCGAACAGTGTCAGTCCGTTCCAGGTGTAGATGCCGCCGGCGCCGGGGATGGTCACCCCCACGGGATCCCAGTATTCCACTCCCATCCCTAAGTGATTCGGCAAGCTCTTTTCCACTGCCTGGAGGTCCAGCAGGAATTGCCGCTGCAACGTAGGAGTGGGCGGTGCATACCAGGGGTCGTTGGCGTTAAACCCGTTCTCGAAATGCTCGCCGGTTTCGATGATGAAGATGGGCTTGCCAATTTTGCCGATGGCATTGTTGAGGACCTGCTGCTCGATAGGTTTGCCATTGGGATTGGACGCGGCCGCCTGCGCGGCGGTCAGCGGACCGTGATACAGCGGGTAATAACTTTGACAGATGGCGTCATAAGGAATCTGGAACTGATTCGCCAGCGTGAAGAACTGCGATAAGTCCCAGGCAGGCGTGATGTGAATGCACGTGAGCGGACGCGGGATGGCGGGGCCTATCGAGGTGTCGGACGCCGCGTCCGCGATCGCCTGCATGGCCGCGATCTGCAAAGTGGCGAAGCCGCCGAAGTTGTTGCCGGTGGGGCTGCCAATTGAGCCCAGAAAGCCGGTGTCGACCTCGTTGCCGATAGACACAAGGTCGGGCATAGTCCCCGCCTGGCGGTACGCCAGGATCTCGGATTTTACGTACGTATAGAGGTCCGATTGCAGCTGCGAGAGCTGCGTGTCGCCCGCCCATGCCGGTGGGACGCTGGCGGAAGCGCCGCCGTCGAAGAACAGAGTCAGTTCCAGGCTCAGGCCGAGATTCTTGGCCCGTTTGGCGAGGTCGAGATCCTGCGCGTCGGTTTCGCCGTAACAGGCGTTTCCGCTGCACCCCGGCTGGGAAATATTGGCATACGGGGGCACCGAACTCGGCCTCACGCGGACCATGTTCACGCCATGGTTTTTCAGGATCGCGAGCAGGTCCTGCTGTTGGCCGGCATCGTTCCACCAGGGGAGTCCGGCGGACGCGCGCGCGGCTTCCTGCTTTTCGAGGAGGGCGTTGTCGATGCCGCGGAAAAAAGCCGGGCGGAGCAGCCATTGCTGGCTCTGTGCCGGCGCGCCCGAGAGAGCCGTTTGGATCAGCCGGGTTCCCGGTGCTGTGGAATGCCGGGAGAGATCGAGCAGCAGACCGGTGGTCCGGTTTGCAATGGAGTAGTATCCGTTGGAGGCGGGTTGCAGGCTCCACTGTTGTGGGTTGGCGGGCTGTGTGTTGGCGGCGGCACAAGAAGTCTGTGTGACGGGAGCGCGAGCGGGCTTCGCGCCCGGTGCGCGTCGCGATGGGCGGTCGTATGGGGCGCCCCCATCGAGACACAGGCCGGTAGACAGATTGACGATTTGCCAGTATCCTCCAGCGAGTTGTGAGAAGGCCCACCGCTGGCTGAGACTGGTGAAGCTGCGCGACTGCTGCACGACGCGGACGGCGTCCAAATCGACCTGCAAGCCGCTCAGCTGGTTGATGACGTAATAGGTTTCGCCATCGATTGGGGTGGGGTCGAGAGGTTCCGCGGGTTGTCCTTGCGCGAAGGCGCAAACGGCCATCAGAATGGCTGCTGCTGCGTGGAATATAAAAGCTGATTTCATTGCCCTGGGGGTTTCTTGTGCATTTGCCGGTAGAGCGCTTCCATGCGGTCTTTGGCGTCGCGAATTTCCTTGAACAGGCGAGTCTCCTTTTCGGCCTCGTCGTTGAGCCCCAGCTTGCGGCAAACTGCCGCCAGACGGAAGTGGGCGTTGTCGTTGAGCGGATCGGACTGGACGGCCATGCGCAGGTACTTCGCGGCTTCCTGGGGCTTATCCATGGCGGCCAGCGCGCGGCCGAGGGCGAGTTGGGCTTCGGCGTTCCCGGGATTCAGAGCGAAGGCGCGGCTGTAGTGAGCGTAGGCGGCGTCGGAATCCTGGCGTTGGACGGCGATCCTTCCGAAGATGCATTCCGTTCTGGCGCTATCGCCCTCGATCCGGATGGCGGCTTGCAATTCCTTTTCGGCGTCGGCTTGCGCCTGGGGGTCGGCGGGAGCGGCGGCGAAAATGGCTTCAGCCAGTTCGTAATGCAGGCCCGGCAGGTGAGGATCGATTTCGAGCGCTTTGCGATAATGCTCGGTGGCAGAATTCAGGTCGCCCTCGTTGATGAGGTGCTCGGCGATTACCACCTGCATGCGGGCCGATCCGGGGGCGACGATGGCCAGCTTATTCAGCGTGTCATCTGCCAGTTCGGAGTAGACTCGCTGGGCCATGAATAAGACGTCGACGTTGTCGGGGTCGAGATCCACTAGCGAGCGCACCACGGATGCGGCGCTGTCGAGATTCCCTTGCTGGTAGTAAATGCCGGCTAGCTCCATGCCGGCCTGAATTTGCAAAGGCTTCTCTTTCACCTTGGGGAAGGATTTTTCGAGCAGGGCTTGGGCAGAGGGATCGCCGAGCTTCCTTTCGCAGATTCCCAAGAGGGCTTCGGTTTTCACCAGGGAGGGGTCGGTTGCCAGAGCCGTGCGCAAGTAATGCGCGGCGTTCTTGTAATCGCCGCGGAAAAAAGTCATGACGCCGAGATTGGCATTGGCTTCGGCGTTCTTGGGGTCGAGCGAGAGGACGGCGATGAATTCGCGGGCGGCCGCGTCGGGATCTTTAGCTTTGAGATCGGCGGCGGCGTTCTGCAGGTGATCGTGGACAGATTGCGCGAAGGCGGGGGCTGCCCAGAAAGCGAGGATCAAAATCGGTACCCGGTTCATATTCCTACGCGCAAAAATAGCACGGCGGAGCGGTCTGCGTCGGCCACCCCGCCATGTTCCTGTCAGAAGTCAGCTCCGCCACCGGGGGGAGCCCGGATCGTACAATCTGTGACTGAAGAACCGGCGAGCTCCGCAGGCAGGAGTGCCTGCGCCACGTCGGGAGGGAAGTCACAGGTCATGCCACCGGCGGCGCCGGATTGTACAATCTGTGACTGCGCGAGCTGCGCTCGCCTCGCTTTGGACAAGCTAAAGCATGTCCTACCTCGGAAGTCACAGGTCAGAACGTCAAATGAGCGCCCAGCTGTATGATGCGTTGGCCGGCTGACGAGCCGGTGATAACCCCAGCGGTCGGGTCTGCCAGCACACCGTTGACGTAACCCACATTGGCGTTGGGGTTGGCGTAGTTCACGTGGTTGAACATGTTGAACATGTCGGCGCGGAACTCCAGCTTGATCCCTTCCCACGGAATACCGAATACCTTGCCGATACTCAGGTCGGCATTGAAGAAGCGGGGTCCCATGAGAGTGTTACGCCCGGAGTTGCCGAAGGTTCCGTACGCCGGATTGGCGTAAGCCGCGGGATTGAACCACTCGTGGCGGTTGGGATTGGACACGTGCGGATTGCCAACCAGCAACGGGTACAGCGTGGAGCCGTTGCTCAAGGAGGAATCCAGGCCGGGGTCGAGGCCTTGGGCGACGGAGCTCTGGATCACCGGAGTAAATGGAGTTCCGGTGTGCCACTGGATGACGCTGGAGGCGCGCCATCCGCCGAGAATCTGGTTGGCGATGCCATGCAGAGCGAACATACGTCCGCTGCCGAACGGCAATTCGTAGACCACCTGCCCGATAATCGTGTCGGCCGCGTTGAAATTGGAGAGGCCGTAGTTAGCGCCGGGGGCGTAAGCGTTCTGGTAAATATCCACGCCCGATCCGTGGCCGTTGCCGGTGCCCGTGTCGAGCGATTTCGCCCAGGAGTAGTTCACCTGGAACTGCACGCCGTGCGACATGCGCTTTTGCAGGCGAATCTGCAAAGCGTTGTAATTCGACCATCCATCGTAGATCTGCGCGGCGATGGAATTGAACAGCGGATTCGGATTCCCGCAGTTGTAACCGGTGCAGCCCAGCGCACTGAGCGGAGCCTGGTTGATATTGGTGGCGAAGTTCAGATTGGTGCCGTGCGTGTTGACATAGCTACCGTCTATCAGAATGCCGCCGGCGAACTCGTGCTGGACGCTGATCAGCGCCTGCTCGATGTAATCGGTGGGCATGTTTCGCGGATAATACTCCACGCCGCTGTAATTGTCGATGGTGGGCGAGAGAGTCTGGAGAGTCGGGTAGACTACCGTGCCGGGAGGCGGTCCGGCAGCGAGTTTGAAAGCGTAGCTCCCGTTGACGTACCCGCCATTGCCGGCGTTGTGAGGATTGAAGCCCAGACCGAGCGCGCCATCGGTGTAGTTTTCGGCGTCGCGTGGGGCATCGAAGATGCCAAAGCTGGCGCGGATGGACCACCTGTCGCGCGGCGACCAGGCGATGCCGACGCGCGGTGCAAACTCGTGGAAGTCGCCGTTCTGGATGGTATTGAGGTTGCCAATGGTGCCGCCGTATTGTTTGTCGCTCTGTCCACCGAAAAGAACGGCGCCTTTGTAATTGCCGTTGGGGATGACGGGATCGTAGTTGCCGAACATGTTGTGGTTCACTCCCCAACCGGACTGCCCCTGCCAGCGGAGTCCGAGGTTCAGCGTGAGGTGCGGAGTCACCTTAAAGTCGTCGCTGGCGAACACCGCGGAGGTCCAGGCGTGAGCGCTGGTGGCGTTGGATTCGTAGACGTACCAGCCATAGACATCGCCGGCCAGGAAATCGGCATAGGGAATTCCGGTGACGCCGCCATTGAACTCGAAGTTGCCCGATGAGATGTCGCCCCAATTAGTGTAGTTCTGGTAGAGCTTATCGAACTCGCCGCCCACCTTGAGAGTGTGCCGGCCGTGAACCAGCGTCAGGACATCGGACGCGTTGTATACGCCTTCGCCCAGGACGGCGTCGATGTTGCCGTTCTGACCGTTGCCGGCGCCCAACCCCATGCCGCCGACTCCGGCTCCGCTGTCGATGGAGACCTTGGGGAACACGTTCGCCGGAGAGTTGGTGCCATAGGCCGGTTGGAGCCCGAGGGTCGCCGGGTCGTTCTTGTTCAGCGATGGCGGCGTGTACTTGTCGAGCTCGCGGCTGCCACCCAGGCGGAATTCGTTCACCATGGTCGGCTTGACGGTGTAGATGTCGGTGACCTGCATGGTGAGGTTGTAGTTCTTGCCCTGGTCGAAGGCGGTGGCATCGTTGGGATAGAGAGGATCCGGGGGGACGTACGATGCAACAGTCGGCAGATAGTTGAAGCTGACCGACACCTTGTTCTTCTCGGTGATGTTGTAGTCGGCCTTGCCGGTGTACCAGGTCGCGAGGTTGGGGCTGCTGCTGTTGAATATGTAGTTGTTGATGGTGGGACAGGTTTGGGGAGTTCCCGGTCCCACGTTGGCCGGACCGGGGCATCCGGCAACCCAGCCGTGTGCGCCGGACGCCGGGAAGTAAGTCTGCAGCTTCAGCGCGACGGGATCGACAGTGCCGAGCAGTTGGCCGCTTGAGCTGAAGGCTTTACCGGTGGCTCCCGGGATGCCGTAGAAATCTCCGGCTTGCATGGCGGCCGTAGGATAGCTCCAGAGTCCCGACACGGGAGTGGAGGCCGGGTTCCGCTGATAGGCGAAAAAGAAAAACAGCTTGTTCTTGATGACGGGGCCGCCGACGCTGCCGCCATATTCGTTCCAGTGCTCAACGGCTTTCGGCCCGGTCTGATTGTAGAAACCGCGGGCATTGAATGCGGTGTTCTGAACGTATTCGAACGCACTACCGTGGAACGTGTTGGTGCCGCTCTTGGTGATCACGTTGATCGACGTCAGTCCGTTGCCGTACTGTGCGGGTGCGTTTCCGGAGTTGATACTGACCTCGGAGATGGCATCCACCGGCAGGTAGTAATTGCTGCTGTTGAAGTCCCGGGGAGCGGTGGCCGCGGAGCCGTCGGAGAGGAAATTGATGTTATACCCTTGCGTGCCGTTGATGCCGACTCCCTGGCCGGTGGCTTCTCCGGCTCCTCCGCCATTGTTCACGCCGGGGATCAGCTGGATCATCTCGGCGCGCCAGTCGGTGCCGACGATAGGCGCATTGGCGATGGTCTGGGTGCTCAGGTCGACATGCTGCGACGTGGTCTCGGTTTCGACCAGAGGTCCGGCGGCAGTCACCACCACCTCATCGGCGGCGGCGCCTACCTGGAGCGCGGCGTCGATTTGCAGGGTCTCCACCTGAAGGGTCACGCCCGCGCGGACAAAGTCTTTGAAGCCCTGCTTGGAAAATTTAACGGTGTATTCGCCCGGCGCGAGAAAAGGGACGTCGTACAGGCCGGACTGGTTAGTGGCAGTCGGGTTGACGACACCGGTTTGTACGTTCTTGATGGTTACCGCCGCGCCTGGAACGAGGGCGCCGGAAGCGTCTGTCACGGTACCCTTCAACTCTCCGGTGTTCGAATTCTGGGCTGTGGCGAGAGGTGCCAACGTGGCCGCGGCCACCAATAAGAGCGTCGTGCCGTACCGCCGAAGAAATTTCGAATCAGTCACTTGAGCCTCCTGCTTTCTGAAGGTTACACAACTTGCGAATGGCTCGAAGCCCGCCTACGCCGCGAGGCACGGACACACCAACTCACCTGGTGGCGCCCGGATTCTCTCCCAAGTGACGCTGAAATTCTCTTAGACCTGCCATCACCAGTAAAAGCGAGCACCTGAAGCCGTGCTCCCGAAGCGTTCTCTGCATGGAGCCAACCACTGGTTTACGGGTCGATGTTACAACCTGATATGGAACCGGGAAATCCGCCAAAAGTATGATCGTGTGGGGAATTTACCGCAGGCCATCCCCGGAGGGAGACTCGTGCAGAGTGGTTGGGCAGGCGCGCGATTGCCCGTCGCCCGTTCCGGGTACCGGGCGGCGCGCACGAAACGCCGGATGGTCTTTCGCTGAATATGCAGCGTGAGACTAATGGCTTGCTGACTCATTCCCTGGCGGTGCAGTCCAACTACTTCGTTGTACCGATCAACCCGGTGCTGGCGACGGTCCTCACGGCCCCCTTGCGCGAACACCACATGGTTCTTGCCGTAGGGTGTAGTCGTTCGTCCTTTACCGACCTTGCTTAGAGATAGCGCAAGAATAACTGCGCAGTGACCGACGTGGCGCAGACTCTCAGTCTGCAGCGCCGAGACTAGACTCGTCTCGGCGTTCCGAAAGGCCTCCGCCAAGAGGGTCGAGACGAGTCTCTGGACTCCTGAAGTCATCCTCGCAATCTGGTTGCGCCAAGGAATCGAGCTGAGCCACTACTCCACAAAAGCAAATCTTATTAGCCACGGATGAACACGGATGAACACGGATGAACACGGATGAACACGGATAAAATAAGGCGTTTTCTTATCCGTGTTCATCCGTGGCCAATAAGGTTGTTGCCGCCAAGGTGAACTCATCCTCATTCCACGACATCAGGAGTCCAGAGTCTCGACCCGGCAGGCAGGAGTGCCTGCGCCACGTCGCTATCGCACTCGATGCGAAGTTATTTTTGCGCCCTCCCTTAGGCCGAGAAAGACCCTGGGATCGAAGGCCGGCTCATGGTTCACTTTCATGATGACCTGCTGTAGGCACGGGAAACGCCCAACTTCATTTCGATGACATTTCCTGGGCCGAGGACGCCACCGTAATACCGGGCGAGCATTTCGATAAAGCTTTTCTCCGCCGTCATCGACACGCATCATTGACGTAATGCGTGCCGAGACCACTCGGCGGCCATTGTTGCAGCCGTGATGGAGTTAGCCAAGTTCGCGCCAGTCCTGCTCATTCAACTCTACTTTGTGTTTCTTCGCGGCGGATTCGATGCGTTTCCAGGCGGCATCGCGTTCCGCATCGGTCACCCCTTGTACCTGCTTGAAGCGGGCGATCGCGTTGCGCACGTGAGCAGCGTCATGGATTGGTTCTTTGCGCTCTTTGGGGAAAGCGAAGTTTTCGCCGGCGATACGATCGCGGCTAGCTTCAGTGATCTTGGACATGTTTCTCGATAAGCAAACCAATGGCCGATTTACTCGCGCCACCGCAGGAACGCACCGGCTCAACCGACCGATTCGAGTAAAGACCCGCCTTCAACAAATGTCACGGTTGCGCCGGTTTGCTTGGCTTTCGTCACGTGTAGATCGGGCACGGGCGCTGGCGTCGGTTCTTCACTCTTCACTCTTCGTTCCTCCTTCCGAATCGGCGATCTCCGGCGCAAGGATCGCTTGCACTTCCTCCGGTTGGGGATGGGCCTCCTCGAGCGAACGTGCCTAGCACAAGCCAGATGCTAGAGTAGCAGGGAGAGGGAGCAAGTCATCGTGGCGATAAAAAAGCGCAAGGCGAAGGAGCCGGAACGAACCCTCGAAGCGAGAGCGGTGGAGTCACCATCCGGGCATGATGCTCCAGGATGCCCGGTAGTCGGCATCGGCGCGTCTGCCGGGGGGCTGGCGGCATTCGAAGCCTTCTTTTCCGGCATGCCCGCCGACACCGATCCCGGCATGGCCTTTGTCCTGGTGCAGCACCTGGCCCCGGACCACAAGAGCATCCTCACCGACCTGGTCAAGCGCTATACCCGCATGAAGGTCTCCGAAGTTGCGGACGGCATGGCCGTAAAGCCCAACTGCGCCTATATTATCCCGCCTAACCGGGACATGGCGTTACTCAACGGCACGCTACAGTTGCTGGAACCCGCCGCG
>Ga0182030_10009757_pt1 | contig 19609 bp, 16 predicted proteins | sample 812S3MmetaG_FD_121299 | JGI IMG/M metagenome (GOLD analysis project Ga0182030, IMG submission 121299) | Permafrost microbial communities from Stordalen Mire, Sweden - 812S3M metaG (Illumina Assembly) | ecosystem: Environmental > Terrestrial > Soil > Wetlands > Permafrost | place: Sweden... | reverse complement strand
CCCCCCCCCCATTCTCAATACAGCAAATGTTTTGTCTGACCATCAATTAAACATTCAGTATGACCATGACGAGGACACAGATTCGGCACTTGGAGATGTAAGTTTGATAAACCGCTTACACATACCCACACTCTTCCTAAGATGAGTCTTCAAAGGTGAATGGTGCTCTGTCTACGTCCTCTATTGGATCTAGCATTATGAACTTTCGCATAGAACATGGCCGTAGTTATCATGCATACAAAGAAGGAAGTGAGTGCTGCTTCTCTTCACCCTATCTAAGCTATGACTTACCGGCTACTAGAATATCACATGCCAAATGATGAGGTAAAAGCCTAATATTCTTTTCCAATTTGGTAGAAGGATTCTAATTGATCATCTTGATTCTTGTAGCCGGAGAATGAGAGACTTGGTACAAAACACCCACCTTTTCTTACCAAGAATTTCTCACAATTTCGCATCACAGATCTCCAACATCATTTATACACTTTGTCCCTAGATGGTGCACTGGGCCTTGCTCCCCCAAATTTGAAAGAAAGCAAGCTCAACCGAGTTCTAGATGTGGGAACAGGCACCGGTATTTGGGCAATCGATTTCGGTAGAGTTTTCTAGGCTCCATTTCCTGACCGAGCTAACATTGCAACTGAAGCCGATGAACATCCTGAGGCCGAGGTATAGTTATATAGTTCAAAATTGTTTGAATTATGCTCATGACTATTGCATAGGTGCTTGGCATAGATTTGAGCCCTACCCAACCTGCCTTGTAAGCTACTCTCACCACTCCACAAGTGTATAATTAATATCAGAAAGTGTACCTCCACCCATCTTTCGAGATAGATGATTTAGAAGAGCGTTGGACCTTTACCAAGCCCTTTAGTTACATACATAGTCGCATGATGATGGTATCATTCTATGATTGGCCTAAGTTTTTCCGGCAGTGTTTCAAGTTAGTTTAAGTTCGATCATTCGCTATAAATTTCTCTTGTACTTATGACCCGTTAGCAACCTTGAACCAGGCGGATATCTTGAACTTCAAGATCTGAACTTCCCTTTTCGATCAGATGATGGAACCCTCAAATCGGATCACGCCTTGTTTCAATGGTCAGAATTCATGTTGGAAGCCTCCACAAAGGCCGGCAAACCTCTCGACCGCAGTTCTAAGTTCGAGGATCTTCTAAAAGATGTGGGCTTTGTCAACGTGAAAGTAAAGGTGCTCAAATGGCCATCAAATAGCTGGCCGAAGAACAAAACCGAGAAGACATTGGGTATTTGGCAGAATGAAAATCTCATTTTTGGTATTGAGGGCTTCTCACTCGCTCTCTTTACTCGTATACTAGGATGGGGGAAGGAAGAGGTTGACGTTTTCTTGGCCAAGGTGAGGAAAGATATTAAGGATAGGAGTATCCACTCCTATTTGTCAATGTATGTCTCCATCCTCTTATCTTGCCCTAAAATAGAGAATCTGACGGTGTACAAGTTACGTCATCTATGGCCAAAAGCCAGAATGAGTAATTTCGACAGGTCTCGCGTAAATATCAGCATAATTTATTCCATAGGTATCGCATTGTAGTATTTGATCCAATTTCATAGAGCGAGCGATATTTCCCAGCCAGTGATGCTATACAGGAATTCCTATCGACTTCGGATCTCCACGAGGAGAATTCTTCGCTGCAATTGGAAATTGTAGAAACATCCAAGGCTCTGATATAGTGGGTGTTGACAATATGACACCATTACATTCCACGGTTCGGCACGGTCAGCAAGATCTCGCAAAGTTGCTTCTTTAAAACGGGGTACTGGTGGATATCGCTCCCCAATGAAAGGTATAGGCTCTGAAAATCGAAAGGAAGAATAATGTTTGAGCTTGCCTGTGGGCACCAAATACCGGGCGTCCGACAGCACTACATGCAACGACTTGCAATTTTGCAATATACGGCATTGATTAGACGCAGTAAATTGCTACAATTATTCCTCAATCGTGGCGCAGACCCTAACGCTGTCTCTTATTATAGAGAAACTTCATGTCATCTTACACTTTCCAAGAACCTACAAGGGTCAAAATACACCGAAAACTCAACAAATGGCCACCTGAAAGTTGAAGTCCCCGAATACAACGCCAATGAAATATACCCAGGTATTACTAGATAGCGAATTACCGCGATTGGAAAGCTGCCCAACCATCCAAAAGCTGTTATCAACATGCAGGAAAGTAAAGGAGCACCAGCATTGCATCGTAACTATATTATTTTCAGGAAGTTGACCAAAAGGGGGTCCTTGTTTCCGCTCCGAACTCGAAACAATATCTGTTGAAACTTTCGTGTCTCCGTGGCAACTCCGCTTCTATACATGTACTTCTTGGTGACGGCGCTGATATCGATCACGATGGGTTAAACACGCTCCATGTTGCCACCGCAAGTAGAAACATGGAGACGAGATTGGGACGGTTCAATACTAAACCAGTACCCAGTTAGGAATAAAGATACCGTATCTATATAAACAAGTCCCTCAGGGGTGTTATTGGACGTTAAGTCAGATCTGCTCGGAGGCACAAGAACTAGCTTGCAAGAATTGCTTTCCTTGCCATCTCGCTCTCACTTGGATACCGCGTTATAGTTCTCCCTAGTGAAGTTTGTTGGAAATTTTGCAGGCAAATATTAGAGCATTTAAGCCAAGAGAAACGAGAAAGAGTAATCATAGTCTCATAGCAGGGGACCAGGCAATAACAATAATGAGTTAATACTAGTACTACTATCTGAAAGACTCTCCCAGGAAGGTCCCGTTCGTAAGTCAAGTGATCGATCAAATGCTCACTGATCTTTTTAAGAAGCTGCACCAGCCAACGAGCGGCTCAAAATATATAATTTTGAGAATAGCTAGGACTAGAACTCTCTGGGAGTCGTAACCGGCCGATTGGAGCCGCTTTTTGATTTTCGTGGAGTAGTGTACCTGAATCATTCCTCGGGTCCGGTGGGGGAAGGTGGGATGAATGTCTTCTCATGAGCTGCCATTAACCCTCCCACTCAAATCATCGCAATCTCTTCTAGTAGCCAGCCTCTCCTCCCAGGCAAAGCAACATCATGTAGCGAGTATGTTATGAAACTCCAAAGACTGTTCCTGGTAGCTACAAATGTAAGCAATGACTCTGTAGAGAAGGGAGTAGTCAATTTTCGCTCAGAACACATTGAGCTTCCTAGCTCTACAATTGTCTTTGGACATCGGGAGAACGACTACTGCATACAATTACTAATTTGTCCCCCACGCTCGTGAGATAGTAAACTTAGAGAAATGAAAGTCAATCATGAAACGCGTAAGAGAATATGTCAAGGAATCGGTGGATAAGGAAGAAAGCAAAGCGTGATGTGAAAAGAAGAGGTCATCAATCACAACCACGACTCTCGTCAAGCATCCTCAAACCTTCTAGATCCATTCTCACTCCCATGAGCGATCACGTGCACTAGTAGCCACACCGCCTTTCTCAGGAACGGGATTTTGGTGCGACCAAGCCCTCTGTCGCAGCGGTTTTTTGCTCTTCCGGAATGTTCATGCGTGAGGTTCGCGAGAGGCAGGGAGTATGTAATGTACAGGGATCTTCCGTCGGGATATGTGAGATCCTCAGTAAGGGGCAGATGGGCAGACCAACGACCTGTATTCCTCGGCTGTGCGCATAAAAGTGAATGACTGGGAGATGAATAGTCAATTGGTGTATCCCTACTACCCTACTACCCTACTACCCTACTACCCTACTACCCTACTACCCTGCTGCCCTACTATCCCACTATCCTACTCTCCTACTGTCCTATATCATACTATTACGATCATTAAGGGAAGTAGTATCCGCATTCGGCTGGTGTAGATAGATATGCAGAGGATCCTAAGAAGCAAAAGTGATGATGTCAGGGATTCAGGGGCCATTTCCTATCTCACAGCCGCAAAAAAAAAGGGTTGTAACACGAGATGTTACCAAGATCCTAAGGACCCTTGCACATATTTGTACACAGCTACAAGAATCTACATACACACTTCAATTCTCGTACAAGTCATTGATTCGGAGCCTCCCTTTCAGAAGATCAGCTGTTGCTATCATATCTCACGACACAAATAAATGTCCTTCGCATTCGCACTCTCTTCCTAGCCGACGGCGCAACCTTCTTGCCCAACATCAATCTCGAACAAGTATCAGACCCCTCTATCATTCTGCACGTTCCCCTGTACAAAAACGCCCGCACGGCCGCATCTGCACTGGGCAGGCATCAGAAAATGCACTAGTAGTGGGGCGTGCATCAAAAAACCCCCCTCCTTGACTTCTTGTGGTATGGTGTCTCTTCTTTCGTCATGGTGCCGGTGGACTTTTTCATGGCCCCGATTCTAAACTCACTTGTACTCTCGTACTTAGACTTTCGGCTTCTTTGGCTTTCTAAAGAGATTTCCTTTGTTTGTTTTAGGATTTGGTATCTGCTGGTCAATTGTGAAGGAGCGAAGCGGCGACGAGCGTGCGTGAAGAGCCTGGAAAGTTGAGATTGGGATCTTGCTCGATACTTAGAGAAGCTGCGCGTGGGGTTCTCAACAATCCCGAGGCTCAAAGACCACGACAAGAGCAACGACCAGAAAATTCAGGGGTGATATACGGTACCCACTCGAACATGTCTTCCTACCTCCCAGGCATGATTATCGCGCCCATCGCGCACGGCACCGACCTCCTTCGCAGCACCCTCGGCAGCGTTTCCTGGGGACCGGCGCTCGCGGTATCCAAGGCCGCCATAACCTCCCTGTTCTCCAGGATTGATAACGGGACCCTGATTATCGAAGATCAGACCACTGGGATGATAGCGAACTATGGACAGAAAATCGCAAAAGAATATTCTAAATCCAAGTCCGTAAATGGAAATAGAACGAACGGCATAAATGGGGTAAATAAATCCCATAAAAAGGCCGGGCAAGCCCAGAAAGTAGAGCTGGTGGTAAAAAAAGAAACGTTCTGGGTGCGGCTGTTCTTGTTTGCTGATATGGGGTTTGCGGAGAGTTATATGTTGGGTGAAGTTGAGTGCGCGGATTTGACGGGCTTTTTCTTGGTAAGCTCCTAGGAATATTTCAGCACGGAAACTGAATACTGATCAAGAGCCGCAGCTTTTCATCCAAAACCGCTCTCAATTATCCAATGCCACGACCCTAACCTCCTCTCTCGCATCAACCATAACTGGTTTAGCGCGCAGCACAAACACGCTCTCCAACTCCCTCCTCAACGTCTCCGCACACTACGATATCTCGAATGAAATGTTTGCAGCGTTCCTAAGTCCTGATATGACCTACTCGTGCCCCATTTGGAAACTTCAATCTAGCGCGGACGAGGAGAAAGAAACGCTTGAAGAGGCGCAGATGACAAAATTACATAGATTCATAGATGGCGCGAGGATCAAACCCACAGATCACGTGCTGGAGATAGGGACCGGATGGGGAAGTTTTGCGATTGAAGCGGTGAGAAAGACGGGATGTAGGGTAACGAGCTTGACATTGTCCATTGAGCAGAAAGCTCTTGCCGAGAAGAGAATCGCGGCTGCAGGATTCGCAGATAATATTGAGGTAATGCTTATGGATTATCGAGCATTACCGACTCCAAGGATGCCGTATGACAAGGTGGTTTCGATTGAGATGCTTGAAGCGGTTGGGAGAGAATATTTGGAGACGTACTTCGCTTGCATCCATCGCTTGTTGAAGAAAGATGGAATAGCAGTATTCCAATGTATCACGATGCCGGAGGGAAGGTATGAAGCTTATGCGAAGGGAGAAGATTTCATTCAGAAGTATATCTTCCCTGGAGGTCACTTGCCGAGCATCGCGCAATTGGTGGAGAAGATCGCTTTGGGGAGTGAGGGTACACTGGTAGTAGAGAAGATCGAGAATATTGGAGGACATTATGCCAAGACGTTGCGGTTATGGAGGGAAGAGTTCACCAAGAATTTTGAGTCGAGGATACGACCAGCATTGATGATCGAACACGAGAACATGGGCGAAAGAGAGGTGGAGGTATTCCGAAGGAAATGGGAGGTATGTATTTGGTCTCACCTTACTACCTCCATTGCGCTAATATCTGGACAGTATTACTTCACATATTGTGAAGCTGGATTCGCAACCAAGACCTTGGGAGATGCCATTATCACGGTTGGACGTGAAGGAGCGATGGAGTTGATGGAAGGGGTTCCCTTATGATTTGCTTGACTTGTTGCGAGCATCCCCTGAAGCGATGGAGTTCAGGTATTCTTCCTTTGCCTGCATAGCCGGGAGCCATGAAAGCTGCTTTCTGCAGTCTTGGGCATTTTTAGACCACATAGAATTCGATTCCGTGCTTCAATGTTTCCCTTTCTTCTTTTTCTTGCCCTTCGCAGAGGAACCAGGGGAATGTGCTGGAAAGCGCTGTGCGTGTTCTATATCGAAAGCAGATTTGTGTCGTCTGAACAGAAGCATTGTAGCTCTTGCATCCTCAATACTCGAATGCTCTCCACCCTGAATATCGACCCCCAGAATTTCCTTCGCCAGCTTCTTTAGACTCGGCGTCTTGCCTCCACTGTATTTCCTGAAACCCGAGAACCTCGACGTATCTCTGATATCCTTCTTTGGATGTCCCAACATAATTGCTTCGAGATCGTTCCTGATCGCATGTCCCACAATCACCCTATCCTTCAATATGGCCGCAACATCTGCTTGTACCTCCTCGAAAGTTCTTGCGGTCGCCATATTCTTTGATGATACACCACTGACGTGCGTCCTCCAGTCTGTGACAAATTCCTTGGGTCGAACGAAAGAATCATAGACTTGTGTGCCATGGAAATTGACGATGCTAACTCGGGCCAGTACTGATCGATCTTCGTCACCTCCCACTCCTACCATCTCGCAATCGATCCCCACGTATTTGCCAATCTCCACATCTTTTGATAACCCTCGGTTGATTATGTCTGCTTTGGCTCCTTGGACCGCTGTATCCTTCAAGGTACCTCCATATGCTTCCTGCAAGTCCCTCGACGAGATATCATTGTCTTCTGCCCAAAGTGCCAGAGACGCAGACGGGTTCTCATCTAATGGCTCTACAGCCTCCAAACTCGTCCCGTCCCCCATTTTCTTCCTCTTCGCGATACTGTACAAGGGTGCTTTGCCGTCAGGATTCCCATCCAATCTTCTCTTCTTGGCAATGGAATTCTGCTGCCTCTCTGTCGGTATCGCTTTCCTCTTCTTCTCTCCGAAGTCTTTTGCTTCTTGCTTTAGTTGCGCCTGTAACTTCTTCCAGTTACTAGACAGTTCGGGCGCCATGTCGTTGTTTACCTGCTATCGAAGCATTGTTGTTTGTATTGACTTTTCCACTGCAGTGAAAATTTAGCGACGAGGTAAAATTCCAGCCTCGTCTAAGGTAGGTTCGCTACCGCTACTACTACCCCGCCAAAATCCATCTATATCACCGTCGAAGTCCATCAATCATCAATTCAGTTCCATCGAAATAATTGCCAATATCATCATGGCAGGTGCCGAGAGGTCTCAGGAGGCGGCTGTAGGGTCTCCAGCGCCAAAACAGAGAGGAAGAGCGACTCTCGATACGTTAAGGTGAATGCGACAAATTGCGACCGTGGGGAAAACTGCGCTGACTCGAATTACAGGATAGGATGTCTGGCTATGGTCGAAAAAGTGAGCTGCACAGCATCGCAGATAATCTATACACACAATTTTCTTTATCCGACAGATTCTTCCATAATTTATAGAATAAATGCTAACAAGTTTCATAGGATGGCCGCCCACGGAGAGCTGAAATCCTCAGTATAAAAGAAACCAAAAGTGGTCGACAATTCTACTGCAATTTTGACAACTTCAACAAGCGTCTCGATGAGTGGGTACCTGCAGCACGGATAGACTTCAACCAAGATGTGGAGTGGCCAGCTCCAGAAAAGCCAAAAGAGAAGAAAGCCTCGGCCCCCGTGGCGAAGAAGACCACAGTTGCGCCCAAGAAAGCACAGAAGCGGCCTGCTGCAACAAGAGAGCCTTCAGTATCTTCAGAAGGAGGAACTCCTCATCCTTGGACAGAATTCGTGGCATCGCAGAAGAGTACACCCGACACAAATGCTGAGGAGACGGTTACAAGTGCCATTGACCTAGACGCCACCCCGGGAGCGGAAGAGTTCGACGCTATGGATGTGGATGGAGTTGTGAATTCAGCTGTTACCACAAAATCAGAGCCACAAGAGCATTTTAGTCGGGAAGAAGAGATCGAGAAACTACGAACAGGAGGGTCCATGACCCAAAACCAAGCCGAAATCTCACGAATACGAAATATTTCCAAGGTCCAGTTTGGAAAATACGATCTCTACCCCTGGTACTTCTCACCCTACCCAGAAGTCTTCACCCAAGAGGATCTCATGTATATTTGCGAATTCTGCCTATGTTATTACGGAGATATCAAATCCTTCACACGCCATCGTCAAAAGTGTACCCTCCAACACCCACCCGGAAACGAAATATATCGCGATGACTACGTGTCCTTCTTCGAAATTGACGGACGACGCCAAAGAACTTGGTGCCGAAATCTATGCCTCCTCTCAAAAATGTTCCTCGACCACAAAACCCTCTACTACGACGTCGACCCCTTCCTATTCTACGTAATGACCACCCGAGACGAAAAGGGGTGTCACTTGATCGGCTACTTTTCCAAAGAAAAGGAATCCGCGGATGGCTATAACGTCGCTTGTATTCTAACCCTTCCCCAATTTCAACGCAAAGGCTACGGTCGTCTCCTCATCCAATTCTCCTACGAACTCTCCAAAATCGAAGGCAAGCTCGGCTCCCCTGAGAAACCCCTTTCTGATCTCGGCCTCCTCTCCTATCGGCAATACTGGACTGAAAACCTGATCGAGATCCTGCTTGAGTATAATGAGAGTGGGGATAGGTGTAGCATTGACCACATGGCATCGTTGTTAGCGATGACTGGGACAGATGTGGAGAGTACGTTGCAGGCGCTGAAGATGCAGGTGTATCATAAAGGGGAGCATAAAATTGTGTTACCGACACATCTGATTAAGAAACATGAAGCTTTGAAGGAGAAGCAGAAGACGAAGCCGAAGAGGATTATCGACCCGGCGAGAATACAGTGGAAGCCGCCGGTTTTTACGGCGAGTACTAGGACTTGGGGCTGGTAGGTTGGGAATGGTTGGCGTTTGGTCAGATAAGGCGCTAAGGGGCCTCCGAATGATAGTCCTCTGTATGTACGATAGACCGTGTAGACAAACCAGCAATGAAATTATTTAGTCCACAGTCGCCGATCGCTCTAGTGAGCTCGAAAGATGCTGCCAACAGCCCCTACTATTGCCCTGTTTATACAATTCGGAGTCTATGTCACATCGCTTACTTGTACTAACCTAATCAGTTACCAATACTATTTCGAAAAGCACCTTGCGATACTTGAGAGATGCTTTTGGAAGTTCCCGAGCCCTTTGGATTTGCTAAATTATCCGAGCATTAGTCAGGCGGCCAGGTGGGAGTCCCTTGCACCACCATCTTCGAGTAAGGTACCCCGGATGAGTCACCGACCTTCCTGAATCTCCTAGTAATAGGAGACATGCGGCTGCTGAGTAGTACTTTAAAGCCCCTTGGATGAACCCAAGTGGGGGTAACCAAAATTTTCTGTGTAACTCCGGTTTGTACAAAAGGGATAATAAGTCATACTTTACAGAAAACTGACACAGAATGAATGGAAAGCTATTAAGCTAATATTCCCCCAGCAAAATCTGTCTTCCATTGTAAGATAAAATAATTTAAAAGAAGGGAAAACTATGCTTTACGTACAATAATGTCTTCGGCTAATCATTGCAACCCGATTTTCTTGACGCCAGAGGAGGACGAGCGTATTCGCAAATCGCTCAAAAGCAGATTGCAGAAGTACCAAGAGCTTACAGGCCACCCTCGAATATCTGGCGATCATAAATTCCGTCAAAACCAAGTGTTAACGGCGTCTCTTCTTTCAGACCTTTCTACGACACCCAAGCTGGGGCTGAAAGTAGAGAAGGGCGGGACTGACGCATGGTAGCTTTTACTGTCGGTCATCTGTACCCGCCGTGCACTGTCTTTCTCCAGGATCTGCACCCCATGGAAATTGTCTGATCTTCGCATGGATACTCATCATCGTGGTTGCGTGCTCACTGTCCGCCGCGTGGTCCCCGTGGCCAAGCTTGTGACGTTCTCTTGGACAGTCGTACAGGACGAATCGTCCGGGGAGATGGAACGGCCGGAGGTGTTATTGCATAGGTCAAATCATGGCCAAAATATCTTAGAGTCGGGGTCCCCATTTGAGATCAAGGAACCATATTTCACTCTTAGCAATCAGGGCGAGCCTACGCTCCGGATTGACCATCTGTCAGACCTTTTTGTTTGTACGGATAGCATTCGCAAGATCGTTCCGCGTTCCTCCATCCAGGAAGTTGGCAATTCCGAAGGTGCTGTTTCGGCCACAGATACTACGGCGCCTGTAGAGAAGACAGCAAGGGAGTGCAAGGAGGAAGGCAATGCTGCACTGAAACGACAAGACCTATTGCTGGCCTATGCGAAGTATACCGAAGGGCTGTAATTAGTCACAATTAATGGCGCATCGAAAGGAGCCTTGGCTTATGACCTCCTCCAAAATCGTGCGCATGTCAACCTTATCCTCAATCGTCTCGATGAGGCCAAAACCGATGCACTAAACTCTCTCACAGGCCTAGAAGATCAGAATTACAAAGATCTTGACAGCAAGGCCTACCTTCGTGCGGGCTGCGCAGCATATAATCTTGGGGACTTCCAGGAAGCTAAGCGTTTCTTTGAGGGGCACCAGCGGCTCATCCCTGGAGACAAATGTGCCATAGCCCGTGTACGGAAGACTAAACTATGTCTCCAGGAGCAAGCAACGGGTGTCCAACGACTTCAGGAAAATCAAAGCTGGTCTGTCAGTAGACCGTTCGCGAATCGGCGCCGCAAGCTTTGCCCGCAACGTCAAAATCGGAGTGAGCCTATTTGCTACCGGCGACATTGAGTTTGGTGAGACCATCCGGTACGAGAAAGCTTTCTGCGTCGTATGGGATCATGAAGACGAAACATTGACAGCGATTACTTATGATGGCCACAGCGACAGGATGCGAGTTTTCCCCGCTGGCTTGTGCAAGTTGATTGTACAGAAGCTTCTGGACAATCCCTCGCAGGTTGAAAAGTTCCTGGACCTCTATAGCGATTATCTTGGTATTAAGACACAGCTCGTTATGCGAGACTCTGGCCCGATCATTCATACCTTCCAAGTCCATGACATCGTTGCGCGGAACGCGTTTGGCCCGGTTTCTGTGTCTTCCAGTCGCGATTACAGAGAGGAAGATGACAGCAACGCGAGCTCAGGACTTTGGATCCTGGCCTCGTATAGCAATGATTCGTGTATCCCCAATGCAAAGAAAGAATCCATAGGCAACCTCATGGTTCTGCGTTCCATTCGACCGATTGTTGCTGGTGACGAGATTACACACAGCTATGATGCATCTAGCGACTACGATGTAAGGACTGCATCCTTAATGAACACGTGAGGTTTCACATGTATCTGCAGTGCTGTTGGCGCCTAGATCGAGGAGGTTGAAGGAAAGGTTGGCTTCAGCGCAGACTGTAGTGTTGGGATGTGGATAAATCCTCAGAATTATTAAGTGGAATACCGAAGTACGAGCTCAAGAACATTGATGTTGCACCAACAGCTGCGTCAGCGGCGTACACGACAGGTGCGATGAAACTGGGGGGTGCTTCCTAGGGCCGCAAAATACACGCGACGCTTGTATCAATCACCGCCAGCGGGATTCGGCGTTCGTCCAGCAAGAGTAGTATTGGGTAATATTATTGAGGTCTAGATTTGAGTATTACGGCGCGGGGCCCCCAGGCAACGACGTGAACCAGACTTGGTTTTTGTCAAAACCCCGCGGCCGGCTTCGTGGGCGTAGTTATTTGGAACAGCAATGACCCACATGGTGAGGATTATTCGACGGTGGAGTAGAATTCTTGGTCGTAGCCGTAGAAGCCGGGTTTGCGTGCTGCTGCGAGTACTGCGTCTACGGAGTCGTTGGGAGTCTTGGTGTCGATGAACTTCGCGCCCAAGTTCCTTGTCTAGAGTTTGGGCAGCAGGCACGTAAGTTTTGGAGGAATTACATACGCTGGGGATAGCTATTTGGGCTAAAGCAACAAGAGGGAGGATATAGAGAGGAATACCTCGGATAGCTTCATTGTTTTTTATTTCTAGCAGAGGGGATCCAAGGCGCAGAGTTAACTTGAGCATTGTTTTGGAGAGGCCAGCTTCTCTATATGTAAATTCAACGTAGGATATCTCCATACACCACCCTATTCGTCGTATTACGTTAAGAACGGCGTCGAACCCGACTGCTGACAACAACAAGGGAATGGTTGTAGGAAGTGGGTAAAGCGAAAATTATCAGAGGACAGAGATGCGCACGAAGCTGACAGCAACAGGGAGACTAGAAGCTCAATTAGGATGCCCAGCGTTGTGCATACACGCCCTAGAGAAGCGACGAGAATGGGAAGTACTGGAGGTAAGAAGGCATGGCCATCGGTTTTACAATGCCTAAATCTCGAAATATTAGGGCATGAAGGTGACGCTGACCGGAGTTCCTCCATCTGCAGCCATTTTAATGATAGGGGTTAAACCTTTTTTAAGAACGTTGGGTATTCTAGAAATCTCAAATTTGGATTACAGGGACATACTGTTTCCCTATCATTATCATGCAAATGTACCCCCTCAAGCTAATGATTGGAGCCTTTTCTTGACTTCTTTTCCAGTAACATTATATTTACAATTCTCAGAGCCATTTCCACGGGCTTTTCTTCCAAAATTCCAGTAATAATAAGGCAGACTTATATGTAAATTACAACAAGGCTTAAACATATGGAGGCATAGAATGTAGGTACTTACTTAAAAAGAAAGATCGGAAATAGCTGAGTGGTCAAAAATATATAAAGAGTAATCGAAATGATTGAAAGCCGCAGGAGAAGAATTTATACGAGACAGTAGCCGACTCTTTTCCTTAAATAAGATCTCTATACTTTATTACCATGGGCCGCTGCACGTTTCTTGTCGAAATATTGGGATACTACTGGGAATGCTAGGAGTAGGGAACTAGGAAGCCCATGATTATGCCCGTCAGAACACCTTACACGATGATGACTTGCCAGTACTTGTTGTACACGCTCATTATCATTGCAAGAACATAGGCAATCACAGCAGATCGGATAACCAATTGTTGTGTTGGTAAGCTGGCTTGAACATTAGCGGGGGCGGATGGCGTGCCTTTGCGCCATAATGATCAAATAATGGCCCTTCCACCATACCTCCTGCAAACTGAAGAAATTAAGACACAGATACAGTCCACGCCATCTAGTGGGTGATTCTTTGTAGAGCTCATATGCGGAATGAGTTTGCTTAAACAACAGAAGACCCCAGAGACCCCAGTCGCGACGAGCCATCCTCGGATACCACTCTCAGCTGCTTCACCAAAATTTCTAAAATTGTCCACGATCTAAGCTTCAGTTATTCTCTTCCCCCCATCTCAACCTAAGTCATTGAGCTCTGCCTGGCCTGACTTCCGACTCGGTCATTACAGTCGCAATGTCGGAGCAAAAGACTCAAAGTAGGATATATTTCAACTTTCGGAATGCAATGCATCATGAAAAATAAAAATGGGATGCCATAAGTTATTATATGGAAACCTGTAATGTCAAAGAGGAGAGGTCTAAGGGAAATGGCGATCGATACGGACTAGAAGCGCAAGTCCACCACCGACTTTCAAAACGACACCTGCATCATTTGACTTCCTTCCTATATTTTCCAGAAGCACAAAAAAAAAGCAGCTAGAGACAGCCCGATACATTGTTTGACTGCGAATAGTTATGACTGAGTCTGAACGTCGGCGAAGGCGACCAGCCGTGTATGTTGGATCCCCCCCATCGGCTTTTTCATGCTGACATGAGGGAAATATAGCTCATGTACTCTCTGCAGAAGACGTAAAATAAAATGCAACCGAGAGGCTCCATGCAGCAATTGCGTTCGGTGTGGAAACGAGAGTTGCATCTACAGAGGCGACTCTTCTCAAACCCCACGACAACATGTTAACCAGAACCTAACAACAGACATTGGCCTGCGCCAAAAATCTCCAGAGAGGTTGCCTATCGATAGAGGATTGAATGAAAGTAGAGCTTCGATAGTCCCAACCCGTTCTTCAAGCTCACTGACCAGCTCAACATGTCCATCAACCCTTGGGAGTCAACAATCAGCTCGAGATATCCAGGCCATAAAGAGAGAAATAAGACAACTCGAAGAGCAACTGTCAAAAGCAACCGCAAAGAACCCCCCGTTCCAGGCTTCAAGCTTAGAATCCACCAGTGAAACGATAAAGTCTGATATAGGTGGAACTTTCTATGTTCATCGTAAAGGTGGCCAATCCACCAGTTGTGTTACGCATAAGTCCCGCCAGTTTGGCCAAAGCCACTGGATCAATGTAGTCTCGCTAGTATTATCACATCCCATTCATGAGCTCTTTAGGTAAAAGCTTATAAACCATTAGATCCATGACGTTGCTGAGATCTTTACGCTGTATCTCAGAGAGGAAACAACGAAAGTCGTCTCTGGCATACAAAGATGTAAATCTTTGGCAAGGGTCATCAAGTCGCAGCGAGCACCTCCGTGGCCCACTTCGCCTACGGCCGACTTGCCACCAAAAGATGTGGCTGATGAGCTCGTCGACTGTTACCTTCGCACCATTGAGACTGTCTATCGAATTCTGCACATTCCTACCTTCAGAAGGGACTATGATGCACTGTGGACCTCTGATAGTGAGGCCGATACGGCGTTCCTAGTTCAACTTAAGTTGGTGCTCGCCCTCGGTGCTATTTCGTATGACGAGCATTTCTCCTTACGTACCTCGGCTGTTCGATGGGTGTATGAAGCTCAAACTTGGCTTTCGGAGCCAAAATTCAAGTCTCGACTAAGTATCCAGTCACTGCAGACTGAAGTACTCCTCTTGCTTTCTCGTGAATTAGTAGGTGTCGGTGGAGATCCGATCTGGATTTCAGTCGGCGCAGTCCTCAGAAGAGCAGTGTATATGGGGATGCATAGAGATCCCGGTTACCTACAAAATGGAACATTATTTGCTGCTGAGATGCGCCGGAGGCTTTGGAACACAATATTAGAGATCGTTCTACAATCAAGTCTGACCTCGGGAGGACCTCCGCTCATATCACTTGACGATTTCGATACTCAGCCTCCTGGAAATTTTGATGACGATCAGCTCGTAATAGAGGGTTCTATTCCAAAGCCAGAAGATGATTTTACCCAAACATCTATCGCGATCGCTCTCTGTAAGACTTTCTCGACACGCCTTGCGGTTACCAAATTCTTGAATGACCTCGGCTCTCGCAGCACATATGAGGAAACGCTTCGACTTGATAAAGAGCTAAGTGCGTCATACAAAGCATTATGTCAAACACTACTGAGATTCCTTTCGACAACTGATTCTGCGTCCTCTCGGTTTGAAATACGTGTAGCGGACTTTGTGATGCATCGCTATATATCTGCCCTTCATATTCCATTTTTCAGCCCAGCATTGCATGAGTCAGCTTATGCATTTTCTAGAAAGGTAGTGGTAGAGACGTCGCTCAAGCTTTGGAGAGCAGTATATCAATCTCGGCCCACATCGCCTGCTGAGTGTCCCACTGATACTGCTTTCTCCGATCGAGACGATCTCGCGAGACTCACGAGGTGTGGCTCTGGATTTTATCGCACTGTTGCCATACAAGCTACATTGCTCATAGCTATGGAGCTAAAGACGCAACTCCAAGAAGAGAAAGGTCTGAGCGCAGTAAATTTACGACCAGATCTAATATCTGTTCCAGAAGATGCGAAGACTTGGTGCTTACAATGCCATCAGGCAGGGGAGACGAACGTCAAGGGATATTTTCTCCTCTGTGTAGTTTCGGCACGAATTGAAGGACTCAGGCGAGGTTTTGGGGAGGACGAACTCTCAGAAGTACTGTTGAAGGCTGCAGAGGACGCTCTAGAAAACTGCTTGCCGATACTTGAAGAAATGTCGGCATGGGGCCAGGGTGGGGGAGCTGAAAGTAGTACTCACGAAATATCTCTCAGCACCCAGCCTGAGGTGATGGAGGACTGGAATTTTATGGTAAGTAGTCAACCAAGACCGTAGTTGCCCATTACTCATGAATAATCAGGTGTCAGATGCACTATTCAATATTTCGGGAATCGAAGACCCAATGAGCTGGATGTTTAATGACCAAGCTGACCAAAAACTGCTTTGGTGACGAATATCTGTGGCCCTGACTCGAGGTAGATGGTGTTTTTTAGGTTCTATAGCAATTAGTCACTCTCTGAAAATCATATTCAACTATCCACTAAGGCATTCTGTATTGACCTTTGAGCTTTGCCTTTTTTTCTTTGGGCTATCTAATGATGTCCAGGCTATTGATCTCACATTTTCTAAAAATCGTTTTAGCTTCTACTTAGAGATATACCATATGTGTATTCTTGTTTGATCGAGAAAGTACAGTGGCGCCGTACACGTGATAGCCTCAAGTGTGACGGGGGGGAAACTTCTCAATCGTATCTTATTATGTTTGAAAACACCCACGATCCTTGATTTGCTTTGCAGGAATTGAAAAAAATTCTCCTGGCAGTGGAACATTAGCATGCTATAATAATCTTCACATATATATTCGGCGTATACTAAACTATTCACTTCGGGTCTCAAATATATCCTTGGCCTAAGGCGAGCAGGAAGGTGAGGATCACTTTTGTTGTCGTTCGTAAAACCTTGACTATTGACAGCTCACAGCATGCTACTGAAATAAATCGGCTCAGCGTGACCCTTTTCCTGCTAAACCTCATCATGAAGATGGCTCTCTTATATTCGAGCTTGTAGCTAACTCTCTACAGATAGCGAACATGAAATGGCCCGGGTACTGCTAGGAGACCTTCCCACGATATCCACAACCTACTGGATATTGGCTGAGGTACTCGAGTATGGACAACGAAGTTTTCAATCGCCAACCCAGAAGCTAGCGGAACCGAAGCAGATCTCGCACCGTAGCCTCAGTACGTCGTCTACATGTGTTTTGTCAAAGTCAGCCTCGAGGATGATTAGAACTTCGCGGTTAGGAATACCTACCACTTCATATCCGGCCGCCTGCTCATCGTAGGCATCAATAACTGGCCGGTCCTGACATCCAAGATCTCCGCTCATCTTTACCCCTGGCGGTTCCATTAAGGTTTTTGAAACTATCATTAATATCGGCACAGATAACTATTAATCTGATTCGAACAATTCTACCCTTATCAAATGGGATGATTGTTTCGCAGCCTTCATCAGCTCCCGCGGCTTCAACCCAACTGCAGCGCTGCAATTCAGCAACATGTTCAAAGATGCTGGCGTGCATTTGCTTGAACTGAGCAGTATGATCATCGCCAAATGCATGCTATTGCAAAGCAACTCAGGTCGGATATTGAGAATTAGATCAACATTTTAAATATGCGTAGTTCTATAGACACTTCGACGCCATCGCTTGATATGAGATGAGGCAGTTGGCGAACGAGGATAAGAGGGATATAAATGAGAATGCAAAGTATGGGGTGAATTATTTCCCTAGGTGAGTTTGCGGTTGTTAAGAATATGTGGCAAAACACTCGCTGATTCAAAAACAGTACCCTGGTCGTCGCCAGGAAACCTCCAGCGTCTAAGGGATCTAATGATGGGAGGAGATCTAGTCATTGAAAATTGAATAATCTGGGTTGAGCTTAATGTATTTTCAATTTATCTAGTTTTCTTTTGTATTTTCTCATCAACCAATGTAATGTAATGTCGAAAGCTCTTCTTTATTCAAGAAGTTCCCAAAGATACGCCTCTAAGCTTTCGATTACTAGAACTATCGTTGTCTAGTATCTAGCTCAATGAGTACTTTCGACTCCTTTTGCAACACCATCTACCCATTGGTTGAGATCAATAGGATGAATAGGTGTAGAGTCCACGGATCCAGACCCACTCGATGTAGAATCATCAGAGTCCTGCGAACCATCTCGCCAACCTTTATTGTACCAAGTCTTTGAATTAACAGACAGCTTGCGATCCTCGGTCAATTTTAACAACAGAGCCATTTTGGGATCTCTGGGCTCTTCTTCTATATCGATTTCCACTACATGATAATCGGATCCTATAACTCGATTCTCGTGGTTATTGAAAGACGCTTTGACAGCAGCTACGATAGCTGCCCGGGTCGCCTTTTCTGCTGGTTCGAGATTAGCTTTATTTGCAAAGATCATACCAATGGCCAATTTAGCGTTTGACATGAGGTGTACTTTTCCTCCTTCGGAAGCGGTAGTGGAAAGTCCTTCTTTGATATCAGCCAGGATTACTTCCAATACCTCCTCCGATTGGACCTTTGCATCAGGGGCTGTTTTTGGTTTGATATTAATATAATTCACATATTCACCAGCTATGTTAAATACAATGTAGCAGATAGTGTCCCAGGTCTGTTGGATGTTCACGCCCTTGAAGGTTGGTTCGGAAACGACGCTCTTGGGGGGCTTCGTGGACTTAATTTCGGAGATAAATGAGCCATCATCAGAATATCCATCAGAATCGCTCTCCGTTTCGGAACCGGAACGGGGTGTGATCTCCAGATTGACGTTTGATCGTCTACTACGATCATTCTGACTAGAATATGTTAGCATCGGTACTACTAGAGATGGCATATGGGTATATACCGAGTGCCATATAAAGGCTTTCCTAGAGCGAGGGGGAGGAGTAACAGCTGAAGTGTAAGTGAAGTGGAGAATTTCATTATGAGGGTGAATATAGACCGGGGATAAGTGACAAAGGAGTGATCACAGAAGAAGTTGTGGGATGATCGAGAGATGAGTCGAAAGAATAGATGTCAATTACGAATATCTTTGAGTACGCTGAGTTAATATCGATTGTATGTATATATGGGATGAATGCTAATAACAAAATCGAATGACTTCCCCAATGCGAGAGGTTACCTTTATGTACAAATGTGCCAGAATGAAAGGATCACATGAGGGAGCATGAGAAAACGACACGTTGAGGAAATTGAGGGAGGAATAGAAGCCCTATCAAAATGCATGACTAGCTCGTTGCACGGGCCGCAACGATCCTGACGAGAACCCTCCGCCGCACCAGACTTCACAGCCCTGTCCACCCAGGTCCCAGTTGGCCCTTGCCAAAAGAACCGCCAGAATCCAGAACATCAGCTCTTGCAATGATCTTGAATCGATGGAATATTTCCCCCAGTCCCACAGAGTACAACAGAACATGTGCATGAAGAAGACTCTGTCCAAAGCCAATGTTGCTTGATTTATAATTAGTACATTCTAGAAATATCTATATGCTACTATAGCTATAGTATTAGTAAATGCTAAAACCTTCTAGACATTTCCAAGCAGCAAAGTCACGTGACTTTGCCACTACTATAAAAGCTTCTAGATATATTATAATTAGTATATATAGAGGGCTTTCATCCCTCTCTAGATAGTCTTCAAGTTCTT
>Ga0182030_10009754_pt1 | contig 19614 bp, 23 predicted proteins | sample 812S3MmetaG_FD_121299 | JGI IMG/M metagenome (GOLD analysis project Ga0182030, IMG submission 121299) | Permafrost microbial communities from Stordalen Mire, Sweden - 812S3M metaG (Illumina Assembly) | ecosystem: Environmental > Terrestrial > Soil > Wetlands > Permafrost | place: Sweden... | reverse complement strand
GAGGAAGCGATGATCGTCGTCCTGCGGCGCCCAGCGCGTACCGTCACCCATCGGATAGGAGATCGGTGAGTCGTCGATCGTCGTGGTCGGCGACATCCCGCTGTCGATCGCGGCGGTGTAGACGTAGGCCTTGAACGATGAGCCGGGCTGACGCCGCGCCTGCCAGGCGCGATTGAACTGGTTGTGGAGCGAAAACGGGCCGGCTCCGCCGACCATCGCCAAAATCTCGCCCGTCGACGGACGGATCGCGACCAACGCGCTCTCATCGGCGCCGACACCCTCGCGTTTGCCCTGCGCGATACCCCAATCGACGGCTTCCTGTGCGTCTTGCTGCATCGCCGGATCCATCGTGGTATAGACTTGCAGACCACCCTCGAACGTCGCCTGCGAGCCGAACTGCGCTTCGAGCAGATGCGTCACGTACGTCGTGAAATACGGATACTTGTAGGACTGCAAGCCGGTCGGGCGTTCGTGGATGAGGCCCAGCGGTTTCGCCAGTTCCGCATCCTCCTGGCCCTGCGAGATGAAGTCGCTGGCGACCATGCGGTCGAGCACGTGGTGCTGACGCTCGACCGCGCGATCCAAGTTGACGAACGGTGAATAGTCGGACGGCGCCGCCGGCAAGCCGGCCAGCATCGCAGCCTGGCCGATCGTCAAGTGCGAGACGTCGGTACCGAAATACGTATGCGCCGCGGCCTGAATGCCGTACGCACCCGAACCGAAGTAGATGATGTTGAGGTAACGCTCGAGGATCTCGTCCTTCGTGTAGTAACGCTCGATCTCGATCGCCAGCAGCGCCTCTTGCACTTTGCGCGAGAGCGATACCTCACCGTTGAGGAACAAGCGCCGCGCAAGCTGCTGCGTGATCGTCGACGCGCCCTGGAACTGCTCGTGACGCCAGTCGGCGACGGCGGCGCGCAGGATCCCGCCGAAATCGACGCCGTGATGCTGGTAGAAATGCTGATCTTCGGTCGCGATGAACGCGTTGCGGACCGGTATGGGAATTTGCGCGATCGGTACCCAGATCCGGTTTTCGGTATAGAGGTTCGCGAGTTGCGAGCCGTCACGCGCGAAGACGCGCGTCGAACGCGACGGCTGGTAATCCGCCATCCGGTTGATATCGGGGAGGTTGCGCGAATACGACGCAACGAGACCGGCCACGATGCCCGCGCCGAGCAACACCACGAACATCGCGACGAGCCCGATGACGCGCAGGACACGCTTCGCTCCCGGCTGACCGGGCGCGCGTTTGCGCGAACGGGCCTTCGCGCGGGGACGGGCTGCGCTACGCGCCACGTGCCGCTCGCGAGAGCACGCCGTTGACGAATCGGCCCGAATCCTCGGTGGAAAACTTCTTGGCGAGCTCGACCGCTTCGTTGATCACGACCGGGGTCGGCGTTTCCGTGCGGTGACGCAGCTCGAACACGCCCATGCGCAGCACGATGCGGTCGATCGTCGGCAGACGCTCGAGGGTCCAACCTTCGAGCAGCGGTCCGATCAACGCGTCGCTCTCATCGGCGAACTCGAGCGTTCCGAATACGAGGTCCTTCACGAACGCGCGACCATCGGCGCCGTCGATACGAGCCGTCGTCTCGACGAGCATGTCTTCGGCGGTGCGGTGACCGACCTCGGTTCCGTACAACGTCTGCAAAGCCAACTCACGCGCAAACCGTCTCGAAGAACTCATACGGTGGCCGGCACACGGTGGGCCAGGTAGCGGGGGAGCCAGTCGACGCCGAGGCCGGCGTGCTGGAATTCTTCGTCGCGCATGATCTCGCGGCAGAACTCGACGGTGGTCTTCACACCTTCGATACGCGTTTCCGACAGCGCGCGTTCCATCCGCAGGATCGCCGACTCGCGGGTGCGGCCCGTCACGATGATCTTGGCCAGCATCGAGTCGTAGAACGGCGGCACGACCGAACCCGAGTACACGTGCGTATCGACGCGCACGCCCGGGCCGCCGGGGAACTCGACCCGGCCAAGCGTGCCGGCCGCCGGCGCGAAGTTGTTCTCCGGATCCTCGGCGTTGACGCGCACCTCGATCGCGCAGCCGAGCGGCTGCAGATCGGCCTGCGTGAAGCCGAGCCGCTCACCGGATGCGATACGAATCTGTTCTTTGACCAGGTCGACCCCGTACACCATCTCGGTAACCGGATGCTCGACCTGGATGCGGGTGTTCATCTCCATGAAGTAGACGTTGGGTCCGTCGACCAGAAATTCGAGCGTGCCGGCGTTGGTGTACTTCACGGCTCGCGCGGCGGTGACCGCGATATCATGCAAACGGTCGCGCACCGCCGGATCCAGTGCGGCCGCCGGCGCTTCCTCGATGAGCTTCTGGTGCGATGGCTTCTGCACCGAACAGTCGCGTTCGCCGAGGTGCACGACATCGCCGTACTGATCGCCCAGCACTTGCACTTCGATGTGCCGCGGGGAGCGGATCAGCTTCTCGACGTACATGCGGCCATCTTTGAACGACGCTTCGGCTTCGGCCGATGCGGTGGCAAACGCCGACGCCATTTCCGCGGGCGATTCGACCGCGCGCATGCCCTTGCCGCCGCCGCCGGCCGTCGCTTTGAGCAGCACGGGATAGCCGATCTCGGCAGCAAACGCCGCGGCGGCTTCGGCCGACGTGAGAATACCGCTGCCGGGCGTGATCGGCACGCCCGACTCGTCCATGATCCGGCGCGCCGTCGCCTTGTCGCCCATGGCGGCGATGACGCCCGGTTCCGGACCAATGAACGTGAGACCGTGGTCGCGCGCGATTTCGGCGAAGCGTGCGTTCTCGGCGAGAAATCCGTAGCCCGGGTGAATCGCATCGGCACCGCAGATCAGTCCGGTCGAGATGATGTTCGCGATGTTGAGATACGACGACGCAACCGGCCCCGCGCCGACGCAGAACGCCTCATCGGCATGGCGCACGTGCAGCGAGCCGCGATCGGCCTCGCTGAATATAGCGACGGTCGCAACGCCGAGTTCGTGACATGCACGATTGATGCGCAGCGCGATCTCGCCGCGATTGGCGATGAGTACCTTACGAAACACGGGCTACCGTTCGATCGCGAACAGCGGCTGACCGTACTCGACCGGCTGGCCGTCGGTGACGTAGATCATAGCGACGCGTCCCGGGCCGCGCGAGCGAACCGGATTGCGGATTCCAAGCGTTTCGACGTAAGCCAGCTCGCGGTCACCCTCGAGCGTCATTCCCTCACTCACGGCGGGGCGCAAGTAGCGGACGATGCCCACGACATCAGCCAGAATCGCTTCGACGGATCGGGCCGCGGCCGGCTCCTTCGCCGGGCTCGCTGCGGCTGCCGCGGAGCCGCCGAGCGCCGGCCGAGCGCGGCGGAATTCCACCTCGAACTCGCCCTCCCGTACCCGCAGCCGCGTTAGGCCGCCATCGCTGAAGGCCCGGGCCAGCGGGCGCACGCGCTCCGCAATTGTGTCTTCGAACATCGAAAGGCCGATTTTCGAGACAATTGGGAGCGGTCCCGCCCGAGCGTATCGAATAGACGATCAAGCGATTGTCTTCGGAGAGGGCGATTGAGCGCAACTCAGGTGACCGTTAACCTCGATTCGTGGTTCCGGGTCGTCTATCCGCAAGATTTCACTTTGCCGGGTTCGCTTGCTCATGCCCTCGACGCCGCCGGGATCGCCCACCACCCGGGGAGCTTCCCGTATACCGCGGACGACGCCGACGTCAGCGTGGCCTACCTGGTCGAAGCCGAACGCTTGGCTGCGCTGGGTTCCCGCAAAAAGATTACCCACGCGCTCGAGCTGATCGAGCACGCGGGCTGCGCCGCAACGATCGTCGTTGCCGAGCCCGGCGAGCTCTCGATGATGTGGCTGGCCGAGAGCGAGCACATCGCCGGCTGGCTCGTCCGGCCGCTCGATCCGGTCGCCGTCGTGGCTACGATCACCGCCGCTCGCCGCATGCTCAAGGATCGCGCCGAGGCCGGGCGGATGAGCGAGATGGCCGAAGCGATGACGGAAGAAACCGACCGTTTGCTTTCGATCGGCGTCGCGCTCTCGGCCGAACGCGACATCTCGAAGCTGCACGAACTGATCGTGCGCAACGCGCGCGAGCTGACCCGCGCCGACGGCGGCAGTCTCTTTCTGGTGGAAAAAGACGAGAGCGGCACCGACAAGCTGCGCTTCGCGGTTGCCCAGACCGGCCCCGACGACGCCGGTACGCATCTGGGCGCGGTGCTGCCGCTCACCCGGGGCTCGGTCGCCGGCTACGTGGCCCTCAGCGGCGAGGTCGTGCGGCTCGAAGACGCCTACGAGATTCCGGAAGAGTCGGAGTTCCGCTTCAACCAGTCGTTCGACAAACAGAACGGCTACCGGTCGAAATCGATGATGGTCGTGCCGATGCGCGATCACGAGAACGCGATCGTCGGCGTCATTCAACTGATCAATCGCAAGCCCGAGTTCGATCTCGTGCTCACGTCGCCCACGATGACCGAGCAAGTCGTCGAACCGTTTACCACGCGTGACGAAAGCGTCTTGCTCTCGCTGGCCTCGCAAGCCGGGGTCGCACTGGAAAACAAGGCGCTGCTGGAATCGATTCAGGATCTTTTCGAGCAGTTCGTTCGCGCGTCGGTCAAAGCGATCGAAGTTCGCGACAAGTCCACGCAGGGCCATTCGTCGCGCGTCGCCGAGCTGACCGTCGCGCAAGCGATAGCCGCAAATGCGGTCGAAGCCGGACGCTTCGCGGAACTGCACTTCAACGACGACGCCCTGCGCGAGATGCGTTACGCCGCGCTGCTGCACGATTTCGGCAAGGTTGCCGTTCCCGAGTACATCTTCGGGAAGGCGAAGAAATTGCCCGACGGCAAGCTCGACGCGATCCGGCTGCGCTTTCTCCTCGCGGTCAACCAGATCGAAGCGCTGGGCGCCCGCCGCAAATTCGAGCTCCTGCGGACCGGCGTCGCACTCGACGATCACCGCATCTTCGAGATCGAAGCCGATACGACAGCGCATGCGGGCGAACTGCAAGCGTTGCTCGCAACGGTCGAATCGGCGAACGAGCCGCGCGTCGTCGCGGCCGAAATCGGCGCTCTGCTCGACTCGATCCTCGGCAAAACGTATCGCGACCTGGAAGAAGAAAAACCACTGCTCGATACGGCCGAGTTCGAATTTCTTCGGATTCCGCGCGGGTCGCTCTCCAACGACGAACGCCAGAAGATGGAACAGCACGTCACGCAGTCGTTTTATTTCCTGCGTGAAATCCCGTGGGCCAAGACGCCGTGGCGCAACGTGCCCGACCTCGCCTACGGACATCACGAACATCTCGACGGCACGGGCTATCCGCGCGGCCTCAAGGATACCGAAATCGCGCCGCAAGTGCGCATGCTGACGATCGCCGACGTTTACGACGCGCTGACCGCCAAAGACCGTCCATATAAAGCGGCGATGCCGGTCGATCGCGCGCTCGACATTCTGGTGAAGGAATTCGCACAGCGCGGCAAGGTCGATAGCGACCTGCTCGACCTCTTCATCGCCCGCAAAGTCTACGAAACGATCGACCCCACCGCCAAGTCGTAGTCATGACGCGGGTCACATGATCTAAATCACAAGCTTAGGCTTGCTCCAGGTCCTTCTCGCAGCACACACGTACGCCGCTACCACGCCTATGTTTGCTTTAGCGCTTGTCGTAGTAGCAGCAATCACTCTGGCGGCGATTTTCATCGCCGAGGGCGCCCGGCTGCGCAAAGCCGAGAAGCTGCGGGCGACCCCGCGCAGCAAAGCCCGGCGGCAACCGCATCTCGAAGATGCAATCCGCGCCGCGTTCGATGGGCCCAACGAAAAGCACGGGCAGATCTTTTTGAGCTATTCTGTCTGGAAGCGCGAGCAAGAGACGCGGCTCGAACTCCTGGCGGCTGATCCGTTCGGCCGGCTCAACGAATTCACGCGCTGTCTCATCGTGCGCCATCTCTGGCGCGCCCTCGAGAGCCTATCATCGGGCTCGGTCGTGATGGTCGATAGCCCGCCGCAAACGTGGTCGGTCTCGGTCGACCGCAGTTTCCACGACCACGGCATCGACCCGTGGCGCCTCCCGCCCATCAACCTCGTCCCCGCCCCCCAATTCATCAACGATTGACGAGGCGCGAAGCGCCTGCGGCTTGGGCCCCGGGAACCACTCCGCGTCGAATCACCGTGAGGGCCAAACGCGAAGCATTCGCTTGAAGCGAATGCTCTAGGGACGATAGACGAGGCCGACTCCGATGACGGGCTGGATCAGGCGGGTGCGAAATTGGGATGCGGTGGCGGCGAGGTCGCTCTGGAACGCTGCGTTGCCGGCGAGCGGGCCGGACGCATATGTCGAGAGCGAACCGTTGCGCACGACGATGCCGGCATCGAAGCCGATCGTGAGGCCGCGTAAGATGCCGGTGCCGCCGCCGAAGCCCGCGTAGATCGCGGGCCTCGCGTACGACACCCGCGCCGAGACGATCCCCGCGCCGCTGACCGGATAGGTGTTGCCGTTGAGCGAGTAGTTGCCGCCCGTGCTCTGCGCAACTTTGTTGACGTAGTCACCGCCGAACAGCAACCCGCCGGAGAGGCCCCAGCGCCCCCCGTACGGCCGCCAGTCCAGCGCCACCAGCACGTTGTTCTCGTGAAACGTCGACGCCCACGGAGCGTTGTTGTACGTCTGCAGCGTGGTGGTCGAGAGCAAGCCGGTCGTCACGCGCGCGCTCAAGTCGAAGAGCAGCGGGCGCTCGAGCGTCACCCCCGCACCCAGCGTTCCGATGTGCGCGCCGATCGAGACCGGATCGAACGAATCGGCACGGGCGGTCGTCGGGATCGCGCAAAGCGCACCCAGCAACAAAGCGACGCGTATTGCCCGATGCTGCTGTGCTCGCTCCATCGCCATCGCGGTTACCCTTCGCGGTCGAACGTGCCGATTCGTTCAACGGCGGCCAGATCGGTCGCCGGTAGCGCATCGCGAGCGGCGATGAAGGCGGGTTCGATCTCGGCCAGCGGCACGAGTGCGAACGCACGCTCGTATAGGCGAGCGTGCGGGATCGTCAGGTGCGGATCGTTTCGCCGCACGCCGTCGACGTCGAGAATGTCCACGTCGATCGCCCGCGGGCCCCAGCGCACGCTCGCCACGCGACCTAACTCGCGCTCGAGCGCCTTGAGCGCGACGAGCAGCGCGTCCGGGTCGAGTGACGTCTCGAGGGCGAGCGCCGCGTTGACGAACGGCGGCTGTTCGGTCACGCCCCAGGGCGGCGTGCGATAGAGCGACGACATTGCGGTCACGCGACCGATCGCGGCCAGCCGCGCCTTCGCCTCATTCAGCGTGGCGACCGGATCGCCGAGATTGGCGCCCAGACCCAGCAGCGCCCTCACGCGCGATCAGCGTGCAGGGTCACCGCCGGCGTCGCACCCGCGAGCAGCGCGGGCTTCGCGATGCGCACGCGCGCGCGCTGCACCCGCGGATCGGCGAGGATCGCTTCGAGCAGATCGGCTCCCAAACGTTCGATCAGATCGTACGAACGCTCGCCGACCAAACGCACGATCGTCGCATGTAACGTCGAGTAGTCGAGCGTGTCGGCCAACGCATCGCTCCGTCGCGCCGCCGACAGGTCGAGCTCGAGCGCGACATCGATGTCGAACGGCTGCGCGACGACCTTTTCGCCCGGATCCGCACCGTGATGTCCGAACGCCCGGATCCCGTTCAGTTCGATCGTATCGAGCATCAGCGGAGGCTGTCCGCCCAGCCGGGCGGACGCCAACCGCGCACGATCGCGTCGGTGACGCGCACGACGTCGGTTTGTTCGGCCACGTCGTGAACGCGGACGATGTCGATTCCGGCGGCGGCGGCAAGCGCGATCGTGGCAGCGGTTCCGAAGGCGCGGCCGGCAACGTCGCGTCCGGTTAGCCGTCCGATCGTCGATTTGCGCGACGTACCGAGCAGCGTCGGAAAGCCGAGTGCGGTTAGCCGCGGCAGCGCGCCGAGCACGCTGATATTGTGTTCGGGCGTCTTGCCGAAGCCGATGCCCGGGTCGAGGATCACGTGTTCGGCCGGGATGCCCGCGCGCACGCAGCGTTCCGCGGCCGCCGCGAGACTCGCCAGCACCTCGTCGACGACATCGCCTTCATAGATCGCAACGGCCTTGTTGTGCATCACGACGAGCGGCGACTGCGTCTCGACGCAGGCCGCGATCAGCTCGTCGCTCGCACCCCAAATAGAATTGAGCAGATCGCCGCCGGCAGCATGCGCGCGGCGATAGACGCCGGCCTTGAACGTGTCGACCGAAACGATCGTATCGCGGTCACGCGCGCGCAACGCTTCGATCACCGGCACGAGGCGCGCGATCTCGGTCGGCGCATCGATCGGATCGTACCCCGGCCGCGTCGACTCGCCGCCGATGTCGACGAGATCGCAACCGGCGTCGCGCTGCTCGAGCGCACGCGCGAGCGCCGAGGCGGTATCGGTTGCGCCGTCACCGGAAAATGAATCCGGTGAGACGTTGACGATCCCCATGATGTAGGTGCGCTCACCCCAGGGGAGGCTTCGCCCGCGGACGCGCAATGCGCCGCGGGTGGCGAATTCAGACACCGGAACTCACGACGTTGGTGAACCACCACTCGCGCAGCGTTCCGACGACGAACGTCGAGCCCGTCACCACGACGATGTCGCTCGCATCGGCGTTGCGCCGCGCGATCGAGAACGCGTCGACCGGGTCGCCGATCGCACGGCCCCAGATCCCGAGATCTCCGGCGATGCTTGCGAGCCGTTGCGGACGGATCGCCGTACGCCCCGGAATGCCGAAGAACCCGGTGAACGTGAACGTCGCGGGCAGGCCCGCAAAGGGCTGCAGAATGGTCGTGACGTCCTTGCTTTCGACGATCGCGATGACGAACGAGAAGCGCCGATCCGGGAACGCCGCTCGCAGCGCTTCGACGAGGTGGGCCGTCTTGTCGGCGTTGTGCGCGACGTCGAAGACCACGCCCGGATGCGATGGGAAGAACTCCATGCGCCCCGGGATCACGAGCCGCGAGAAACCTTCTTCGATCTGCGCGCGGGTGGGCCGCAGATCGTCGCCGAGAAGTTCGAGCGCGCGGATCGCCGTCGCGGCGTTCTCTTGCTGGAACGTTCCGAGCACGGGCAACGAGAGTTCGTAGCGATCTTCGGGTGTCACGACGTCGAACGACTGGCCGTAACGTTCGCCGCTCCGCGGTTCGACCGTCACGGTATCGGCAACCGAAACGAACGGTGCGCCGACCAGCGCACATTCGGCCTCGATCTCGCGCCGCGCGTCGGGGTCGCGGACATTCGAGACGAGCGGAACGCCGCGCTTCGCGATCCCGGCTTTGTCGCGCGCGATCAGCGCGGTGGTGTCGCCCAGAATTTCGGTGTGATCGAGCGACACGTTGGTGATGATCGCCACCTGCGGCTGCAGCACGTTCGTGCCGTCGAGGCGTCCGCCGATACCGGCTTCGATCACCGCCGCGTCGACGCCGGCGCGTGCAAATGCAACGAACGAGAGCGCGAGCAGCACTTCGTAATACGACGGGCTGCCGTGTTCGCGGGCCACCGATTCGATCGCCGGCATCATGTCGGTCAGCAACTCGCCGAAGGCGTCCTCTGAGATCGGCGTGCCGTTGATACGGATGCGTTCGGTCGGCGAGATCAGGTGGGGCTTTGTGTGCAAGCCGACCTGCTTGCCGCTCGCCTCGAGCGCCGCCGCCAGCATCGTGGCGGTCGAACCCTTGCCGCTGGTCCCCGCGACGTGCAGCGTGGGGTACTGCAGTTGCGGCTCGCCCAGCGCCGCAACGAACGCGCGAATACGGTCGAGCCGATTCGGCGAACGGCGGGAGGCGTGCTCGTTGATGAGACCGAGCAGATAGGACTGCGCGCTGGCGAAGTTCACTTGTAGATCGCTTCTACTGTGATCGAGGCCTTCGCTCCCGTCTGCGGCTCGGGTCCCGGGAAACACTCCGCGTAGGACAACCGCGAGGACCCGAACGCGATGAATTCGCTTGAAGCGAATTCACCCGTCTTGGACGTTGCCGCCGAGGAGCTCGAGCGCATGGGGGAGGGCCGGCAAGATAACCGCCAGGGTCTCGCGGACGGCCTTGGGGCTGCCCGGCAGGTTCACGATCAGCGTGCGGTCGCGCACGCCGGCCACCGCACGCGAGAGCATCGCCGTCTTGATGATCGCGAGCGAGGCCGCGCGCATCGCCTCGGCGATTCCGGGAACCTCATAGTCGAGCACGGCGCTCGTCGCTTGCGGCGTGCGGTCGCGCGGGCCGAGCCCAGTGCCGCCGCTGGTGAGGATCGCACCAACGCCGCGATCGCACAGCTCGATCAGCGCCGCTTGCAGCGCGGCCGCGTCGTCGGCGATCACCCGCTCGTCGGTAATCGCGAACGCGTCGCCGAGGCCTTCGCGAATGACCGGGATACACGCGTCGGGCCGTTCGCCGCTCGCCGCGCGGTCCGAGAGCACGATCACCGCAACGGTGTACGGCTTACCCGGCATGCCAGTCACCGCTCTTGCCGCCGGTCTTCTCGAGCAACCGCGCCTGCTCGATCACGATCCCCTTGTCGACCGACTTGCACATATCGTAGATCGTCAAGGCAGCGACGCTCGCCGCAACCATCGCTTCCATCTCGACACCGGTCTTCGCACTGGTCGTCGCTTGCGTCTCGATGCGCAGTACCGTATCGGAATCCCACGAGAATCGCACGTCGACCGCGTCCAGCGGCAACGGGTGGCAGAGCGGGATCAGTTCGCCGGTTCGTTTGGCCGCGAAGATGCCGGCGATTTGCGCGGCCACGAACGCGTCGCCCTTCGGGAGCGTCGCGGAGCGCAGTGCTTCGGCCGCCCGGAGCGGCAATCGGACGAGCGCACAAGCACGAGCGGTTCGCCGCGTAACGCCCTTCGCGCCCACGTCTACCATTGTGACGGAGCCGTCGGCCGCGATGTGCGAGGGCCGTTCGCCGGGGTTCACCGCGCGGGCGCCGCCGATTGAAAGCGCAACCAGATCAGCGCGAGAACGGCCAGCACGAGATAGAGGAACGGATGCTTTGCGTGCGCTTTGTCGCTCGAGAAGCCGAGTGCGCGGGTCATCTCGTTGGGCTCGAGCGGGTGCATGATCGAGAGAACGGCGCACAGTGCGAAGATGACGGCGAGTGCGATGGCGAGAGACTTCATCAAACTACTTTCGTACTAAAGAGGATCAGCGCCGCGGCGCCGGCGAGCAAGCAATACCAGCCGAACGGGCGCAAGTCGTTGTGTTGAAAATATCGGGTGAGAAAGACCACCGATGCGTAGGCGGTGATCCCCGCCACCACACAGCCCGCTATCGCTTCGACGGGGCCAATCGTGACGCCCGGTTTGAACAGCGCCGGGATCTCGAGGAGCGAAGCGAGCAAAATCACCGGGGTCGCGAGCAAGAACGAGTAGTTTGCCGCTTCCTCGTGATCGAGATCGATCAAGAGTCCGGCCACGATCGATGCCCCCGAACGCGAGATGCCCGGCAGCAACGCCAGGCTCTGCGCGAAGCCGACGCCCACGCCCTCGAGCCACGTCACGCGCTCGATCGGTTTGGCCCGGCGACCGCTCTGGGCGCTTTGACGGCGCCGCAACGCTTCGCCGCCGAACATCACCAGCGCGTTGATCATGAGAAAGATCGCAACCGGGATCGGCGAGGCGAACAGGACGCGCACGCTGTTCTGGAAGAGCACGCCGAGGATGCCGACCGGAATCGTGCCGGCGACTAGGAGCCAGCCGAGACGCTCGTCGCGCGAGCCGTCGAGGCGCCCGCGGATAACGCTCGCGACCAGCGCCCGCACGATTCGCACCCACTCGTTGCGATAGAACGTCAAGAGCGCGAGAGCCGTACCGAGATGCAGCACCACGACGAAGGCCAGGAACGACTCGTCGCTCTCATCGACGTTCCAATGCAGCAGCGGCGGGATCAGCACCGTGTGCCCGAGGCTCGAAATCGGAAAGAGCTCGCTGACGCCCTGCAAGACCGCCAGGACCATCGCCTCCGCGAAGGTCATGGCGCTACTCTTATTGCGACTGGAATTCTACGATGAAGCGGTATGAATCCGCGACCGGTTTGCAATTCACGATCCGGGTTTGAAATTTGCTGGCCTTGGCGGCGTTGACCGCGGCGTTGTTGAGCAGCGCGCTCGGCGACTTCTGCACCGTCGCGGAGACGAGCTTGCTGGTTTCATCGAGCGACACGACGACGGTCACCTCACCGCTGATGCCCTGTTGCTGCGCGATCGGCGGCGTTTCGGCTTGCACGGCGTTGGTCGTCTTCGCATCGGCATTCGGGACCGCGCAACTCGGCGTCGGCGGAGGCGTCGGCGGCACGGGCGTTGCCGGTGGAGCGGTGGGCGGTGCCGTCGCAGCCGACGTTGCGGCACCGGTCGGCGAGCCGTTCGGAACGCCGTTGGTCGAGCCTTCGGTATGCGTGTTTGCTTCTTCGGACGGACCGCCCGCATGAGCGTTCGTCTTGAGCGTGTTGATCTTGATTTCTTTGGGCTTCGGCGGCTCCGGCGTTTGGTGCGGCGGAGGCGTGGGCGGCGGCGTCGGCGGCGGTGTGGGCGGCGGCGTCGGCGTCGGTTTCGGCGTCGGCGGCGGCGTCGGCATCTTGTCGATCTTGACCGTCTCGACTTTTTCGGGAGCTTCCGGCGTGCGCTGGAACTTGATCAGCGGCCCGATGAGCAAATGCAGCAGAATCGACAGTGCGAAGCCGTAGAGCAGAAAATTCTGCGTTCGCTCTCGCACCGTCGGCGGCGTCTTCGTCGGGGGCGTAGCACTCATGCTATTGAGACTGGCCTTCCGGTTGGCCCTCGATATGATTGGCGAGACCGAAGCCCGTGAGGCCCTCGTTCTTGGCCGAATCCATCACGCGCAGGATCGTGCCGAAGTCAGCGGTCGGATCCGCTTTGATGATCACGGTCTTGAGCCGCCCGCCGGTCTGTTGTACGAGGTCGTGAAACACCCGGCCGGCATCGGTCTGATCGACGATCTGCGAGCCGACCTGAACCTTGTTGTTCTTGTCGACGAGCACGACGATTTCCGACGGTTGCACTTTGAGAACGTTCTTGGCGTCGGGCAGCTTCGGTTCTTTGGTGACCGAGGCCAGAATGATGAAGATGATCAGCAGCACCAGCAACACGTCGGTGAACGGCGTGATGTTGATGGTCGACATCACCTCATCTTCGGCGGGCCCGCTAGACACTGACATCTAAAAGGCGCTCCGCTCTAAGCTGCGCGCCCCCCGGCCACTTTCGTGGCCGGTCGCCGAAGGCGACCGACGGGTTCGCAAAGCGAACCCATGCCCCCGGTCCGAGCTCGCAATAAACATTTCCGCGGCAGTTCGATGCGACTGCGCTCGCTCCATGACCACCATGCTAGGATGTCACAAATCCGACGTCGTCGAGCCCGGTGAGGCGCGCGGCGTCGAGTACGGTGATGACGGCCTGATACGGTGCCTTGACGTCGGCGGTCAGTGAGACGTGTTTGTTCCCGCGCCGGCGCTTGACGTCGGCCATGTCGGCGTAGATGTGCGCCCGGTCCGTCTTCTTGTTGTCGATATAGATGACGCCTTTTTCGCTGATGAGCACCTGGATGTTATCGTTCTTCTTCAGTTGCTGGATCGGCGAATTATCGGATTTGTCCGGCAGATTCTTTTGGAAACCGGGCGGCGTCACGAGAGCGGCGAGGATCATGAAGATGATGAGCAAGACCAGCAGAACGTCGGTAAACGGCGTAATGTTGATCTCCGCCATCACTTCGTCGTCGCCGGCCGAAGAGAGCATCGACATCGGGGGTTATCCCTTGGATCGGTTGCGGGCGATCAGCGCGCGGGTGTCGGGGTGGGCTGATAGAGCTCGGTCGGGATCGGCGCACCCGTGTTGTGGAAGTGCAGCATCTCGGCGAGCTGGTTGGCCGCAACGATCATCTCTTGGTTATACGACTTGATGCGCGACTTGAAGTAGTTGAAGAAAATAACCGAGACGACGGCCACGAACAAACCGGCGGCGGTCGTGATCAACGCTTCCGACACACCGGCGGCGACGACGGCAGGCGTCGAGTTGCCCTTCAGTGCGATGTCTTGGAAAGCGCGGATGATACCGAGCACCGTACCGAACAAACCGACGAACGGCGAGATGACGGCGATCGTACCGATGATGCCGAGATTTCGCTCGAGCGCGTTGAGGTGCTCCATGAGTGCAATCGACAACGCGTCGGTGATGTCGGCGCGGTTCTTCTCACCGCGCTTGAGGCCGAACTCGAGGATCTTCGGAAGCATGCCTTTGTTTTGCTGGCATACCTTGATCGCGCCGGCGAGATCGTTCGCGGCGATCTTCTGACCTAGCGCACGCAGCAGGCCTTTGGAATCGGAGTGCTGACTCGAGAAGAACAGCAACCGCTCGATCACGATCGCGATAGCCACGACCGAGAGAATCAGCAAGATCCACATGGCCGGGCCGCCGCTGATGATTGTTTGTAAAAATCCACCGATGTCCACGGTTGCTCCCAGGGCCTCCTACGTATGGCGTCTGCGAATGCGGCAACAGGAAAACTCTTCGGGCAAGGTCCCGGCCGGCGAGGACGTGTGAGTTATCCCATGAGGTGCCGATTCCTCGTCACCCCGGTGGGTCTCCGTTGTCCTAAAGTTGAGGTTTGTTCGCGCCATTAAGCTTGGTTAACGCATCGTTGATTTGTTTGGCCAGCGACGCGTCCGATTGGTACGCCGGGCTCGCCTTAGCCTTGTTCATATAGTCCAGAGCGGTCTTCGGATCGTTTTTCTCCGAGGCCACCACCCCCAAAACGAAATCGGCCTTGCCCGAGTTCGGGTCGAGGTCGAGCGCCTTTTGGGCCTCGGCTTTGACCTTATCCCAGTCGGGCTTCTTGTCGCTCGCCAGGATGTACGCGGCTTCGGCCGTCAGGTCCGGCGCGTCGTTGGGAAACGCCGCGGCACCTGATTCAAGGCGGCTGACCGAACTGGAGATTTGCCCAGCATTTGCAAGGGTAATCGCCGCGTTCATCACGGCAGCGTACGCATACTTGTCGATTTGGGCCGAGCGGGCCGTATCGTTGCGGTAGAGATCCTTCGAGGTCTGCGCGGCTTCGCCGAACTGTCCGGCATCGACTTGCGCGACCGCCAACGTGAACGCCAGTGTCGCCATCGTCTGCTCGTCGCTCTTGGCGGTGACGGCGATCGCATGCGCTTTTTGTAAGTCCGCGATGGCGGCGGTATAATTCTGCGTGCCCATGTTGGCTTGACCGCGAACGTAGTACGCTTGGAGGCTTTGCGGATTCAAGCCGATCGCGTGATTCGCCGCGTCGATCGCGTCTGAATATTTCTTGTCGCCGAGCGCCGCGTTGGCATATTTTTCGTACGACTGCAGGGCGAGCGTTTGGTACTGATCGGGAATCGTGCCGGCCTTTGCGAACGCGGCCGACGCCGCGGCCGGATCGCCGCCGAACGCGTTTGCTACGCCCAGCAGCGTGTAGGCCTGCGGGTCGTTCGGATTCGCCTGCAAGTACGTCGCCAAATCGGCTTTCGCTTGGTCGTATTTGCCGGCGCGGACCTCCGCCAGGATCGTCGCCATCGGCCCGCTGCCGATCGCCGCGGTATCGCCGGCGAACGAGATCTTGAAGTCGTAGTATTCATCGACCGGCTCGCCGCCGTTCGTCGCAGGCCGGTACTTCGAGGTCTTCGCGATTTCGAGCGCGGCAGCGTTGTCGCCGTCGTTGGACGACTTGATGACTTTGCTGATCTTGAACGTGCCGTCTTTGCGGACGAAGACCTGGACCATCACATCCCCGGCGCCGGCCGGCGCGGTGGTGTTCGTTCCGCGCTTCAGCAGCTTTGGCGCGATGTGCGCCGGTTCGGTCTGCGCGCCGGCGATCAGCGGCGCGCCGAACGCGGCGATGCACATGCAAGCGATTAGGCGGAACGGCAGGTTCAACTTCTCACCTCTTAGGGACGGCATACGGTAAAGAACGGGCGACGCCGGAAGAACGTTCCAGTGCATCGACCGCCCGGTGCGCTCCCTCGAATGCTGCGAGCAACGAGTCGATATTTCCGGCTTGCAGCCCGGCCGCCGTCGCTTGCAGCGCCGAGGCCAATGCCTCCAACGCACCGGCCAGGGCGGTCGCATTGGCCTGCGCGATCCCGCCCCACAACGCCGCGTCGGAATGCGCAAGCCGCAACATCGATTGCATACCCGGGCCGCACAGATCGTACACCCGTCCGTCGGCATCGCCGGTGGCGGCCAACTCGGCGCCGAGCGCGACCGAGAGCAATTGCGGCAGGTGCGGGCTGATCGCGACGAGCCGATCGTGATCGGCCGCGGTTACGATAAGCGGCCGGGCGCCGAGTGCGGTGACCAGCGCCTCGAGCCGGGTCTGGACCGCCGGGTCGAGCGCCGGAACGATCGCCCAGGTGCGGCCCTCGAACAGCGCGCCGTCGGCCGCGCCGAAGCCGCCCAGCTCGCGCCCGGCCAGCGGATGCGAGGCCACAAAATGCGGTAAGCCGGCCGCGGCCGCGACCACCGGCAGTTTGACGGATGCGACGTCGAACACCATCTCCGCCCGCGCAAGCGCCGGCGTGTTGGCCAGAACGTCGATCGTCGCTTCGACCGGCAGCGCGATCGCCACGATCGCGCAACGCTCCACAAGTTCTGCGATGTCGCGGGCAGTTTCATCGAGCGCGCCGGCGGCGGTTGCGGCGTGCAGCGCTTGCGGATCGAGATCGTAGCCGATCACGGTTGCACCCGCCGCGTGCGCGCGCAACGCGAGCGAACCGCCGATCAATCCGATACCGGCGATTCCGAGGACGGTTCCCTTCACGAGCGCTCGAGATCCGGTCGCAGCACGCGCGCGCCGTCGAGATAGACGTGCACGATCTCGTCTTGCCGTTTTTCGGTGTTGACGTGCAAGAGCACGCGAATCACGCGCGGCAAACCGCCCGGCACCGCGATCTCGGTAAAATTCAAGAGCGGAACGCGCGTCCAGCCCATGCGCCGCGCGGCCGCTGCCGGAAATTGCGAGACGAGATCGGGCGTGAGCGTGAAGAGAGCCGAAGCGACGTCGTCCGAATCGATGGCGTTCTCGGCAACGATTTCCCGCAACAGCCGTTCGGTCGCGCTCAACAGCAGCTCCGCGTCATCGCGCTCCACGGTAATCGCACCGCGCACCCCGCGCACCGCGCTCATGACTCTTCGCCCTCCTCGGCCTTCGCCACGTCGGCGATGACACGCAAGGCGGAGACCTCGCGTTTGGTCGCTTCGCGAATTTCGCCCGGCGCGAGCGTGCCGAGGCCTATCGGCCCGAAATGCAGCCGCGTCAAACCGATCACCGGATGACCGAGTTCCTCGAACATGCGCCGTACTTGCCGGTTGCGCCCTTCATGGATCGTGACGTCGACGCTCGACGCGTCACGGCGCGCGGCAACGACGCGCAATCGCGCCGGCTGCGCCCGTCCGTCATCGAGCTTCATGCCGCGCTGCATCTCCGCAACTTGTTCGGTGCTCAGGCGCCCGCGCAGGATTGCGCGATAGGTTTTCTCGACGCCGAACCGCGGATGCGTGAGGACGTGCGCGAGCGCACCGTCGTCGGTGAGCAGCAGCACCCCGGCCGTGTCGTAATCGAGGCGGCCGACGGGAACGACGCGTCGCTCCCAGCCGTTGCGGTGCAACACGTCGGCGATCGTGCGCCGGCCTTCGGGATCGCGCATCGTGGTGACGACGCCGAGTGGTTTGTTCATGATGATGTAGGCCGGTTCGAGCGCGGGCGCGACGATCCGCCCGCCGAATTCGACGACGTCTTTGTCTTCGACCGACGTGCCCAGCTCGCGCACCACCCGCCCGTTCACGCGCACCAGACCCGCGACGATCAGCTCTTCCGAGCGCCGCCGCGACGCGACCCCGCTCGCCGCGAGGTAACGCTGAAGTCTCACGGCTAGCCGGCGATGATCCCGGCGACGTCCAGCGACGAGCGCGTCGCGAACGACGTCCGCTTCTCGCGCACCCCGTTGAGTTCCGATTCCGTGAGCAGCAGTTCGTCGTCACGCGTTCCCGAGAGACGCAGATCGATCGGGGGTTCGACGCGCGCGCCGGCCAGTTCGCGCGAGAGCGCGATCTCGCAGTTCGCGATCGCCGTTGCTTCTTCGGCGATGACGGCATCGAACGTCGACGGACCGTCGACTGCGACCGTCGCGACGATCGTGAGCGAACCGCCTTCTTCGCAGGCGCGAGCCGAGCCGAAGAACCGTTTCGGTTTCGCCGCGACGGTGAAGTCGTTGATCGGCCGGCCTTGGGCGGGTCCCGTCCCGAAAGCGCGTGCCAAGCGCGTGAGCGAATCGAGTAGGATCACGACGTCGGAACCGAGCTCGACCAGACGTTTGGCGCGTTCCATGACGAGTTCGGCGGTACCGACGTGATGGTCGGGATGTTCGTCGAACGTGGTGGCGACGATCTCGCAATCGATGCGCCGCTGCAGCGTCGCCGCGTCCTCGGGGCGTCCATCGATCGAGAGCACGATCAAGTGCGCGTCCGGCGCGTGGGCGAGAATTCCGCGCGCGATCGTGACCAGCGTCGAGGTCGCGTCGACCCGCGGCGGCACCGTGACGAGCGCGCGCTGGCCCTTGCCGAGCGGTGCGAAGAGATCGAGTGCGCGCGTGGCCGGGTCGCCCTTGACGGCGAGCTTCCAGCGCGACTGCGGGACGGTCGCGTTGAGGTCTTCGAACGAGCGGCGCGTGCGGATCGACTCGGGATCGTAGCCGTTGACTGTCTCGACCTTGACGATACCGTAGTACTTCTCGTTGTCTTTTGGACGGCGGACTTGGCCGGCGACCAGATCTCCGCGACGCAATTCGAAGCGCCGGATCTGCGACTGGCTGATGTAGATGTCGTCGGCGCCGAGCAGGTAACCCTCGCGCCGCAGAAAGCCGTAGCCCTCGGGCAAGATGTCGAGCACGCCGTTGGCGTTTTCAACGCCCGAGCGCTGTGCTTGGCTCTCAAGGATCTCGGCGACCAGTTCGTCCTTCTTGATCTTGACCGGGGTCGCGATATCGAAGGTCTTGGCCAGCTCGTTGAGTTCCGCTTTGCTCATTTCGCCGAGCTGCTCGGCGGAGAGCTGCGGCGGCCCGACCGGCTGGGGGAACTCCGGTTGCGCGAAGACGTCGGCTTGCGACGGCGCGCCGTTTTCGTTGCGGTTGCGGTGGCGACGCGAACGTCGGCGGCGCTGGCCACCGCCTTCGGGGCGGCCATTTTGCGGGGGTCGATTATCGTATTGCAGCGGAGTCGCTCTCTCGCGGAAGGGTGGGCCCGCATTCGTGGGGATCGACCGGTGAGGCTACCGGGATCCATCACGACGCGAAACGCCGTTATAGGAACATGCCAACGTCGACGGGGTCTTATGCCCGGCAACGCAAGGACTATAGCACACCGTTCTTCACGGCGACAAGGACCGCGGACCGCTCAGCGAGGGGTTCCTGCGCGCGTAGAAGCGATGCGGACGTTCGGCGGCCTTCGTCAGGCCGATGCGCGCGCTCGTGCCGACGTGCGGCCGGACGCCGTCGTCGGCCAGCAGCAAGCGGTTGTCATCGTCGAGGTCGGCGCCGTCGACGGCT
>Ga0182030_10009753_pt1 | contig 19616 bp, 26 predicted proteins | sample 812S3MmetaG_FD_121299 | JGI IMG/M metagenome (GOLD analysis project Ga0182030, IMG submission 121299) | Permafrost microbial communities from Stordalen Mire, Sweden - 812S3M metaG (Illumina Assembly) | ecosystem: Environmental > Terrestrial > Soil > Wetlands > Permafrost | place: Sweden... | reverse complement strand
ATCTGGAACGGAGAGATTTCCTTTTGTGGGTTGATTGGTTGAAGGGCCCGGAGCGTTTTTTACGGTGGTTTAATTCGATGTTTGTTTTGGGAAGAGTCTATAAACATGTCCTTATTGTTCGTGATGTAGTTGAGGGTATTAATGAATACATTCGTCACTTCATAAACTACAATGATTCATCAGGAGTGCTTCCTTGCTGAGCCATTATCAACGCCGTCAATTCCGCAATTTTCGCACCTAAATCCTCAACCATCTGCTCTAAATTGGGATTCGCTACAATGACCTTCTCTACCTTGGGCTCCTTTTTGGTTTTAATCGGTGTTTCAGGGCTTTGCAGACCAGGACTATGAGAGCCATCTTCGGCTGGAGCATCAGGAAAATGTTGAGAGAAATGCTTTGTATGTGCGCGATTGGATTTGGTGAGGAAAGGTAGCTGTTTGCGTGGTTTCTTGGTCGTGTTCCTAGAATCTGGATCGATCTCTAGCGGGGGACCCATAGTTGAGAAGAGGGGCTCATGTCCCCTCATATGGTTGTGAGCTCTTTCAAAGAGCCAAATAGCGCCGACTATCGGGATGTGCGTGAATTTGAGAAGGACAATTCGGGCGCTGCGAAGACTAAAGAATGTAGTTGTCAGCATTGAATCTTCAATGTTTCCAGCCTGCGATCTTCGTAGAGGATATACGTACTTCTCAGCGGAGACAAATATTCTGAGCGGCCGGATAAGAATCAGCGGGATCAGATTCAAAGGAGGATAGAAGTGTGTGAGTCGATTACTCGTCGATGCCTAACACGAGGTCAGAACTGAGAAAGAGCTATCTCTGATGATCCCACTCTTACCTCTAAAACGTAAACTGAGTAGACGAAAAGATACTCCTCTCTGGCATGTGCGATTACCTTCGAAAAGCTATCACTCAAAATACTAATCAAAGATGTGATGAGAAGGATGTTCGTCATGCACACAAAAATCAACTAGTCAATTATCAATTAGAGCGATTTGCTTTATGACTGACTTTTAGACATACCATGAGTGGCGGCCCAAGATGAGGATTGATCTGTGTCCACTTAGTACTATTTTACTATTGAAACAAAACATCTGACCCACTTCGTTCATAATGTCCTATCAAATGGTTAGCAAATCACTCTTAGAAATGTTCCCTGACGACTTACAAATCCGAGATAGCTTGACCCGAAGAAGACTTTGATCAGAATCCAACTCATTTCGGAAAATTTGAACGTATCTCTAGCCAGGAGTGTGAAAGTCGTGAGAAATCCTCCCCAGTATTAGCGAAATTGGTTCTTAGCAAAAAGGGGCGAACAAACCAAGGTAAAGGACGGCCACTACGACCATGAATTTGACGAAATCCTTGGCCTGACATTTTGTGTTAGGTCAGCAATATTGGTGCCACTTATTCCAGGACTCACCATCGCTTTCAAACAGGGTATCTTGGAGAGATTAGCACGCTGTATATATCCTAGGAGCAGCGAACAACATACCAGAGTGCCAAAGTATGGATGTAGACTTAACAGCGAGCATATTCTTCAAATCAATCAGTCATTGTCAAACAAGCACATATTAGAACAAACCTCGGGACCATAAACAACGCCTCTAATGACAGAATGTCGAAGGAGACGTTCAAAATATTGTCATTATTTTTAACGAGACCAAGAACGCCTGGAACAGTCAATTAGAGACCCTAGAAAGATAAGATTGACTGAAAGGAAAACTTACGAGTAATTACGAAGGCTGCCCCAATCAGGATGATGATTATATCACAACCATTCCAAATGTCGACGGAGTAGAAAATTGACCCAGCATCAATGAACTCACTAAGCTCATCATAAGCAAAGGCTGCGAACCATATATATAGAAGAATCTCGAGAATGGTGATATGGTACCTTTGCCAGAGATTAGACTTACGAAAATACAGCTTTAGACTTTACTTACGGATTTCGATCCACGAGGACAGCATAATAAAGCATCAGAAAAGTTGCAAAAAAGAGAACTTCAAAGGCCTTGATGTATCTTGGTACTCGTAAACGAGTGAAGAGGTCCGGCTGGCTCTTATTATAAAACTGAGGCTTCTTCTGGGTATTTGCGCTCAAGGTTTCCCAGAAAGTGATATCCCCATTCCAAATCCCATGGACAATCTTTTGTACAATTCTTTGACTCAGAAATTTCTTGCAATCGGCGACAGCAGCAATTTCTAGGCCATTGAGACCTGTGAATGAAGAAGTTGGGTCCTCTCTGTAGTCTCATCAGTACTTATCTGGCTTCACTGTTTGGAAATACATACTCCTCTTCATCCGCATTATCCCCTTGTGAAAACATTCCTCCTGAGTGGGAAACTGATCGAAGTAGATCATCTTTCTTTATAGGCGTCGAATCCCGAATTCGAAATTGTGGTAGAAGACTTGTGCTTTCACTAGGACCGTCTAACCCATCTACAATTTCCCCATCTTCTGCTGGCAGTTCATATAGACAGTAGTCAACTGCATCCCGCTCCGAAATCCGACTTAGAAATCTCCAGGCAACAATTTCGCACGCATTGGCTCGAGTTTCATTCAATCCACGATCATCTACTTCGAGGGTGGAGAAGTGCCATTTCAATGTTCTAAAAAAAAACTCGTTAACCAAATGTTGTATTTTATGGCTTAGATGAGACTAACAGCAATGCATTTATCAAAGCTGGATTTGCGACAGTCGAAACAAGGTGGTCAACTAATATGCGAATCTTGTTTCCCGCAGCTGTGGTTCGCAGCTGCTCGAATGTTGAGGGAATATGGATTTCGTCGACAAAATAGCTTCCCTGAGAGTTAGCAATTGGTAGTTATGGCTATGCGGTATACGTACGCTGACAGAGACTTGACCACCTCCACAAATGAATCTTCTTTCCTAATCCGAGGCAGCTTCGCGTCTGCCAATTGCTGTCCTGTGTAGGTATGTAATGGTGGAGGAGGGGCCGAGTTTCCTTGGTTGCTTTGTGTCTTTCCAATTGCTGCTGTAACTGCTTTTCGGCCCATGCTGGTCGAATGCGATATGTAGAGAAGGTCAATTCATCCGGAGAGAATATTGATTCATCTCACGCAATGAGGCTATTCAGAAGACGTGGATACTTTCTTTGCAGGGTCCTTGAAAATATGCTCGGCCGATTTGCCCAATCCCTGGAAAGTGCAACCATAGGTAGGGAAAGCCGCCGCTTGGAAGGCTGAAATGCCACTAAAATTCAAGCCACACTACTTACAGGGTACCTAGCTTCAGGCAACTTCAAGCTTCGCCATCACCCCGCAATTCATCAATCTTCTACAACAACTACAACAATAAGATCAAGAATTCAAACGACGGAATCAACAGACAGAAGTTTTCCTTACTGTGTCAAGAAGAGTAAAGATAATCAACTCGAAGCAGCACCCGATTCAGGAACCATCACTCAGAGGTCATTATTTACCCCTCTATCGACTACCTCTGGAGCTACATCCACCATCATGGCGAACAATCCACTTAGCACAGACAGCATCTTAAAGCACATGGCAGATGCCCTCCCCATACATGCCAAAGAAGATACAAACTCCGACCTATCGAGTTCCTACGAAGCTATCGCTCTCTTCACCCATGCCTGCATGACAGCCGTTGGCTTCCGTCTCCTAGGATTTGGCGAAGGCCAAAAGATATCAGAAGAACTGGCTGGTTTATCCCCAAGACTATCAACAAAATGGAATTCAAGTTTTGGATCACATTCGTTCCTTTACGCACATACACAGAGCTCCATGGAATATGTGGTGAAAGTGGATAGATTAGGAGGTAAAGCAGAGATTCGCGGGATTGGACTTGGTGACGAGAGAATCAGCAGATTTGAGATCGTAGCGAAGGACTATGTTTCGTCGGCTGCTTTACCTTTACGGATAACGATGACTGCGGATGGAGAGGAAGATCGATCAGATCTAGAGGCCAAATTGAAGGAGATCTTTGTGTCTCCTTCACGAATTCAAGGTATCTGATCTATATCCCTCTTTTCTCGGACATAGGCTAATATTTTTACAGACCTTGCATCCCTCTTCAAACTCACAATCATCCAAAAACTAATGCCAGGCCTCCACAAAGAAGGCTATGAAGAAGCCCCTAATGCCGTTGCTTCCGCCACCCGCGACGCCCGCAACGAGCGCGAATCAGAAATAAATAACCGTCGAAACCCACCTCCAAACCCTCTCCGCGACGATCCCCTCCCACAACCTGCGCGTCCATACCCATTCAACGATCCACTCGCCGCTGCACCCCGCCGACCCCTTCCAGATGGCGGTTTCGCACCCCCAGGCTTCGACGACGAATATGACCTTCAGCGCCCTCTCCGCGGCATGGCACCACAATTTCCAGGCGCAGGCTCCCCGTTCGGCATTGGAGGCGACGATTTGAACCCTCCTGGTTTAGGACCTCATGATCCGCTTAGAGGATCATTTGTAGGCGGAGGTGGACTAGGAGGTGGGCCAGGCACGGGCGGTATGCATCCTACGTTTGATGATCCGTTGTTTGGCGGTAGAGGACGGGGACAGGGAGGGTTTGATCCACGGGCGCCTCCCGGAGCGCGGTATGATCCAACGGGACCGGGCGATGGACCGCATTTTGGACGAGGGGGGAGACCGCCGAATCCTTTTGGTGGGTTCGGAGGGAATGATTTTATTTAAGGGTGTATCAATAATGATTGGCTGGGTGGAGGAAGGCGTTCTGGAATAGGAAATCGCTCACAATTATGACTTGTAAGATATCACTCCAGCCACTCAAAATTCAAGAGACATTCAAAACACCATAATCACTGAAAATCCGGAACACATTAAAATTTTCATTTACTCACAATACATGAGACATTCAAAATATCACAATTACTAATAATCCTTGAGATATTGAGAAGATTTTGAATATATGTGTGCATCCCATTACCTCGTAGATCTACCATACCATCTCAAATCTCTCAAAACTCCATATATGGTAGGTATCAATTCTACCCCCATCTCATCTCATTCAAGTACTGTATAGAGATACCGTCGATTCATACCATTCCGTCTATACCACCTCCTACGTCTTTCATATCTACAGCCCAACCTTCTCCTTTATCTTCCCCACCATACTTAACCTCTTCTGTTCGCCATCCTGCTCCACCTTCTCACCATGTGCACTATCCGCCTCCTCCGCCGCTCCCCCCTGAACCTCAGAATGCACATGCGCGCTCTCCAACTCCGAGCTCCCATCCACATTCACCGCCGGGTCTAACTTGTTCGCTATCTCTGTCCTATGCGGTCCCTTCGCTGCCCCATTCGCCAAATTCCCCGGTTTCTCATTCAGGAAAAGGGTGTTGATACCTTCTTCCGCTGTGACAAAGGATTTTGGTTCCGGCCGGGATGGGTGTACTATTTCGCCATTTTGCACTACGGGAGAGGGGTCCGTTTTAGTTGCGTATTCGGGAGGGGGCGCGTCGAAGGGGTTGATATCTGCGTTTGAGGTTGCGGCGGAGGGTGGGGCAGTTTCAGCTTCGAGGAGGTGGGGTGGAAGTGAGGGTTTGGGTTTGGAAGTAGTTCCCGCGGTTGTAGGTCTAGAAGCTGTCCCAGCTGTCGCGTGGCCATTTCTAAGCTCGCGATCTTCGTCATCTTTGAGCCGCTTTTCAACCGTGCAGATTCCCTCTTTTCGTTCCTTCTCTTCGATGGTTCCCACGGCTAGAGCTTCCATTTCCGGGCTATCTTTCTTGTGGATCCAATACATTGGACCGTGGGGGAAATCTGTTCTGTCGCCTTCCCATTTTATCACTTCTTGCAGGTGGGGATCGAGGACTGGCATGTCGCCGAATTTGAAATCGAGTTGGCCGCCGTATCTTTGAGGAATGTTGACGGGGTCGATGAAGGATTCGAGGGTCTTTTTCATGTCATGGTTGGATAGGATGAAGATTTTGGAGGTGGTGATTGGGTCGAACCATTTCTTGATCCAACCCCAGACTGTAGGGAAGAAAGCTGGGGCGCCGATAATCTACTGACGTTAAAATTTGGCTTCTGGAAGTGAATGCATACATACAAAAATTCTATCCAGAGTTTCAGGATAATGTGCGGTTGCTAGGGTACTAGCATCTTGCATATGCGTCCTCAAATTCCAAAATTGCTTTAGCCCAACCCCTGAGATATCTACTATATTATTACTCTGCGTGATTGGGGTTCGTGGGTATTCGCGATCAGTGAGTGCTGTACACAAAGGCATAACGAAGCGAGTGAGGTTTTCGTATAACGCAAACAGACGCAGCAATTTCGGTGGTGTCTTCCCATCCGTCGTTGCCTTCGTCTTCGTATTTGTAGCAGATTTATCATATGCGGACATCGTCTTCGAATTCAAGTGCTTGACTTCGAATACATAAACGGGGATTCCACGGCGATCTCGTCGACCTGTCCATTGGGGGTACTCAAAGGAAGTTAGAATGGATAACCCGGGATTGATCAGACGCAACCTACAAGTCTTCGAGTCTCTTCATAATGATCCAAATCTATCGTCTCGTACAGTTGATCCAATTGATTTGCTTTCCGCCAATCTTCAGTATCGTGGAATTGCTTCCAAGCGTCTGGGACAATAAACCGCCGGGCTCGGAGGAACCGTCTGTACATGTGAGAAATTGACCACCATTTTAGCAGTTAAAGCTTACAATAACGTAGCATCATCATGTGAAGGATCCTCCTTTTCCCCATCCCCAGCTGTGTAATATCCCTTTTCCGCGCATAATGTCTTGAAGTTCTTGAATGCCTCTTCTTGATCGGGAGAGAGATGTCCCAAATGGCCGTTTGGATATCCGAATTCCTCGACCGCAGACTGAACTCTATGCGCGGGACCTGACATGACTGGTGATTGGGGATGGTAGTATAATTTGGTGGAAAGAATGAGGGGTTCTCTTAGGGGTCTTGAAGGTGTTAATGTTGTGATATGAAAGGGCCCAACGTCATGTTTTAGTGATAGCTTATGAACTAATTTCCAGGCCTTGCCATCGTGAGAAATTAGAAGGCGCAGGGAAAATCCGGGTCAGAAAGTATCCATTTTGCTGACAAAAATGGAGGCTCCAAGGAAAGGATCCTCAAAGCAGTCACCTTGTAATCCGAAAGTCGAATTTATGCCACATTTCGGCTCACTCGGCTTTCATAAGAGTCCGCTGACGGGGTGGACATCTTGTGGTTGGAAATGGTGACAAAAGCACCAGATCATGTTCTTCATTGAAGGGAAGTGGCCGGCAGAGTTAGGAGTGTTCATATGAGATGTCCCAAACCTCGGGACCATAATAACCATTCAATTTGGAGTTTCGTTTCCAGGGTTTTCTGGTTCCAAGTTTCGATTTGGGATGGCGCTCTGAGTTCGGATAAGGCGTATCAAGGACACCATAAATGCGCCTCTATGTATACTCTATTAGACACACCGGGGAGAGACCCTGGTTATATACTTTTTAACTCCTAGATGCTGACTTAGAAACCACCGACAAAGTACACGCGTTTCCCCGTGTTAATGCATGGGCTTGCTCTTGAAAGGGAACTTGCTCGGCTTCATAGGAGCGAGCAAGAACCCACCACTTTGTGTCACCTAGCCTCCCCCAATCCACTTCACTTCACTTTCTCCCATCTACCAACATAATTTGTTTACCATATTTTGTCAATGTTTTCAAGGCTTTCACAGCTAGCAAGACAACTTTCTCGTCCTTTGCCAAATTATACACATAGCTCTGCAGCTGCTTTTTCAGGTGCAAACAGAGTCATGACATCACTCACTGCAGATGAGAGAAATACCAGGACGATACACACAGCAGCATGTCTGATTATTGGTGATGAGGTTCTGGGAGGGAAGGCAAGTAGCTTCTGAAGATGCTTGAGGATCAATGGGCTCTTTTAGACATTTGCTAATGGTTAGCAGACCGTCGATGTAGGTTTTCGAACCTTTACCTAGGGCATGCGAGGCTGATATCGCTGCAGACGAATTCGGCATATATGGCAAAGTTCTGTTTTAAGCTGGGAATGGTAGACCCTCTATTCGGATCTGCGAGCAAATATTAAACAGTGGCAGGCTTTGAAACGTATCGAGGTTATAGCGGACGATGAGGGAGAAATAATAGAGGCCGTCCAACGGATGAGCAAAAATTACGATTTTGTTGTCACAAGTGGTGGAATAGGGCCAACGTGCGTCTACCAAGTTCAAGGCAATGAATGATACCTGTTGACGTCTGCAGGCATGATGATATTACCTACCAATCGATAGCCAAAGCTTTCAACCTCAAGCTGAAGCTCCACCAAGAAGCCTACGAAAAGATGAAGAAATTATCAAAACCAAACCCTAATCAGCCGAACTTCTCCTGGGACGAAGACTCTCCAGCTCGAAAAGCGAAACTGCGTATGATCGAATTACCCACAGACGAATCTCGAGACGACAAAAGCCAGGTCATTTTTCCTTCGGAGGATTTATGGGTACCTGTTGCTTGTATAAACGGAAACATCCACATCTTACCAGGTGTGCCTAGGCTTTTTGAGAAGTTACTGGAAGGATTGAAACCCCTTTTATTGCCACGGTTGACAGATCCAGAGGGGAAGGGTATTACAAGAATAATGATTTCAACACCATTACCAGAAAGTGCTGTTGCACCATACTTGACTGAGCTGGCGGCGAAAGTCGAGCCTAAGGGAGTGAAGGTAGGAAGTTATCCTAGATGGGGGAAGGAAAGGAATACAGTCACCTTAGTTGGGAGGTCAGTAAAACATCCTTGGATGAAGTAAGAAGGTAACTGATAGTTTTGCAGGGATACGGAGTATATGGAGAGCTTGGTGGCCGAAGTAGAGAAGAACGTGGAGGGTAATAGGGTAGCTATCGAAGGAGAGGACGATGTGCCAGCACAAGATCAATAGTGGTTGGTACCTTGTCCCGGGCTTTCTTTGTTATTATTATTTTTTCTCGGGGCAGATTTCTAACATCGTACTCAGGGTTTTAAATGTTTATGGTCTCTTATCCATAAAAAAGGAAACTATCAAACTCAATAACGTACCATTATTAGATGTGCGAATAAATCTCCGGAACGCGCCGTTGCCTATGCTAGCGAGGCGTCACATAAGGAAGCATCTTATCAAAGTTTCAGACTTCTGAAGCTTCTATGTCGATCATAATGCAAATAATATGTCCCATTGAACCAAACAAAACAATCGGTGATTGCTACACCTCGGAGATTACTCCTTCTAGAACATGACAAAGAACCAGGGAGAACCACCCCAATGATTTGGGCGAATAAGAAATATGAAAAGATGTGATTGACATGGGTACAGAATTCCTTTTCGGCTGTTTGATCCATTCTGCCCGGAGATGGATGGAACGAAACTCAGGAGGCGGAGGGTTGCAATGGGCAATGAGCAATGGGCACTTTAATTGATCTAGAGGAGGATTCGAGACAATGCCTGTCGATTAGAAATATTTCGTGGGCATCGTGGCAGAAGTTCTAAGGGTCCAGCCACGAGAATTGCTTTTTATATGTGGATAACGTTGATGGAAATGTGGCGCATCGATTCGTTGATGGGAACTCAGAAGGAAATCATGACTAGGTCTGCCGAAGATGGCTTTAGCAGTCTTCAAGACGCAGCTGGATCTTGGTCGCCGGTAAGAAAAAGACATAAGGATCATCCGACTTTGCGACTATGATAGATTGGCTGTCTCCCTGCAAGAAAGTGCAAAAAAGGAGGCACACATTCATCTCCTGTTTCCTATTAGTTGCAAGCCCGTCCAGCCTCCTTGCAACTATGCGGTAGGATGCACGATCTCATTGGAGAACAGATCAAGAGTAGAAGAACTTTAGAAGACGCATGGAATATCAACCCCATTGGTGTTCTAATCCAATTTGAACAATTTCATGAATCACGGATTACCACCACGCTAGGAGGCGAGAAATGCCTGCAAGCGCTTGACGGTTCGCTATAGACCCCGAGAAGATATCCCAAACTCACAGACCTTTGTCTGGGCGTGAAATCCTACCTCCTTACGAACATCCTCTACCGACAAGATAACTCTCAATCCATACGCAAATCGATTATTGATTGATCGGATCCAAATCCTGCGTTTATTTGATTGAGCGCAAGATTTCGAGGAGGGAGCTCGATCAAGGAGTCCGTAAATTATCCAGGAACCTTCGCCCCAAAAAAAATAAGTACCTTTGCGGAGACCACTCATTAGCCATCGATCGCGATACAAGTTTCAGCATCTAAACTAGCCGACGACCGCACCTGGTCTATCAGTCGAATGACAAAGTGATTAGATTCATCAATCCAACACAAACATGGCCTCCAAGGTAAGGAATTGACCCTCGATGAAGGATTGCGGCGTCCGAAGCTCAATTGGCTAACGTACCCGCCTTTTTTTTTTTGAACGTGTAGTTTTTGAGAGAGTATAAACTCGTTGTTGTTGGTGGTGGTGGAGTCGGAAAGTCTTGCTTGACGATTCAGTTGATACAGAGTCATTTCGTCGATGAATATGATCCCACGATCGAAGGTACATCTCCTCACTTCCCCAGGGCCTCTATCAACCTCCCACGAACTAACGCTTCCAACACAGATTCCTACCGCAAACAATGCGTGATCGATGAAGAAGTAGCGTTGCTCGATGTCCTCGATACCGCTGGTCAAGAAGAATACTCTGCGATGCGAGAGCAGTACATGCGAACGGGTGAAGGATTCCTCTTGGTCTACAGCATCACCAGCCGTCAAAGTTTCGAGGAAATCATGACCTTCCAACAACAGATTTTGAGGGTTAAGGATAAGGACTATTTTCCGATTATTGTGGTGGGTAACAAGTGCGATTTGGAGGGTGAGAGGCAGGTTACGAAGCAAGGTATATCCCATTTTTCGCATCATATTTCCTGTCCCCATCCCCTGTTGCATGATATGTCATCTTGGAAGGATAGCTATTGACGGTCTGCGTGTTATAGAGGGAGAAGCACTAGCCCGCTCCTTCGGCTGCAAATTCATCGAAACATCCGCCAAATCACGCATCAACGTCGACAACGCCTTCTACGACATTGTCCGCGAAATCAGACGCTACAACAAGGAAATGGCAGGCTACACAGCAGGCGGAAGCGGTAACTCAGGGAACGGCGGTCCAAAGACGGAATTCGATACCGAGAGAGGAGAGAAGGATAGAGGTTGTTGCGGGAAGTGTGTGATTATGTGAATGCGGAGTCCGCTCTTGGGGAGGGTATGAAGGGGATGATATCCGGGATTTGGAGTGGGATGATTTGGAGGTGGCGGATATTGGGGAGATGGATGAACGGAATAATTGCTCGCTCTATACCACTCAGTATACGGATAACATGGAGGGATCGAGCATACAACCAACAACAAACAAAAACTCTACTTGTACTGGCAGGCGGGCGCGAAATTTGGGTTCTTATGCAATGCATGTTGAGATATCATAAGATCATGGATTCCATCCATCAATGGAATCGATAGGATGCTTTTTTGCACCAAGGCTGTTATGTCTAGAAGGCACAAGCTAGCAAAACAGTTTCTTGTTCTTCTGTTCTGCAAATTGTTTTGAGGTAATTGCATTCATTGGCTGGCAATGGGGAAATACCACGTATCGTATCATATGAGTGCTCGTCGTTGAAAACTCGGATTGGGGAAGCTTTTTCATAATTGTTGTAGGCGGAGAGGCATTTTTGTTAAAACGGCTATATGAGTGCGAAAAGGGGTAATTTGCTGTTGAGCCTGCTGAAGTTAGATATCAGAATGGAGTTTGTTTGGACTTTGAACTTGAACCTGATGTGTTTTCTACTGTGCTTATGCCCGAGTGGGTACCGGTTATATTTTGGGAGGTTGAGTTGGGTAAAGGGAGGAGAGAGGTGGTTTTCCTCTATCTTCCCAGCTTATGCATTCCCCTTTTCCTTTTCAACCAGCGTCAGTCCAAGATCTGGTAGGCGAGGGAAGGTTCCCGGATGCAAAGCTTTCAGAACCTTTTTTCTCTGATGAGATTAGGTTATATATTCTGGATGTCGTGCATATTACTTGCGTTGGGAGAGAATTGGTGCTTATTGTCTATCTTTAGTTGACTATTGAAAAGATAGCTCTTGTATTCATTTGAAGGCTCGAGCGGGCTTTCTTGCATGCGGTGTGCTATGTCGACCGTCACTTCGTTATAACCTGGGTTGGGTTGGGAATGAAGTCCCCAAGTGCATAAGCTATTGCCTAGTACCTATCCTAGGCTTCATCTTCAGGAGAGCATTTGATTCATGTCGATGATTCAAGAGCCTGAGTTGCATGGTCCTCTTCCCAGTTCATGTCATTGAGAATTTAGTCATTGTTTGAAATATCTTTGGAACATTTAAGATATACATGTGAATTGTGAAGTCCTTCACTCTCAATTTTCCCTCTTCATTGTGTCTTCGAAGTTACCCGGACGTTATACTCTCCCTCTATCAAGAATTCTCATGCTGTCTCAATAACATGATTCCCACAAGACCTACAAATCCAAGCCGCCGTATTTGGATCCGCCAACTCGTTATTGCAGACCCCGCAAATAGCCTTGTCATCCTGTACCAACATTAAATTGATATCGATCCTGTTCCTCACATCCACTCGATGGTGATGGCAAACATGCATATTCTTCAACTGATTAATGCACCAACACTGCCCAATCAACAAGCCCTGAACTCCCCAGTATCCATCTTGGAGAGTCCGTGCTTGGTCGAGTCTCGCTTTGCATTCAGGACCATAAAATCGTTTGCTTTCGGCCAGAGTCTGAGCTTCCACCGCATATAAGGCACGATCCTGATCATCATGGCAAAATTGGCAAGTCCGATTCTGGTCATCCGTGATAAAACTGCAGTGGCCCGCGTTTGGTTGCCCACATATTCGGTCTGGAGGGTTCGTCTTGAAGTAATTCCGGTTTTCTGTGCATCGGTTAAAGAGGTCGGTTTGAAGACCGACTCTTGAGGCATCAAAATTGTCTAATTCCCAGATGCTAAAGGTGGGAATTGAACTTAACGCTACCCCTCCTGCAGGAGTGGGAGGGTCTTGAAGACTAGCCAGCCAGTCATTGTTGTCGTCACCGTAGGGGAAGTTATCTGGTTCGAGACTCGGAGCATCGTCTATGTCCATACCATCCATAACGGTGTCCTGGCCATCTTTAGGTGCGGCTTCTGGGCTATTTGAACCCAGGAAACTGTTCAATGTATCCAAACCATATTGATCATTGGGGTCAAACACGTTAGTCTGTACTGACGATAAGTCATGGTTTGTATTTAAAGCCTCTTGTGGTGCTGTCGGTTGCTGCAAGTGGAGGCTCAGCTCAGCCTGATTGTTGAACGGCACATTATAATTGGCGTTATAGACCATTGGATCACCAAATGGTTCGTTAGACTCTTGAATAGTCTGGTGGCCGAAGATTTCTGGCACTGCTGCAGCCTGTCCTTGCTGCCGATGACCGGACGCGGGCATCGTGACACCGCCTCTATTTTCGAAGCCAGTTGTATTGGTTTGGTTTAATATGTTATCGGCTGAGCTGGCCATGTTGTTGAATGGTTGTGGTGATTGTGCTGCTATTTCGAGGGTTAGCATTTCTTCATGAAACTTGCGGATGCGTCCCGATGGTGAGACATTGAGGTAGTCCATACCCGGTGAATAGGAACCAAAATCAGGTGAGTCGAATCCTAGCAAGCTATCCAATGTCGGCGATGAAGTCAAGTTAGGTTGATTATCCCCTTCTGACGGATTGTAACCTATACTTGGAGCACCGTAAGAACCAATAGCCACTTGCGGCTGTGCTTCGAAAGGATTATCATTTATTCCTCGCTCACAATAAGCTCCATTATCGTCTTCTCGAATACAATTTAGGCAAGGGCGATCATCATCGCAGTCCAAACTGTAGCGAATGCATCTCGGGCATGCTATAAGACCGTGGAGTCAGCATCGCGATTTTCAAGGAGTTTTCCGCAATGGCAACTTTCGAACATATACGTACGTTTCTTCTTTGGTCTATTTTCAGTGTAATCTCTAACCCTAGTTCTTGCAGATACCGGCGCCCTCGCCGGGGAGCTGCTCCGTGATCTGGCTAGGCGACCTTGACGTCTGCTACGACGAGCTGGCGTCGTTGGTGGATTACCATCCCTAAATAGATCATTAGAACTTCCAGCACTATAGGGGCCTTGCTTTCTGGAAAGGGCAGGACACTGACCTTCTCGGCTGTGGTCTACCTCTCGCATCTCGCTGGCGGTTTCTAGGTAGCTCCGGCAAATTCCTAGCCCAGTGTGATACCAGATATATATCGGTCCTCGGAAACGCCTGCCTGGCAGTAGTCAATTTTCGCGAAAGGACACACTTACTGCCACACGACTAGGTTAACGAATGTGTGTTTATACGACATGAAGTAGTATCAGGAGCCAAGAGATCTGAAGGGCCATAGCATTGAAGTTGGCTATCGGAAGCGGCCAAGAAGAGAGGGGATCACTTACTCTTCAATATCTCTAGCAATACAGAACGCGCAGGGAAATCGCCCGGTTGCAAAGCTGCATTTCCTTCTGGCTTTTTTACAAGGTGCACATGACCTGGGCTCTGTCGTACGGTCCGGGTCCAGGCCCTCGTCTTGGTCCTCGCCCTGGCAAGTCCTCCTGTCAGTATTTCTTAAAGTTGCAATTTGCAAATCAATCGAACGTATCAAATGCTGAAATGGTCCTGAACTCACTTCACCTTCTGCTTCTTCGGCTCCCTGAGCCATATCCTCATACAAATCGGTTTCATTCACCAGAGGAATGTTTTCTTCCATTCTTTTACTCATTAAACTGCGCCCTTGAAGCGCCGCCAAAGCTCGCAATCTTTCTTCTTCGCTATTCCTATACCACAGCGCATTTCGCCTTCGTGTATTATTCTCCTCGTGTTTCAAACGAGCATGGTTTCTGAAATCTCTGGCGTACGTCTCATCATAATTAGCATGAAAAGGGTCCATTTTTTCGTTGTGTTCCTGTATGTTCCTCTCAACGTCATTGAGGACTTGTCCGGCGTCCGCAACATTCTGTGCTCTAGGTCGCCAACGCATTTCAATGCGCATGTTGTCTCTCGCACAATAGACCCTTCTCAAATAATGATTTGAAGTTTCGTTTGATTTTCGAGGACCATCGTCGACATAATGACCTTTAACGAGAGTTTAACAGTCAGTATTGCCTTTCGAATCAAAAAAGTACCAAATCAAGATTGTTTGGCATATTCTAAAGCAATGAGCAGAATAAGTCTTCACTACAAGACTATGCTGGAACAAGAGATTTAGCACAAGAAGCTAGACTTACCCCAAACGGCATAGTATTGCTCATCCCAGGCCAACCTGGTCATCCAGTCCGGTTTCGTATAGCTGTTGATCGATGCTGCACAGAATGAGTTGGGAAAGGGCGCTGTCAAAGCTGCATCTGCATCTGGATTCCAAATGGGATGATATGGCCATCGTTCATCGTCCTCATCAATGGGATCCAAAGCTATTATCTGCTGCTCTCCTGGTGCTTCAGCAGGGGCGGCGAGTTGAGGATTATCCGGCGTTAAAATATTATGCTACGGGTTCACGATCAGCTGATAAGTCATTGTTTCACAGATTGTAGGACAATATCAGGAGGGTTTTAAAATGCAATCCAATTCAAGAGGAATTCCAGAGAAGATGCACAGGATATGCTTACCAAATCCGAGACGCTCAAGTTCTGATGTGCAGTACGCAATACATGCCATAATTCCTCAGGGTCGATGTTTCCCTTATTTTCGAGCAAATACAAAACATAGTCCCTTGGAAGGGGGATACCTATCAGTTGGCCAATGTCCAGGGGCGGTTGTCCCTGCCTCTGGCGTTGGATATATCGCTCACTGATTTCTAGCCGATCCGTTATATCTCTGGTCCACATTTGGAGTACGACCCGAGCAATGACATCTGGATGGACCGAGTCAATCATGCTTTGGACATAGTTGCGGAAAAATCCATTTTGATTTATTATTGGTAGGTCTGCAAAGTATCTTCGATAATCCTCTAGCCAGGTATCAATATTCCTCGGAGCGTTTGGTGCTCGAACCACTATGAAATATGAGCATTAGTCTAAGCTCTCACACATTCGAACCATATCGTTTTCAAAGCCAACGGGACTAATCGACCAAGTTGGCTTGAAGTCTCTGTCTGAGTTTGTCTTTTGAAAAGAGAACAACCCGCCAGACACAGGTCCTATAAACACTGGACTTATACCTCCCAGAAGGGAACGCAATTTGAGGGATATTTACCAGTCGTGCCCTGCAAATTCTCGACCAGTGGCTGAGGCTGATAAAGGTCAATCTCATGAGCAGGAATTGCACTAACAAGAACGCCTAAGGGACTCGATCTCGATGATTGCGTTGCTGGTTGAGGAGGTTGTGGGTCTGGGTCGAGCTGACGTCGACCTCGTCGTCGCCCCTGACCAGCCCTAGGAGCTGGGGGATTGTAAAGAGCCACGCCTTGTTCTGTTGTCAAAGGTGTGTATTGTGGGTCGAGGGCCTTCAGTCGATTGTCCTGATTGATGAAGGCGTTGATTACGTCGTCTACGTCGGCGGGCATTCCCCCTCCCTCGAGGTTTCCAAAGGCTGCTCTCGTTATCCAGAGCCCCCTCAAAGCATTCATATCTAGTCCAACGTATGGCTGATGCGCAGCTGTTATCGCTTGGGACGCATTGATGCCTCTCTGATTAGAGCCCGTCCTCCTTCTAGCGCTAGAACGACCTCCTCCATTTCCCCTTGTTCGAGGCGGCATTTTCAAAGAGTGGCCTTCAAAATTTGCGATATAACAGTACCAGATTTTCAGAAAGGTCTTCTAGTATCTTAGAGATGCGAAAGACGGCAAGACTGATACGATCACAATCGGAGATCGACAGAAAATTCGGAGATGCATTTGCAAGCTTTCACAACCGCGAATTTTTCTCCCAAGAGAGGGTGATTGAAGAGAAAAAAAGAATCAATGTCGAATGGAAATGGCTTCATTCTCTCGTATGTAAACACAAAATTCCAGATTGCATTCCTTCAAAGACCGCACCATTCCAAGAAGAGATACATTCCTTAAAACCCACATTAGTCCCCCAAGGCCGATACCTCTCATTACGGACTCTCTGATATCCCCCTTCATGTTGGGAAGATTATGATTGATTTCGAAAAAGTGCTGAAATTTTGCCTCGTCTCACAGTACAGCATCAAACTTAATGCTGTGGGACTGAGGGCTGAAGCGCAACATACACCTTACCGTGACACTTCTCAACAAATGCAAAAAAAGAGCGATTTGAATAGGTATCCCTGGAGTAGCTATATCGAGCACTACACTTGGTGAGAGAACCTCATTTGAGATACTGTGATGCATCTCAGCAGAGAAGCGATGCAAGCAAAGTTGTCGCTAGTAAATTACTCGCAGTGCTCGGCCTGCTGTAGAGCGTCGAATCCAGATCTCGTATGTTTTACCGCGCATTACAATTTTACTTCAGCTTTCCATAGTGCCGCCAGTCCAGTAAAGTAGTGATTTCTGATAAACAAATGTTTGGTAGCGAGGGCATTGATCTTAATTAATAATCCGAGGTGAAGCACTTCCAGATGAAGGTTGCATTCGCAGCTCGGCAAGTGACGAGCTGGGCCGAGATCTCGGGTATGGAGTCGACGGTCCAAGCGGAGGACTTGTTTTAATCAATCCATCGACACATAATGTGTGAATCGCGCAAAATCACTTTAATTGAAGTATTTCCCCAAATCCGAGAAGCAGGATAGTTCCATTTTTGAGTTTCAAAGTCTCGCTCTATATAAATTCTGACCTCTCAACATCATTCATCGTCAATCAATAGCCATGTCACCGCCTTGGAAGCCAGAGTATGACCCTGAGCTTGCGGTGGCTTTGAAAGCCATGCCTTTTATGCCTCCTTTGAATCGTGAGGATTTACCAGAGCGTCGAGCAGCTCTCGCGCCATTTTGTACCTTGGATTCTACGATCAATACCGATCCAGAAATTATACACGAGGAGAGAATGATTCCCGGACCTGATGGTCTAATCTCGATATCAATTTTGCATTGCAGAAGAACTTCTGGAGCATCACGTCCAGGGATATACTGGGTATGTTGATTCTGAGGGGGGTCCTTTTGGGGTCTGGAAGTACCATTCACTTTTGGTTGTCTAGTTCTTCTACGAGCAATTTAACTATTACTTTGATATGGACTAATTCTAATAGATGCATGGAGGAGGAATGATTTTTGGAAACAAATTCATGGGTATTGAGGGCACCTTTGATTGGGTGAAAGAATTAGATGCCGTTCTCATTTCTGTGGAATACCGCCTTGCTCCAGAGCACCCAGACCCTGCGCCAATTGAGGATTGCTATGCGGGATTAATATGGGTCTCAGAGCACGTGTCTGAACTGGGAATCGATCCAACTAAGCTCATTATTGCTGGAAATTCAGCTGGAGGAGGACTCGCAGCTGGGCTTGGCTTGCTTGTACGGGATCGAGGTGGACCTGAAATCTTTGCCCAATGTCTGATTTATCCCATGATTGATGATCGGATGGCGACTTCCTCAAGTAAGCAATTTATGGAGGCTGGAACTTGGTCTGGGGAGACGAATGTCGTGGCGTGGGACTGGCTGCTTCCCGGTCGTCGATTTTCAAAGGATGTGAGCATTTATGCTGCGCCTGCGAGGGCCACAGATCTCTCTGGACTACCACAGACCTGGATTGACGTCGGGGCAGCAGAGGTATTCAGGGACGAGGACATAGCTTATGCTTCGAAGCTAGCGGAGTTTGGCGTTCCTGTGGAATTGCACGTCTGGCCGGGCGGTTGGCATGCATTTGACATCTACGCTCCCGGCACTACATTGTCTAAGATTTGCTTGGACACTCGCATGGCATGGTTCAAGCGTATATTAAAGCCTCAAGCACCAAAGCAAATTCCCGCTATGTTATAGAAAGGCACGAAAGCTTATTATTCTGTTGCTAGAACACTTTAGTGACAAACGGCTTCATTTGAGCGTCGAAAACGCCACATCACCTTGACGGCCTTCCCGAAACGTGACTACGTGACTACAAGATGCAACCATTACAATATAAACGGGACCTCTTCTCTATGCAAAATATTTCAATTCTTTTCGTATTCTCGTTTTCTATACCGTCACTGCATTTTTTACCAATCTCTTATTAATGAGTTTGCCAATCAATTCTGACGTCGTCTGTTCCTAAATCTCATGACGTAACTTAGGAATCGCGACGCGGGGCATATATTTAATCCAATTTTCATTATGTTTATTGTCTTTTTCTTCTATAAAGTTTTGGGTATTTCCTGTGTGCTCTCTTCATTCTACCAATCAATATTTCAAAATGGCGCTCTCTCAAGCAGCTGCTCTAGTCGAGAAAGCTATTGGTCACGGTGATAATGTATGTATAATCATGCTAGAAACCCTTGCACATATAAATGGATGGTGGTACAAGTTGTGGAACTTCCAACTTTTCAAAGGAAACATGATTAACTGGGAGATGGTATAGGCTACCACAGAACAAGATATCACCAACCCGGCCCGTGATCGTGCAAAGTATGCCGACCCCAGTGGGGAGACCATGAAGGCTTTGGTCTGGAT
>Ga0182030_10009752_pt1 | contig 19618 bp, 15 predicted proteins | sample 812S3MmetaG_FD_121299 | JGI IMG/M metagenome (GOLD analysis project Ga0182030, IMG submission 121299) | Permafrost microbial communities from Stordalen Mire, Sweden - 812S3M metaG (Illumina Assembly) | ecosystem: Environmental > Terrestrial > Soil > Wetlands > Permafrost | place: Sweden... | reverse complement strand
TGCACTCTGTTCCCGGGGTATTGCTTCACTCGACCCCGGACACCGTCTCCCACCCCCTTCTCGCCGGGGCGGATTCTGCGTCGCGTACGCATCGCTGTCGCGCGGTCCCCCTTGAACGTTGCGGCCGCGCCGGAGTCCAAGTCTCCAGTAGCACCAGCATTAACCCCATCCCCCCCATGAAACCGATTCTCGCGCTCGTTGTCCTCACCGCCTTGCTTCCCACCTCAGCGCTCCTCGCGGCAGACAAAGAGAAGGCCGCGACCACCCCCAGTATCGAAGAGCGCCTCACGCGGGTCGATTTGGCGGTCACCATCAAGCAATACAAAAAGGTACGCGGGATGGAGCAGGAGATGGCCTTGCAGGCGGAGATGCAGGGGAATCTGCCGGAAGGAATGAGCGACAAGGATCGCAAGGCCACGGATGTCCGGCTTTCCGTGCTGCGCCGAGCCGCCGAACAACTCCGCGAGCGCGCCGTGCAGTACGACGCTGTCATTCGCAAGCACCACGAAGCGGCGGCCGCGGAGAAGGGGAAGTGAGCGGGATCGGCGGAGGTGGGATCGAGGCGGCCAGACGGGGAGCTTAATTCGTCGTTTGCCCGGAGCCGTGGGGCGCTTTGGTCTTGAGGACCCCCTCGTTGGGTGCTAGCGTGCGCGGGTTGCCGATGAACTTCCCCGAACCGAATTTCATGGTTCCCGCGCGCTGGGTGCGAGCGGGTGTCGGCAGCGCGTGCCCACGCCTGCGGGACGCCACCGAGACCTCCCGGAGCTCAGCCCGTTCCCAACGGTCTCCCCGGACCCATCATTTGAGCGCCCCAAGGCTTGTGTCCTGACAAACAATTTGATACCCCCCATCGGCCCGGTGCCGGGCGCTGGCGAAATTACGAACCGATTATGCCTATGAAATGCCTCCGTTGGTCCACCGTTGCCCTCCTCGTCGCCCTGGCGGGCGGCCCCGCGCCTGCCTCCGGCGCCGCCCTCGAGCTCAAGTCCGGCGACCACATCGCCCTCATCGGCAACACGCTCGCTGACCGGATGCAGCACGATTCCTGGCTGGAAACCTACATTTGCGCGCGGTTTCCCGAGCTGGATTTGGTGTTTCGGAATCTGGCGGTGGCCGGGGACGAGGTCGCTTTCCGCCACCGGCCGGAGAACTTCGGCACCCCCGAGGTCTGGCTGACCAAGACCAAGGCCAATGTGGTGTTCGCCTTCTTCGGCTTCAACGAGTCGTTCGCCGGGGACGCCGGGCTGCCGAAGTTCAAGAAGGAGCTGGGCAGTTTCATCGAACAGACCCTGGCGGCGAAGTATGACGGCGAGCACGCTCCCCGGCTGGTGCTGTTCAGCCCGATTGCCAACGAGAAGATCGCCGATCCGAACATGCCCGACCCCACCGCCAACAACGCGCGGCTGGCGAAATACACCGCCGCGATGGCCGAGGTGGCCAAGGCGCACAATGTGGTGTTCGTGGACCTGTTCAGCGTTTCCCAGCGGCTGTTCGAGGAGGGCGCCAAGGCGAACCACCCGCTCACCTTCAACGGGCTGCACCTGACCGACGCGGGCGACAACGAGCTGGCGAAGGAGATTTTCAAGGCACTGTTCCAGGAGAAGGCACCCGCCGGCAACGTCGAGAAACTGCGCGCCGCCATCGTGGACAAGAACGAGGAGTGGCACGCGCGCTACCGCACGGTGGACGGCTACAATGTCTATGGCGGGCGCTCGAAGGAGGCCTACCCGCGCGCGGGCAACACCGGCCCGAAGATCACCAATTTCGAGGTGATGCAGGAGGAGATGACGCAGCGCGATGTCAAAACCGCCAACCGGGACCGGCGGGTCTGGGCGGTGGCCAAGGGGGGCGACCTGAAGGTGGAGGACTCGAACCTGCCACCGGTCGAGACCCTTGAGTCGAACAAGCCCGACGCCGCGCCGTATCTCGACCCCGAGGTGGCGATCAAGCACATGAAGGTGCCGGCCGGGTGCAAGGTGCAGCTTTTTGCCAGCGAGGAGCAGTTCCCGGAACTGGTCAAGCCGGTCCAGATGAATTTCGACACCAAGGGCCGCCTCTGGGTGGCGGCCTGGCCGAGCTATCCCGAGCGGACGCCGACCAGCACGACGGGCGACAGCCTGTTGATCTTCGAGGACACCAAGGGGACCGGCCGGGCCGACAAGGTGATCCACTACCTGGACGAACTCAACTGTCCGACCGGCTTCCAGTTCTACAAGGACGGCGTGCTGGTGATGGAAGCCCCGGACCTCTGGTACGCGCGCGACACCCACGGTGGTGACAAGGCGGACTGGAAGGAACGCGTGCTGATGGGGATGAGTTCGGCCGACTCCCACCACACCGCCAACTCGATGGTGCTCGACCCCGGCGGCGCCACCTACCTCAGCGACGGCGTCTTCCACCGCACCCAGGTCGAGACGGCCAAGGGTCCGGTGCGCAACAACGACGCCGCCATCTACCGCTTTGAGCCGGTGACCGGTGATTTCGACCGCTACGCCCCCTACGGCTTCGCGAACCCGCACGGGCGGGCGTTCGATTACTGGGGCAACGACATCATCACCGACGCCACCGGCAACAACAGCTACTTTGGCCCGGCGATGAGCGGGCATCTGGATTATCCCGCGCACCATCCCGGAATGAAGGAGTTCTGGCAGCGGCCGTCGCGGCCGTGCGCCGGCACCGGCATCCTGAGCAGCCGCCAGTTCCCCGAGGAGTTTCAGGGGAATTTCCTCAACTGCAACGTCATCGGGTTCCAGGGGATCTTCCGGGTGAAGGTGACCGAGGACGGCTCCGGGCTCAAGGGCCAGACCCTCGAAGACCTCGTGAAGTCGGACGATCCGAATTTCCGTCCCGTGGCGGTCGCGGTCGCCCCGGACGGCTCGGTGTGTTTCGCCGACTGGTCGAACCAGATCATCGGCCACTTGCAGCACCATATCCGTGACCCGAAACGGGACCACGAGCACGGCCGGATTTACCGGATGACATTCGAGGGGCGCCCGCTGTTGAAGGTCGCGAAGGTGGATGGGGAACCGGTCGGGAAGCTGCTGGACCTGCTCAAGGTGCCGGAGAACGATGTGCGGACCCGCGCCAAGATCGAGCTGGGCAAGCACCCGGCCGCGAAGGTGATCGCCGCTCTGGACCGTTGGACCGCCGCCCTCGATCCCACCGACAAGGATTACCAGCACCATCTGACCGAGGCGCTCTGGGTGCACCAGTGGCAGAATGTGGTGGACGAGAAGCTGCTCAAGCGGATGCTCCGCTCGCCGGACTACCATGCCCGGGCGGCGGCCACCCGCGTGCTCTGCTATTGGCGGGACCGCATCCCCGGGGCACTCGCCCTGCTCGAGCCCCAGGTCACCGACGAAAGTCCGCGGGTGCGGCTGGAGGCGATCAGGGCGTGCAGCTTCTTCACGGATCCCAAGGCGGCCGAAATCGCCGTCATGGCCCTCGACAAGGAGGCCGATCCCAACAAGCCGGACTACTACATCAAGTATTGCCTGGACGAGACCATGAAGCAGCTCGACAAGGTGACGAAAACGGCGGCCGCGCATTGAGTTGCGCGGCTGGTTAGTGCCCGCCCGGCGGCCGGCGGGGCCGTGGGCGGGGTGAAATGCCGGCCGGGCGCGACCGCGCCTCCGGACGCCCCGCCGACAAGGATGCCGGCGCCACCAGGCAGGCCATCCCGCCGCCCCTCCCCATACCATGCAACCAACCAGCGGCTTTTCCAGGAGCCCGCGTCGAAACACCCGCCCCCTGTCCGCCGTGCTCCTCGCGGCCTGCCTGGCCCTCGCCCTCCCCGCGCAAGAAACCACGAACAAGACCTTTTTCCTGCCGAAGAGCCGCGCTGCGGCAGCCTACGTTCTGGGCCGCCTGTCGAACCAGGAGTTGATCGATGCGCCCCGCGGCGAGTTTGTCTATGCCGCCCTGCTCCAGCGCAAGGGGCTTGAAGGGAAGTACCGCGTCGAAGCCATCCGGGGGATCGCCAAGATCCGGGGGACGGATCCCCTCGCCGAACTGGCGGCCGGCCTGCGGGAATTGGACGCCAAGGGCGAGGGGTCCGAAGCGGTGATTCACGATTTGGCCCATCTCCTCTTGCAGACCAAGGCGGAGGCCCTCTCGGCGGGGCGCGCCCCGCTGGAAAAGCTGGCGCAGGAGGCGCAACTGCCCCTGACGCGGGAGACGGCCTACGCGGCATTGCTCACCGCGGACGGCGCGGGCGATCAGACCTGGAAGGCCGCCGCCGCCAATCCGACCCATCTTGCGGAGTTGCTCGGGGCGGTCACTCTGGTCCGGGACGCGGGTCTGCGTGCGGGCTATTACCCGCGGGTCGAGCCGCTGCTCCACCAAGCCGACCCGCCCGAAGTACGGCGGGCCGCGATCCGGGCGGTCACCGCCATCCCGGGGCACGAGCCCGAGACGTTTGCCACGCTCGCGGGGATGTTACAGGCGGGCACGGAGCGGGCAGCGGCGGTGGCCGGCCTCCAACGCCTCCCGCGATCCGCCTGGCCCAAGGAGAACCAGGAGGCCCTGGTGACCAGTCTCGTCGCCTACCTCCAAAGTCTGCCGGTGGAAAGCCGCACGGAGCCGGAGGCCGCCCTCGCGTTCCAGCTCGCCAGCGACCTCGCGGCGTCGCTCCCGGCGGAAAAAGCCGGCCGGTTCGCCAAGACCCTTCGCGGCCTCGGCGTGAGCGTCTTCGTCATCCGGGCCGTCCCGGAGCAGATGCGGTACGACAAGAGCCTCATCGTGGTGGAAGCCGGGAAGCCGGTCACCCTGACCCTGATGAACGAGGACGCCATGCCCCACAACCTCGTGGTGGTGGCCCCGGGCGCGCTCGAGGAGATCGGGACCGCCGCCGAGAAACTGGCGCCCGAGCCGGATGGCGAAGGGCGTTTGTACCTGCCGAAATCCGACAAGGTGCTGTATGCGACGAAACTGGTGGAGTCCGGCCAGCAGGCGAAGCTCAGTTTCACGGCACCGGAGGCGCCCGGAGAATACCCCTTCGTCTGCACCTTCCCGGGCCACTGGCGCCGCATGACCGGCATTTTGGCGGTGGCCAACGACGTCGAGGCCTACGTGTTGGCGCACCCTCCGGCCGGGCCGCCGAAAATGACCGAGTGGAAAATCGCCGATCTGTCGGCGGAAATCGCGAAGGTCGACGCCACCCGCGACCTCTACCGCGGCAAGGAGTTCTTTGGCAAGCTCGCCTGCGTGACCTGTCACAAGCTGGGCCCGGAGGGGGTCAGTTACGGGCCGGAGCTGACCGACGTATTCCACCGGTACCAGGACAGCTCCACCGAGGTATTGCGCCAGATCCTCGAACCCTCCCTGGTGATCAGCAACCGCTACCGCGCATTCGATTTCGAGCTGAATGACGGCGACGAGGTGGCGGGGATGGTGGTCAGTGAGGCGCCTGATGCCCTGACGATCCAGACCGGCCCCGCGCCGACGTTGATTCAGACCTTGAAGAAAGCCGACATCAAGGCGCAAAAGCAGCGGGCCACCTCGCTGATGCCGAGCGGCCTGCTGAACGCGCTGTCGCCGGAGGAGATCTACGACCTGCTGGCGTTCCTGAAAGCGGGCGGAGCCGTGGCGGAGCACCATCATTCGCACTGACCGGCGCGGCGCTGGCTGCCGCCGGACCCAGCAGTTCGCAACTCGCCCGACCCGCCGGCGTGCGGCGCGGATCAGCGCCTTTTTTTCGCCCAGTCATTTGACGCGCGGCGGGCCTGTGTTATGGTCTTCGTGAGAACCACAGCTTGATCAACCTTGACGTATTATGAGCGGGAGAAACGGGGAAGACGCGCTGGCCGGGGCGGCGCGGCATTTGCGGGTGCAGGGGCGGGAATGGGAGTTGTCGTTGTCCCCGGATGCCTTGGTTTTCCACCGTGGCGGCCTCGAGTTCCGCAGTGCGGCGCCGTTTTCGACCTGGGGCGAGGTGACGCTCACCCTCCAATCCCCCGGGGGAGCCGACCCCATTGAAGGGAGTGGCGTGGTGATCTCCTGCACCGGCAACCGCCACACGGGGTATCATGTCTCGATGGTGCTCACGGGCCTGTCCCACGGTGCGTCCGACTGGCTGGGCGTCATGTCGGCGGCACAGTTGGACTGAGGAGGCGGGTTGGGGCGTGGTAGAAAGTGTTCGCCCCGGGGAACGTCTGCGGCTAGTCTGGCGGCATGTTAGACAGCCCACCGAAAGCGGCGCCGGCCACCCGGCCCACGGGGTCTGGCGGCTTGGCACCGAGCGAGGATGGGACGGCTGCGCGCCTCGCCGAGGGGGTGAAGGTTTTTCAGGACATCTCCCGCAACATCGGTTTGGTGATGCGCGGCCAGTCGGCCCCCACGCGGAAACTCCTTGCCGCGCTGGCCAGTGGCGGCCATGTGCTGCTCGAGGATTTCCCCGGCACCGGCAAGACCACCCTCGCCAAGGCGCTGGCCCGCTCAATCGACGCCCAATTCAAGCGGGTGCAGTTCACTCCGGATTTGCTTCCCTCGGACATCCTCGGAGTCTCGGTTTACAGCCAGCGGGATCAGCAGTTCCATTTCCACGAGGGACCGGTCTTCACCAACATCCTGCTGGCCGACGAGATCAACCGCGCCTCGCCGCGGACCCAGTCGGCCCTGCTCGAGGCGATGGGGGAGGGGCAGGTGAGCATTGATGGAAACCGGCGGGATCTGGCGGGGTTGTTCTTCGTGATCGCCACGCAGAACCCGGTCGAGTTTCGGGGCACCTATCCGCTGCCCGAGGCGCAGATGGACCGGTTCGCGATGCAGTTCACGCTGGGGTATGTGGAGCCGGCGGAAGAGGTCGCCATTCTCTCCGCGCAGGCGCACACCCACCCGCTCGAGGACCTCCAGCGGTGCGTCACCCTGGCCGATGTGATCGCTTTGAAGGAGGCCGTCCACCTCGTGAGGATGAGCGAAGAGCTGAAGCGCTACGTGGTGGCCCTGGTGAGCGCGACCCGGACGGCCCCGGGCGTGCAGCTTGGGGCCAGCCCGCGGGCCTCGATCGCCCTCATGAAGGCCGCGCAGGCCCTGGCCTTGTTCGAGGGGTTGGAGTTCGTGGCACCCGAGCAGATCCGGGAGCTGGCCGTGCCGGTGATCGCCCACCGGCTGGTGATGGAGCCGCAGGCCAGATTCGCCGGGCAGACCGCCCGGGGGGTGGTGGAAGAGGTCCTGCGGAAAACCAAGGTTCCGGCCTAGCGGGGGGGATTCGATGGCTTTCCAGCACGCGAGCGGGCTCGAATCCGGGGCGGGTTGCGACCCCGCGGGAGGTTCGCGATGCGGCCGGGTCGCGGCCGGGTCCCCGGTCCGGGCGGGGGCGGGATGACTTTCATCTTCCTGATGCTTTACCAGCTCTACCGGGTGGTCTCCTGGTGGTGGGGTTGGTTGTTGCGTCGGTTCACGCCCGCCGGCCTGGCGGTGCTGGGCGGTCTGGTCATCAGCATGGGGATGGGGTTGGACACGGACAACAACTCGATGTACCAGGCCTTCCCCCTGCTGCTCGGCCTGGTGCTGGTGGCCATGGCGTTCTGCGGCCCGTTCCGGCCGCGCCTGGCCGTTACGCGGCTGCTTCCCCGGTTCGGCACCGCCGGCTGCCCCATGCACTACAAGGTCCGGGTGCGCAACCTGGGTGCCGGGCCCGAGACCGGCCTCGGCCTGCTCGAGGTCTTGGTGGATTCCCGGCCCACCTTCCGCGAGTGGCGGACGGCACAAATCGACACCAACCGCCAGTCGCGCTCCTTCCGCGTCAGCCAGCACCGGCGGATGAACCCCTTCAAGACGGCGAAGGTGGGCAATGCGGTGGTCCCGGGGCTGGCGCCGTCGGAGGAGGTGGAGGTGCAGGTCGAGGTGACCCCGCTACGGCGCGGCGTGCTGCGGTTCCGCTCGCTGGTGTTCGCCCGGCCGGATCCGCTCGGCCTGTTCCGCGCCCTGCGCGAGATGCCCCTCCCGCAGACGGCGCTGATTCTTCCCCGCCGCTACCGTGTCCCCCTGGTCGCCCTGCCCGGGACCCTCAAGTACCAGGAGGGCGGGGTGGCGATGGCCTCGAGCGTCGGCCAGAGCGACGAGTTCGTCTCGCTCCGGGACTACCGCCACGGCGATCCGATGCGCCACATCCACTGGCGGAGCTGGGCGCGGGCCGGCCGGCCGGTGGTGAAGGAGTTCGAGGATGAGTTTTTTGTCCGCCACGCCCTGGTGTTGGACACCTTCGGCGACTACGTGAACGTGGATGTGTTCGAGGAGGCGGTGTCCGTGGCGGCGTCCTTCGCCTGCTCCGTGGCCACGCAGGAATCGTTGCTCGACCTCCTGTTTGTCGGCACGAAATCCTACTGTTTCACCGCCGGCCGGGGTCTGGCCCACGCCGATCAAATGCTGGAGATCCTCGCGGCCGTGCAGCTTTGCCGAGACTCGTCCTTCCAGGACCTGGAGCGGCTGGTGCTCGACCACACCGCCGCGGTCAGCGGCTGCATCTGCGTCCTGGTCGCCTGGGACGGGCCGCGGCGCGATTTTGTGGGGAAGATGGTGCGGCTGGGGGTGCCCTTGCTGGTGCTGCTGGTGGTGCCGCCGGGCACACCCGTGCCGGATGCCGGGCCGATGCGCCAGTGCCCCGGCCAGTTTCACGTGCTGGTGGCGGGGCGCATCCAGGAAGGGCTGGCGGTGATTCGATGAAGAGCCCCCCGTTTCTGCTCCCGGCGGCGCTGCTTTTCTGGGGCTGGCAGTCCGGCTTCCTGCCGGTGGCCGCGGTGCTGGCCGCCCTCATCGAGCTGCCGCGCTGGATCCGGTTCCGGGCGGATCTGGCCGACCGTGATTTCGGCCGCATCTGGACCTTTTGCTCGCTCGTGCTGCTGGGTTGCGCGGTGGTGGCGTTCACCTCGGGGCAGGGGCCGGCGGAGGTCCGGGATTTTTTCCAGCGCCCCAGTTTCCAGACCCAGCGCGCGGCCGGGATGGCCGGGGAGCGGACCGCGGCGGAGGTGATGCGCTGGCTGCCGATGATCTATTTCCTGTTTCTCTGCGCGCAGCTCTTCAGCGAACGACAGGGGGTGCCGCTCGAGACCATGTCCGCGGTGCTGCAAATCCGCTGGCGCCGGGCCCGGCCGCCGGGCCAGCCAGCACCCGCCGCCAGACTGGTGGACGTGAGTCACGCTTACCTGGGGCTCTGCCTGTTTTCGGCGGGGATCCACCCCGCGGAAAACGCCGGCTACTTCTGGGGGCTGGCGGTCCTGGTGACCTGGGCGCTCTGGCCGCGGAGGTCACACCGCTTCGGGCCGGGGTTCTGGCTCCCGGCACTGGCGGTCGCGGTGGGGCTCGGCTACGGCGGCCAGCGCGGGATCGGGGCCCTGAACCACTACCTTGGCAACTTCAACCCGGCCTGGCTGCTCAATTTCGGCCGCCGCGGTTTTGACCACGCGCAGAGCAAGCTGATGTTCGGCCAAATCGGGCGGATCCAGGGCTCCGGCGGCATCGTCATCCGGGTCCAGCCCACGGGTGGCAGGATGCCCCCGCCCCTGCTGCGCGAGGCGAGCTACCGGAACTACCACGGGCAGTTCTGGCTCTCCGGCTTTCAGGAAAAGGATTTCGAGCGCGTGGACCCGGCCCGGGACAACCCCGGCGAGACGACTTTCGTGCTGCTCCCGATGAAGGCCGGCACCTCGGCGGCGAGCATCTCCTGCTACCTGCCGGGCGGCAAGGGACTGCTCCCGCTGCCGCCCGGCACCACCCGCCTCGACAATTTGGTGGCCTTCACCCTGGTCAAGAGCCCCCTCGGCGCGGTGCTGGAGACCGGGCCCGGGATGGTCATCTTCGACGCCACCTACGGCCCCGGGGCGACGATTGACTCGCCGCCCGAGGACGTGGACAAGCTGGTGCCGATGCGGGAGTTGGGGCCGCTGGACGTGATCATCGGCGAGGCCGGGCTGGCCGGCAAACCGCTGGATGAGACGATGCCGGCGCTGCAACGCTTCTTCGAACGCAAGTTCGCCTACTCGCTCTTCGACGAGGGCGGGTCGGTGACCGGCACCAACGAGACCCAGCTCGGGCGCTTCCTCCTCGGCACGCGCCACGGCCACTGCGAGTATTTCGCCACCGCCACCGCTCTCATCCTCCGGCGGCTCGGCTTCCCCGCGCGCTACGCCGTCGGCTACTCGGTCCACGAGCCCGCCCAGTCGGGCTTTGTGGTCCGGCAGCGCGACGCGCACGCCTGGTGCCTGGTCTGGCGCAATGGCGCGTGGGAGGATTACGACACGACTCCCGCCACGTGGTTCTCCGCCGAGGCCGCGCGGGCCTCCCGCTTGGAATGGCTGCGGGACGTTTTCTCCCGGCTGCGGTGGGAATTCTCCAAGTTCCGCTGGGGGCAGAGCGGAATCCGCCAGTACCTTCTCTGGGCGCTGGTGCCGGTGCTTGGCCTGCTGCTCTACCAGATCCTGGCGCGGATTCGGCGGCGCAAGACCTCCGGTGCCGATCCCGGCAGCCCGCCAGCGTGCCCCGGCTTGGACTCCGAGGTTTACGCGCTCGAGCGGTTGCTGGCGGCGCGCGGCCTGGCCCGGCAGGGGGGCGAGCCGCTCGGTGGGTGGCTGCGGCGCGCGGCCGGACCGGGCACCTCCACCAGCCTCCGGCCCGTCTTGGAGGAGGTGATCCGGCTGCACTACCGCTACCGCTTCGACCCGCGGGGGCTGGATGGCGTGGAACGGAACGCCCTCCGGGAACTCGCCACCCAGTGCGCCCGCGAGCTGGCCGCCGGGGCGCCGCTTCTTGCTCGACAACCACCGCCGGCTGGCTAAGTTGGCCCCGCGTTCTTATGACGGATCCACGATACACCAAGCTGGCCCACCTGCTCGTCAACTACTCCACGGCCATGCGCCAGGGCGAGTCCATTTTCCTCGACCTGACCGACGTGCCCGACGAGTTCTCCGTGGAACTCATCCGCGAGGTTCGCGCGGTGGGGGCCATCCCGGTTGTCGAACTCCGCCACCCCCGCGTCACCCGCGAGGTCCTGCGGGGCACCGACGAGACCCACGCCAAGCTGGTGCGGGACCTGGAGATGTTCCGCATGCGCAAGATGCAGGCGTACATCGCGGTGCGCGGGAGCGCCAATGCGAACGAGAACGCGGATGTGCCGTCCGACCGGATGAAGCTCTTCTCCAAGGTCAACCGGCCGGTGATCGATTACCGGGTGAAGAAAACCCGCTGGTGCGTCCTGCGCTGGCCCACCCCCGCCATGGCGCAGGCCGCCGGCCTGAGCACCGAGGCGTTCGAGAATCTCTATTTCGACGTCTGCACCATGGATTACCCGCGCATGGAGCGCGCGATGATCCCGCTCGAGAAGCGGATGCGCCAGGCGGACCGGGTGGATATCAAGGGGCCGGGCACCGAGCTTTCGTTCAGCATCAAGGGGATCGGCGCCAAGATGTGCAAGGGCGACCGCAACATCCCCGACGGCGAGGTCTTTTCCTGCCCGGTCAAAAAGTCCGTCAACGGCTGCATCCAGTTCAACACCCCGACCCTTTACTCCGGGACGCGGTTTGACAACGTCCGGCTGGTGCTCAAGGAGGGCCGGGTGGTCGAGGCCACCGCGAACAACACGCAACGGCTCAACGAGATCCTCGACACCGACCCGGGCGCGCGCTACATCGGCGAGTTTTCGCTTGGGTTCAACCCGTACATCCTGAACCCGATGTGCGACATTCTCTTCGACGAGAAGATCGCCGGCTCCTTCCACTTCACCCCCGGGCAGGCCTATGACGACTGCGGCAACGGCAACCGCTCCGCGGTGCATTGGGACATGGTCCAGATCCAGCGGCCCGAGTGGGGCGGCGGCGAGGTCCGTTTCGATGGCGAGTTGATCCGGAAGGACGGGGTTTTTCTGCCGAAAGACCTGCAGCCGCTCAATCCCGAGAACCTCAAGTGAGGAGCGGGGCGGCGCTGCTCCGGGTCGCGCAGGCCGGCAGCTTGGAGACCCTCTCACCCGGCCTGGATCGGCGCTACCGGGGGCGGGAAGGGCGGGAGTGGGGTGAGCGGCGCGGGCTCCAAGCCGGGGCGGCCGGCTTCCTCGCGCAGGCTGGCCAGCAGGCGGCGGCGGGCGTAGTAGATCAGCCAACCGTCCACCGCCAGCATCAGCAACAACGAAACTCCAGCGCTGACCAGCGGCATGAGCATCATGCTGCTGCTCATCGCGGAGCCGGCGGCCGCCCCGCCAGGCCCCCCCGCAACGCTGGCTTTGGCCATCAGTCGGGCGATATTCGGGAGGATGACCAGGAAGCTGACGAACGACGCCACAAACCCGATTACCATGCTGGGCACCACGATCACGAAGACCAGCGTTTTCAGCAGGGCGAGACCGTTGTTTTTCGAGGTCATGCCCATCCACATCCCGACCCAGGCCAGGGCGGCGAAGGTCCCGACCGAGCCGATCGTCTTGGTGATGACGCTGACGATCACCACCATCCGCGCGGTCTTTAGCATCGCCGCGGCGGCTGGCGGCATCGCGACGGTGGTAACGTTCGTGGTGACGGTCGTCGTCGTGACCCCGTTTGAATTCACGGTGGTCGTGGTCACCATCGGCGGGGGTGTGAAGGCAGCCGTCATTTGAGCGGTAGCCCGCCCGACCATGACAGCGGAGAGGAGCTGCAAGACCAGATAGGCCGTGGCCGGCGGGCCGAACATCCGGCAGAGGGCGCGCCATTGGCCGGTGATGACCGATCCGAGGGGGAAGGGGGTGCCGAGGACGCAGGAAAGGAAACCGCTGCGGCGGGTGTCGACGAACAACCGGCAGGCCTGCGAGGCTATCCACACATAGAAGATCAGGGCCGCGACGCTTTGAAGCCCGCTCCAGACGACCCAAAAGGCGGGTGGCACCTGCGCCCACGCCAGCAACAGCAGGCCCGCGGCTTCGACGGCAACGATGCCCCAGGCGACCACGGTCTGCCAGCACTCGCGCAGGGCGAGCCATTCGATGGGATTGACGCTGAGCAGTTTCGCGCGCAGTCGGGCCCGCCGCGCGGTGCTGCCGTACCGCCACCAATCCTGACTGGTGCCGACCGTCCGGCGCTTCGGCTTCTCCTGCCAGGTTCGCGGGGCCAGCCAGGAAGCCAGGGCCAGGCAGATCCACCCAATCGCCTGCGTGACGCCGAGGGCCGGCCAGAACTCGCTCCGGCCCCAAGCCTGCGCCTGCGTAAAGACAAACCCCGGGCTCGCGAGCGTAAAGACCGTGAGATACCGCCCGTTCCGCGCCCAGGCCATCGCCCGGTCGGCCGCCGACCCGCCGAAGATCAAGAGCAGCATGAGGAAAAGCGTTCCCGCCAGCGCCTTCTGGGCTTCGCGGCTGAGCGACGAGACGAACAGCCCCGCCGCCAGCGAGACGAACAACGCGTTCATCAAGGCCAGCAACGTCTTGAAAATCTGGGCCCCGCCGACTGACCCCAGCAGGACCGTCACGGCCAGCACGGGGAAGATCGCCAGCAGGGCGAAGGAGACCCGCAGGGAAGAGACTGCCATCTTGCCTCCCGCCACGTCGTATCCCTTCAGGTCGGTCAGGAAGAGAAAACCGAGCGTTCCCTCGCGCTTTTCCTCGCTCAGGCAGTCCGCGGTGAAGAAGAGCCCCGCGGAGAGCGCCCCGACCAAGGCGAACCAGGAGAGCACCGAGAAGAGCGCGTCCCCCAGTCCCGAGACGCCGGAGCCGGCAATCCGCATGATGATCATGAACCCCACTCCGATAACCACCGCCACCAGGGCGGCGATGACCCGCATCCAGAACGTGCCGCGCTTGCGCGAGGCGACGCGCAACTCGCGCTCGATTACGGGTAGGAAGGTCATGGTGGTGGCGTTTGGGCGTGGCTGGGGACGGCGGCCATGTTCGGGGCGCGCAGGCGCAGGCCGACGCGTCATGGGGAACATAACTCCGGTTTGGGCGGGCGCTCAAGTGGTAAGATGGCAGCAATCCTCCTTTGGGCACACCGCCGCCGGCGGCTCGGGTGGGCGGCCCATGAGTTTCCGGTCAATGGGCGCAAAACGCGGACAGGATCCCGGTGCCCGCTTGACCTCGGCTTTCTCCCGGCGATACTGGCGTCCGCGCCGGGAACGCTCCGCGGCGCACGGTGCCGGATTCAGACTTATGCCCAAAGCCTACTTTATTGATATGGACGGGGTGATCGTTCGCGGCAGCGAGATGATCCCCGGCGCGGACGGCTTCATCCAACGGCTGCGCGAGGGCGGTCATCCGTTTCTGATCCTGACGAACAACCCCAAATACACCCCCGCCGATCTGGCGCACCGGCTGCAGCGGATCGGCCTCGGCCTGCGGCCCGAGAATCTCTACACCTCGGCGCTGGCGACCGCCGCCTTCCTGAAGGCCCAACTGCCCGACGGCACCGCCTTTGTCCTCGGTGAGAGCGGGCTGACGGAGGCCCTGCATGACGTTGGCTACGTGTTGACCGATCATGACCCTGATTATGTGGTCATCGGTGAAACGGAGGCCTACAGCTACCCGGCGATCACCCAGGCGGCCCGGTTCATCGCGGCCGGCGCGCGCTTCATCGCCACGAACCCCGACCCGAGCGGACCCGGCAGCGGCGGGATCGTGCCCGCCTGCGGGGCCATCGCCGCGTTGCTGGAGTCGGCCACCGGGGTCAGCCCTTACTTCGTGGGCAAACCGAACCCCTTGATGATGCGCACCGCGCTCCGGTTCCTCGGCGAGCATTCCGAGAACTCGGTGATGGTGGGGGATCGGATGGACACGGATGTGCGGATCGGCCTCGAGACCGGCATGGAGACCGTTCTGGTGCTCAGCGGACTGACGACGCGCGAGATGGTGGGCAAGTTCCCCTACGCACCGACGAGGGTGGCGGAATCGGTGGCGGAGCTGGTGCGCGAAAAGCCTGAACTCTGACCAGACTGCGCCGGGCAGGCCCCGCTCAGGCGGTCTGCAGCTCGCGCACGACGTAGGGGGCGAACTCGACGTGCAGGTGGGGCGGAACGCGGGCCTTGAAGCGGGCGGTTTCGCCGGAATAATCCCGCTCGACGACCTGGCCCACCTCGTGCAGCCGGGCGATCACCCCCGAGAGGTGGTGCGGCACCGACAGTTCGATAAACTCGCGGATCGGGCGCAACTGGCTGCCCAACTCGGCGAGCAGGGCCGGGATCCCCTCACCGGAAACCGCCGAGACCGCCACGCCCCGCGGATGCGACTCCAGGCAACGGCCGATCACCTCGGCGGCGCCCGCCAGACGATCGATCTTGTTGAAGATCATGAGCATCGGCTTCCCCTCCGCCCCGATTTCCCTCAACACGTCGTCCACGGCCTGGATTTGCTCCGCGGCCTGCGGATGGCTGATGTCGACCACATGGAGCAGCAGGTCGGCCTCCACCACCTCCTCGAGCGTGGCCTTGAAGGCTTCGACCAAGCCGTGGGGCAGCTTGCGGATGAAACCCACGGTGTCGGTGACCAGCACGTTTTGGTTGCTTGGAAGCCGGAGGCGGCGGGTCGTCGGATCCAAGGTGGCGAAGAGCTTGTCCTCCGCCACCACGGCGGCGCCGGTGAGGGTGTTCAGCAGGGTGGACTTGCCGGCGTTGGTGTAACCGACAATCGAGGCGAGCGCCCAGTGGTTGCGCTGGCGGGCGTTGCGCTGGGTCGAGCGTTGCCGGCGCACCACCTCCAAATCGCGGGCGATGCGCGAGATGCGATCCTGGACCCGGCGGCGGTCGGTTTCGAGCTGGGTCTCGCCCTCGCCGCCGCGCATGCCGATGCCGCCCTTCTGCCGGGACAAGTGGCCCCAGAAACGGGTGAGCCGCGGCAGCAGGTGCTGCAATTGTGCGAGTTCGATCTGCAGCTTGCCCTCCCGGGTTCGCGCCCGCTGGGCGAAAATGTCCAGGATGAGCGCCGTGCGGTCGAGGATCTTGCAGTTGAAGATCCGCTCCAGGTTCCGGCTTTGGGCCGGGCTGAGCTCGTCGTCAAAGATGACGGTGTCCACCTCCTTCTGGCGGCAGGTCTCGGCGAACTCGGCGGCCTTGCCCTTGCCCAGGTAGGTGGCGGCGCACGGGGTGGCCAGCTTTTGGATCCCGTCCCCCACCACGCTGCCACCCGCGCTGGCGGCAAGTTCGGCTAGTTCCTCCAACGATTCCCGGATTTCCCGGCCTGCCCGGGTCTTGAGGTCCACGCCGACCAGGAATACCCGTTCGGTGCGGCGGTTTATGTTCTCAATCAGCGCTTTCACTTCGGTGGGTCGCCTTTGGCTTGGGTGGCGGGGTGCGGGGCACCCGGGTCAGGAGATGGTCAGGTCGCGGTGAATGCCGAATTTTTCAATCCGCTTGCGCAGGGTGGCGCGCGTGATGCCGAGGATCCTCGAGGCGTGCACCTGGTTGCCCTGGGTCTCCTTGAGTGCCTGGATGACCAGCTCCCGCTCGACGGCGGGGATGATCTTGTGCTTGGGGTCGCGCCGGGCCCATTGGAACAATTGCCGGGCCAGGGCGGAGGCCTCGCCGGGCGTGCCGTCGCCGGGTGCCACCGGGGCGGGGCTGCCCGTCGGCGGCTGTGCCTGCGCCGCGGCCGGGCCGGCAATCTCCAGCGGCAGGTCGGCCACCAGGATGGCATCGCCTTTGGACACCACCAAGGCCCGCCGGATCGCGTTCTCCAGCTCGCGGACGTTCCCGGGCCAGTGGTATTGCTCCAGCGCTTTGATCGCGTTGGCGGTCACCGACCGCGGCGTGCAATGCTGTTCGCGGCACAGCTTTTTCAGGAAGTAATCGACCAGCAGCCGAATGTCGTCCTTGCGTTCCCGCAGGGGGGGAAGCTGCACCCGGACGACGTTCAGGCGGTAGAACAGGTCCTCCCGGAACTGCCGGGCGGCGACGGCCTGCTCGAGGGGCTTGTTGGTGGCGGCAATGATGCGCACGTCCACCCGGATCGGCTGGTTCCCGCCGACGCGCTCGAAGGTCCCCGACTGGAGCACGCGGAGGATCTTGGTCTGGGTCGCCGGGGTCATGTCCCCGATTTCATCGAGGAAGAGGGTCCCCTGATGGCATTGCTCGAACTTGCCGACGCGCTGCATGGTGGCGCCCGTGAAGGAGCCCCGCTCATGGCCAAACAGCTCGCTCTCGAGGAGTTGTTCGGGAATCGCGGCGCAGTTGACCGCCAGGAACGGTTGCTGGTGGCGGTTTCCGTGATGGTAGATCGCCCGCGCCACCAGCTCCTTGCCCGTGCCGCTCTCTCCGGTGACCAGCGCGGTCGCGTCCGAGGCGGCCAACTGGCCGATCAGTTTGAACACCTGTTGCATCGGCTCGCTGCGGCCGATGATGCCCTGCTCGTAGTCCTCCTTCTCCAGCAGCGGCTGGTAGGAGACCACCTGCTTCATGTCCCGCGCCGCCTTGAATGCGTTCGCCACCAGTTCCTTGAGCCGCGGGATGTCGAACGGCTTGAGCAGGTAATCGTAAGCCCCCAGCTTCATCGCCTCGATCGCGGTCTGGGTGGTGCCATAGGCCGTCATGAGGATCACCAGTTGCTTCGAGTCAATCTGGCGGATGCGCCGCAGCGTTTCCATGCCGGAAATCCCCTCCATCCGGATGTCCATGATCACCAGATCCGGCTTGAACTGCGGGAGCAGGGCGAGCCCCTCCTCGCCGCTCGAGGCGGTGGCCATCTCCACGTCTGGTGAATCGAAAATTCGTTGAAACGAGTACTGGACGTCGGTCTCGTCGTCGATCAAGAGCAGTTTGTTCATTCAAGGTCACGCACCACTGAGACCCTAATATACCCTAATTCTCAGGCGGTAACAGCCGTTTTTTGGCCGCGCTACGGCCGGGGCCTCGGACCCGGAGTCGCGAAAGGGGTTGTCAGTCAACCTGCTTTGTGTTACAAAGTCAGGATATGAATCGCGCGCTGGCGGACGAGCATCTGCAGATTATCCGCTCCCTCATGGAGCGGTCGGCCCTTTACCGGCGGGCGGTCGCCCCGCCGCTGGCGGTGGCGGGTGTGGCCGGCATTTTGGCGGCCGCCGGCGGCCTGGCGGCGGGGGTGAGGGAGCCGCGCCCGTTCGTGGCTTGGTGGCTTTCGGTGGCCGTGCTCTCGGCCGGGGCTTCCCTTTTCGTGGCGAGCCGTCAGGCGGCCCACGCGCGCGAGCCCTTCTGGAGCACGCCCGCCCGCCGGGTGGCGCTGACGCTCGGGCCGGCGCTGGCACTCGGCGCGTTGCTCGGCCTCGCAGCGCTCCCCGCCGGGGCGCCGGCCGCGGCCGTGTTGAACGCGTCGCCGGCCCTGGTCTTCCTCGGCCTTCCCGCAATCTGGGCGGGGCTTTACGGTTGTGCGTTGTTTGCCGCCAGTTATCTCCTCCCGCGGGGGCTGCAATCCCTCGGGCTCGGCCTGGTGGCTGCGGCCGCGGTGCTGGCGGTGGACGGCTTCCCCGCCGCCGTCCCCGGCTGGGTGGGCGGCCACTGCGTGATGGGGCTGTGCTTCGGGGTGGGACACCTGGCCTGTGCCGCCGGGATGCATGCGGCGGAGCGGCGGGCCGCAGTGCTGTGAACGTCCAGCCCTTCGCCCGGTTGGACCGGGTCATCCACGAGACGGGGCGGCTGGCCCTGATGTCTCTGCTGGCCGGGGCGTCGCGGCTCTCGTTCATCGAAATGCGCCAGGCGGCCGGCATGAGCGACGGCAACCTCACCTCCCATCTTCGCTCCCTTCAGGCGGCCGGCTACATCTCCTCGGAAAAGGCGGCGGGACCGGGCCGGTCGCTCACCACCTTCGCCCTGACCCCCGCGGGGCGCAAGGCGTTTACGGCCTACATCGATTTGTTGGAGCAGATCCTGCGCGACGCCCGCCCCCGCTGAGGGCCGCCGGGGCCGGTCCGGCGGGGCAGCGCTCCCCGGTTTGAACGATTTCGCAGCCCGGCGGTCGGATACTTTGTGATACAAAGTAAATCACGCAAACAGCACGGCGGCGAACACTCCCGCCCTTTCCAAGGCTGAGACGTTATGAAAATTATTCGGGCGGTTCATTTGGGCATGTGCTTTGGGGTGCGCGACGCCATCGCACTGGCGCTCCGCGGGGCCGAGGCGGGGCCGGTCACGGTCCTGGGGGAACTGGTCCACAACGAGACCGTGCTGGCCGGCCTGCGGGCGCGCGGGGTGGTGGTGGCGGAGCGGGTGGAGGAGGTGGCGACGCGGGCGGCGATGATCACGGCGCACGGCGCCTCGCGGGCCGCGCTGGCCCGGGCGCGGGCGGCGGGGCTCGAGGTCGCCGAGGCCACCTGCCCGCTGGTCCGGTCGGCCCACCGCGCGCTGGAAGGGTTGGTGGCCGCCGGCTTCCATCCCGTGATCATCGGACGCCGCGAGCACGTCGAGGTCCGCGGGATGACGGGCGATCTGGCCGATTACGACGTGGTGCTCACGGGGGCGGAGGTCGACGCCCTGCGCGAGCGTCCGCGGTTCGGCGTGGTGGCCCAGACGACCCAGCCGATCGATCGGGTGGAGGGGTTGGTGCGCCTTCTGCGCAGGCGCTTCCCCGCTTCCGAGGTGCGCTTTGCCGACACCGTCTGCCGGCCGACCAAGGAGCGTCAGGAGGCGGCGGTCGAGTTGGCCCGGGCCGCGGACGTGGTGATCGTGGTGGGGGGCGCGCGCAGCAACAACACCCGCGAACTGGCGGCGA
>Ga0182030_10009751_pt1 | contig 19620 bp, 22 predicted proteins | sample 812S3MmetaG_FD_121299 | JGI IMG/M metagenome (GOLD analysis project Ga0182030, IMG submission 121299) | Permafrost microbial communities from Stordalen Mire, Sweden - 812S3M metaG (Illumina Assembly) | ecosystem: Environmental > Terrestrial > Soil > Wetlands > Permafrost | place: Sweden... | reverse complement strand
TAGCCCCACGGCCTAGATTTGCCGCACCAGGCCCGGCTGGCCCGGGGCGCATTCCAGCGCATCGCGGTCCCACTTCGCGGCATTGGCCGCGGCCTCATAGCTGCTTTGCAGAAACTCGAGCAAGGCCTGATCCGGCTGCGCGGCATTGCGTACCGCATCGTAAGGCAGGATGAATTCGCCTAGCGCTTCGCTGAAGAACGCCGCGGTGGGCCGCACCGGCGTGGTGCGGTAGCCTTCGGGCTCGGGATAGGCATAGGAGTAGAACGCAGGATAGTCGATCGGGCCGCTGCCCGGCCAGAATCCGGCGCTGCTTTCCTCGTGGGAATAGGCTTCGCAAGCCACCGCATCGGAGAGATGGGGTACCCCGCCGGGGTGACGCGGCGCGCGGCGGCCCGAAAAGCGCGTCACCGCGAGATCGAAGCTGCCCCAGAAGAAATGCACCGGGCTCGCCTTGCCGAGGAAACCGGTGCGGAATTGCTTGAAGACGCGGTCGGCATTGACCAGAACCTGCAAAAAGCGCCGCACCGCGTCCGGGTCATATGACGCATGTTTCGTGTCCAACGAAAACCGGATCGGCTCCGGCAATTCGTTCGGCATCTCGTCGATGGCGATGTCGATGCCGAGTTCCGCGAGCGCAGCCATCACCGCCGCATAGAAGCTTGCGACCGATTGTCCGGCCAGGGCAAACTGCCGCCTGGCGCCGTCGCTGGTCGCAATCCGTAAATCATGATCGATGAAGTCGAAGTCGATCTGGAAAGTGCGCGTGCCATCCGGAATGGGCGAGGTCGTCAGGCCGCGCGCGGTGACATAAAGCGCGACGTGCCAGGAATGGTTCAGCCAGGGCGTGCGGGCGAGGCGGATCTTGCCGATGATCTGGGTCCACAGATGCAGCGTCGCATAGGTCTCGCGCCACGCGGCGGTGGGCAATTCCGGCCACGCGACTTGCGGAGTGTCGCTCATGTGTCACCGTCAAAGGCTGTCATCGAGATTGCCGCACATGACAAGGCCGGGCAAAATCCTGCCCGGCCTTTATATGCCAACTCGCGGCGATTGGGGATGGCCGCGCCGGTTACTTCTTCTTCGTGTCCTTGGCGAAGGCAGCATCCACTTCATCTTCTTTGATACGTGCCGCGGGATCGCCGGACTGGCCAAGGTTTTGCTCTTCGGTACCGTCGCCCATCATGCCGGGATGCGGAGGGGCGGGCTGCTTCTTGATGTTCTTATCTGTCGTCTTGGGATCGGGCTTGCTTGTCATTTCGCAATCTCCAGGCGCGGGGGCGCGTGACCTAACTTCGCCAACGCTGTTTGGTTCCACGGTTTCAGTAGTCAGGATCGGCCAAGCGGCGCGGCATTACGAATGGGTGCATTCCGGGCACCGGCGCTTGCCGTGCGAAGCCCGAAAAAGGCTGCGGCACCACCAGCTCCGCGCAATCGCCCGCAGGGGATTACGCGCCAATTGATAGATAAAGAGAAATTCAATCATGGCTGAGTCCGTCGTCCCCAAGCGCACGATCCCGCTTGATGGGACGCAAAGCCGGATTCCAATTTTTGCTGATCGCGCTTTCGGCACATGGGGGCGACATTCTCCGAAAAGAATGCCGCCTGCGACGTATCAGCCATGCAGTTTTTTCGCGGTCTCCGCGATCACACGTCCTTGATAGCGCGCGGCCGCGAGCTCGTTTTCGCTGGGCTGGCGGCTGCCGTCGCCGGCGGCAATGGTGGTCGCGCCATAGGGCGAGCCGCCGGTGACCTCGTCGAGCTTCATCTGGCCGGCAAAACCGTAATTCAGGCCGACGACAACCATGCCGAAATGCAACAGATTGGTGATGATGGAGAACAGCGTGGTTTCCTGGCCGCCATGCTGGGTCGCGGTCGAAGCGAAGGCGCCGCCGACCTTGCCGTGCAGCGCGCCCTTGGCCCAGAGGCCGCCGGCTTGATCGAGGAAATTCGCCAGTTGTGACGACATCCGGCCAAAGCGCGTGCCGGTGCCGACTATGATGGCGTCATAATTGGCGAGGTCTTCGATCTTGGCAACCGGTGCGGCCTGATCGACCTTGTAGTATGACGCTTTCGCGACATCCGGCGGCACCAGTTCGGGCACCCGCTTGATGTCGACTGACGCGCCGGCTTCGCGGGCACCCTGGGCGACGGCATTCGCCATCGTCTCGATGTGACCGTAGGCGGAATAATACAGCACTAGAACTTTCGTCATGGTTGGTCTCCGTGAGGTGAGGGGAGTAGTGGGAAGGTTGAATTCGTCATGGCCGGGCATAGCCGTCCGAAGGCGCCCATGCCCGGCAGCAAGCCGGGCACGACGACCTAAAGGTCAGGATTCATCGCTGGCTCACGCCGCGTCGACCAGCACCAGTTCGGAATCCTCCAGCGCGGTGATCTTGAGCCGTGCTTCGTCGCGGATTGCGACGCCGTCACGCGCGTTGACACGAACGCCGTTGATTTCCACCGCGCCTGCCGCCGGCACCAGATAAAGGTTGCGGGTTTTGCCCGGCGCATATTCCGCGCTCTCGCCGGCCTTCAGCGTGGTGGCGAGCACGCGCGCGTCGGCCCGAATCGGCAGCGCATCCTTGTCGCCTTCGAATCCGCTGGCGATGGTAACGAAACTGCCGGAGCGATCCGACTTTGGAAACGGCTTTGCGCCCCATGCCGGCGGGCCGCCCTGCGTTGTCGGCTCGATCCAGATCTGGAAGATCTTGGTTTTGGCCGGCTCGAGATTGTATTCGGAATGACGCACGCCGGAGCCGGCGCTCATCACCTGCACGTCGCCCGCTTCGGTCCGGCCCTTGTTGCCGAGACTGTCCTGGTGGGTGATTGCACCCTCGCGGACATAGGTGATGATTTCCATGTTGGCATGGGGATGGGCGGGAAACCCGGTGTTGGGCGCGATCTCGTCGTCGTTCCACACCCGCAAGGCGCCGTGGCCCATATTGGCAGGGTCATGGTGACTGCCGAACGAGAAGTGATGCTTGGCTTTCAGCCAGCCGTGATCGGCGCTGCCGAGTTTGTTGAAGGGTCTGAGTTCGATCATGGGAGCCTCCTTTGAGTTCCGTCGACCTCTGGATATGCGTTTCCGAATGGTACATAAATAGAAACTAGTGAAACATATTGTTTCCAAAATTATCCAATAGGACGAGCCGAATGGCACGACTTCCCGACTTTGAAGGCCTCGCGATTTTTGCAAAAGTCGTGGAATTACGGTCGTTTGCGGCGGCGGCAAGCGAACTGGCGCTGTCCAGGGCCACGGTCTCGAAAGCGGTCAGCCGGCTGGAGGCGCGGCTCGGGGCCCGGCTATTCAACCGCACCTCGCGGCGTCTTGCCTTGACCGACGCCGGGCAAAAGCTAACGGAGCGCGCCGCGCGCCTGCTGGTCGATGGCGAGGCGGCGGAGAACGAGGCACTGGCGCAATCGGTAGCGCCGCGCGGGCTGGTACGCCTCGCAGTGCCGATGACGTTCGGGGTGAGGAAGGTGGCGCCGATCCTGCCGGAGTTTCTTAAAGCGTACCCCGACGTCGCGATCGACCTTCATCTCAGCGACGCCATGGTGGATTTGATCGGCGAGGGCTTCGACGCGGGCTTGCGGATCGCAAGCCTGCCCGACTCGTCATTGATCGCGCGGCGGCTGTGCGCGGTGCCGCGCTACACGGTGGCGTCGCCTGAATATCTCAGGCGTCATGGCCGGCCGACGCATCCGATGCATCTCGCGCAGCACAGATGCCTCGGCTATGCGTATCTCTCGACGGCGGGCGCCTGGCACTACACCAACGCCGCCGGCGAGCAGGCCAGTGTTCGCCCGGCCGGTCCGCTGCGCGTCAACAATGGCGAGGCATTGATGCCGGCGTTGCTGGCAGGGCTCGGCATCGCCGATCTGCCGGACTTCATCGTCGGCGACGCCATTGCGACGGGCAAGGTCGAAGTGATCCTGAAGGGTTGGAAGCAAACCGAGGGGGCGGTGCATCTGGTGACGCCGCCGGGCGGCCCGCGTCCCGCCCGTGTCGAGGTGCTGGCGGATTTTCTGGCCAGGCATTTTGCCAGCACCAGGAAGCGGATTTCGTAGCATGAAGTTTGCTGCCGATTTCACATTTTGTTGTCCGGCTTGAACCTTGCCTGGTCCTCTTTATCCTCAACGATGAGACGAAGCCTTCCGCCTGCGCGACAGGCGCGCCAAACTCGATCGGAAAGATGGTTTGCCGAAAGAAGCTTTGCCGAAACAGGGATTGGCACATGCGAAGCGGCCGAATTTTCCTGAGCCTAGCGATATCGATCGGCTGCGGCATCGCGGGACAAAATCCTGCTTTTTCCCAGGAATACCGGGGAACGGTCGAACAACAATTGGCCTGCACGCCCGACGTTTTCCGGCTTTGCGGCGAACAGATACCGGACGTCAATCGGATCGTTGCGTGCTTGCGGCAAAACACCCCGCAGCTCAGCGGGCGGTGCCGCGCGGTGTTTGAATCAAATATCAGCGCGCCTGATCAGGCCGCGCCGGGACGTCGCGCCGGCCAATAGGACACTCGCCCTAGCGGCGATCCTCGCACACATCGACCCATTCGGCGCCTACCAGCGCGGCCATCCGCGACGGCGCGATCCGCACCGCGCTGTGGATCGAGCCCGCTGCCGGCACCACCTCGTCGAACGCCTTCAGTGATACGTCGCAATAGACCGGCAGCGGCGCCTTCAATCCGAACGGGCAGACGCCGCCGACTTCATGACCGGTAATGTCGGCGACCTCGTCGAGGCCAAGCATCTTCGGCTTGCCGCCGAACAGCGCCTTGACCTTCTTGTTATCCATCCGCGACGTGCCGCTGGTCACGATCAGCACCACACGCTCGCCGATCCGCAAGCTCAATGTTTTCGCAATCCGTGCCGGCTCGACGCCGTAGGCCTCGGCCGCCAGCGCCACGGTCGCCGAACTGACGGGCGATTCGATCACGGCGATGTCAGGGGCGTTCTCGGCGAAAAACACGCGGACCGATTCAAGGCTCATGGCAACAGGTCTCTGCCTAACGCGCCGAGCCTATTGCGTGCTTCGATCGCTGACATCGGCAAGGAATTTTTCAAGCATTTTTGCCGCGTCGTCCGGCACGCTGAGGCCATGACGGGGATAAATCTCCGTTGCGCCGTACTGGCTTGAATTATAAGTCAGCCAGACTTTATTCTGGTCGTCCTGCCAGACCAGCGCCTTCATCGGAAGATCGATCGCGAGTGTCGCGCTCCTGGTCATCTGCGGTGTTCCAGCCTTTGGATTGCCGAAGATGATCACCGTTCGCGGCCGCATCTCCAGTCCGGCTTCCTTTGCCGCGGCGGCGTGATCGATCCGGCTGAAGATGGCCCACCCAGCCGCAGCCTTCGATTTGACGGCCGCTTCGAATCTTTCGATGGTTTCCTGAACCGTGTATTTGCTCGCCTTCGTAATCAAGCCGCCGTCGGCGAGTGCCTGGGAAGAGGACATCACGAGTAAAACTCCTGCAACCATCCTGCTCTTTAGAATCATGTCGATGATCCTCCGCGTCAACACCAGAAAGTGCGGACGAGCTCTGCCTGCATTCTATCAGTCCTGGCGCGGCTTTCGCATCAAACTCAGGCCAATGACTGCAACAATCCGGGCAGATCGGCCAGGGCCCTGATCCGGTAGTCGGGTTCCAATCCGAGCTCATCCATCTGCATCCGGATTGCCTTGAACATGGTCAGCGGCGGTACGAGGTCGCTCTTGACGCATGCCAGCGCCATCGCTTCCGGCGTCACCCGCTCGATCCAGGCGACGTTCAGCCCGATCGATTTGGCGCCGCAGGCGTCCCATGGATTCGACGACACGAACAGCACCTCGGCGGGCGCTACGCCGAGCGTCGATTCGATCAGGGCGTAGGCGTCCGGCGCAGGCTTGAAGATTTTCTGCGAGTCGATGCTGATGGTGGCGTCCAGCGCGTGGTCGAGCCCGCTGTTGCGCACCAGCGCGTTGAGCATGTCGGTGCTGCCGTTCGAGAGGATCGCAAGCTTGCGGCCGCGCATGGCCGCCAGCGTCGCTTTGGCATCCGGATAAAGATCGAGATCGAGATATTTTTCCATCATGCGCTCGATCACGCCGCTGTCATGCTTAAGCCCGAGAATCCTGAGCGTGTAGACCAGCGATTGCCGTGTAATGACCGAGAAGTCCTCGTAGCGCCGCATCAGCGAGCGCAGCCAAGTATATTCGAGCTGCTTGATCCGCCAGACCTGCGTGACGATCTCGCCATAGCCGGGGAACGCCTCCTCGGTAATGGCGGCCACCGACTGGATGTCATAGAGCGTGCCGTAGGCGTCGAACACAACGGCTTTGATGGTCACGGGGCATTCCCTGGATTGAATTGACGCAACGCTTCCGCTGAGGAGCCCTTCGCGGAACGATTGGCGCGCAGATCATGAGGTGAATAGCCGAACATCCGCTTGAAGGATTGACTGCATGACGTCCGGGACCGATAGCCGTTCTGGGCCGCAATGGTGGCGAATGCCAGATCAGTATCGATGAGCGATCGGCGCACGCGCACCATGCGCCATCTTGTGAGATAATCGAGCGGCGCGATGCCCACGCGTGCACGGAAGCGTTGGGCGAAGGATGAACGGGACATGCCGGCTGACGCAGCAAGCCGCGCGACAGTCCATTCGGCAGCCACGTCCTCGTGGAAGCTTCGAAGCGCCTTTCCAATGTGCAGATCGGCCAAACCGGCAAGCCAGCTCGCGTGCTCCGGTTCGACCTTCGCGAGATAGGCGCGAAGGGCCTGCACGAGAAGGATGTCGGCAAGTCGGTCGACGATCACCGCTTCACCCGGCGCGCCGCCGCCTGCCTCGGTTCCCAATAATGCGAGTGTTGCGCGAAGCGGCGCTGCCGCCGTCGATGCGGCCGCGATATGGATGGTGGGCGGCAAAGCTCCGCGGAGCCAGGCAGCGCCTTCCTCATCGAATACGAAGCTGCCGCCGATCACGATTTTATCCGGAAGACCTTCCCCGAAGCGGACCACGCCAGTTGCGTCCCTCGCAGCGGCGAAGAAAATGTCGCCGTCGATCTCGGGAACTTGCTCTGCATTGGAGGTGCGATATGGACGACCGTCGGTCAGCAGATAGCAGTCGCCCGCCTCCAATTGCAGCGGCCCGGCGTCGCCATCCACCCAAAGGCACACCCGGCCTGTGAGGACGGCGCCGAACTTGATATGATCGACGCCGCTGAAGCGCATGGCGTAAGGCCCCCGGCTTTCAAAGCGCACCTGCGCCGCTCGCTTGACGGTCAGCATGGTGAGCATATCGGAAAGCGGATCCATTAATACCTTTCGGACGCTTGGATACGCATTATGGGTTCGCGAAGACGTTCCGTCCATAGCGCGGGCTCGATGCGGACGCCATAACAAGGCCGTCGTAATCGCAAGGAAGCACGCATGAAGGCTTGGCAGCTGGAAGGGCTCGGCGGAGAACTCCGCTTCAATGATGTCGGCACGCCGGAGCCGCGGCCGGGCAGTGTGCTGGTGAGGATCGAGGCATCGTCGCTGATGTCGTACCTCAAAGCTTACGTGGAAGGAAAATTGCCGATTTACAATCCGCCTCCCGGCCCATTCACGATCGGGACCAACGGGATTGGTGTCGTGGAGACGGTGGGTCGGGATGTCTGGCACCTGAAGCCGGGTCAGCGCGTGGTGCTCTCGTCGCATTTCGTCGCGCCGGAGAATGTCGAAGATCCGGCGCAAGTGCTGATTGGACTGACTTCAAGCCCGGACGCGGCGCAGGTTCTGGCGGACTGGCCGGACGGAACCCTCGCCGAATACGCGCTGATGCCGGTCGAAGCCGTCACCCCCGCGGAGGGGTTGGATCATGTCGACGCCGCTCAGCTCGCGGCCCTCAGTCGCTTCATCATTCCGTTCGGTGGGTTGGTTCGCGGTCGGCTCGCAGCAGGCGAAACACTTGTTGTGACCGGCGCAACCGGCGCTTATGGCACAGCCACCGTGTTGCTCGGCGTCGCCATGGGAGCGGCCCGCGTGATTGCGGTCGGCCGCAATATGGCGGCGCTGGAGGCGGTCGCGCGCGCCGGCGGATCGCGGGTTTCGACGGTGACGCTCACAGGCGATGTTCAGAAAGACGCGGGCGCGGTCCGCGCGGCCTCTGGCGGTGGCGCGCATATGGCGTTCGATATGGTGGGACAGGCGCGTGATCCCAAAGCCACGCTCGCGGCGCTTCACAGTCTCCGTCGTCGGGGCAGGCTTGTGCTGATGGGAAGCATGACGACCGAACTGCCGATTCCCTACACCACGGTCATGCTGAACAGCTGGGAAATCCTCGGACAGTTCATGTATCCGGCGAGCGCCTATCGGCGGTTGCTCGATTTGTTACGCAGTGGGCTGCTCGACATCACCCCGATCCGCCCGCGCGTGTATCCGCTCGCTGCGCTACCCGAAGCGATGGAGGCTGCGGCCACGGCCGGCAATCTCGATCTTGTCGTGATGCGGCCTTAGCGCAGGTAGGGCGTTCGGGATGAAGCGAACCGAAAGCCGGATCGGGCGGCCGAATTCCTCGCGCGTCAGATACCTAACAGCTTCCGCGCATTGGCCTTCAGTACCTTCGGCCTGATCTCGTCGCGGATCTCGAGCTTGGCGAAATCCGCCATCCATCGGTCGGGCGTGATCACCGGCCAGTCCGAACCGAACAGCATCTTGTCCTGCAAAATGCTGTTGGTGTAACGAACCAGGATTGGCGGGAAATATTTCGGCGACCAACCGGAGAGGTCGATATAGACATTCGGCTTGTGGTTCGAGACCGACAGCGCCTCTTCCTGCCACGGGAAAGACGGGTGCGCGAGGATGATCTTCAGGTCGGGGAAATCCGCCGCCACATCGTCGACATACATCGGATTGGAATATTTCAGCCGCATCCCCATGCCGCCGGGCATGCCGCTTCCGACGCCGGTCTGCCCAGTGTGGAACAGCGCGACGGCGCCGCCGTCATTGATGGCCTCGTACAACGGATAGGCCATGCGGTCGTTGGGATAAAAACCCTGCATGGTCGGATGGAATTTGAACCCGCGCACGCCGTATTCCTCGATCAGCTTGCGCGCCTCGCGCACGCCGAGCTTGCCCTTGTGCGGATCGATGCTGGCGAACGGTATCAGGACATCGAGATTGTCGGCGGCGACCTCCAGCATTTCGTAATTGTTGTAGCGGCGGAATCCGGTCTCACGCTCGGCATCGACCGGGAAGATCACTGCGGCGATTTTCCTGGCGCGGTAATAGGCCGCGGTCTCCGGCACCGTCGGCGGATGTTTGTTCGGCGACTTGAAATACTCCGCCATCTGCGCCTGGAAGTCGTCATAGCCGTCGTCGCCATGCATGCCGCAGGGCTCTTCGGCATGGGTGTGGATATCGATCGCCACTACGTCTTCGATATTGGGCAGCTTCAATTTGGACATCTGGGGTTCTCGGCGGCCGCTTGTTGGTACGGATGAAAAATTGATTATACCATATAACAAATTTGGCAAGGCGGCGAAGCTGCCGATGGCGAACCTGAGCCAGTTCGGTAAAATGGCCGAAACAACAGAACAGGGAGCGCGACATGGCGCAAGCGGACGCCTTCGAGACCGATTTCTGGAAAGACGCCAATTTGCGAAAGGTCTGGGACGACATCATTCCCGGCGCGCCGCGCAAAACCATTCCCTATACGCTGACGCGTGATGCGATCGGGCTGTACTGCAAGGCGGTCGGCGAAGACCATCCGATTTATTTCGATGAAGCCTATGCCAAGACCACGCCTTATGGCGGGCTGATCGCACCGCCGTCGATCCACATCCTCTTGATGTTTTCCTGCACTCCGGCCGACGACTGGATGCGCAGCCCGGGCACCGTCAATGCCGGACAATCGTGGAGCTACCATATTCCGGCGCGTCCCGGCGACGTCATCACGCTTTCCGCCCGTGCGCTCGACAAATTCATCAAGCGCGAACGATTGTTCGTGGTGCATGACAACGTTTTCTTCAACCAGCACGGCGACGTCATCTGTTCCGGCCGCGGCTGGACCATCCGGCCGCAGTGAGGCGCGAGGGACTGAAATCATGACCACGACGTTTGAAAGCCTTGGCGCCGGCGACACCATCGACGGGCCGAAATTCGCGGTCAGCCGCGAATCCATCCGCCTGTTTTGCGATGCCTCGCTCGACTACAATCCGCTGCATCTCGACAACGATTATATGAAGGGTAATTTCGGCAAGACCAATTTCGGCGGCATCATCATGCACGGCATGAATAATTTCGGGTTGATCTCGCGGATGATCACCGACTGGGCCTATCCGGCCGGCGCCGTTCATCGCCGCCTCGAGACAAGGTGGGTCAAGCCGGTCAGGCCCGGCGACATCATCCAGCCCACAGGAATCGTGAAATCAAAACAGGCCACGGCGAATTCGCGCTGGGTCTTGATCGACGTCGTGGTTCGCAACCAGAACGACGAGAAGGTCGCCACCGGCGAGGCCATGGTTGAGTTCCCGCATCGCTAGATTTCGCCTGTCATTTCAGCCGGGATGGGTCAGGTTTGGCCCTGAGTCGGCGTGGTTGCCCGAATCGACCTGCAAATGGACCTCGCAGCTTGCAACTCGGCATGTCTGGATTGACATTCGGTCGCACCATGGCTTAGAAACCGCGGGTCTTGGGCGGCACGGCCGTCGGCGGGACTAAGCCCATTTTGCCACTTTCGGGTCTCAAAAGGATAGTGCCGAACACGGCCTTTCAAAGCATCAGGATTGTCCCATGAAGGTCCGTAACTCATTGAAATCGTTGCGTGGTCGCCATCGCAACAACCGTCTGGTCCGCCGCAAGGGCCGGGTCTACGTGATCAACAAGGTTCAGCGCCGCTTCAAGGCGCGCCAGGGCTGAATCAAGGTTGAATCAGCGCTGAATCGCGCCTTCGGGGCTATCGCAAATACCCTGCCTTCACGGGTCTTTGACTTTTTGCTGCTTTGCAGCGGGTTTTCCTGCGTCTAGACTTCGCAGATGGCATTGAGATTCCCCAAAGCGCAGCATTGCCGACTAGCCTTTCTCGTCACCGCGATGATCGTCGTGGCGCCGGTTGCAGCGTTTGCGCAGGATCCGGCGACGCCCGCGAAGCAACAGAAAAAACTGCCGGAAGCGCCGGGTAAGCTGCCGAAGGTCGGCGCTGATCGCTCTCGCGGGCTGGACTTTCTGTTCGGCGCGCTGAAGGCTGCCCCCGATGAGGCGAGCGCCAAGCATGTCGAAGCGCGGATCTGGGCGCTGTGGCTGCAGACCCCGAGCGATACCACGGCACTGCTGATGATGCGCGCCAAGGCCGCGATGGACGCCCAGCAGATGGATGTCGCGCTGAAGCTGCTCGACGCCGTGGTGAAGCTGCGTCCCGATTATGTCGAGGGATGGAACAGGCGTGCGACGCTGTATTATCTGCAGAACGATTACGCCCGTTCGCTCGAGGACATCGAGCAGGTGCTGGTCCGCGAACCGCGCCATTTCGGCGCGCTGGCCGGGCTTGGCATGATCATGCAGGATCTCGGCGACGAAAAGCGCGCGCTTGACGCCTTCCGCAAGGCGCTCGCCGTCAATCCTTACCTCGAAAAGGTGCCGGAACTGGTCAAGACCCTGACCGAGAAGGTCGAAGGCCGCGACATCTGATCGCGTGCGAATTTGCGGCGATCGTCGAGATCGCCTCCGTTCCCACTCAATTGGAACGGAAAAGGCATTCAGTGCAGAAGGTTGCTGCCGCGCTCGAAGGGCCCGCCCTGGGTCACCGTCGCGTAAAGCCGCGCGAGTTCCACTTCCAACTGCTCATTGACCAGCAATAGAGCCCTGAGCGCGCTGCGGATATCGCCGTTGCAACGGGCCACGATCTCGTCGATGGCGGCTTCATTCGGTCCGGAAGTCATCAAAACCCTCCAATAGTGCCTTGGAATAATCTTGGGATAATCCTGTTGTCCGACCCGCGCTCCTGTGGATTGCGGGGATAGCCCAGGCGACGACAGCTTGCGTGGCGCGCGCTCGCCGGATGGCAAATGCGCCGATGGCGTTTATATAAAGCTGCCGATGACGGTTGTATGAAGTCGCCCGCCGCATGGTCCTCACACGGTGAGAAAGACGTTGATAATCCTGTTTTTCCTGGTGATCGCCCCGATTGCGGCATCGGCAGTGAAGTATCTGCTGGGGGATCGCGCGGTCCATTGGCAGACCGCGGACCGTTCCAGCGCCGGTCTTTTGCCGTCGCCCGCGCAACATCCGGATGCGATGGTGCGAATCTACGCCGCGCGGACGGTTCGTTGGCGCGGCATCTTCGCGGTCCATAGCTGGATCGTGGTCAAGGAACCCAACGCGTCGCGCTACACCCGCTACGATTATACGGCTTGGGGCGAACCGATCCGCGTCAACGGCTTTGTGCCCGATGGGCGGTGGTTTGGCGGCACGCCGGAAATGATCGCCGCCGCCGACGGCGAGGCCGCATCCCGAATGGTCCCCAAAATCCGCGCCGCGGTTGAAGGCTACGAATGGCGATCTTCCGGCGACTATCGCGCCTGGCCGGGACCGAATTCCAACACGTTTGTCGCGGCCGTGCTGGCGGCTGTCCCGGAACTGCAAGCCGCGCTGCCGCCAACCGCGATCGGCAAGGACTTTCCCTACGATGGTGATGTATTCGGGCTGACGCCGTCGGGAACCGGCATTCGCGTCACGCTTGGCGGCTATCTGGGCCTCACCATCGGCTGGGTCGAAGGCCTCGAGGTCAATCTTCTCGGCGCGGTGGTCGGCATCGACCTGCGCCGGCCAGCCATCAAGCTACCGGCGCTGGGGCGCGTGGGTTTCGGTTATTTCTAGCTCAATTGGCATCTGCGTTGTGGCATTGGCGGCGAAACCCGGGCGCGGTAGAAACGTAGCTCGCCGGTGCCCCAAATCATCCGGACATTTGCAATGATCGCGGTCGTTGTCGTGGCGGCGCTGGCCGTCCTGGCGCTGATCACGCAGGCCGGTGTGCTTGCGCTGCAGCACGCCTATCCCGCGCAAGGCCGGATGATCGAGGTCGCCGGCGCCACGCTCAATGTCCTCGACACCGGGCCGCGCGCGGGCGCCGGTCCGCCGATCGTGATCATCCATGGCGCGAGTTCAAACCTGGAGACCATGCGCCAGCCGCTCGGCGATATGCTCGCCAAACATCATCGGGTGATCCTGATTGATCGTCCCGGGCATGGCTGGAGCACGCGCGCGGGGTTGGATGATTCGACGCCGGCCATTCAGGGCAGAATGATCGATGCCGCGCTCGAAAAACTGGGCGTGGGCGCCGTGATCTTGGTGGTTCACTCCTGGGCCGGCGCGCTTGGCGCGCTGATGGCGCTGGATTATCCGCAGCGCGTCGCGGGCCTGGTGATGCTGGCGCCGGTGGCCTATCCGTGGCCCGGCGGCGTCGGATGGTACAACAAGCTCGTCACCACCCCGATGATCGGCGCTTTGCTCGCCTATACGATCACGCTGCCGCTCGGATACTTCCTGATCGACTCCGGTGCCCGCAATGTGTTTTTGCCGCAGACCATGCCGGAAGACTTCGTGGCGAATACCGGGACGCCATTGCTGCTGCGTCCGCGCGCGTTTCTCGCCAATGCCTGGGATCTGGTGACGCTGAAGGCGGCGGTGGCAGCGCAGGCGCCACGCTATCGCACGATCAGGGTGCCGGTGGTGGTGATCACGGGCGACACGGACAGGACCGTGTCGCCCAGCATCCATTCCCGGCCCTTCGTGGCGGCGGTGCCGGGTGCAAAACTGATCGTATTGCCTGATGTCGGCCACCTCGTGCAAAATGCCGCACCCGAACGCGTGATCGACGAGATCGAGGCCATGACCGACAGGATCGCGCCCAGCGCGGCCGCGGCGGCTGATCATATCTAGTCAACTGTCAATCATCGGGTTCGTCGTACGGCGGCGCAGGCGATGCCGCAGAGCATCCCCGGACGGCTTCCAGATAATCGGCGGTTTGCCTGAAGGTTGCCGAAGACCGCGCTCCGATGTTGAATGAGATTCAATATGACCGGCGAACTACCGCCGGCGCCGGAGGAGAGGTCGATGGGATATCAGCTGGTGGCTCAGGACGAGTATCCGCACACCCCCAGCGCAGAGCCGCATTTCAATGAAAGCGTCTATTGCAACGGTTTCGACCACGGCACCGGGGCCGGCGGCTGGATGCGGCTCGGCAACCGCGTCAACGAGGGATATGCCGAACTGTCGGTCTGCCTCTATCTGCCCGATGGACGGATCGCCTGCCAGTTTCGGCGCCCCGAGATCAAGACCAATGCGCGCTTTGCGGCCGGCGGCCTCGACTACGAGATAAAGGAGGCGCTCGGGGCCGTCGAGATGACCTACGCCGGCGAACTCCTCGTTCTCGACGATCCGAATTTGCTGCGCGATCCGGAAAGAATGTTCGAAAAAGCCCGCCGGGCCTCCGGCGCCGTGCGTTTGACGCAGACGGCGGCGTCACCTGTGCACGGCGGCATTCCGGATTCGCCCGATCACGAACCAATGTACGGCTGGAATTTTTCGCTGGGGCACTTCAACCAGCACACCTCGGTGACCGGTGAGATCAGGATCGGCGACGAACGCTTTCCGATCGACGGCGGCGGCTGGCGGGACCATTCCTGGGGACCGCGTCTCTGGCAGAACATCTATTTCTACCGTCTGTTCCTCGCCAATCTTGGCCACGGCCGCGGCTTCATGCTGCTGAAGATCACAAACGCCGCGGGGCGAGTTCGCCGGCTTGGCGTGCTCCTGGTCGACGGCCAGTACGAGGAGGTGATGGACATGGATCTGATGACGGACTGGAGCGAACGCCAGGATCCCAGCCGCATCCGTATCGCCGTCCGCACCCCAAAGCGAACGGCGTTGATCGAAGGTCAGGTTGTCTCGCTTGCGCCGCTGCGCAATCGCCGCAAGATCGACGGAGAGACGGTCACCTCGCGGATCGCCGAGGGCCACACCAGGTTCACCTGGGACGGCTTCAGCGGCTACGGAATGACCGAATATATCGAACGGATCGAGGGCGAGCGGCTGGTCGGCTATCCGCTCTGATCTCGGACCCGATCAGCCGACGTCGACGGAACCGTTACTTGGTCTTTCCGTCCTTGTCGTATTGCGAGACAAAGGCCCACAGATCGTTGACTTCCTTCTCGTTCTTGATGCCGACAAAGGTCATTTTGGTGCCGGGAATTTTGGCCTTCGGGTCCTTGATGTACTCCTTGAACTGGGCCTCGTTCCAGGTGATGCCTGAATTCTTGTTGGCGTCCGAGTAGGAATAATCCGGCACCGTGCCGGACTTGCGGCCGTCAAGTCCGTTGAGTTCAGGGCCGATCTTGTTCTTGGCGCCTTCGCCGATCGCATGGCAGGCCATGCATTTGTTGAAGGACGTCTTGCCGGCTGCGACGTCCTGCGCGAGTGCGGCGGACGCGGCTGCCGACGATGCGATGAAGACCAGCGCGCTCAATGTCAGTTTTTTCATGGGATGCACTTCGTGGGGTTGGGTTGGCTCTGCGGCTGTTGTGGCATGCGGCCGTTGCGTTGGACAAGCCGCCAAACGCTTGCCGGTTTCACCGATCTCGCGCCAGCCTGCCCGGAAAAGTTGGCATTGCCGGCCTGCCCGTGCCATGGCGATCTACCCAAAGCGGTCCAGACGTGCTTGATTCGCCATCACAAATCGACCAATGCCTACGCCCATTCGGCGCAAGCGGCCGGCCGGAGAAGTCGACATGACCATCATGATGCCTGCATCGGATGAGGCGGTTCTGGGACGGCGCGACGCCATCGTCGCGGCGCTGCGCGCGATCGTGCCGGGGGAGGGTGTGATCGACAAGCCTGCCGAAATGCTGCCCTACGAGTCCGACGGCCTGATGGCTTATCGTCAGCCGCCGATGGTCGTGGTGCTTCCGGATACCACCGAGCAGGTATCGCGGGTCCTGAAATATTGCTTCGAGGAGGGCATCAAGGTGGTGCCGCGCGGCTCCGGTACCTCGCTGTCCGGCGGCGCGCTGCCGCTGGCCGATGGCGTGCTGCTGGGCCTCGGTAAATTCAAGCGCATCCGCGAGATCGATCTGGACAACCGCGTGGTGGTGACCGAGCCCGGGGTGACCAATCTCGCGATCAGCCAGGCGGTCGCCGATGCCGGATTTTACTATGCGCCGGACCCGTCGTCGCAGATTGCCTGCTCGATCGGCGGCAATGTCGCGGAGAACTCCGGCGGCGTGCACTGCCTGAAATACGGCATGACCACCAACAACGTGCTTGGCTGCGAAATCGTGCTGATATCGGGCGAAATCATCAAGATCGGCGGCAAATCCGCCGAGGCTGGCGGCTACGACCTGATGGGAATCATCACGGGATCCGAAGGCCTGCTCGGCGTCATCACCGAGGTCACGGTGCGGATTCTGCAGAAGCCGGAGACCGCGCGGGCGCTGATGGTCGGCTTCGCAGAGGTCGAGGCGGCCGGCGAATGCGTGGCCAATATCATCGGCGCCGGGATCATCCCGGGGGGCATGGAAATGATGGACAAACCGGCGATCCACGCCGCCGAAGCCTTCGTTCATGCCGGCTATCCGCTCGATGTCGAGGCATTGCTGATCATCGAACTCGATGGTCCGAGCATCGAGGTCGATGAACTGATCAGCCGCGTCGAGGCGATTGCGCTGGGCTGCGGCTCGACGATGTGCCGGATCTCCAATTCGGAAGCAGAGCGCAATCTGTTCTGGGCCGGCCGCAAGGCGGCGTTTCCGGCGGTCGGGCGGATTTCGCCGGATTATCTTTGCATGGACGGCACCATCCCGCGGGGCGCGCTGCCGAAAGCCCTGGCCCGCATCCGCGATCTCTCGGAGAAATACGGTCTTCGCGTCGCCAACGTGTTTCACGCCGGCGACGGCAATCTGCATCCGCTGATCCTGTACGACGCCAACAAGCCCGGCGAGATGGACAAGGCCGAGGCTTTCGGCGCGGATATCCTGCGATGCTGCGTTGAACTCGGCGGCGTGTTGACCGGCGAACACGGCGTCGGCGTCGAGAAACGGGACCTGATGCCGGAGATGTTCAGCGAGATCGATCTCAACCAGCAGCAGCGGCTGAAATGCGCGTTCGACGCGCAGGGCTTGCTTAATCCCGGCAAGGTGTTCCCGACCTTGCATCGCTGCGCCGAACTCGGCCGCGTGCATGTCCATGGCGGCAAGCTCGCTTTCCCCGAACTTCCGCGGTTTTGAGCAGGCGAGCGTGGACACCCTGAAAGTACGTGACGCCGGAGACGTCGAGCAGGTGGTGCGTTCCGCACTCGCCAGCGAGCAGCCGCTGGAAATCATCGGCCACGGCTCCAAGCGGCTGATCGGCCAGCCGATGGCGACCAATGCGCTGCTCGATCTGTCGGCGCTCAATGCGGTGACGGCCTATGAACCGAACGAGTTGATCATTACCGTCCAGGCCGGCGCGCCGCTAGCCGATGTATTGTCGCTGATCGACTCCAGGAATCAGCAGTTCGCGTTCGAGCCGATCAACACCTCGCGGCTGCTGGGCGGGCCGGATGTTGGAACCATCGGGGGCATGATCGGTGCCGGGCTGGCGGGACCCCGCCGTATCAAGGCCGGTGGCGCCCGCGACCATTTGCTCGGCGCGCATGCCGTGTCCGGCTTCGGCGACAGTTTCAAGGCCGGCGGCAAGGTGGTGAAAAACGTCACCGGCTACGACCTCTGCAAGCTGCTGGCGGGATCCTGGGGCACGCTGGCGGTGATGACGGAAGTGACATTGAAGGTGATGCCGAGGCCGGAAAGCGAACGCACGCTGGCGCTGCGGGGGCTGGACGACGTCGCCGCGAACCGGGCAATGACGGCGGCTCTGGGCTCGCCGTTCGACGTGTCCGGCGCGGCGCATGTGCCGAACTCGGCGTTTCGAGCAGCCGGGGAGAGCGCGCTGGGCGATCTTGGATCGCCGCAGCAGGCGGTCACTTTGCTGCGGCTGGAAGGCATTACGGCGTCGGCGGTCCATCGCGCGGCAGCACTGGGCAAGGTTCTGGCGCCGTTTGGGGCGGCGGAGATTCTCGAAGACGCGGCCTCGGCGGCGGTCTGGAGTTCCGTTCGCGACGTTGAGCCGTTCGCGGCCGCTGGCACGCTGGGGGCGTGGCCAGTGTGGCGGATCGTTTGCCCCCCGGCCTCGGGCGGCGCGCTCGGTCAGGCGCTGGCGCGAGATACCGGCGGCGATGTGCTCTACGATTGGGGCGGCGGACTGATCTGGGCGGCACTGCCACCCAAGGCCGACGCCCAGGCGGCCCTGGTGCGTGCGCGCGTCAATGCCGTCGGCGGCCACGCGACATTGCTGCGCGCCTCCGAGCTGGTACGACGCAACGTCGATGTGTTTCATCCCCAGCAAAGCGGCCTTGCTGGCTTGAGCGAACGTGTCCGCCACAGCTTCGATCCGAAAATCATCCTCAATCGCGGCCGGCTGACGCGAGGAGCTGTGGCATGAAGACCGAATTCAACATCGCGCAACTCGCCGATCCCGATATCGCCGAAGCCGACAAGATTTTACGCGCCTGCGTGCATTGCGGGTTCTGCACCGCGACCTGCCCGACCTACGTCCTGCTTGGCGATGAACTCGATAGCCCGCGGGGCCGAATCTATCTCATCAAGGAGATGCTGGAAAAGGACCGGCCGCCGACGCCAGATGTGGTCAAGCACATCGACCGCTGTCTCTCCTGCCTCGCCTGCATGACGACCTGTCCATCGGGCGTGAACTATATGCATCTCGTCGATCAGGCGAGGGCGAGGATTGAAAGGGACTATACAAGGCCGCTGACCGAGCGGGCGTTGCGCGCAGTCCTGGCCTGGGTCCTGCCGCGGCCCGGATGGTTTCGCGCCGGCATGATCCTGGCGCGGTTCGGCCGACCGCTGACGGCTTTATTGCCCACACCCAAGGTTGCATCGGCATCGCCGACTTTATTACGCCGAATCAAGGCGATGCTGGCCCTTGCGCCGCGCCGTCTGCCGCCCCCCGGAGCTGCCGGCGGAAGCGTTTTTCCACCCCTGGGCCCGAGGCGCGGACGGGTCGCGCTGCTGCAGGGCTGTGCCCAACAGGTTCTGGCGCCGCGAATCAATCAGGCTGCCATCAATCTGCTGACGCGTCACGGCATCGAGGTCGTGCTGGTCAAGGACGAGCAATGCTGTGGCGCGCTGACCCACCACCTCGGGCGCGACGGCGACGCGCTGGCGCGCGCCCGCGCCAACATCGCCGCCTGGCTCAACGAAGCCGAGCGAAATGGCCTCGACGCCATCCTGGTGACGGCATCGGGTTGCGGCACGGTGATCAAGGATTATGGCTTCATGCTGCGCGAGGACCGTGATTTCGCTGGCGCTGCCGCAAAGGTTTCGGCGCTGGCCAAGGACATCACGGAGTACATCAGCGGGATCGAACTGGAGCCCCAGCGACAGCACGGCGATATTATCATCGCCTATCACTCGGCCTGCTCGCTGCAGCACGGACAGAAAATCACACAGCTTCCGAAAGAATTGCTTTCCAAGAACGGATTCGTGGTGAAAGATGTACCTGAGAGCCATTTGTGTTGCGGTTCGGCGGGGACGTACAACATT
>Ga0182030_10009750_pt1 | contig 19620 bp, 21 predicted proteins | sample 812S3MmetaG_FD_121299 | JGI IMG/M metagenome (GOLD analysis project Ga0182030, IMG submission 121299) | Permafrost microbial communities from Stordalen Mire, Sweden - 812S3M metaG (Illumina Assembly) | ecosystem: Environmental > Terrestrial > Soil > Wetlands > Permafrost | place: Sweden... | reverse complement strand
TAGCCGGATGCAAGAAGCAATCCCTCAATACGAAGAGGCGGTGCGCCTTAAACCCGATTACGCAGACGCACACAACAATTTGGCGGGCATCTTGAGGGCTCAAGGCAAGTTACAGGAGGCCATCGATCACTACGAACAAGCGATACGGGAAAAGCCTGTAAGCGCCAGTTACAAAGTGGAGCGGGTGGCGGTCCAACATTGTGACACCCAATGCGTGTTTGATACTGCAATCATCTGACGAGGTCAAGTGGCAGTATCCCCGTTTGCCCTTCCCCGAGGGGAAGGGCAATTTTTCGCGGGTTGGTTCGGTTGTTTATTTTCGGCGACGGGCTTTGGCTTGGCGGAGCCGGTAGCTCTCTCCGTTGGCTTCCAGAATGTGAACGCGATGCGTGAGCCGGTCGAGCATCGCCCCGGTCAACCGCTCGCTGCCCAGTACTTCCGTCCACTGTTCAAACGGCAGATTGGTGGTGACGATCAGGCTGGTTTGTTCATACGCCCGACCCACCACGTCAAACAACAACTCGGCTCCCGCTTTCGAGAATGGAACGTATCCATGACGTATCCCACCATACCCCCGCAAGGCAACCCGGCAGAGTATCGGCCATCCACGAAACGCTGAATTCCTTCCTCGACGTATTTATTGGCAAGATGAGTAAAGTGGGATTTGGTTGTCACGCGCAGACGCTTACATTCTACGGTAAAGAAAATGGTTTGGCCCTGATGATTCGGTGGGTAAAACCGAAGGTCATTTCTTCCCAATTCAGTCCCAAAATCAGGTTCAGTGATCGGGTCGTCGCTTCGTACAGCAACGTCGCGTTGGTATGCCGCGCATCGTGGAGCCGATGCAGGGGACAATACTTCTTCCAGCGACGCCAGATTGCACTCGATGATAGTCGCTCCGACTTGTTGCTTCGAAGCAGGTGAGCCCCTGGCTGGAGTTCCGCCTGTTCCGCCTTCCACCGCATGTACCATCGGAGATCCCGTTTCAGGTCAGGCCCGATCTTTACGACCCGCTGTTTCCCGCCCTTTCCCCGACGAACAAGCAGTTCACTCCGGCTGTATCCAATGAAGCAGTCGGTAATTTGTAGACCGCAGAGTTCGCTGGCTCGAAGCCCCGACAGCAACGCCAACCGTATAACCAGCCAGTCACGGACAGGTTGCTTGCGGCTCTTCGCCACCCCCAAGGAGCGAAGCTCGTCGGCTCGTTTGAGCAGTTTTCCGAGTTCTTCCTTCGACAGGAATCGATCCGGAGTCAAAATCCACTCTTTCATGCGACCTCCATCAGAGTTTGCCTAGCCTTCTCCGTTGCCACCCGTCCGCGTCCCGTCCGTTGGATGAATCCCTGCCGCAGCAGGAATGGTTCAACGCTTTCCTCCAAGGTCTCAGGACTTTCACCAATCGCTGACGCCAGCGTCTCCACCCCGACCGGTTCGTCAGCTTCGATGAGCCGTTTGAGATATTCGCGGTCGGTTCGGGTCATGCCGTTGCAGTCAATGCCTTTGAGTTCGAAGGCAGCTTGCAACGCTTCCATGGTCGCAATGCCCCCATCCGCCTGAACGTAGTCTCTGTACCACATGAGATTGGACATCGCCGTCCGAGCCGTGCCTCGCGAGCGTATTGCGATTTGCTGAGCAACTTCCCCTGGCACATCGAACGCCAGCTTGGTTGCTGCATTACCGATGATCGTTTGCAATTCCTCGTCGTTGTAGGCTTCTAGTTCGATGATCTGCCGAAACCGGCTCCGCAGTGGAGCGGTGGTGAGACCGAGCAAAGTCGTCGCGCCGATTAGGGTGAACGGTGGTATTTGATGCGTCTTGCGAGATTTGTCTCCGCGAATACCCAGTTGTTTCATCAAGTCGTCGAAGCCCGCTTCGGCGGTTGTGATGACGCCATCTTCCATCGCGGGATACATGACCTCCTCCAACTTCCGGGGCAGGGCATGGATTTCGTCGATAAATAGGACATCGTTTGCCTTCAGTTCTAACAATTGCGCCGTCATCTCGGTTGCGTTCTTGAGCGACGAGCCCACCATCTCGATCAACCAACCGCCCATTTCAGCGGCGACGATGCGGGCCAGGGTGGTCTTGCCGAGACCGGACGGACCGGACATCAGAACGTGCGGGACGGGTTCGCTTCGGCGTTTCGACGCGGTAATTAGTACAGATAGAATGCGCCTGGCATTCTGTTGTCCGACGAATTCAGATAATGTGTTTGGTCGAATCATAACGGTCCATTTTCCCGTACGCGGTTGTATTCTTCTTGGCTGACATTGCTAACCGGCCAAATTTGAAAACCCCCTCGGAGCGAACCCGAATGGTTCCAAGTGCCCCAAAGCCCGCGCTTGATGCCGTCGCCATAACCGCAGAAGCGAACCCTCAACTTGCGGTCGTATCGCATCATTCCAACGATTTCCCCACCGAGACGGAGATAACTTGCCAACAGAACGAACCGGACGGAGCCATTCGAGGCAACCAGACTACCAGTACCAGCGACGCGCCGTTCTCGGAACCCCAACGACAGGTTGATGACATTGATGCCTTTGATCTTTGAACGCGTAAAAAAACCAGTCCATTGTCCCGAAGGGCAACCGTTGCCCATAGCCATGCCCCCTATCCCACCACGAGGACGGGAATAGAGACCGGCTTCCGTCCCACTTGGAATATTCGCTTGCTCATCCATATGTTGCAGAGATCCTACCAGGAAACGGGCCGGATGTCGAGTCGGAACCATCACCAACGCAATGATTTACACATTCTAGTGACAACCCATTGGCTCTGAGTGACTGGCTCGATTAGGGGGTAATGGCATCGGAACCGTCGACAACGGGGTCGATGCGACGGTGCGACTCGTACCAATGATTTATGCGAACCCAGAGTCGCTGGTCAACACTGAGGATCCCGATATGAACGGCCTGCCAATGCAGTTTCTCGCGTTTCCAGCCTTTCCGGTAAAATGTCCTGCGGCTACATCCAAACGGCAACGCGTCTGCGAACGGGAGAATCCTCTTGTTTGGTTTGATGGGAGCGTACAACCAATTCCAATAAAGTTGAGGTAGGAGCGGGCACATTGCAGGCTTTCGAATACCAAGAGCCCGTCGCTGCGAATGCATAGGCATCAGATTGGCAAACAGAGCCGCGTAGAATGGCGAAACTCTTAGCATGTTTCTTTTCGTGCGTGTTGCTTTTGAGGGCGAGTACAGGATCGTCCATGAGTCCAGTAGGGCTTTCGCCTGGTCGCTGGCAGCAAATTCGAGCCACTGCTCACCGTCGATCTCGATCACGTTGGCTCCCGCAAACAACCCCGCCAGAACCGACTCTCCTTGTGGATCTACGGGAGGCAACAAAGTCGCCGGACAGCCGACCAAACGCCGCCTACCAAATCCGTCGTCAGCCCCCAGCTTACCGGCAATATGCCATTGCCCGATGTCCTCCCCCAATTCCGAGTGAGCCGTTGCATCAATTCTAAACCGCTCAGCCTCTTTTTCCTGTAATGCACCCGACAGGCGGAGGCCCAAGAAGAATTCTGGTGTCCACGGTCGCATCTCAGCCTCAATGCCTAAATCTCCCATTCGCAGACGATGGATGGCAGATTTCGGTGCGCCTGCGTAATGCAGGCTACAGATGGTGGGCCACAAATATCCGGGAGCTGCCGCTTTGATGTAGGGCCAAGCCACCAGGGGCTTGAGGTGAGCTTTGGGATCCGCCAGGACATACGCACGAGCAATAGCCACGCTGATTTGCTTCCGAAGAACCTCCCGCCGCCGTACGAGTTCCGGATCTCGGTACCGACGTTGCCGTGTTCGGTGCCTAGGACCGTCATCTTGGATGCTAATCATGCTGGTCTGTAGTTCGAGATGGTTGGGCAGGAACCCTACGTGCGAAAATCTTCCTGTTTTAATGTTTGAGGAGATGTTTGAGGAGATGTTCGGTCAAGAATCCCGCTTTACCTGGGAATTTAAAGACGTACTTTTTTTATTTCACGGAAAATAAATTTTCGAGCACTCAGGATTATCGGTATTTTCAGGCACTTTTGGTGCCATCTTGTCCATGGGTCTGAACTGATTCACTTCCGAGAAGCGTCTTCAGGTCGTCGTTGAAAACTTGATGTAGTAGGGACACGTGGAATTGAAAGCGAATTCCGGCAGCCTCCTCGAACCACATGCCAAAGTTCTCATGGCGGCATCGCTTCACTTGTTGGGGGAAGTCGTCCCGTAACACGAATGGCTCGAACCGTCCTGGATTTCGCCGGATGAGAAATTCGCCGAGAAAATTAGCCAGAGAGTTCGAGCGGCACATGCTCATGCTCAGCAGATCCGCTCGACTGACTTTCGCCGCTCGCAACGGCAAGACGAACCGGATGTCCCCGTTGGTCGCTTGGATGGACGTGACGACAGTCTTGCCGAGTAAAAGCCCGGCGACGATCCGGGGGGTTGTGTCCGTCCCAGGTTCCATGGGTTTTGCCCCCGGATCGTCGCCGTTCATGAGTTTAGACAACCAGGTTGAATTGGCTTCGCCTGATTCAGTGGTTCTTGCGGATCGGGATCAGCTTGACCCGCTCGCCTTCGGTCAATTCCGTGCTCCGGTTCTTGTTTGAGCGATGCTTCGGGCTTTTCAACACTTGGTAGGCAAAGTTGACCACTTTTTCGGATTTCTTGGTTAGCTCGGCGACCTTGCGGATCAGTTCGACCTTCGTGATGTAGTCCCGATTGCCTTCGACGAACAAACTCCCGTACAAAGTGCCAGCGCGGTACGGGCAATCAGGCTGGGCGGTTGGATGCTGATTGGATTTCCTGATCGGCTTCGTCAGCGACTTGCGCTTGGCTTTCCGTGCTCTGCGATTGCGGTCCAGTTTGACTTTGGGCTTTGATGTCATGGATTCCTCCAGTTTGGTTTTGCCACACACACAGCGTGGATTTTCCACACAGTCAAGGCCCTTTCGAAGGGTTGGGAACGAAGCGACAGGGAGGAAAGTGAGGGGACGGCGGGTGCGACAGTGACTCAAGAAGACTCCGAAAAATAAAACCCAAGGAGCGCCGGTAAACAAGCGGCGGCTTTGACAACAGAACTGGATTCGATAAGATTGCTTTCCGTGAACGACGAGACTTACCCGAACCAGCCGTGGAGAAAGGCGGATTCTGCATGGTCATGACCGCGCCCATGCCGACCCGTCCGCTGGGGAAAACCGGCTGGCAAGCAAGCGTGTTGACCCTGGGCGGCGTGAAGTGGGACACGCAACTGTCAGCAGGAGATGCGGCGGCGTTGATCCAACGGGCGATCGAGTTGGGCGTAAACACCTTCGACACCGCCCACGGTTACGGCGACGGCGAGAGCGAGCGCCGCCTGGGTCAGGCGTTGCGTGGCACCAGCCAGCCGGTCTTCGTATCCACCAAGATCACCGACCGCACCCGTGACGGCGCACGACGGCAAATGGACACCTCGCTCCAACGACTGGGGATGGATCGAGTGGATTTGATGTTCGTCCACGGTCTGGACGATGAGGACGACTATCGCAAGGTGATGGGGCCGAACAGCGTGCTCCATGCGATTGAAGAGTTCCGGTCGACCGGTCGCATCCGGTTCGTAGGGGTGTCCGGCCATTGGTATCGACAGAACACGGAGAGGATCCTCGCCGAATACCGGTTCGACGTGGTGCTGTGCCCGCTGGGCTTGTTCAACCTTGCCTACGGGTACAGCTTCGTTGATACGGTGCTGCCCTTGGCGCGTCAACGCGGCATGGCGGTGATGGGGATGAAAATCTTCGGCGCTGGCCGCGTGAAGCACGCGGCGTCAATCGAACCGTACCTGCGCTACAGCCTGAACCTGCCGGTGGACTCGCTGGTGATCGGTTGCGACAGTATTTCGCAACTGGAGGAGACGGTGCGTGTCGTGAAGAGCCAGCCGCCGCCGCTGGGCGCTACGGAACAAGCGGCATTGTTCCCAGAATGTAGACGCGTGACGCAGTCGTGGGACGCTGGTGAATTCGCCTGGGTCAGCCATTACCGGTAGCGCAAACTGGCCTGCCGCGGCGCCCATTCCCTGCGCGTCGGCGGGCGGCGACACCGGCATAAGTGAGCGCAATCCTGCTCGATGGCGTTCAGTCTTTAACGGCGAATCCGATTTTTATGGTCACCTGCCAATGATGCACTTTTCCCTTAATGATGTTGCCGCGCGTTTCAACCACCTGGAACCAGGACAGATTCTTGACGGTCTTGTGTGCACGTCTTATGGCCTTTCCAACAGCATCCTCTATGGAAGTGGTGGAGGTGCCGGTGAGTTCGATGAGTTTATAAACGGGATCGTTCATATTTTTTTGCTCCACAGCGGTCTCCCACGTTAACTGTCGTGACACTCAGAATTGCACCGCCATACGCAATAAGCAAGATGGACGCTATTGAATTGTTGGGCACCGTCAGATCTACCGGCAGCCGAGCCGCAATTTTGACGCGGGCGGCGGGAATTTTTCCAGGATCAGGCGCACCGCCTTCTCAACGCGTTGCTGGCGCTCCGCATCGTTAGCAGGCACCGGCAGGTTGGCCCAAGCCATGCCCCGCCACAACACGCGGTTCGTCCGTAGTTCCCGCATCTCAATGACCAGCGTCGGCTTCGTCCCGATGGCGATTTCGACCAGTCAGGGCGCGGAATTGCAAAGACCGTTCGCGACTGTGGTGATTTTTGGCATACTGACCTCGACCGCCTTGACGCTGCTGATCATTCCACTCTTGCTGGCCGGGAGGCAGGGCGAAGTTCGAACCTAAGGACAACATACTTTTGGCTCGAAAGAGAGTGGTCGGTCAGAGAAAAGGAGTCATGCTATGAGAATACCAGTACTGCTGGCGTTCGGACATTTCGGCAAACACGAATATCGACAATAATGAGGGGTGGACCGCAAGTATTTCATTGTTCTGCCTACCAACTAATCATCGTCATCATCATGCGCTTGCCTCTTGCCAGCCTTTGTCAGCACCAACGTGTGACGCGGTTCGGGCATCGTGGAATTCACGCCCTTGATACCCTTCCACAAAACCTGATTTAGTTCGTACGCTGGAGCTTTGTCCGGATGATCGAAGTCCATCTTGTCCGACCGTGCCATCAGGTCATACATCGAGTCGGAGAGGCTCGCTGTTTTCCTCTCCGGGTTCATCTTGCAGATGATCTCCTTGGCTGGCAGGATCGCCGTATAAGAATCGTGATTGCGCGGCTGGGTGTCGAAATCAAGGATCGGGTTCGCAATCGCGTCATACTGGCAGAGCGGGCTCAACCCCATGAGTAACTCCATCGTCTTGAGCACGCTGTCGGTATTGTAGAAGCGATGATCAATGGAATGCTCCTTAATCCACGGGCTGACGATGTAACAGCTCGATCGATGACAATCCACATGATCCGGCCCATCTTGCGCGTCGTCCTCGATGATGAAAATCGCCGTGCTCTTCCAAATCGGGCTCTTGCTCAGAGCTTCGACAAGCTGGCCGACCGCGTAATCATTGTCCGCCACCTCAGCTTCCGGCGCGAACTTGCCCGATCCGAAACCTTGCGTATGATCGTGCGGAAGCCGCACCATCATGAAATTCGGTACGGCCCCACCCGTCGGATCCTTTGCGAGCATCATCTGAAACTCACGGTTCCATTCTGAGAACCGGCTGGGCATCTTGTATTTGCCGTAGTCGGCGACCTTGTATGAGTATCCGTATTTCTGGGGCGCTTCGCTGTCGGGATAATCCAAATCGAACCGGCGGAAATCGTAGTCGCTCGCGCCCTCCAAATCATGGCCGCCCGGCTGGAGGCCCTTGCTGGCAGGATAGTTGTCCGGCACGACTGTTTCACCGTTGGCTGTGACCCGGTATGAATAATGGAAACCGTAGTTGCGATATGTGAGTTTCGCCCCTTGTGCGGCGTCCCAAATGTGACCTCCCGGAGCCTCCGCGACATCCGGCACCGCCGGGGCTCCATTCGACAAGACATCGGATAATGCGATGCCGTCGGGACCTTTTGCCGGGAATCCGCCCGTAAGATAATCGTTGTTCTGGCCTTCGAAATCCTCCTTGCGTCCGCGATGGCTGGAATGGTAGGGCACGTTCTTGATGACATACTCGTTGGCCATGCCTTGAGTGCTCCACGGCCAGCCGTCGTCGCTGACCTCGCCGCAATCGTAGAAATTATCCAGAAGTACAAACCGCTTAACGAAGGCGTGCTGGTTCGGCGTAATCTTTTCGCCGAACAAGGTCAGCGACGCGTCGCCGTTGCCCTCCGCCACATCGCCGAGCACCTGGTCATACGTGCGGTTCTCCTTGATAATGTAAATCACATGCTTGATCTTGCCTGCTTTCAGGCCAACCTTGTCGAGTTCGTGGTTTGCCATCGTGCGACCACCATTGCCTGGGCCATTGTTGGCAAACACCTCGTCCGTGAAGCGCCGCAATTGCGCATCCGTTGGAATCGTGATGGTGGAAACATTTCCAGAAATTAAATTAATACTGTAGCCCGCATCACGTCGGAAATGGCTCAGGACGTAGCCGGGATTCGGATTGCGCGGCTGGGTACCCTTGGCATTTGCGACCAGCAGCTTCGAACCGTCACCGCTGACCACCACGCTCGTCGGATACCAGCCTGCCGGAATGTAGCCCTTCAATTCCAACTTCCGTCCCTTGTCGTTCACTTTAACCACGCCGACCGCGTTCATATCCGCCAGCGCGACGTACAAAGTCGTTTCGTCGCGGGATAATGCCAACCCCAATGGCGTCGAGCCGGCGACCTTCTGCAACCGATCAGGCCGCAGGAGCAACGTGTCAGTGATCTTGCTGTCGGCAGTGCTGATGACCGAGACCGTGTCGCTGTGCGCGTTGGCGACGTACAGCACGGACTGCGATTTGTTCAACAGCAGTGCCGCGGGATGCGATCCAGTCGGAATAGACGCCAGGAGTGCTGGCGCGGCAGAGTTGGTCGTGCTCAGCACGTAGACTGCACTGTCCCGCTGGCTGGAAACAAACACTTTGCTTCCATCAGACAGCACGGCGATGGCCAACGGAAAATTGGGTGTATTGGCGACCTGGTTGCTGAACACAAAACGCCCGACCTCAGTGCCGTCGGCCACACTGTAAATGGCAACGCTGCTCGGCGTTGCAAATGCGCCCGAATCATTGTTGGCGACGTAGAGATGGCCATGCGCGTCGGTGGCCAAACCACACGTGAAATCGCCGTTCTTCACAGTCACGATCCGGTTTGTGGCCAACAACCCATCGGCTGACAAAGACAAGGCGATGATGCTATTTTTATTTCCCTGCGCGGCATACAGCGTGCCGTCCATGCCAAACGCCAGACCGTAATACAATCCGTTGGCTTCCCTGTTTGGTTTTGCGTTGGAGAAATCCATATGCGACACGCCTGCCCCGTCGCTTGTACGAATCGACCACAAGGCCTGACGAGTCCCCATGTCGCTTACGAGCGCGAATTTTCCGTCAGGGCTCGCAACCATGTTCATTGGCAGGCTGCCAACATCCTGCTGCGCCCCCAGTGGCGGCTGCGTGAGGTTCTTGCCTGTTGGAAGTTGATTCGACGCCTGGGCAAAGAGAGACGATGTTGCCATCATCCCGGCCGACATTACGGCCCCCATTCGTCCTGCCAGTGCATTTTTCATTCGGAATTCCTTTCGACTGTCCAACGATCATTCACAGCGTCCGTGTCACTCGACATTCTCCATGTGACCTACGCCTCCCGACCATCGCGGGCCATTCACGCGGACAAGCATTCATAATATCACATTCGACAATAACATTGGCGATTCTGCTGAGCTTAGCGGGTCGAAGAAGGTCGCTGGCCGTAGCCACCGGCGAGGCATGGGAAACGGACCGCTCACCAGCCGAACTGCCGTTGGTAATTCTGATCCCAGCGGGACAGAATCAGCTTTTGTCGGGTATAGAACATTACGCCTTCCATGCCCTGTACGTGCAGATCGCCGTAAAACGACCGGTTCCAACCCGAGAAGGAGAAGATCGCCATCGGCGCGGGCACGCCGACGTTTACACCGATCATGCCACACTGGACTTCGCGGGCGAATTGGCGCGCCCAGCGCCCGCTACCGGTGAAGATGGTGGCGCCGTTGCCGTACTCGCTGCTATTGGCCCACTGAATCGCCTCGTCGAGTGACGCAGCCCGCAGCACGGACAACACGGGGCCAAAAATCTCTTCGCGGGCGATGCGCATGTCCGGCGTGACGTGATCGAACAGCGTGGCGCCGATAAAAAAGCCGCGGTCGGCAAGGTAGGAGCGGCCATCGCGTACGAGAGTAGCGCCCTCGGCGAGCCCTGTCTCGATGTATCCACGAATCCGATCACGGGCCGCATTGTCAATCACCGGCCCCATCTGCGCCGTCGGGTTGTCAAACGTGTTGCCAATCTTCAGGTTGTCGATGGCCTCGGCAACGCGCCGCTGCACGCCGTCGGCGGCCTCAGCGACTCCCAACAGCAGCGAGCCGGCCATGCATCGCTGGCCCGCGCAGCCGTAAGCCGATCCCATGATGGCCCGCAGCGTTGGGTCCGGATCGGCATCGGGCATGACGACCATGACGTTCTTGGCGCCGCCCGCCGCCTGGACTCGCTTGCCGTGCTCCGTGCCCAGCGTGTACACGTGCTTCGCCACAGCCGACGAGCCGACGAAGCTGATCGCGACGATGGCAGGATGGCAGCAGATGGCGTCCACGACGTCGCGCCCGCCGTGCACGATATTGAGGACGCCCTCGGGCAACCCGGCCTCCAGGAACAACTCGGCCAGGCGCATGGCTGTCAACGGCACTTTCTCACTGGGCTTAAGGATGAACGTGTTGCCACAGGCAATTGCCAGAGGAAACATCCACAGCGGCACCATGGCCGGGAAATTAAACGGAGTGATGCCGGCGCACACGCCGACTGGCTCGCGCATGGTGAGCCCGTCGATCTGTTCGGCCACTTGGGGAACAGTCTCTCCCTTGGCCAGATGGGCGATACCGCAGGCCAACTCAACGACTTCCAACCCGCGCTGCACGTCACCGCGGGCTTCATCAAGTGTTTTGCCATTTTCGCGCGTGATCAGCCGCGCCAGTTCCTCAAGGTGCTCGGTGAGGAGCGCTCGATATTTGAAGAAGATTCCGGCACGGCGCGGCGCGGGCGTGTCCGCCCATTTCTTGAACGCGGCGCGTGCCGCCTGCGCCGCGGCGTCCACTTCCGCCGCCGCGCACATCGGTGTCCGTGAAATCGTCTCACCTGTCGAAGGATTATGAACTTCCGTGTACGTTTGGACGGCGGGTGCCGTCCATTTCCCGCCGATCAGAACCGCCGCTTCACCCTGTTCCAAAACCGAACCACTCATAGTCTCGCCCTTTCTTGTCAACCGTATGTACGCCTCCCACCGAGGCTAAACAAGGGCAAAGTGGGCGCGGGCACTCGCGCTTGCCTCGTCCACCACGCCTTCAGCCTTTGGCCCTCAAGATCCCCCCCTACGGGACAACCCGTATCAAGCGGTGAGGTCCATCAATGGTACATTCTATCATGTTTTCCCCTATCGGACTGGAGCCCGTGAGAATTCGCTGGGTAGATTCTGCGACGCAATGCGCAGACCCGTCGCTATTCCTCGCTGTATAGCCCTCAAATCCTGGAACTGAAATCGCGATATCGCGCTTCGGACGGAGCGAAAGTTTGCCTGCAAAGGATGCGTCGGGCACCTCGCAACCAATATGCTCGCCTTACGGCCCCGGACGCATGCCTTTTATAGTGGGCGGGGATCTGGCGGAAGTAGAGACCTCCAAGCCGAGAGACGATGGGGAAACGCGTAGCCGCAGATCAGTTCGCCGAGTCGTGAACGTGAGCTTTGGTTATTGAGCTCCATCGCCACCATTTTAGCTGCACTCCTCAGACTGAAGTCCTGGGGCATAATGTCAAAGCGATAGACCTTTTAGGGCCGAATTGCTCCGGCGAAGTTGGTGAGTGTCAGAATACTGACGATACTTTTGGTGGCGTTTACGCCAGGGATATTTAAACGGTTGATAGGGTTTATCTACCTACTAAACTGCAATTGATACGTCTCGCCTGCTACGGAAGGGATGGTCCCGTCAACTGGCCCGCGCCCTCCGTCGATTCGAGCCGATAAACCATCACCCGGCCCGCCAACGGAATAACGCCCCGCGCAGTCGTGAGATTGAATTCCTGACGCCCGACCCGGGTCAGGCTCTCGTCCAACGTGATCCATGAAGGCAACTCGCCCGTGTTCGAAGACAGCCGCGTTGCCAAAGGTGGCGATGTGTCGGTAACTCTCATATTCCCGGTTTCGATGACATTGAAGAGCATCTGCACCCTGTCGCCTGCGGGCACGATCACCTGAGTCAGGCCGCGCTCCTTCGCAATCCGCCTCGCCAGAGCATCGCCGTGGTCCGTGAAGAATGCCGTCGCGTCATGCAGCCCCTGCACATTCTCCCAGTAATAGGAGGTAACGGTTTGGATCCCCCCAAAATAATAAAGCGCCGGTGCCAAGTCGGGTTCACAAATCACACGCATCGGTTTGCCCTGACTTTCAGCCTGCAGTCCCTGGGCCAGGTGCATTTTCATGGCGGCATCGATGAATTGCGTCTTGATAGTCTTGCCTTTGCAGATATCGCTGAGGTTCGAGAATTCTCTGGCGGTGAAGAACACCGCCTGACCCAACACAAGCGCGCTTAGGAAGACAGCGAGGCGCACGGGACGCCTGGCGGTGGGCATGTTAAGAACGTTTCGCCACGCGATGTGCCCCACCACAATCATCAGCCAAACGCTCATCGCCGCATGCAAGGCCGCCCAACGAACCTGCCACAATGTTAGAAGCAGAGAGAAAACGCAGAGCCAAAATGAAATCCACAGGGCTGCCCACTCATGCAACTTCGTGCGGCTCGGACCCGATAGCGCCAATGCCCCGGCCAAAAAGAAAGGAAGCGTTCCGTAGTACTTGACAAACCAGGTCAAGAACGGGTCGTTGGGATTGAATTTCTGGTACGTGTAAAACTCCATGATGAACTGGTGCAACCGTGCCATCTGTAAGTCCCGCAGGTTGTGCCAATGCACCGGACCGAATGCAAATAGAAGCGGCACTAATGCAACACCTGCTGCCAGCATCACGATCTTGAGGCAGCTGAAGATGCTCATACGCCAATTGCCCAAGCGCCATCGAGTGAGCTGTACCATCAACTCTCCGACGCAAAACACGGAAATTACGTAAAGCGGACTGTTCACTTCCAACCGCATCGCCAAATGGGAAGGGAAATACTCAACCAAATAGCACACCGCTCCGACAATGGAGGCCCACATTCCCCATACGCGCCACAACTCCGGAATGTAGTTGTTGTCCTGAGTCGTTAGCTGTGTCGGCACGAAGAACGCCAACAGTACAGCCCCCGCGATCAGGGAACCGATGCTGAAGAATTGCACTGTCGCGCCAATCCATAATCCCAGCCCCGTGAAAATCCCCGCCGCCGCAAAGTATCTTCCCGCCTCCACCCCGTCCACAAGTTGAAGCGGCCGGAAGAACCGCAGGCCCCGACCAACGTCCGCTTCCCGCGATCCCGTTCCTTGGCTCGTGACCCATCCCAAGCCACCGAACACAAGGCACAACAATACCCCCAGACTGAAGGCGACATGCAACCCGTGATGGCCGGGATGAAATGGGTGAAACGCCCAATGAACATCAGGCACTGTGACAAACGTCACCATGAAGAATGCTCCTGCAACGATTCCCATCCGTCGGGAGATTAGCCACGAGAACCCGATCGCAAACAATACAAGAAGGAAGGGATTGAGCCAGATCGAGGTGGCCTCAATGGCGTCGCGCATCGATTCGCCAGTTAATAAGTGCCGTACATACCCGAGTGCCACGAGCATCCAGGATACGGACTGGCTCCAATGAACCTCACGGCCATAGGGAACGTTGTCCGTGTAGGTATACCGGATCCGCCACTGGCCCGTCTCCACCATCTGGCGGGCGTAGGTGATCCAATAGTAAGGATCGTTATCAAGGAAGAAACGCTTGCCTCTCGTGTTCGGTGGGGGCGGCGACCCCTTGGGCTGAAGCGCGGTATCAAATGCCTGGATTGTCCGATCCCATTGATAAGTGCGGATGAACACCAATGCCGCGACCACAACGCATGCGAGTGCATAGACCAGCCATGGTTGCTTTAGAAGTCTGCCGATTGACCGAACCGCAAGTTGCATCGGTATGAGACTACACTGGAGCCGGCCTCATAAACAAGCGTGACACAAAGTGGCAACCGTGTCACAGCCGATTGGGAGAGTCGTGACCGGCGAAAGTCCCGTCAAGCCCGTGACAGTGCGAATCTGCGGCAGCGGCTCGGGAGGAGCCTCGTTGTGCAGTGGCCCTTGAAACAAACGGGTCGCCTCGATTTCTCGAGGCGACCCGCAAGGGCGAAGCAAACTGGCTCGAATGTAAAACTACGAGCGGCGACGACGCATGCCAAACAGCCCTGCGGCCAAGCCCGATCCGACCAACGCTATCGTCGAAGGCTCGGGAACTCCCACAACTGTGAAGTTGTCGACGCGATCCGCGCCGGCCGTGGCGACGGTGCCGCCAATAACGTCGGTGGTCGAGTCATCGACCAGCCGCAAACTCACGGTTGCGGCGTTGTCGAGCACGCCGCCGCCTGATACAATGATGCTAGCCGGCTGAGCCGTCGTGGTGTTCCACAAGGTTGACCCAGTATTGTCCCCAACAGTGTATGGCCCGGATAATAGGTTGAAGCCTGCGCCGGTGCTGTAGTACAGTGAGAAGTTTCCTGGGCCGGTGTTACTACCCGTTTGATCCCATGCGACCTCGACGCCGGTAAATCCCAAGGTGCTAGTAGTGAACTGCCAGTAATCGCCAACCGACCAGTTATTGGCACTGATACAGTGCGTGGACGGTGACGTATCGGCTTGAATAGCACCGGAAGACAAAGCGGCAATGTTGGGATCTAGATCTCCCGCGGGGACGCTATACGTTGCAGCAGTTGCGTGAAGTCCATTAGCTGAACCGGTGCCCACATCGGCCGGAACAGAGGCACTGGCATTACCAGCACCAGGCGTAGCGCCGCTAACAATTATATTCGAGTCGCTCACTGATTCATAATTCCACTGGGCAATAGTGGTTTGCGCCCTTGCACTGGACGCCACTACCGCAATCGCCACCACACCGGCAACAATAAATGTTTTCATCACTCGCCTCTCCCTCTCTACCATTAACTCGCGTTCGGGGTTAAAAAAACTCTCCGGGGCCTTACTATGAGAGTTTGCAGTCGTTAAGTCAAGAATATTTGTGAAGGATTTCACAAGGATCACCTATCTACACCTAACCTCCAGCATCACCGTAACATCACCCCAGACCCCAGCAGACACATGTCCTGTATGTAAGCCACTACACCAAAACAACTAACGCCGCATTTCGTTACACCCTCAGGGAGAGCCGACCGATATTCTCGCTATTACCGGTGAAGGGTTGCAAGCGGAAAATGCACTGGCAACAACCGGACTGATACAGGACATATCCGTGAAGCCTTTAACTTACTTTAACTTACGTTCTTGACTTAGGACGGGCTAGAGGTGGCTTCAAAAATATTCTCGGATGAGAATCAGCAGGCAGCCGAGATGAACAAACCCGAGGTGGTTCTCGGCATAGCGTTCGTAGCGTACGACGATGCGGCGGTAGTTCTGGAGCCAAGCCTACAACCGTTCAATCTTCCAGCGCCGACAGTAACGGCGCAGCGATCGGCCATCTTGGGTGGACGGCTGGACGCTATTCTGCCGATGCGGTGCAATCAGCTTGATGCCCCGTTTGGCTAGTTGCTCGACCAAAGGATCGCTGTCGTAAGCCCGATCCCCAATCAGCCGTTGCGGGCTCTGCTCGACAAACTGACTGTGCGGGGTACTGTCCACCAGCGTCACTTCATGCGGGTAGGCGTTGGCCACGGCCAAGGGCAACCCTTGTCCAACCGGCATGATCCGCGACCGTCGGATGGGGAAACCGGAATGTCGGCGTAGGAGATGACGACCGGTTTGGTCACGCCCTACGTGATGCCGCCCAGGTCCGACCCTACCGCCAAGGCGGCTTCTGTTTTGAATCCCGCCAGCTTTCCTTCGAGAAATTCCTTTGTCTCTCTTACATCGATCATCATCGGAATCAATCCTCAGTCAATCTTTTGCACGATCAACGGCAGCCGTGTCGTGACGGGGTTGTCTTCGATCCTGTACGCCTGTTGCACCATATGCTCGGCCTCGGTCGCACGCGTCGCATCGTTGTAATGCATGATCATCAACGATTCGCCCGCCGTCACCGCGTCGCCGATCTTCTTCGGTCGTTCGAAGCCGACCGCAAAATCAATCTTATCGGCGGAAACCTTGCGCCCACCGCCGAGGGCGATCACGGCATAGCCGATCTGGTCGCATTCGATTGTCTGCACGAAGCCGGATTTCGGCGCGGCAATCGGCCTCGTCTGTTTGGCTGCCGGCAGTCTCTTCACATCATCACACACACGGGCATCACCGCCCTGGGCGGCGATCATCTCGGCGAATTTCTTGAGCGCCTCGCCACTGACGAGTTTCCTTTGAAGCATTTGCGTACCGTCTGCAACATTTTTCGCCACACCGGCCATAAGCAACATCTCGGCGGACAGCGCGAGGGTGACTTCCATCAAATCATTCGCCTGAGCCGAACCGTTCATGATCTCGATGCACTCTCGCACTTCGAGCGCGTTCCCGATCTGCTGGCCAAGCGGCTGGTTCATGTCTGTCTGCAAGGCGACCACCTTCTTGCCGGAGCGTTTGCCGACCTCAACCATGGCCCGGGCCAACTCCGCCGATGCCTCGCGGGCTCGCATGAACGCGCCGGTGCCCCATTTCACGTCAAGCACGAGGCCGTCCACGTTTTCCGCCAATTTCTTGCACATGATGCTGGCGACGATGAGCGGAAGACAAGAAACCGTGGCTGTCACGTCGCGCAGGGCATAGAGCTTTTTGTCTGCGGGAGCGATTTCGGCGGTTTGGCCGATCATACACGCGCCGACCTTGTCCGTGATCCGCTGGAACTCATGGAGCGAAAGATTCACATTGAAGCCGGAAATGCTTTCCAGCTTGTCGAGCGTGCCGCCCGTTGGACCGAGTCCGCGCCCTGAAATCATCGGCACTCTCACGCCGCAACAGGCTATGAGCGGGGCGATGATCAACGATGTCTTGTCCCCGATGCCGCCGGTGCTGTGTTTGTCGGCGTAGAAGAGGCCGGCTTGCCGTTTCCACTCCACGATCTTGCCGCTCGCGATCATGGCGCGGGTCAGCCACATCGTCTCGTCGAAATTCATCCCCTGGAAGCAAATCGCCATCGCCAGCGCCGACATCTGGTACTCAGGAATCTCGCCGAAGGTAAACCCGTTGATAAAGAATCGGATTTCCTCTTCGGTCAGCGCATGTCCATCGCGCTTCCTCTGGATGATTTGGGCTGGTAGGAACACGCGGTCAGCTTTTAAATTGTGATCCGTCATTTCCCATATGACATACGCCTCGCTACCATCGCCGGCCATTCAGTCTCTTTGACCGACATGCTATCCTCTTCTCACAAACGCTATCAAGCCTTTTTGCGACTTCAAGACCGGATTCCTGACTCCGGGGAGATGGCTTCTGCCCTCGAGCCCGTTCAGTACCGTTTTTCGACCGGACGCAGACAGAGCGTTGCCTCCAGCACGTCTTCCCGCGATTTCCACCCGCCGGGCATCAGCCCGGCAGCGGTGTGGGCAACCTCAGCCGCCCAATCCCTTCCAGATGGCGCGGAACAATTCCTGTGGGATCGCCACTGCCGCCATCTGGAAGATCACCTGCCGCACAGGGCGCGCGACCTTCGCTCCGATCTTGATGAGTTTCTCCCGCAACGTCGTCAGCGTCCAGTGCCGCACCGCCGGGGCAACACAGCCTGACGCAGAAAGTTACCCGGGTCGTACTCCAACACGAATGGTTGCAACCGCATCTGGTTGTCCACAAGGTCGTGACAGGACAGGCGCGTCCGTTTGACGGCGTTCTTGCTTTCCTTGATCCACTGCTTTGCTGTGCCACGTAGGGTCTAGAACGACACCACCCGTTTGGCTGACCGGCTCAGATTGGTCACGCTGAACCCGACGCGGGGGAACAGTTCGCCCTTGTGCTACTCTATCTTGGCCACCACACGGCGGGCGCGATCACAACTTTGCGCCTGATACAAAAAGTCAGCATATCAGACCACCGTCGCATTTGTGGGACGGTCCACCGGACGGGTCAACAGCAGCTGCCGCATGGTGGGATCGACCGCAAGCCGTTCAGCGTTAAGGGTGTCTTCGTAGCCCGCCAACTGACTGAAGATCGACTGCCGCACCAGCGCGACCAGCGAGTGTTGCGTGTTCTTCCCCGTGCGCCAATCGTTGTGCAATTCCTCCCCCAGGACGGTCAGGCCCAGCGCCTGGTCGAGTTCCCGGTAAGCCAACAACCCGGCGGCGGAGGTAACCTTGGACCCATGAAGCTCCAGCTTCACGCGACTATCGAATGTTACCCGCGGAACCGAATTGTTAGGTGCACCCACTGAATCCTCCGCTTTTTGTCGCCTTTACATCGACGAGAGCCTTTGTTTATGCAGCTGTATTGTACATCGCTAACCTTGACTTGTGAAGCGAATCCGGGAAATCCGGGTTGAGTACCGCCCGACTGTCCTTCCACGGACGGCCTCGACCATCGGGCCGGTGCGGCAACGATGGCAAGAGCGATTCGAGCAGTCCCCACTGCTCGCCCGTCAAATCTCCTTTCACCATCACTCCTCCTTGTGGGAGCCATCACATCACAACGAATCGGAATTTATGATATGCATTTTAACACAGCCCGATTGGGATGTGGCAAGAACCTGTGTCAGATGAGTTTTAAGGACTAATCGAACCGTTGTTGCCACCACCACGGCGCACCCAAAGGCGAGCGGTCTTCTAGCCCCAATCGGGCGGTGTGACCGGCATTGTCTTCGTGCTCAAGAGCCGCATCCCATAGGAGGAATGCCCAAGGAAATGAGGTGTGGCAGTAGCATCATCACTCGGTATTCTTTTGCTAGCTCAATAATTAAAACTGCTGCTCCCAATAAACTCCCGCAATATCGACGTCGGTGGCACTAGATAATCCGACACGCTCAGAAAGCTCGACAAAAACTGCTGCAACCGCCGCGCCTCGGGATACTGCACGTGGTGCGGCTTGACCTCCGCCAACAACGGTTCCACCAGTGGCTTGAGCACTGCCAGCTCGTAGTCCAGGGCCGAGTTGAACGCCACATCCGCCGCCGGCTGGTATGGGAAGATCCAAGTCCTCTCCCCCTGCCGCACGCTCGGCCACATGCCCAATGTCTTCAGCGCCGAATTTCCGCGGTAGTTATTGTCCCGCACCAGCCGCCGCACCAATCGATTGTCTGTCGTTGAAATCCGATTGTTCGAATCCAAATTCAACTGCGTCAGCGCGCTGATGTAGATCCGTAACTTGTGCGCGGGCGGCAGGGACTCGGTCAGCCGGGGATTCAACCCGTGAATGCCCTCGACCAGCACGATCTGGTCGGGTTCGATGTGCAGCTTCGCGCCACGAAATTCCCGGCAGCC